>Ga0210402_10000043_pt1 | contig 122168 bp, 118 predicted proteins | sample IncBWC7MmetaG_FD_161055 | JGI IMG/M metagenome (GOLD analysis project Ga0210402, IMG submission 161055) | Forest soil microbial communities from Barre Woods Harvard Forest LTER site, Petersham, Massachusetts, United States - Inc-BW-C-7-M | ecosystem: Environmental > Terrestrial > Soil >...
CCTTTGCCGTTTGGCTCAACTCCATCGCTTCCATTGCCCGCTGGCGATAAGTCTGAGCCTTCGACAATTCGTCTTCCGACATCCCCTGCCCCGGTACGCAATCGCACCAGAAACGGGAAAATTTACAAAGAGTTTCATAAAAAATTGCTTACTGAACCGTATGTGATTACCAAACCGCCTGTTACGGAAAATCATAACTCGTTTTGTCGGAATGGGCATGAACGACCAGCATCTTGGCCGGCACCATCCTTAGCCAGCAGTTTCAAAACCTGGCTGACGACCCGCCGATTAAGAAATTATTGACACAGGCCATATTAAAATTCGCCGCCCCACCAATGGGCGACCCAAAAGAAGTTGTTCTATCAGGACCTGAGAGCCACCCCGCTCTCGGGTCCGCTTTCTTTGAGCGAAAGGGCTAACTCGACAGCTCCTAATTTCATGTCAGTCCATATCCGCGAACCGATGCGTGCCATGGCTCTGCAGCGACCCGCACCGGATGGCGCGGTGCGGATCGTGGCGGCAGGAAGTGAGACTGATCCTGCCAAAGCCTGAATGTCCGCTTTGCGCCAATAGCGGCCATTCCAGAAATGGATGTTTTGCAGTGCGAAATGGGTCATGTCAGGTCCATGAAAGATCACGCATAAAAAGGGCAAGAAATACGCCTTTTGGGGGCACGGCCATGGATTATGAAAAAAAATCCATTTGTGACGCGCAGCGACTGCCAGGATAGTTCCGCCCATAAAAATACAAGGGGCAGGAATGCGAATTTCAACCTCCCATATTCTCGCAGGTATATTGCTAACCTGCGGCCCATCAGCCGCCGCAGAGACACCGGTCATTCCGCAAACGAATGTCGTTCCTTCCGTGACAGTGGAGCAGCCGGAAAATCCCGTCTCCTCCAAACCGGGCGGCCCTGTGATAACCTCCATGAGCGTCCGGCTGGGGCCGCAGATCGGCAACATCACGACTGAGACCATCATCCCGGAATTTCACTTCATCGCGCCAGGCGGCAATGCTGTGTTCCTACACCGGGAAATCGTGAAAAGCAGCTCGCAAAGCGACAACAAAAATTTCAATCCGACGGCTCCGATCAATATCCCGGCGGAGGCGCAGAAAGATGGCACAGTGCTTACGGGTGGCTGGGGTTGCGGCCCGACCCAATATTACACGACAGTGCGCGCCTATATCGTGGCTTCGGACGGCGCTCGCAGCAATTCCGTCCAATACACCGTTCACTGCAACGGGGGATAAGGCATGCGCGCTTCGGCATCTTGCATTCTGGCGGGCCTCATCTTTTCGAGCGCGGCCCTGGCGGCGGACGAGACGCCAGTCACCACCCAGAAAACCGTAGCCCCGACCCTGACGGCGATACAGCCCAAAAATCCCGCGGCGGCGGCCCCCGGCGGTCCCATCATCCAGTCCATCGGCGCGCGCCTGCCGCCCCAGATTCTGGGTACTATTCCGGAAGTGCTGTTGATCGACCTTCATTTCTCCGCCCCCAATGGCGATGCCGCGATCCTGCACCGCGATCTAGTGCAGAGCAGCGGCAATAGCATCCGTTTCACTGAAAATCTGCCGATCAATGTTCCGGCGGATGGCCAGAAGCAAGGCGGGGTAATCACCAATGACTGGCATTGCAACAATGGCCAGTATTACGTGACCCTGCGCGCCTATGTCATGGACGGACAAGGCAATCGCAGTAACGACGTGCAATACACCGTTCATTGCAATGGCGGATGACTGCCAGCGGGCTGATCTTAGACGGACACTCGGGCACTGTTACAGTTTGACCTAGGGTTGTGATGTCATTTTGGCGGCCACTCACTACGGGGCGGGTTAGGCGGATTGCAATACAGATTGTCAGCCGATGGCCACGGTCCAATCATACAGCCTTCGCCCTTAAGTACAGGCAGCTTTCCATCGCCGACAATTTCTACACTACTCTTTTCGCCACGCGCGAGCGGAACAAACACAGCTTTCAACTCCCGCTCATCATGATCAGACCCGGGAGTGGGTATCAGGGACGGGAAATGGACCGTAACCGCATCGATTACGACGCCTGCGTAATAGCTTCGGTAATGCGAAAGATCGGCGGGAAGCCTTCTTGCCATTTCACGTGCAAGTGGAGCTATTTCCGCCTTGCCGGGCATCCAATAGCTTTTAGCAGGGATATCTGCCTGAGCAGCGCCGCCTAATGCGATGAAGGGAAGAAAAACTTTAAACCGAAGCCGCATCTGGCGCTTCCAATTCCTCAATCAGCTGCACAATATCGCCAATGTCCCAGAGCCGATCCGTCAGTCGGCGCCCTTGCACTTCTTGCCTTGGGGTCCTTTAGGCATCTGGGCCGTCCTTGATCCGCATCACCCGCGGTGGCTTGTACGGGTACAGCTTTGCCATGACCTCCCACATGGGCGTGGGTGCCACATAGGGTCCGCGTCCCCAGCGGTACAAGATGATGCCAGGTAATATTGCGAAAAACAGAAGGGCCACCATCGGCCAAGACCGCAGACCGCCGGGGGTGTAATAAATGGAGGCATACCGCGCCCACAGGAGCGCCACGCCAACGGCGGCTAGGGCAATCCATATCAATCCGAGAAGCCGAGCTACCTTCCGCATACAACCAGCCTAGGCCTAGGCTTGGATCCCTTCAATCCAGGCCTTTTTCAAACTGCACCAGTGCCGACACTTGAGCGTGATACGTTGGCCAAGGTGCCGTAGTTGTCGTTGGAGCTGGACCTGAGCGCGACCGACAACGCCGAATTGGCTAGGGTGATGCGGGGGCATGCTGCGGCTGCGAATGTCCGCTTTGGGTCAAAAGCGGCCATTCTGCCCATGTCCGCTTTGCGCCAATAGCGGTCATAGACCACGCTGTTCAGGCGCCGGCGACCTGGCGCAAGCGGCAGGTCACTTACAGTCTGAAAGCCAACGCGACATTGGCCATAACGATCTTGCCGGGAAGGATGGTGAACGCTACACCCGTCCCGTTAAGCAGGTCATATTCCGAAAATCGGTTGCCGGTAATTTTTATCGATAGCGCGCCCAGCAGCGGGTCAACGCCATTATGACCTTGGTATCCGCCATTCAAGTCAAAACTCAGCACGATCCCGGTATCAACCCTGATGCTCGAATAGTCCCGGGAAAAAAACGAATAGCGAGAAGCAGCAATAGCGGTGTCTCGGTAATAACTGTTTCTAAATTCTCCCACAATGATGGACCAGTCCGGATCCACCCTCGCTTCGACCAATAGGCCCCAATTGTGATCATTGAATCCTGCGTCTTGCGGAAAGTGGCGGGTGTAGAGCGGCACCTGTATGGTGATCCGCGACAATAATGAATCGCCTCCATCCGGTGGAGTCACCTCTTCGGCGCCGGCGCTGGAATTGAATACCGCAAAAACTACAGAACAGACCAATAGTTTCCTGGCAAGTTTTGATATTGCGGTGCGTTTCATGTGCTTATTGAGCATATCGTTCGCAACAATCGCCGCAAATTGCGGATTCAGCATTATGCGGGCATGTCCGTTTTGCGCCAATGGCGGGCATTCGTACTCACAAAATTGAAACAGACGAGGGTTTTTCCGGACTATCCAGAATCCTTGGCCGCCGTCAGAATTGTGATGTCAGTCCGATCTGGAATTGGCTTCTTGTATAGCGGTAGAGCGGGATATTGCTCGCCTGGTCGGTGAAGCTCACAGAAAACTTTGGCGTGAAACCGTGATAGTCAAAGCGGCGGTTGAGCAGGCTGAAATTCAGCATCAGAGCGCGGTCGAAGCGGGTGACGCCGAAGCCCGCCAGCGGCGCGCTGTAATCGGTGAAATAATAGCTGGGCGCAAATCCCGCCGAGAAGCCATAAGGTAGGTCCTGACTGTAGGCCCCGCCCAGCCACCAGGCGGAATAGGAATAGGCCTCAACCGCCGCGTCCTGCCGGTTGAAGCCCACCTGGGCCTGGAACAGGCTGGAGGGCGAGAGCACATAGCTGACCTGGCCCGCGCTGGAAAACAGCGGCCCGTTCTGGGCCGGATTGGTACGATAGAACAGGCTCTGAGCCCCGAGCGAGATCCCGATCAGCCAATCCGAGGTGATGCCGTAATCGGCCATCAGCTTGCCGCCGCCGCCATTGAGATAAGACTTGTTGCCATACCAGCGCTGAAAGCCCGTGGCCAAAAGGCTGACATCCCAATCGGGAAACAGGAATTGCGGCCCGGCATAGGACGATATCGTCATGTCGTCGAAGGACCCGCCGCCATATTCCAGGCGGTAGGCATCGAGGCCGATGCGGGCCTTGAGATTTTCGCCGATGAGCGGTGACCATTCTCCGCCGGAATCGCCGGCCAGCCCCAATCCGCTCCTGCGCCGCGCGCTGGTATCCAGCGTGAAGGGAAGGCCGTAAATATTGATGAGAGAGACGCCGGTGGCAGCGTTCTCGTTGGTGTCAGGCGCCACCGCCAGGGAGAAATTGAAGGTCCATTCCCGAAGCCGGCTGATGGCGGAAAGGAACCGGTCAATATTGGCCTTGACCGCATCACCGATGTCGCCGGCACGGGCAAAGCGGAACTGGCGGTCGGCGTTGTCGTAATCGCCCTTGAAAAAAAAGGCGCGCGCCAGTTCCAGCCGCACGCGTTCGGCATCGGGTTCGCGCACCAATATGCGGCGGAAAAGTGAAATGGCGGTATCGTAATCTTTTTGCGCCGTTGCGATGGTAGCCAGAAGGAACTGGTTTTCACTGTCGTCTGGCCTGACGGCTAGCTCTCGTTCCAGCAGCTTTTTCGCCTCGTCCAGGTGGTTACTGGCGATGAGAAGCTGGGCCGCCTGGGTGACGGACAGGGTGATCGTCTTTGTGGCGGGCTCTTGCGCATCCTGTGCTAGCGCTGCGGATGCAGATAGGAAAACTGCCAGTATGGTGACTGTAATACTCCGCCAAATATTTGGAGACCTCAGGCTGGTCAACCGACGCGCCAGCAGCTTCTCAGGCGCGGGCGTCGCATCTGGCGGCAGATTGGATTGAACGAGAAGCGATGTTGGTCTGGTGTTAGGCTCTGGCCGTGGGAATTTGGCCATTGGAAACCACAATCTTAATCAGTGACCAGCCACGACTGTTCCGATCGCGGACCCGGTGCCGTCGCTGAGCGACCATACCGCCCCCAAATTTTGCGCGGCCGGACCATAAAAGGCGCCATTGATGCTGCCGGTCGCCGATCCGGACAAGCTCATGGGTAGGCCAGGCGCCGAAGTGGCCGCTGTGCTGCCGCTGAACTTGTTGGTTCCCGTCGCAATATTGGCGGTAAGCGCCATGTTATTCCAAGTTTGGTTGTTCGACGTCTGCATATTGGTGAAGCTGCCTGTGACCGCGCCGGACCCAAAATTTGCGGTAATCGAAACGCTAGACGTGTCAACAGTCGTAGTTTGAATTTCCGTGCCGACCGTCTTGTAGACGTCAGCTTGCGCGAGCCCCGTGGAAAAAACTGCTGTTCCACTTGTAGGCATGGCAGCTTGTGGCGTTTCATATCCAAATACAAATTCGCTATCGCTGAATACGTTTGGCGAATTGGCAGAGGGGGCCTGTTTCCAAAAGCCCATGACTGCGTAATCGAGTCCATAAAAATAATTTGATTCATCGTTCGTAAAAACGTTGTTTTCCGAAATCGTCTGATTCACGCCCAGCGAAGGAATCACGAGCTGTTCAGTACTTGTGCAGGGGTTACAGGAATAACTGACAACCGTTAAAGTGGCGGCTGGATCACTGGGCGTCGGGGAGAGGCCCGCAGACGTCTTTTGAAGGCCGCTTATGATCAATGGGAAGGTGACATTGGAGAAATTGGGCGCGATGAATTCGAATGAACGTCCCCCGGAAGTCGCTAGTTGAGAAGGCGCGGTGCCGAAAGTTGCAGCGGCAGGAGCAGCGACTGTGCCTGCGATGCCCGTATCAGAAGGAGCGGGGCCAGTAGATACGGTCGTGGAGGTCGACGCTGCAGTGGCCGTGTTAGCTGACGCGGTCACACTTTGGCTTATTCCTCCGCCGCCCCCGCCTGAACAAGCCGTCGAGAAGGCGCAGCACAGCGCGCCGAGCACGATGATTTTCGAAGTGTGCGATTTGCGCATACAGCCTCCATATCCGATTGGGTACTCGGTCTCCGAAATCGTAATTTGATCAGTGGCCCGCCACAACTGTTCCGATCGCGGACCCAGTGCCGTCGCTAAGCGACCAGACTGCTCCCAGCTGCTGTGCCGCCGGTCCGTAGAAGGCACCATTGATGCTGCCGGTCGCCGATCCGGACAAACTCATTGGGGTGCCCGGCGCCGAGGCGGCCGCTGCGGTGCCGCTGAATCTGTTTGTTCCCGTCGCAATATTTGCAGTAACCGAGACGTCATTCCACAGCTGTGCGCCGCTACTCATTTGGGTGAAGCCGCCGTTGATCGCTCCCGATCCGAAATTTACCGAGATCGACGGGTTACCCCGGAAAAGCCAAGTTTGAATATCTGTGCCGATCGTCTTGTAGACACTGGCTTGCGCGAGGCCCTGTCCCGAGAACACTGCGGTTCCGCTTGTGGGCATGGCAGCTTGCGGCGATTCAAATCCAAATAAGTATGCGCCGAAGCTTAATGGAGTTGCGGGACTGGCGGCGTTGCGCCCTACCGACCAGAAGCCGACGGATGTGTAACTGAGCCCATACGCGATATTAATTGAGTCTCCTACGTTTGCCAGACTGCCAACAAACGTAATCGGCTGATTCACGCTCAGCGAAGGAACCATCAGCTGAACGGTACTTGCGCTGGAGGAGGAACTGACAACCGTCAAAGTTGCCGCTGAATCACTGGGCGTCGGGGAGAGGCCAGTCGAAGTCTGTTGAAGGCCGCTTGTGATCAATGGGAAGGTGATGTTGGCAGGATAGGACCCGCTGCTGCCATCGAATGTTGATCCCCCGGACGTGGCTAGCTGAGGAGGCGCGGAGCCGAAGGTTGCGGCGGATGGAGCGGCGACCGTTCCCGAGATGCCCGTATCAAAGCCGGAAGAATTGGGGCCATTGGTGGACGTCGTGTTCGTTGACGTTGTGGACGTCATGTTTGATGACGTTCCAGCGGATGCGGCTTGGCTCATTCCTCCCTCGCCGCCGCCTGAACAAGCCGTCGAGAAGGCGCAGCACAGCGCGCCGAGCACTGTGATTTTCGAATTGTGTGATTTGCGCATACAGCCTCCCTATCCGACCGGAAAAAGATGACTACGATGCTGAAAATACTTCTCGATTGGCGGGGGAACCCAGCCCACACTTGGAAGAAACCTGTAATCCAGGACACAAACTGCCAAATAGCTCAATCCATCGTCAGACTCCCTGAAGAGAGGGGGGCCACGGGGTCCATGGGGGGCAGCAAGAACCGCAGACCGCCAAAAATCTAGTCAATATTCTGGACCAGACGTCAGCTGGTTTTCGGTCTAGCATATCCTCTCTGAAAATTTGGGCGCTGGCAGGTCTCCTCCGATGGAAAGCGAATATGGACAATTCTGTCCGGTAGCATTGGCATCCGAGGTTCTGACGCCGAAGTGGACATTGCTCATTATTCGCGAACTTTCCGCCGGAAGCACGCGTTTCAGCGATATCCATCGTGGTGTGCCCCGCATATCGGCCACACTGCTTAAGCAGAGACTATCCGATCTGGAGTACGCAGGCGTCATTGCGCGCGCGCTCGCGGAAAATGGAGTCGTTCAAAGGTACGTCCTCACTGACGCCGGTCAGGAACTAAAGGCGGTATTGTCAAAGGTCGGCGAATGGGGCCAGCGTTGGGCGCGCGACATTCGACCCGAAGACCTCGATCCGGGCTGGCTTGTCTGGAATATCCATCGGCGTCTCGACTCCCCTTCCATGCCTGCGGGCAGAACCGCCATCGAGATCTACTTCAGTGATGCGCCCAAAAATCATCGCAAGTTCTGGCTTGTTCATGACAAAGGAAATGTCGAAGTCTGTCTTAAGCCTCCGGGATTTGACGTAGATGTCGAGATATGCACGAAGGTCCGCATTCTTGCGGAAATTTGGCGCGGCATTCGAAATATCAACGATGAGATTAACAGTGGAAGGGTTCAGCTCAGTGGCAATGCGGGTTTGTGCCAGGCACTGCCAGGATGGCTTCTTCTGAGTGTGTATGCTCCCATCAAGAGGGCTCGTTGCTAAATCCGTCGACCAATCCGGTGCTGCTGGCCGGGGAATGGGGAAATCGGACATGACGATAACGATCGATGCGTCTCAAGCAGTTGCACTTCCAAAAGATCGCCTCTCGGGGGCCGCTCGCACCAATCTGATCGACCGGTGGATATATGTGTTCACGGCGGCCAGCTTTATCGGGATTGTATTGGTGGGATTTGTCCCGGATTCGCTTGGGAAGCTGGCGGCAATTCAAGCGGGACAGCGGCCACCCTTTCCGCTGATTTTGCACGTACACGCCGTTCTCATGGGCAGTTTCCTGTTGCTGCTTCTGGGACAATCCATTCTTATGGCACTAGGGAAGCGCAACTGGCATATGCAGCTGGGTATTGCGGCGGTCGTTCTGTTCCCCGCACTTGTCATTGCGGCAATCGTCCTTGTTCCGACAATGTATCGCCAAGTGTGGATCGCGGCTCAATCGGCGCCACCCCCTATGAAACAAAGCCTCCAGGAAAACCTGTCCCTGCTCGAGGACATCCTGTTGATCCAGCTTCGCGTGGGAATCCTCTTTTCCATACTGATGTGGATTGCCTTGCGCTCAAGGACCAGAGACTCAGGGCTTCACAAGCGATTGATCTTTCTGGCAAGCGCGCTTCCGATTGTAGCAGCATTTCGCCGCATGGAATGGCTTCCCAACACGCTGCCACACAGCGCCTTGACGCTCGACATTTATAGCTTGCTTGCACTCTCGCCCATGTTCATTTGGGACTTGACCCGTAACCGCGGCATACACCGGGCGTATTTGATATTTGCAGCGCTCTTTATCCCAATGAGCGCAGTGCTCTACAACCTCTGGGACACGCCATGGTGGCACGCCACCGCCCGCCGCATCATGGGCATCTGAATACCGGTGCGCTGCTTGCTTCGCGAAGATTTTGACTAGACAAGCCGCGCAAGGCTCTGTGGGCCGAAGTGTCTGAAGAAATGGAAGGGACGGAAACTGCCGGACACGGTGTGGTCAAAAATGTAAAGTCCGCGAAAGTTAGCTATACCCCGGTATCCGGCCCCCCCGGGGGTATAGGGATAGGGCGTCCAGTTCACACTTTTGGCAACAGCCAGCCCCGACAGCATCTCCAATTCCGCTGAAAATAATTACTCGCGCTTCTTCGGCTCCAAGTGAGCATCGAAGAATTTCCAAAATCCGCCAGCCGCGATGAGTTGAAGCTGCTAAGCCGTTAACCCGGATTGTTTTCGCAGCGCGGCTAAAACATCCTTTTGAACATCCAAAAAATCGCCTACTGCATGATAGGCCGGTTTCAACGAATAAAAGTCATCGGTGACTCTGACCACTTCAAGTAGCGCAGATGTTTTTTCCTCATACTTTTGAAGTAGCTGCTGCATGGATTGATCGGCGACTGCTTTGATGTTCTCGGTGTCCGAATGCTGCCGTTCAAGGCTATCCATCAACGCTATGCGGGCCTTCTCTCGGCTTTCGGTCATCGCCGCGCGCGCACCTTCGCGTTCTGTTTCAGGCGCAAGTTCAGGACGGATAATCGCATCGACCCCTCAATCGGCATTATGCATGGCAACCGCCATAATAAGATGCCCCTGGTCAGCGATCTCATGGAATCGATGCGTCCGTTGGTCGATCAACAGATATTGAAGTTTGCGCTTTCGCAGACTTTTCATCCTTGCGATTTCACGATCAACCGGCTCGGCGGCTGTCGCCTCAATCCGCAGATGGCGAAGGTTGTTGCTAGCCGCCTGGCAACATTGAGCGCTGAGCAGGCCGTGAACGGGTTTCTCGGACAACTCTAATTCACGGTAACGCAACGCGCCTGTTGCAGGGATCGCGCCCGCTACCGGAGGCTTTAAAACAAAGGCTTTTCGCCAGTAATGTGAAAACCAATTAATGTTCCCTTCTTAAGGATTCAACTTAAGATGCCACAAAACCTGGAGGGCGTTATGGCAAAGACCATCGCTCGATCCGGACCGCGTATCGTGGTTCCTGTGTTGGTTACGTGTGTGCTTCTGTCCAGTTCCACCCGGGCGCAGACCGCCATTCAGGCGGCGAACGAAAACGCGCGCAGCGAGGTGGCAATCCGGGAAGTGCTTCTCGATAGCGGTGCACGGCTATACTCCATACCAATTAAAGTCGGTGGCACAGAAATTGAGGCCGGATTGGATACCGGATCGAGCGGCCTTCGGGTGCTACCGGGAACACTAGCCAACGGCGATGCGCAGGATGGCGATGAAAGCGATAACTACGATTATTCCTCTGGTGTGCACTATGAGGGCAAGATTGCAAAAGGCACACTTACAATCGGGCCGCTCGCCGCATCGGTGACGCTCCAATCCATCAAAAGTATGACTTGCCGAAGCGGGCGGCCGGACTGTCCAGCGTCAGACGCCACGGCCTCCGATTACGGCGTTCGTGGCAATAGCCTTACCGGAGGCAGATTTCGAGCGATACTTGGTGTGAACATGGCCAGCGCTGATGTAGCGAGCCCGCTGAGTACCATCGGCGCAGCGCGTTGGATAGTGGAATTACCGAGGCCGGGTGAAAACGTACCGGGAAAACTGATCCTCAATCCTACGGACGAAGATATTCAAGACTATGTCCATCTTCCTATACTTAGCGCCTTTCACACGCAGCGCGGTGGATTGCACGATGCCGTTTCAGGCTGCCTTATAAATCTGAGCCGCAAAGACAAGGCCTGCGGCGCATTATTGATGGATACAGGTATTTCAGGCGTCATGGTGGCCAACGGGCCTTTTGGACGCACGCCTTGGCCTGATGGCACCGAAGCGGCACTTGGCTTTTATGATGCTCACAACCCACGGCTGATTGAAACATTTTCCATCGGACTTCGCGAGCAAGCATCGCGGCTAGGATTTACCAAACAGCCGACGCGCGAAATAACGATCATTGCTGGCCAATCGCCTTACCTCGCTTTCGATATTCTTTACGATCCAGCCAATAACCAGATTGGTCTAAAGCCTCGCACCGTCAACCTTGGCGGACCGCAGGGTGCTGTCGTGTCTGGAAATTGAAATGGTCTGAATTCGGAGTGGACAAGTGAACGGTAGGGAGGACGCCATGAAGAGACGGCTGATCTGGTTTGTCTTCGCGCTGGTCGTTCTTCCCGCCTCGGCCCAGACGCAGCAGGAACACGAGTGGTGCAGCAGTGGGGCCGCCACCAACGATCAAAGAATTGAGGGCTGCAGCGCGCTCATCCGCTCGGCCCGGGAGACCAGGCCGGATTTGGCGATGGATTACAACAATCGCGGCACCGCCTACAGGGGCAACGGTCTCTATGGCCTGGCCATTGCCGATTACACAGAGGCGATTGCCCTCAAGCCCGATTTCCCTGATGCTTATAGCAATCGCGGCTTGACCAATAAAATCAGGGGTGCCGACGACGAGGCGATTGCCGATTACACGAAGGTGATTGCCCTCAAGCCCGATGATGCCGCTGCGTATACCAGTCGTGGCGTCGTCAATGAGCGCAAGGGGCTTCGCGACCAGGCGATTGCCGACTACCGGACGGCGCTGAAACTTGATCCGAATCAGGATTTGGCGAAGCAGAGCCTCAAGCAGTTTGGCGTACGCCAAGCTGCGGAGAAATGTTCTTTCGTTTATTCGGCCAGCGTGCGTGATGAAATCATCGTACCTGCTCTCAAAAGATGGGACACGGTCCGTGGGTCTTCGAAACAAACGCTCGAAACCTATTACAATCTAAGCCGTCCTGATCAGTATTACAGAAACAGCAACACGCTTGCCACGGCGGACGGAAAAATCACTCTGGTTTTCGACGAAACCGCCATAGGAATTGATAGCGACGAGCTGGTTGTCGTTCTCGATCCTTGCGAACACAATGTTGTTTACGCGGAGGAGCGAAACAGCCTCGTCGTAACGGCACGCCGCGTCCCAAAGGAGAATTCAGACGACGCCGTAAAATCCGGGTTGGTGGGTTCGTGGATAGTCCCGGGTGACTTCTGGTTCTCGGCCGTGGACGATCCGGAAAAAGCGCCGGCAAATGCGATGCGGGTGGTGGAGAGCTTTCGCGCGGACGGGACCGGCACTGCCCGTCTCTACAAGGATGCCGTCTGCACGATTCCCGACAAGTCCGACGCCTTTACCTGGAATGTCCGCAATCATATTCTGGCCGTCACGGCGGCAAACGGCGGACGGAATGATGGCGTCCTCATCATCGGGCCGGACAAGCTTGATGTGGGGGGCATAGATCCGAACGAGATCGTGTTTTATTCCCAGGATCACAAACTTGAAGGAAGATTTTTGAAGGCCTCGACTTGCGGTTGGCCCGCGAACAGGGGCGCCTTATTGGCAGCGCGGTAAGGTCCAATAGGATGGAGACTATGATAAATAAAACTGCTTTGGGTGTTTTCGTATTCGTAATCGTCGGGTCAACGGTTGCGCATGCGCAGAACAGCCCTCTACCAATGCAGAAAGCGTGTAGCTTTCAGCTTGGAGCGACGGTCTTCGCCAAATGGAAGACATTTCAAACTAATGGTATCATTGGGTGCCCCGTAAATTCCGAGGGAGAGGCTACCTATTCCCCCCAAGGGACTACCGGGGGGCGCTGGGCGCAATTTAGCCCTGGTACTGTGGGCGTGACTGACGGCTACATCATATTTGCTGATTCCGGGCCCCATGCTGGCGTTGCTTATATTGTGCACGGCTGTTCGTATAATATCTACAATCTGCTTGGCAGCACGGGCGGCGTATTCGGCTTTCCGGTCAGTGATGAGTATGCCGTTACTGGTGGTACGCGCCAAGATTTCGAGGGCGGGAATATTCAATATGACTCGACAACGGGCCGTTGTACGCCGCACCTAAATCAGCAAGCACAAACCACACAGCCCTAGTCCGGTAGCCATCGGTGGAAGAGCTTTCTAATGTCTTTGTTAATGCCGTTTATCTTTTAGCCTCCAGGAAGAGCCAATCCGGGGTGTGTTCAAAGTGAGGCTCAGGTAGTCAGCTTCAAGGAAAAACACCCTTGACTTTGGATGTAACCTAGAGGTTACATCGTCTGAGCGGAGGCAGGGGCCATGAGCGACGATCAGAAATCTGACGACGAAATCATAGCGGCGGATCGGCGCTGGTGGCGGCGCTGGTATGTCCTATCCCTGCTCCTTGCGATAGCAGCGGTCCCTCTCGCAGTTATTTGGTTCAATTTTGTGTTGGAACATCACCCCTTTGTTTCGTTAGGGCTGACGCCCCAGGCAGAACAGCAAGTGCTCCTCATAATCCCCGTCCTGTTCTTCATTGGTGTTGTCTTTGCGATGCGGTTCGTAGTCGGCCGTCCGCCGGCTATGCAAAACGAGCAGATTGTGAGGAAGACCTCGGATAGCCACTACGCAAGGATGCGTTGGCTCTATCCGCTAGTGATCTTGGTGTTCGCTCGGATGTTATTTGGCCCGCAAGACCGTTTAGAAGAAGAGCCTCTCCTTTTTTACTCAACTATTGGCGCGCTGGTTGTTCAGGCCGTAGTACTCCTTCGGGGCTTCGGTTGGGCTCGTGCATTTAGGCGGGGACTGGATGATGAACTGACACGGGATCTGCGGAGGAAAGCAACCCAGTTCGGTTACGGGCTGACAGTGGCGCTTATAGCCGCTGCTTGCATTTACACGCGCTATGAATCAGTACCGCCGGGGACTTTGATGCTGCGACTGTTGTTCGTTGCAAGCATAGCTCCGATGCTGTGTTTTCTTATTTTGGAATGGCGATCGGGACGAGATGGCTGAAGGACAGCTAGGCAGCCGATTGAAAGAAATTCGCACCAAGGCAGGCATCACCCAGGCGGAACTGGCGGAAATGGTGGAAGTGTCGCGTAAGACAATCAATACAGTCGAAAACGGCGTATTCGTTCCGTCAACGATATTGGCGCTACGCCTCGCTAGGGCACTGAACACCACGGTCGAGCAATTGTTCTTTATAATTTAAGAACAACCTCAGATGGGAAAGTGCTTTCAGTGCAATGGCCGCAGTATCGCGAGGTATTAGGGTCTGGATGGGGTCACATGGATACCTATGACATAATCAAAACTATTCATGTTATCAGTGCGACGATTTTATTTGGAACAGGCCTCGGGATCGCGTTTTTCTTCTTCCAGGCCAACAAAGAAAAGGACTTGGCCGCTCGGTATTTTGCCGCGCGCGCTACGGTTCTTGCCGATTTCATTTTCACCTTGCCTGCCGTCATCATTCAACCTTTGACCGGCTTCTGGCTAATTTATCATTCCGGATTTGCATGGACTTCCCCTTGGCTGGTTGCAACCTACATACTCTATGTTGCCGTGGGGCTATGTTGGTTGCCGGTTGTCGCCATACAGATCAGCCTTAAGGTTATTCTTCGTAACTGCATCCAATCGAATACTCCATTGCCAGACAGCTATGAACGGTTGTTCCGCCTGTGGTTTTTGTTGGGATGGCCTGCCTTTGTAGGCCTCATCCTTGTTTTCTTCCTGATGGTCGCTAAACCCCTATGGTGAAGCGGGTACTGGTCATCGGCGGTTATGGCAATTTCGGAAGCTATCTTGCCCAATCGCTTGCTGGAGAAGCTAACATACAGCTTATCATTGGCGGGCGCTCGCGTGAAAAAGCTCGAAAATTCGCAACGCAACTCTCGGCGACGAATACGCCCGGGGCTGTGGCGCTGGATATTTCCGGCAACATGCCGCAATACCTTTCGGAGATGAAGCCCGATATCGTCGTTCATACTACCGGGCCATACCAGCATCAGAGCTATTCAGTCGCCGAAGCCTGTATCGGGCAGGGCTGTCATTATATTGATTTAGCGGATGCGCGCCGCTTCGTCGTCGGTATCTCTAATTATGACCGGGTGGCTAGGGAAAAGAACATTCTCGTCGTGAGTGGTGCTAGTTCGGTGCCGTGCCTCAGTGCGGCGGTCATCGACCACTATAGAAAATATTTCCGGTCTATAGAGAAAGCCGAATACGGCATCAGTGCTGCTCAGCAGACAAATCGCGGTTTAGCAACCACCACCGCCATTCTCGGCTATGTCGGCAAACCGTTTATGAGTTTGATCGATGGTTGCAGACGTACAATCTATGGCTGGCAAGATTTGCACACCGTGGAATACCCAGAACTTGGTTGGCGGCTGTTCGGCAATTGCGATATTCCCGATCTGGAACTGTTTCCAGAACGGTATACCAGTCTCAAAACCGTTCGCTTCTCGGCAGGAACCGAAATATCTGTTCTTCATCTGGGTCTTTGGCTTCTGAGCTGGCTAGTAAGGATGCAGCTTGTCCCCTCGCTTGAGAAACTGGCCCCGTATCTTTTGAAAACAGCCAATTTGTTTGATGCCTTGGGGACAAGTCGAAGCGGTTTTCATATGTTTCTTTTCGGTATCGGAACGGACGGCTTACCAAGGTCTGAAAAATTCTACATCATCGCGAAATCAGGCCACGGACCCTTTATCCCATGTATGCCTGCTATTCTTCTCGCCAAGGGCTTAGCAAATGGTACCATTCTGGAAGTCGGTGCACGTCCTTGCCTCGATTTGATCGATTTGGATACCTACCGTTCAGCACTAAACGGTTTGGATATTTCAATAGTCACGAGCGCTCAATGCGATTAATCAGGTACGCATTTGACTGGATTCCAAAATTCAGCATTCAGATAGCGATAGCGTCTAGTTCGTCCCACTACGCGCTGCTTCAGCGATACCTGAAATATAAAAATGAACTGTGTGTTGCCAGAAGTGTGAACTGGGAGGCTTATCCCTATACCCCGGTATCCGGCCCCCCGGGGGTAAAGACGAAGCACACAAACTTTACACTTTTTGACCAAACAAGTTTGTTCGGTTGACGCGGAACGCTCCGCGCGATCAAATATGGATTGCGCAAGAAGGCGCGCCTCTTCCATGTGACCCGCGCGAAGTTCATTTTCGGCGCCGACAAATTGCCTTGGTAATTGAAATTTTCCTGAAAACCGCGCTTTTCGCGCCATCCGGCAATCACCGCCGCGCCAGGGTGAGAAGGTCGATGTTGGTGTCGCGCACGGCGGCGGCGACATAAAGTATTTCGCCGGTCTTGGGATTGACCGCGAAATCAGCAGCGTAATAAGCATCCATATCGCGTGCGCCCGGCGCATAGCCGATCAGCCGGTCGGGTCCGCCGGCCAGGGGCTGGGCGAAAATCCGCACCGTGTCCTTGTCATATTCCGGCACCACCACGTCATCACCCAGAAAGGCCAGCGGGGAATGATTAGCGGCGGGATATTTGCTAGTGACCAGCCGCGGCGCCCTGCTGATGTCCCAGATGCCCGGCTGGTCTATCCGGATGGCGTAAAGCCCATCGCCATGGGGAACGACGCCGTCCCAGGCGGCGCCGTCCCCAACGCTGGGGCCTATCGGCACATGCTTGGACGGCTCGGCCAGCGATGTGCGCACGGAGTGCGGGATTGTGACATCCAAACCGATCACCGATTTGCTATCCAGCGTCCAGTTCGGGTTGCCAAAGCCGAATGACGGCAGGTCGAAAGAGGTTATGCCAGCGCCGGCCGCCGTCAGGATCCGCACCGTGATGCCTATCTTCTGCGGGTTCAGGGGAACGACCAGCGCAAGCTTGGAACCGTCGGGCGACCAGCGCAGCCCCCGCAGGGCGAGCGTTCCGCAGTTGAGAAGCACGGATGGCGCCTGCCCCGGTTTCATGATCCAGACCGCCTGTTCGCCTGAGCGGTTGGAAAGGAACGCCAGCGTGCCGTCCGGCGCAAAGCTGGGCGACCAGGTCCTGCCGTCGGCGGGGTCTATGATATCGGGATCCGGGGCGGGCGTGGGCCGGACGCGGGCAAGATTGAACCGGCTGGTATCCGTCTCCAGCGCCAAATGGCCGCCGGCCCCGGCGCTGAGCCGGCCTGTCGCCGCCGCGGTGGCATAGACCTGATAGGACGCGCCGCCCTCAACCGGATAAGCGATGATGGCGCTTCCCGCCGGACCCGACTCGCTGATCAGGAGGGCGCGGGCATCCTCCGACCATGTTTCGGAGATCGGGTCACTGGTGATCCGGCCCAGTGCCCTTGAGACGCCGCTTTCCAGGTCCAGGATATAAAACGCCTGTATGCGTGTACCCTTCAAGACGCGATAAGACAGGAATTTTCCATCAGGCGAGCATTGCGGATCCGTCGGCGCGTCCAGGCCCACCGACGCTGTGCCGCCATGCAGCAGCCGCTGGCGCGCCCCGGTCTCCACATCTAGCCGGTCAATCGTACCTTCCCTGGAAGCCGTTGCGTCCGTGAAATATACGAAATTGCTTTTTGGCTGCCAGCACAGGGTGGTGCTCTGCGCCAGTTCGCAGCGTCCGGCTTCGCGGCTTTCGCCCCCCGGCACAGTCGCCACTAGGATGCGGCAGGGCTCGCCTCTCCTCTGGGAGGCATAAACGATATGTGCGCCGTCGGAAGACCAGGAGGGTGAAACATCCTGGCCGGAATCATTGCCGATCCGCACACTGTCGCCGTCTGCAAGGGGGCGCACACGGATTTCGCTGGGGCCACCATATGGACCTGAACTATAGGCGAGCATGGCGCCGTCGGGGGAAAAGGCGGGAAAGTCCTCCAGCGCCAGGGTGCTGATGAAGGGCCGGCTGCCATCCACCGCCCAATGCGGCTCCGGCCGCAGCAGCCAGAAAGCCGCCGTGCCGGCCGCCAACAGCACGACTACAGCCGCCGCCGCCAGCCAGAGACGCGATGGCGTGAGAAATTGCCGCCTGACGGATGACGCAGTGATTTGCGCCGCCGCGCCTGGCTCTGTCGATGATATTTCCCGCGTTGTCGCCAGCCGATAGCCCAGTCCGTGCACCGTGTTCAACAATCCGGCATCGCTGCCCAGCACCTTGCGCAACGCTGCGATATGAACCTGGATCGCATTGTCCTCGATGATGGCCTTGGGCCAGACCGCCGCCATCAACTCGTCCTTGGTGACCAGCGCGCCTTCCGCCTTGGCCAGCACCGACAGTAGGTCGAGTGGCTTGCGCCCGATGGTGACCGGGCGACCATCTTCTAGCAGCTGGCGAAACGGCCTTAGGGTGAAGCGGCCGACCTTGTATTCCGCATTGTCCATCCAAGCGCCCCCCGGCGCCGCACGATCAGGCTAAACAATTGGCCGGACGCAAACTTTCTAGGCTTCCGCACAGCCGAATTCAGGAAAATTTCAGGAACAAATAAGCATTTGCCCAAGGATCAAAGGCCGCCCCGTTCCTACAGTCAAGTTCGCGGGGCCGGGCAGTTTCCAAACCAAGGGGCGTTCCGGCATACGCAAATGAACGTTCGGTGACACCGGCGCTCATAGCCGCTTTTGGCACAACCACCGTGCTGGCTTCGCCCCGCAAGGCGCGCCGCTGGACGGGCAGAACGGAGACTAGTGATGGCGAAGATTAACCGTACTTTGTGGATAGCCGCGGCGGCCCTGGTGTCGGCGTCGGCCTTGGCGCCGGCCTGGGCGGGTTGCGGCGATGTGGCCCTGAAGAAACATGTCGCCTTCCAGGCGACGCCGGACGCCGGCGGCATGCTGACGGACGCGGTGCTTTCGGGCGCGGATCGCGACGGAAGGCTGACGCAGGTCAATGTGGTGTTCCCCGGCCGGCGCGATGCCTCCGTCGTGGGGATGTGGAGTGTCGTCTTCCAGTCCGGCGCCACCACCATTGATTTCGGTTATCAGGTCTGGCACGGCGACGGCACCGAAATCATGAACAGCGGCGGCCGCGCCCCCGCGACTGGGAATTTCTGCATGGGCGTGTGGGAGCAGACCGGACCGCTCAGCTACAAGCTCAATCATTTCGCCCTGAGCTATGACGCAGGCACGGGCGCGTTGAATGCCCGGGTCAATGTCAAGGAAGATGTGGTGCTCGATGCCAAGGGCACCAGCTTCTCCGGGCCCTTCACCTTCGACATCTATGACCCCAAGGGCGTTACCCTGCTGCAGCATCTCGCCGGGCATATCACCGGCCAGCGCGTCACCGTGAACTGAACGGAAATAATCGGCAGCGGTTCAACTATCTCCCCCACCGCCGTTTCACTCCAGCCATCGCCAAGCGGCCTAAAGGCGGCGTTTGCGCGATGGCCGGTTTTTTCGCTCCCGATCAGACCGAAGAGTCCGCCATGAAATTTCGCCATTTCCTTATCTTGCTGTTGTTCGCCACCGCTCCCGCCGGGGCCGAAACGCTGCAGCCACCCATCACCAATGTGGCGCAGATCGTCGCCGTCGCGCCGTCCCAGCCTTCGGCATCGCAGTCGCGCATCCTCTTGTCTTTCAACCAGCCGCTGCCGCAATTCTCCATTCTCGCCAACGACGCCGCCAGCGCCGTCATAGCCTTCGCCGATACAAGGCTGGCGCCCGGCCTGGTCTTTCCCGGCGGCAAGCATGGGCTGATACAGTCGACCACGTTTGTCCAGAACGGCAATTTGCTGACCTTGACCATTGCCGGCGCCAATCCGATTCATCTGACTGTCAGTGGCATGGGCGGCCGTGTGCTGTCGGTCGCCGTCACCGGCGTCGGTTCGGGTGGGGCCGAGGCGGGCCCCGCCGGCCCCATCACCCATGCCGATGACCGTGTCGATGATGTGTTTGAACTGGTGCCCCTGAAATATGCCGATGTCAGCGAAGTGGTGGGGCTTCTCACAGCCAATCAGTCGATCAAGCCCAATGACAATTTCACACCGGAGGAGCCGGCCTTCGGCTCGGCGGGCATGCAAGGCTCCTACACCGGCGGTGGCGGCGGCATGACCACGCCCGCTTTCAACCAGGGCCTCAACCTCTCGGGTGCGGGGGCGGACTCCCTCGGCCAGGCGGTGGATGACAGCATCGGCATCGACCGGCGCCTCAACGCCATCATCCTGCGTGGGCCGCCCGAGCGGGTCGCTCGGTTGAAGGAGCAGATCGCCAAGCTGGACGTGGCGGTCAGTAGTGTGGTGTTCGAGACCGTATTCGTAGAACTGACCGAAAACGGCGCCCGCAATATCGGCCTGAACTTCAACAACGCCAACAATCAGCTTGCCGCTGTGGTCTATGGCTTCGCCACCGGCGGCCTGCAGGGCGTCACCAACACGGCGAGCGGCGGCGGCGTGGCGGCCAATCTGCAGCTGGCGATCTATGCCCAGATCGCCAAGGGCAATGGCCGCATCATCTCCAAGCCGCGCATCGCGGCGCAGAGCGGATCGACCGCCAAGATCATCACCGGCGATGCACTGCCGATCCTCACCTCCATCGCCCTATCCGGGGTGAATGCGGTGCAGCAGCAGGTCCAGTATGTGAATGTCGGCGTCACGCTGCAGATCGCGCCGCGGGTGAGCGATGACGGTTTCGTCACCTCTCATGTCTTCGCGGAAGTCTCCAGCGTCACCGGCGTTTCGCAGGGCTATCCCACCATCAGCCAGCGCGAAGCCTCGACTTCGGCCACCGTGCATGACGGCGAGTCCTTCATCATAGGCGGCCTCACCCAGGAAAGCGAACTATCCAACCACAACAAGCTGCCCGGGCTGGGCGACCTGCCGCTGCTGGGCGAACTGTTCAGGAGCGAGAACAGCAGCAACGCCAAGACGGACCTTTATATCGTAGTGACGCCGCATGTGGTGCGCGGACCCGATGCTGGCGCGACGCTGCTTAAGCAGACCGAGGGTGAGCAGTAAAGCGGCCCAGCAAACATTGCTTTCCTGCACCACAAATCGTGCTGAGGCCGAAGACGTCAAGATCTGCGATCTTAAGTCATGGGCAAGAAATTCATCTGAAACCGGTGGCACCGGAGCTGGCGGGAATGTCCGCTTTGGGTCAAAAGCGGACATTCCGAGCGAACTTCCCGCAGCCATGTGGTGGGTCAGATAGGACGCAAACTCGCAACCAATCCGTGCAAAGACTGGTGGGCCCGGCAGGACTCGAACCTGCGACCTAACCGTTATGAGCGGTCAGCTCTAACCAACTGAGCTACAGGCCCCACCCCCGGATATAACAGGATTTTCTTGGCCGCCAATAAGGCCGTCATTTTGCCTTGGTGTTTCAGCACCATAGCCCGCATTTTGGAGGTATTTTCCATGAAAAGCGGGTTTTTTATCGCCCTGGCGCTGGCCGCCAGCCTCTCGAGCGCCTTAGGCCAAACTGCCTCGAGGACTATCACCATGTCCGGCCAGGGCGAGGTCCGGGCCACGCCGGACACGGTAACCCTTTCGGCGGGGGTCACCAGCGAAGCCGCGACCGCGGCGGCGGCATTGACGGCCAACAGCGCACGGATGCAGGCGGTGTTCGCGGCGCTGAAAAAATTGGGCGTCGCGGACAAGGACATGCAGACTTCGAATTTCTCGGTCTCGCCGCAGATGGCGGGCGGCGGCGCGGGCAACCAGGCGCCCCATATCACCGGCTATCAGGCCCGCAACCAAGTGCGGGTGCGGCTGGATGACGTGGGCAAGCTGGGCGCCGCGCTGGACACGCTGGTGACGGCGGGGGCCAATCAGATGAACGGGATCGATTTCGGCTTCAAGGATGATGCGTCCTTGATGGCGCAGGCGCGTGCCGGCGCCGTGGCGCAGGCCCGGGCAAAGGCGGAGACTTATGCCAAGGCGGCGGGCGTCAGCCTGGGGCCGATCCTTTCCATCAGTGAAAACGGCTATCAGGGGCCGCGCCCGCTTTATAATATAGAGCAAGTCGTGGTGTCGGCGTCCCGCATTGCGCCGACCGCCCCCGGCGAGGAAAGCGTCACCGCCGAAATCACCATTGTCTGGGAAATTCACTGAATCACCCTATATTCGGGCATGGACAATCCGCTGCTGGAAGACTGGACCGGGCCTTTCGGCACCCCGCCGCTGGACCACGTCAGGCCGGAGCATTTTCCGCCCGCCTATGACAAAGCGTTGGCCGAGCATGAGGCGGAAATTGCCGCCATCACTTCCCGCCCGGCCGGTTTTGAAAACACCATCATCGCGCTGGAAAAAAGCGGAAAGAGACTGGCCAGGGTCGAAGCGATATTTTCCACCCTCACCTCTTCCAACACCAATGACGCCTTGCAGGCGATCGAGCGGGAGATGGCGCCGCGCCTGTCGGCGCATTGGAACAAGATCCATCTGAACGCCAAGCTGTTCGCGCGCATCGATGAACTTCACGCCGGACGCGAGGCGTTGGGGCTGGATGCGGAAAGCCTGCGTGTGCTGGAGCGCTATCACCTGGATTTCGTGCGCCAGGGCGCGCAACTGAAGGGCAAGGCCCGCAAGCGGCTGGACGCCATCGGCCAGCGCCTGGCCAGCCTGGGCACGGGATTCTCGCAGAATGTGCTGGCGGACGAACAGGACTTCATCCTGCCGCTGGCTGAAAGCCAGATGGGCGGGCTGCCGCAATTTGCCCGCGACGCGGCGGCGGCAACCGCCAAAGAACGCGGGCTTGAGGCGCCTTTCGCCGTCACCCTGTCGCGCTCCAGCGTCGAGCCTTTCCTGCAATTCGCCGCCGACCGGGGTTTGCGCGAGCAATTGTTCAAGGCGTGGACGGCGCGCGGCGGCAACGCCAATACGCACAACAACAAGGCGATCATTGCCGAGACCCTGGCGCTGCGCGCCGAAAAAGCGCGGCTGCTGGGATACAAAAGCTATGCCGATTACAAGCTGGCCGACACCATGGCGGGCACGCCGGCGCGGGCGCGCGAATTGCTGGACCAGGTATGGGCGCCGGCCAAGCGTCGCGCCCTGGAAGAACAGGGTGCGCTGGCGGCGCTGATCGCCGAGGAAGGCGGCAATTTCAAGCTGGCGGTGTGGGACTGGCGCTATTACGCCGAGAAGCTGCGCGAAAAACGCTATGCCTTTGACGAGGCCGCGCTGAAGCCCTATTTCCAGCTGGAACAGATGATCCAGGCGGCTTTTTTCACCGCCGAGAAACTGTTCGATCTTTCCTTTTCCGAGCGCCGCGATATTACCGTCTATCATCCCGATGTGCTTGTGTGGGAAGTGGCGCGAGGCAGCCAGACCATCGGCTTGTTCTATGGCGATTATTTCGCGCGGGCGGAAAAGCAGGGTGGCGCCTGGATGTCGTCACTGCGCGACCAGGAGACGCTGGACGGCCAGGTGCTGCCGCTGATCGTCAACAATTGCAATTTCGTCAAATCCAATCCGGCGCTGCTGAGCTTCGACGATGCGCGCACTTTGTTTCACGAATTCGGCCATGCCCTGCACGGGTTGTTGTCGCGGGTGCGGTTCCCGCGGCTTTCCGGCACCAATGTGGCGCGCGATTTCGTGGAGCTGCCGTCGCAGCTTTACGAGCATTGGCTGGAGGAGCCCAAGGTGCTGGAGCGTTTTGCCCGCCATTATCAGACCGGCGAGGCGCTGCCCAAGCCGCTTTTGGAAAAGCTGCTGGCGGCGCGCAATTTCAACCAGGGCTTTGCCACCGTGGAATTCCTGGCCTCGGCTTTCGTGGACATGGATTTGCATAGCCTGGAAGATGGGCATGTCCAGGAGACACCCCAGGGTATCGACCCCGATGCGCTGCAGGCCGCCACGCTGGCCCGGATCGGGATGCCCGAGGAAATCGCCATGCGCCATGCCGCGCCGCATTTCGGGCATATCTTTTCGGGCGACGGCTATAGCGCGGGCTATTATTCCTATTTGTGGTCGGAGGTTCTGGACGCCGACGGCTTCGGCGCCTTCCGGGCCGATCCCTTCGACCCCCTTGCCGCCCGCAGCCTCTATGACAATATCTATTCGGTGGGCGGGACCCGCGACTTTGCCCAAGCCTATCGCGATTTTCGCGGACGGGACCCCGAGGTCAAGGCGCTGCTGGAAGGCCGCGGACTGGAGACGGCATGAGACGAAAATTGATGGCTGTTGCCGCAATCGCCGCCGCGCTGGCGGCGGGAGCGGCCGCGCCGCCGCCGCTGCCCATCACCGATTTGAAGAACCTGCCGGTGGTGACCACCCATCCCTATGACGAAAGCGCCAACGCCAATGCGGTGGTTGCCGACGCCTTTGCGCGCGCCAAGAAGAGCCACAAGCTGGTGATGCTGGATCTTGGCGGCAACTGGTGCCCCGACTGTGTGATCCTGGCCAATGTGATGCGGCTGCCGGCGATGAAAACATTCATGGCGGCGCATTATGAATTCGCCGCCGTGGATGTGGGCCAGTTCGACAAGAATTTGCAGATCCCCGCCCGCTTCGGCTTCACCAAAAGACTGGAAGGCGTGCCCACCGTGCTGGTGGTGACGCCGGAGGGCAAGCTGGTCAATGGCGGTCACGTCTTCGCTCTGAGCGATGCGCGCAACATGACGCCACAATCGCTGGCGGCCTATCTGGCGGAGTGGGTGAAGTAGCGGGATACGTTGGTTTTTATCCAGACTGATTCAAATCTACTCTGACCCCATTTCTCTGTTGGCGAGCGATAGCGAGCTTAGAAAAGCTGACCCGTGCTTAGGTCTGTAGCGACAGCGTACAGACGCGTAGCGGCACGAGCCCCGCGAGGATGCGCCCGGACAGCCGCTCGCCTAAGCTCGCGGCGGAAAAAAGGCAGCTGCCGGAGTATTCGCCCGGCGCCTCGCTCGCGCTTGGCGCGTCGGCCGCGCGAAATGGTCCGCAGGACCATTTCGTAAGACGCAGCCGACCCTAAACGAAGTTGGCCTTGACCGTCGTCTTGTTGATATCCGACAGCTTGGCGCATCCGGCGGCGGCGGCCACCTGGACGAGTTCCTGCTGCAGCATCTCGATCACGCGCTGTGCGCCGGGGATGCCGTAGGCCGCAAGGCCCCAACGCGTCGTCCGTCCGATCATCACGGCGTTGGCCCCGAGGGCGAGCGCCTTGAAGATGTCGGAGCCTCGGCGGATGCCGCTGTCGAACAGGATGGGAACCTTGCCGTTCACGGCCGCCACAATCTCCGGCAGGACCTCCAGGGTCGAGGGACCGTAATCCATCGAGCGCCCGCCGTGATTGGAGACGATGATCGCGTCCACCCCGTGCTCGATCGCCAGCAAGGCGTCTGCCGGTTCCAGGATGCCTTTGATCAGCATCTTGCCTTTGGTCATTTTGCGCACAGCGTCGATATAGTCCCAGGTGTACCAGAGACGCCCGCCATTGATGCGGTACTTTGCCGAGCCGGTGGGTGCCGCCGCGCCGCCGCCGCCACGCGCGCCACGGGCTCCGCGCGCCTGGCCGCCGAAATTGACGTCCTGCTGCGTGCGTTCATAGAACGACGCCTGCTGATCGACGGTGGGGAAGAGGTTGACGACGCCGGCATTGTTGTAAGCGTCGATCAATCGCTGGGTGTTGGCCAGATTCTCAACCGGGTAAAACTGCCCCCACAGCGTGCCCTGCGCGGCGGGCGCGACCTGGGCCACCGGTATGCTGGTGTTGATGCTCAGCATCATCGCCGCCTGAGCTGCGGTCGCCGCCTGGTACATCCCCTTCTCGCCGTCGGGATGCAGGGGCACCTGCGCCGCGGTCGGCGCGACAATGATGGGAAATTTCATCTTCGCGCCCAGCAACTCGGACGAAAGATCGACCTGCGATGCCGGGAGGGCGGCGCGGGTGGGCATGATGTCGACCCAGTCATAGGCCGTGCGGTTGCGCCGGAGCGTGAACTCCGAGCCGTCGCCATGCGCCGTATAGTCATATATCGACTGGGGCACATTGCCGAAGAAGAGGGGCTCGAAATCGAAGGTCGATTGCATCTCGCCCAGGGTCAGGGCACGGCGATGCGTGGCGAGCGGCCTCGGGTCGATTTCCGCCATCGCCGCGGCAATGGGCGAAGCCGCCACAAGCCCCGCCATGCAGGACAGCGCCTTGCGCCGGGACAAACTGGCAAGCCAGGATTTTTCGATATCACCCATTGGTGTTGCTCATCTTGGGAAGAAGCCCGTGCACACGCACCAGGCTGGAGTCGACCGCCGCCAGCGTGGGGCGGCCGCACATGCACATATATCTTGCGAGTTCGGTTTGCAGCATTTCGACAACGCCCTGCACGCCGTCGGCGCCATAGGCCGCCAGGCCCCACATCACCGGCCGGCCGATCAACACGCCCTTGGCGCCAAAGCCCAGGGCTTTGACGATGTCGGTGCCGCGGCGGAAACTGCCGTCGACCAGCACAGGCACCTGGCCGCCGACGGCTTGAACGACCGGTGCGACCAGAAGCAACGTGCCCGTGAGCCCCGCCACATTGCCACCACGATAGTTCGACACCACCACGCCCTTGGCGCCGCGGGCGACGGCTTCCTTGGCGTCTTGCGGACGCGTGATGCCCTTCACAATCACGGGCAGGGACGTACTCTTGACCACGGCGTCGACCGCAGCCCAATCGATGGCCGCCCCGGCCGCCGTCGCGGGCCCGCCGGCGGAGGTGCCGGCGTTTACCGTCACGAACACCGCCTTGGCCTTGGCCGCACTCGCCTCAGCCAGCACGTCCTTCACCTTGGGACTGTTCGCGTAGACTTGCAGGTACAAGGGGGTCGTGGCGGCCTGGGCAATCGTCGCCAAGGGCGCGCTGGAATCGCTGCTCACCACCATCGCGGCCTTTGCCGCGGAAGCGCCACGCGCCATGGCGAGTTCACCGTCGGGATGGAAGCGCTTCTGATCGGCAATCGGGCCGACGATGATCGGCGCGAAATGCGCATCGCCAAACAAGGTGCTGGTCAGGTCCAGATCCCGGGTGGGGATGTTCATCCGGGGACGCAGCGTGATGCGGTCGGTGATAGTCCGGTCGCTGCCCAAAACAGGGGCAAGCTTCGCCGATCCCAGCACGAGACGCGCCTGAGGTTCGTACTCAAGCACATCCACAAGGTCTCCTTGCGGCACCAGGACCGGCGGCGGAGTCGGCTCGCGAAGCGCCGTCGCGCCAAGCGCCGGCATCGTCGCCATGCTGGCGGCGACGCTTGCCCCCATCACCCCGATGGCCTGGCGGCGCGACGTCAGTCCTTCGGGAGAGCTGGTGTTTTCGGCCATCTCGTCATCTGGCATTATCATCGAAGTCCCCGTTGATCGCCTGCAACATTCTCGCAGCACATGCGTGCGCGCCGGCAAGAAGCCGTATGAGCAGCGGATTAGTAGCCTCGTGCCGTGCCGGCGTCTAGATGCAGCATGCTGCCCGGAGGTCCGTTCATCGAAACTCATCGACTGACGTCGCCCGCGGCGTGCGTCATCCCGCCAATAGCGGACATTCATGAACCGACCGCCGGTCTGGCTTGCGCAGCGCCAGCGTAGCGCGACGCGCCCATTAGGGCTGGGCGTCCGCTTTTGGCCGGCCCCTGGCTTTCCCGGGGCGGAAAAAGCAGACCGTCCGAGTATTCGCCCGGCCCCTCGCTGCGGCAAAAAAAGGAAGCTGCCGGAGTATTCGCCCGGCCCCTCGCTGCGGCAAAAAAGGAAGCTGCCGGAGTATTCGCCCAGCCCCTCGCTGCGGCTCGGGGCGTTCGCCGCTTGAAACGGTCCACTGGACCGTTTCACCCGCCTTCGGCGGTCGCGGCTCACCCTTGCTCCCGCCTGCAATCGGTGTACCCTTTCCGCCACAAGGCATCCTGGGGAGGACACCATGAAAAACATCCGTATACGTAATTTTCTCATCGGCACGGCATTCGCCGCGCTGCTGGCGCTGAGCGGCAGCCAGACGCAGGGCGGCCTGATCGGCAGCGCCCAGGCCCAGGGCGCCGCGGACCCGATGGTGCCAAAGTTCGAAGTGGACCCTTTGTGGCCCAAGCCCTATCCGAACCATTGGGTGATCGGCAATGTGATCGGCCTGGATGTCGATAAACAGGACAATGTGTGGATCGTTCACCGCCCCGGCACGCTTGAGAACCAGGAATCCCGTCTCACCCGCAACGAATCGATCTGCTGCACGGCGGCTCCGGACGTTCTGGAGTTCAACCCGGCGGGCAATGTGATCCGGTCCTGGGGCCGGGATGACGCCGCCAAGACCGTGCCAAACCACGACTGGCCGACGTCAAACCACGGCGTCACCGTTGCTCCCGACGGTACAGTCTGGATAGGCGCCAACGGCGCCGGCCAGCCCCCTGCATTCGCCCCGGGCAGCGCGGCGCAATTCGCGCCACGGGCCCCGGGTGCGGCGGGCGAAGGTGGCGGAGAAAAAGGCCTTTATCACGACAGCTTCCTGCTGCATTTCACCCAGGACGGCAAATATCTGGGCGAAATCGGCAAGGCCAATGGCAGCAAGGGCAGCCTGGACACGGAGAATGTGCGCGGCGTGGCCCAGATTCGTTTCCTGCCGGACGGCACAATGGTCGCGGCGGATGGTTACGGCGATCATCGCGTCTCGGAATGGGATCCGAAAACGGGGAAAAACGTCCGCATCTGGGGCGCCTATGGCAAACCGCCGAGCGATGATCCGATCCCGCATTATGACGTGAACTCGCCGCAGTTCGGCAACCCGGTGCATTGTGCCCAACCGTCGGTCGACCAGATCCTCTATGTTTGCGATCGCACCAACAATCGCGTCCAGCTCTTCAAGTTCGACGGCACCTTCATCAAGCAGTTCACGGTTTTGCCGGACACCAAGGGCGAAGGCGCGGCCTGGGAGATCGCATTCTCCAAGGATCCGCAGCAGAAGTTCCTGTATATGTCGGACGGCGCCAACCAGATAATTCACGTCTATGACCGTCAGTCGCTCAAGGAACTGTATAGTTTCGGCGGCGGCGGCCGCATGCCGGGCTTGTTCTATGCGGTGCACAGCATCGTCACGGACTCCAAGGGCAACATCTACACGACGGAGACCTATCGCGGGCAGCGGGTACAGAAGTTCATTTATAAAGGCATGGTGCCTTTGAGCACGCTGGTAAAGGCGAAGGTCGTCGGCGGCAGCCTGATCAATCCGTGAGGGTGAGGAGCGGTTCGCCGAAGGCGAACGAAATGGTCCTGCGGACCATTTCGAGCGACGAACGCCCCGAGCACGAGCGAGGGGCCGGGCGAAAACTCCGGCTCGTCACTTCTCTCATTGAGAAAAGGCCGCATTCTGGTTTGAGGCAGGGTTAGCAGCGATATTCGCTCAATGCCGAGATTTGCCCCAGATGTGAATAGAAGCGGGGGAAGTTGGGTCAAAAATCTCCCATGGGACGGCAACGCGGCTGGCCGCCGTTAATTGCCCTGCTCGTGGTCGCGGCTTTGATGCCCTGGCCCCTCTTGCTTACCCAGGACAATTGGTGGGCTTTTGTCCTGGTCACCGCCGCGATTGTGGCGGCTCTGCGGCTGCTGCTTGGACAAGAATGGGCAAACTACGCGGGTCTCAACTTGCCGCCGGGACATGCTTTGTTGGTCGTCATGGCATTCGCCATGGTCGCAACTGCGAGCGAGTTGTTTCTCCCCTTCGTATATAAGGCTGCCGCTCTGAGGGCGAATGCTCCCAACATTGAAGGACAAACTGGATTTCTGTTCCAGGCGTTCAACGAAGAGATCTTTTTCCGTGCGCTCATGATTGGTTTCTTCATCCAATATATGCGTTCGGCACCCGTGATTTCACTCGGGCTGGCCTTCCTCTTCGCAGCAGCGCACTTTCTTCTGTACCGCTTTGGCACCCTGCACATGGCGCTTTCGGTGGCCTCGCTCGCAACGCTGTTCTTTGCTGCTGTGGCGTGGAACAATTTTTATTTGGCCTTTCGGCATATTGGTTTTTCCTGGGCATTGCATGCCGGGTGGAATGTGGTTTGGCTGCCCGCAACATTTTATGATGCCGCGACCAATGAGCGCCTGCACGAACCGCAGGTTTTTGATCTTGTATTGGGCTCGCCAACTATCGTCGCTATGGCCGGCGTGATGGCTGCCCTAAGTTTTGTGTTTCTTGGGCGACGCCCACCAACATCTGCGGCAAACCTTTGGATCGGATGATCCGGGTATGGTCAAAAATGTAAAGGCCGCAAGCGATCATGGTAACCCCGCAGGACGCCCCCGCGCATGTCCGATTTTGGCCAATCGCGGACATTCGTGTTTCGGAGTTTCCAGCCATGGCAGGCCGATTGATGGTATGTTGTAACCAGCGGAGCAATTGTCCTGATTGATGCGCGGCGCTTCGGCGCCCCTGGTCCAGGGCTCGATTGCAATTGTCTGTCCGGAAGGAGACGGGCACCATGAACACGCATTTGCTCGACCGGCGGCAATTTGGCGCGCGTTGTGCGGCCCTCGGCTTATCATTTCCTGCCGCAAGCGCCATGACGGCCGGCCCGGCAAGGGCACAGGATCCCGGCACCAGCGCCGCATCGAACCCGCGTACCGTAAAGTTTCCCGATGGCAGGATCGTACCGGCGCTCGGTCAAGGCACCTGGCATCTCGGTGAGGGAAGGCATCCCCTGTTGGTCGAGGAAGCGGCGCTGCGCACAGGCGTCGCGCTCGGCATGACGGTGATCGATACCTCTGGAAATTATGAAGACGGCGGCTCCGAGCAATTCCTAGGCAACGTGTTTGCCGGGCAGCGCGAGCGCATATTTCTGGTCTCCAAGGCGGAGGCCGACCCCGTCTTCGTCGATGGCCCGGACAGCGTCGTGCAGGCCTGCGAGGCGAGCCTCAAGCGTCTGCGCACCGACTATCTCGATCTCTATCTGCTGCATTCGCCCGTCTCCAGCGATCTGATCTCGGGCGTTGTGGCCAAATTCGAACAACTACGCGCGGCGGGAAAGATTCGCGCCTGGGGCGTGTCCAACTTCACCGTCGACCAGATGGAAGAACTGTTCCGTGTTCCGGACGGCCATCGCTGCGCGACCAACCAGATTCGCTACAGTCTCAGATATCCTTACGCCGATCACGACATGCTGCCATGGTGCGCCGCGCACAATATGCCGGTGATGGCCTATTCTCCACTCGGCAGCGACAATAACCTTTTGGTGAATGACCGCGCGCTGGCGAAGATTGCCGCCGCCCATGGCTGCACGGCGGCCGCGGTTGCGCTGGCCTGGGTCATGCGCGGCGGAAACGTTCTCGCAATTCCCGAATCCGGCTCTCCCGCGCATGTCCGGGAAAACGCCGTCGCGCTTTCGATTCGGTGGCTGCCGGCTTCCCCTTAAGATCAGGATGTGAGCCAAAGCCGGCAGAGATCCAGCGATGTGAGCCGGAAAGGCAAGTTCCGGGCACGCGCCAAGACTGAAAAGGCCATATTTCCCTCGACAGAAGAAAGACCGTCCAATTGATCCGGCCATCGGGCGGGCATAGGATCGCACCAACAAAGAAGAAGAATAAGTCTTCAGGTTTTCGGGCTTTTTCCTTCAACCAAAGGCGGCAAGCGCCGCCTGCAAGCTCCGCGGTGCGCCCATGACGAAACGCAAACTCTCGACAATTTCTTCGTGCCTGAAGGGCCTGGCCTGGCTGGCGTTGCTGGCAGGTGCAGGCGTTGCGGTCTCCGCCGGTCCGGGCAACAGCGCCGATATAGCTTCCCAGACCTGCACCGACAAGCCCGGCGCGGCCGATCCGCCCTTCTGCAGCGCCGTGCGCGGCGATCGCGCCTCAGGCTGGATGGGCCAGGGACGTTCCGAAGTCATGGCGCGCAACGGCATCGTCGCCTCCAGCCAATCGCTGGCCTCGCAGGCCGGGCTTGACGTCCTGCGACGGGGCGGCAATGCGGTGGACGCGGCCGTGGCCACCGCCGCCATGCTCAACCTGGTCGAGCCCATGTGGACGGGCCTGTCGGGAGACATGTTCGCCATCATCTACACTGCCAAGGATCACAAGCTGCACGCGATCAACGCCTCGGGCATCGCGCCCGCAGGCCAGACGCTCAAATTCATGAACGACCATGGCTACAAATGGGACCCCAAGAACATCAATCCGGGGTCGGGCATGCCCAAGGGCGTGTTGTCGGTGACGGTGCCGGGTGCGGTCTGGGGCTGGCAGGAGGTGCTGGACAAGTACGGCACCATGAAATTCAAGGACGTTCTGGCCCCTGCGGCGGACTATGCCGAGAAGGGCTTCCCCGTTTCCGAGCGCATCGCCAGTGACTGGCGTCTGCCGGTGGCGGAAAACGACGACCCAAGCCAGATTGAGCATTGCTGCACCAAGCTGGACCCGGACTCCGTCAAGACCTGGTACATCAACGGCAAGCCGCCGGTGGCGGGGCAGATCTACCGCAATCCCGACCTGGCCAAGACTTTCCGCATCCTGATGGCCAAGGGCCGCGACGGTTTCTACAAGGGCGCGATGGCACAGGCCATAGTCGCCAAGATGCGCAAGCTGGGCAGCCCCGTCACCATGGCGGACTTCACCGCCTACAAAGGCGAATGGGTCGAGCCGGTGACCAGCGAATATCACGGCTTTACCCTGGCGGAATTGCCGCCGCCGGCCAACGGCTTCGGCGCCAATGAGATGCTGAGCATCCTGGCGGCTTGCACCGGCAAGGTCTATCCGGGCCAGACATTGGCCTCGATGGGACCGAAAGACCCGCATTACTGGCACATGCTGATCGAGGCCAAGGCGCTGGCCTATGCCGACCTCAACGCCAACAATGGCGACCCTCACCTGAATCCCGGCATTGGCGCCAAGGTAAAGATGCTTACCAGCGTCGAACACGCCGAAAGCCTGTGCGGCAAGATCAACCCGGACAAGGCGATGAAGCTGACCACCGCCGGTGAAGGCGCGGGCGATACCATTGTGCTGACGGTCGGCGACCGCTGGGGAAATATGGTGTCCTGGGTGAATTCGCTCTATGGCGGCTTCGGCTCAGGCATCACCGTGCCGGGCTATGGTTTCGTCTTGCATAACCGTGGCGATCTGTTCACGCTTGATCCCAACAGCCCCAACCTGATCGCAGGCAACAAGCGGCCCTACAACACCCTGGCGGCAGGTTTTGCCATGCAGAACGGACGCAGCGACGGGCAATTGTTGGCGCTGACCCTGATGGGCGGCGACATGCAGGCGCAAGGCCATGCCCAGATGATGGTGAACATGGTTGATCTGGGTGCCAATGTGCAGGCTTCCACCGACATGGCGCGCTTCCATCACAATCAGAATACCGGAGGGGTGCAGATGGAATCCGAACTGTACAAGCTGATGGGAGCACAGCTGAAGGCCATGGGCCACGAAGTCACCCCCGCCAATGGCGGCGCGATGGGCGGTTATGAAGCGCTGCTGTTCACGCCTGATCCCAGCCTGCCCAAACCGAGCATGGATAAAAACAGCAAGGAGCCGGTGAATGGCTTCTACCGGGCGGGAACCGACCATCGAAAGGACAGTCTCGCCGCCGGCTGGTAAGCAAGCATCAAACGCGTATATGAATTGGGCGGCGTGAATGCGCCGCACGATGTCCGCTTTGGATCATAAGCGGACATTGGTTCACCGTCCAAATTGCCAAAATGAATACATCCCCGAACCAGTCTCTGATCCGAGGGCGCCATTTTTAATTTTGATGGCGGCAAAAAGTGAGAACTTTTGCGGCCATCACTGTATCCCGCCGGGATTACTGGCGGGGTGGTGGCAGAAAGTGTCGACTTTTCCAGAAAAGCCGATCTTGATAATGCAGCATCCGAACCAGCCGCCGATGTACAAGGCCGAGATCTGTGCTCCCCCTATGCTGGACAGCCTGTTCTCAAAAGTATTATGACTTCAGCGCTGGACGATGTTCGAGGGAGGCCTGATTGAGGCGTTCCACTGTTATTCTAACGATCATCACTTTTGTCTGGCTCTTCGCTCCTATTTCCGTGACCTGGGCGCAGTCCGCAAATTTCTCAGTCGTCCTGACCCCGCCGCCGGTCGAAACCGTCATCGTCACCGCGCCCACATGGCTGGGCGACCATCCCCAAACCGTCATTCACGGCTTCGTCAGGGCTTATGCCCTGGCGGCTCCGGTCAGCGACGAAATCACGCGCTGGAAAAACGGTGTTTGCCCGAGGACACGCGGGCTATCGCAAGAGGAATACAATGCCTACGTAACGGCGCGGATCAGGGAGGTCGCGCAAGAGGCAGGCGCGCCTCTGCAGTCTTCTTCCTGCCGTGGCAATATTGACGTGCTATTCACCGACAAGCCGCAGGAGTTTCTGGACCGGATTCGCAAGGAGGGGGGCGCGCGTCTGCTGGGGACGCGGCCCTCGCAGGCCGAGACCGCCGGCACCATGCGTTATGCGGTCCAAGCCTGGTACGCCACCGCCACCCGGGACACTAACGGCGCGCTGATAGGTGATGACGAGGACCCTGACGGTATATTCGGCAGCAGCATCAGAGACCTGCCTCAGAGGGCGGTCGAGGGATCGCTGTTGCGCACAGACCTGCACAGCGAGCTGGCCCATATTTACATCATTGCCGACACCAGCAAGACCCATGACTACCTGCTTGGCGCGGTCGCTGATTATATCGCCGTGCTGGCGCTTTCCCAAACCCAGTCTTTCGAAGCTTGCAAGAACATACCCAGTATCACCAATCTGATTTCGCCAAACTGCAATGCGGATCTGAAGCCAACCGCCATGACCGACACGGACATGGCCTTCCTGAAGGCGGTTTACACCATGGATCCTGGCGCGAGCCTGCTGGAGCAGCAAACTTACATCTCAGACCAGATCGCCAAATCGCTGGGCGTGAAGTGATAGACGGTTCGGCAGACCGAATTTACGGTGGCGTCCATGAGGCTTTTGCCTCGCCGCATTCCGTAGCCGCACTTTAGGGCAAACGGGAGACGGCCTATCTGGCGGAGTGGGTGACGTAGCGAATCGCCACTATCGGACATGGCCGATATGCGGGATTGATGGTTCCCCGCCCGGCTGTGCGGAATAAGCTTCATCCAAGATAGAGGCGAGGATGAAGCTCAAGCTCTGGCAAATTGACGCGTTCGCCACAAAGGTGCTGGAAGGCAACCCAGCGGCTGTGGTGCCGCTCGACTCCTGGCTTTCCGACGATCTGATGCAAGCCATCGCAGGCGAGAACAATCTGGCGGAGACGGCCTTCTTTGTCAGGAAAGCGCCGGGCGCCTATGATCTGCGCTGGTTCACGCCCAATTCCGAGGTCGATCTGTGCGGCCATGCCACCTTGGCCAGCGCCTTTGTGATTTTCAGCTTTCTGGACAGGGCGCTGAACGCGGTGCGCTTCATGACCCGCTCCGGCGAGCTTGTGGTGACGCGCGGCGCGGACGGACGCAATGTGATGTCGCTGCCGTCGAATATGGTTGTGCCTTACGTTACGCCCGCCAATGTCGCGGATCAAATCGGTGAGGCGCTGGACGCGTCACCGCCCAAGGAATTGTTCAAGGGCGCATACCTGATGGCCGTATGGGATGACGCCCGAATCGTGCGTGGACTGAAGGGCCCCGGCAGAATCGAACGTGTGCTGTACGATCTGGGCATCTGGGGCCTGATCGCCACCGCGCCGGGCGATGAAGATTACGACATGGTCTCACGTTTCTTCGCCCCTGCCAAAGGTGTGCCGGAGGACCCGGTGACAGGCTCGGCGCATTGCGCCCTGACGCCTTTCTGGGCCAAACGGCTGGGCAAGAAACAGTTGAAGGCGCGCCAAGCCAGCCCGCGTGGGGGCAATCTCTATTGCACGGATGACGGTGATCGCACGATCATCGCCGGCGACTGTGCGCTGTATCTGACCGGCGAGATTGAAGTTTAGCCCGATCTGCGCTCGGCGTAATTTATAGAATGACGGGAAGACACGATGACTGGATTGCAAGGCCTGGTGCTGCACCAGATGGCGATGTCGGGCAATTGCTACAAGGTGCGTCTGGCGGCGCACCAGCTTGGCATTGCGCTGAGCCTGAAAGATTATCCGCTGCATGGCGGCGAAACGCGCCAGCCTGAATTCCTGGCGAAGAATGCGAATGGGCGGGTGCCGCTGCTGGAATATGCGAATGGCCGAGTGCTGGCGGAATCCGGCGCCATAATTTTTCACCTCAGCGAGGGGACGAAGCTGCAGCCAGGCGATTCCTGGGCGCGCGCCCAGATGCTGCAATGGATGTTCTTCGAGCAATACAGCCATGAGCCTTATGTGGCGGTGGCGCGCTATTGGCTTTCCTATGCCGCCAAGGAGGCGCTGGAGAAAAAACGGCATCTCGTTGCCGAGTGGCACGCCAAGGGCCATGCGGCGCTGGCGGTGATGGAAGGCCATTTGAAAAAGCAGGACTGGTTCGCCGGCACGGCCTATTCCATCGCGGACATCGCCTTATACGGCTACACCCATTGCGCGGGAGAAGGCGGGTTCGAGCTTGCGGCTTATCCGGCGCTGCAACGCTGGCTGGCGCGCGTTGCCGGGCAGCCGGATCATATTGCGCTTTAGGCGTTGGCGGCTGCTGTATCGGTGAGGACGAATTAAACTCCAGCAATCGCATGCGAGCGGACCCTGCAAGTGATCGCAAGATTCATTTGTCTCGCAGATACTCGCCTGCTGGGATGGCCGGGTCAAAGCCCGGCCATGACAATTTGAATTAGCGGTCCGCGACCTGGCGCGCGGGAGCGCCGGGCTCGAGCATGTGGTCCACCACATGCATGACGCCGTTCTTGTCATAGACATCATAGATGGCGATGTCGGCGGTGCTGCCGTTTTCGTCCATCAGGATGATGTTGGTGGGGCCGTTCATCCGCGCCAACAGCACGCCGCCTTCGACGGTGCGCAATTTGGCGCTGCCGCCGCCTTCGCCGATCGCCTTGAGCAGTCCTTGCGAATCATATTTGCCGGGCACCACCAGATAGCCCATGAGGCGGGCGAGCTGTGCCTTGTCCTCGGTCAGGACCCGCGCCGACAGCACGGACAGCGCCGTATTGGTGGGGGCGAAGACGGTGAACTGGCCGTCCGCCGTCAAGGCGTCGGAAACGCCGGACTGTTTCATCGCCGCCACCAGCATGGAATGTTCGGGCGAAGCGGAGATGTTCTCCAGGAGATTGCGGTTCGGCAGCATCGCCTGGCCCGCGATCATCGGGTTCATGGTTCCGGACTCCGTTGCAGCCAGCGCCCGGGACGGCGCGGAGCCGGTGGTGGATACCGCGGCCAGGGCACCGCCGATCATCATGGCGGCCCCGGCGGCAAAGCCTGCAATGGCATAGCGTTTCATGGGACACCCCTTCTTACGGGTCGTTCATAAAACGCGCCGGGGGTTCGCCTGTTCCTGAAGGCCTAATAATATTGCCTTAGCCCATGGCCTCCCGCCGGAGTTCCAGGGCCAACCAGAGTTCCTCATCGGCGTCGCGGGCGGTTTTTGCCTCGGCCAGCCGCGCCGAAAGCATGGCGAATTTCTGGGCATCGCGGGCGTAGAGGCCGGAATCGGAGAGTTCCGCCTCGAGCCTTGCAATCGCCCGGTTCGCCGCCTCGATCTTGCCCGGCAATGAATTGAGGGAATGGATTTCGGAGAATTTGAGCTTGGCTTCGACGCGGTCGCGCAGGCGTGGCGGCTTGCGGGCCGAAGCACTTTTTTCCGGAATGTATGTGGTGGCCTGTGCGCCCTGCTCCCGCTGGGCCAGCATGTCGGAATAGCCGCCGGCATAGACGGCGAAACGCCCCTCACCCTCCGCCGCCACGATCTGGGTCGCCACCCGGTCGAGGAAATCGCGGTCATGGCTGACGATCAGGGCGGTGCCGGGATACTCGCCCACTACTTCTTCCAGCAGGTCGAGGGTTTCCAGGTCGAGATCGTTGGTGGGTTCGTCCAGCACCAGAAAGTTGGACGGCACTGCGAAGAGGCGCGCCAAAAGCAGCCGCGCCCGCTCGCCGCCCGAGAGCACTTTGACGGGGGTGCGGGCCTGCTGGCCGGTGAAGAGAAAGTCCTGCATATAACTGATGACATGGCGCGGCTTGCCGCCGACATACACCGTATCGCCGCCGCCGCCCGTCAGCACGTTGGCCAGGGTTTCTTCCGGATGCAGGCTGGCGCGGCTTTGGTCCAGTTTCGCCATCTGGAGCGCGGTGCCCAGCTTGACATTGCCGGCATCGGGCTTGAATTCGCCGGTGAGGAGTTTCAGCAAGGTGGTTTTTCCGGCGCCATTGGGGCCGACAATGCCGATGCGGTCGCCGCGATGAATGCGCAGGGAGAAGCCCTTGATCACGGTTTTGTCGCCGAAGCTTTTGGAAATGCCCTTGGCGTCGATCACCTTGGTGCCGGAGGTTTCGGCAGAGGCCGCTTCCATCTTGACCGAGCCCATCGGTTTTAACTGTTCGCGGCGGGCCTGGCGCAGATTGCCGAGGCGGGCCAATCGGCCCTGGTTGCGCTTGCGCCGGGCGCTGCGGCCATGCGCCAGCCAGTCCAGTTCCTGGACGATCTTGCGTTTCTGTTTGTGCCGCTCGCTATCTTCCTGCTCCATCAGCATGTCGCGCCAATTCTCGAAAGCGGCGAAGCCCTGATCGAGCCGCCGCGTCTGGCCGCGATCCAGCCAGACGACAGCACGAGAGAGATTCTCCAGGAAGCGTCGGTCATGGCTGATCAGCACCAAAGCGGCGCGCATGGCTTTCAATTCGCCTTCCAGCCATTCGATGGCGGGCAAATCGAGATGATTGGTGGGTTCGTCCAGCAGCAGGATGTCGGGCATCGGCGCCAGCGCCCGGGCCAGGGCGGCGCGGCGGGCCTCGCCCCCCGAGAGGGTGGCGGGCACTTCCTGGCCGCTGAGGCCAAGATGCCCCAAGAGATAGAAGGCGCGGTTGGGATCATCGCCCGGCCGAAGCCCGGCTTCGACATAGTCGCGGGTGGTGGCATGGCCTTCCAGGCTGGGCTCCTGCGGCAGATAGCGGATGGTAGCGCCGGGCTGGGCAAAACGGTCGCCCTTATCCGCCTCCATCAGGCCGGCGGCAATCTTGAGCAAGGTGGATTTGCCCGAGCCGTTGCGGCCGACCAAGGCCAGACGCTCCCCCTCGCCCACGGCGAATTCGGCCCCATCCAGCAATTTGGTGGTGCCGAAGGTGAGATGGACGTCTTTGAGATAAAGCAGCGGCGGCATTGGGGGCTATGTGGGGCGAGGACGGGCACGAAGCAAGGTAAAAATCGGGCGGATGCACCCTGATTACCGAACCGCTATATAGGCTGGTCCCGTTGGAGGGATCATGCCGGACGTCACCCTCAAAAATGTGCCTGGAATGGCGGACGCGGCAGCTGTTCCGGTGCTGGATGCCGCCACGCTCAGCGAGGCGGTTTTTCAAAATGACTATGTCGCCCAGAGCCGGCCCTGCGTGATCCGGGGGGCGGTGAAACACTGGCCGGCGTCCAAAAAATGGCGTGACCGGGAGTATCTGAAGGCCCGGTCCGGTCATCACGAAATTTTCCTTTATGAAAATGAATATCATGTCCAAGCCAAGCGGATGACTGCCGGAAAAAGAGAGATCAACTTCGCGGAAGCGATCGACCGGCTTCATTCTGATGCCACCAGGCTTGCCATCGTCACCACCGCGCTGCCCACCGAGCTGCTCAGCGATCTGGGCGGTTTTCCGTTCCTGACCAAGGCGGAGCCGGCCTATTGCTATCCGCCGGCGCGGTATTTTTTCCATCGCAATGCCGGGACCACCTGGCATTACCATCCCTTTGACGAAACCCTGATGTGCCAGGTGATCGGTTCCAAGAAGATCGGGCTGGTGAGCGGCAACAGCCCGGCCAATCTGCAACTGCGGCGGATTTTCTTCGCCGAAGATTATTACGACAATGCCGCGGCCTTTGGCGCGCTGAATGATGACAGTGTGCGCTGGTTTTCGGCGACAGTGGAGGAAGGTGACGCGCTCTATATTCCGCCCTTGTGGTGGCATGGCGTGATCCCCCTGAGCCAGGGCTTCGGCGCCACCGCGGCGGTGACCTGGCGCTCGCCTCCGGCGGTGATCGCCAATGGCATCAAAAAAATGGCATTGGGCGAGATCGACATGATCGGCAAGGCCGTGATCGAGGATTTCCAGGGCCTGCTGCTGACGGCGCAGAAACTGGGGCTGGACCGCGAATTCGCCATCGCCTGGGCGCGCGGGAATTGACCGGCCGCTAGCGGGAAATCTCTTCCAGCCGCCGGTTCAAAGTGGGCGGGCCGAAAAAACCGATGGTGACCACCATCACCGCCATGGCGCCGCCGATGAAACACGCCACGCCAAACGTGCCGCCCTGGCGCAGGAAGAAGCCGATCAACAATCCCGTCAGCGCCGCCGAAATGCGGCTCCAGCTATAGACAAAGCCGATGGCGCGGGCGCGCATGCGGGTGGGATAAAGCTCGGCCTGGTAATTGTGGCAGGCGAAGCTGATCCAGTTGATGGAGAGCGTTACCAGCACCCCGAACAGGAGGACGAGCAAGGTCTGGGTCTGCAGCGCGAACAACAGCATGAAGACGGCGACGCAAATGCCGGCGGTGACCAACTGTGCTTTGCGCTCCATGCGGTCGGCCACCAGAACGCCAAGCAGCGGCCCGACCGGATTGGCCAGCGCGATGATGAAGGCATATTCCAGGCTGGCGGTGACATGGATGCCCCGGGCGATCAGGAGACTGGGCACCCAGGAGCCGAAGCCGTAAAAGGCGATGCTCTGCATCCCATTGAACACCGAGAGCATCAGGGTGCGCCGGCGATAAGACGGGCCGAAAATTTCGCGCAAGGAGGCACGCTGCGGCAGCGCCGTATCATGCGGCGGCACTAGAGCATTTTCGCGCTTCGTTGAATCGCGGAAATGCTCTATCTCTTTGTTTGGTTGCGGTTCCGGACGGAAAACCGCTTCACACTTTTCCTGGAACCGCTCTAGCGGCAAGGCGTGGCCGATATCGCGCGCCACTTTGGCTTCCAGGCCCACCATCACGCTTTCCGCTTCGGCGCCGCGGCTATGCAGCGCCAGCCAGCGCGGACTTTCCGGCACGGCGAGGCGCAGCCACCAGGCGGCCAGCGCGCCCAGCGAGCCGATCAAAGCGACGCAGCGCCAGCCCTCCAGGCCGAACGGGTGTAGCGGCACCAGCTTCCAGGCCAGCAAAGCGACAATGGGCACTGCCGAAAAAGCGATGAACTGGCTGATTGCAAAAGCGCGGCCGCGGCCCCTGGCCGGGACCAGCTCGGGCAACAGCGTGTCTATGGTGACCTGTTCCAGCCCCACCCCGATGGCGGCGATGAAGCGCCAGAGATCGATGCCGGCGGCGCTATGCTGGAACGCCATCACCATTGTAGCAAGGCAATACCAGAGCAGCGACAGGGTGAAGATGGCGCGCCGCCCCAGCCGGTCGGCGACAAAACCAAAACCGACGCATCCCAGCCACATGCCCGCAAAGGTGCAGAAAACGAAAAAGCCGATACTATCGGGCGCGAAAAAACCGCTGGGCGTGAGCGTGTAGAGCTGCGCCGCCACCAGCCCCGGCGCGATATAGGCGGTCATGAAGAGGTCGTAGAATTCAAACGCCGCGCCCAGGGAAACCAGCGCCACCAGCTTCTGAATGCTGAAAGAAAAGACCAGCCGGTCCAGCCGCGCCGCGATCTCACCGGAATTGTTGACCGCCACGGCTTCTCCCGCCCGATTTTTTACTGAGGCTCTTCTTTGAACACCACGCCCGCTATCGCCAGGGTGTCGACAGCGCTCACCAGCATGCCGCGCAATTGATTGTCGAGAATGCCGGCGCACATATCCTGGAACGGAATGCTCCTGTGCCCCGACAATAGCTGGAAGGCGGGGATGAATTCCGGGCGGATGAACCAGTAAGACCCTGCCGCCCAGAATCGGGCCATCGGCTCACCGGCCGGCTGTTCGATATGAAGCGAATCCGTGGTGGCCAGGCGAACGCGGGTCGCCATGCTGCCCAGCGGTTTTGATTGTTCGATGGGCGCCTGGGGCAAGCGCAGGCGCGGACGCACACGCCGACCGGCAAGGCGCTCGGCGAGGAAATCGCCCAACGGATCGCCCGCGGCCGAGACCTGGAGGAATTTGATGACCTGCGCCATGTAATTTTCGCGCGAGGCGGCGTCACCGCTGGAGAGCGCCTGGCGGAGCTCGGGATGCCGGCGCAGCGTCTGCATCCACCAGGTGAGGAATTCGTCGCCGACCGGCGGCTCGATACCGAAGCTGACATGCAGGCTGGGCTCGTCCAGCGGATAGGCGACATGCCACCAGCCACGCGGCAGATAAAGCATATCACCGTCATTCATGATGCCTTCCCACACCGGCGAGGCGGTAGGCGGAAGCGCCTTTTCGGAATCGTCCTTAAGGGGATGAAGGCGGGTGGGGGCGAAAACCTGCCAGCGCTTGCGGCCCGAAAGCTGCAGCACCATCACCTCATGCGGATCCCAATGCACATCGAAGGCGCGCTGGGAGCGCCAGCCGGCGTAAAGATTGGCGATGCAGGAACTGGCGAGCGCGCCCCCCATCGAGCCGGCGAGATGGGCGACACGCGGCGCGACTTCATGCACCGCGTCCAGCACCAGGGAGGCGCCTTGCGCCAAGGCCGCGATCAGGCCGCCGGCATTGAGCTTGAGCGCGCCGACTGGGCCGTCGATATAGCGGCGCAAATCCACCATCACGTTTTCCTGGAACAGGCGCAGTTGGGGCTGGGGCGGGCAGTGCCATTCCAGGATGGTGTTCAGCTCCTCCCAAGGCAGGAGCCGGGTGAAGCGGCCTTTGGGTCCGGGGATGTGAAGATACTTCCGGGTCCAGTATTCGGAGAGGAAGCGCTCGCGGCCAAGCGGCTCTATGACCTCGTCAAATCCGATCGGCTGGTTGGACATCGGCCTGGGGCGCCTGCGGATTCATACTAATATATTGTTATTATTGAGAAAAATGGAGCGGGCGAACGGATTCGAACCGTCGACCCTAACCTTGGCAAGGTTATGCTCTACCCCTGAGCTACGCCCGCGCTCCAAGTCGAAGGCGGGGGTTATCGCCCATGCCCTGACCGACTTCAAGCCGGGATTGGCGGGATACTTTCCGGCCCGTCAACCGCCAGTCAGAGGGACAAAGTTCAGCCAGATAAGGTCAGCCGGACAAAGACGGCACGGACCTGTTGCTGCAACAGGATCAGGCGTTGTTCCAGGCCGGCGAAATCGCGGGCGCTGCCTGCCCGCGCCAGGAGGGCGCCTAACGCCGGCGTCGCCTCCTCGGGCTTGAGCGTTTCATCCAGGGCGATGCGCATGGTCTGGGTCAGTGCCTGCTGCAGCCTTGCCGCGTCCAGCAGCAGAGCGAGATCCGGCCCCTTCAGGAATCCCGCCGCGCCCAACTTCTCCAGCGCGGCGATGGTGTTGGTGTCCAAGATGTCGGGCCTGGCATGGGCGTGCAGCAATTGCAGGGTCTGGGCAATGAATTCGATATCCATCAAGCCGCCTGGCGCATGTTTGACGTCCCAGATGCTGCGGCCGGGATAGGAGGCTTCGACCTTGGCCCGCATGTCGCGCGCATCGGCAAGGATTTTGGCGGCATCGGGTTTGGCGGTGAGGCGGCGTCGTATCTCCTCGGCAATGCGCTGGCGCAGATCCGGCGGCCCCGCCGCCAGCCGCGCCCGGGTGAGCGCCATATGCTCCCAGGTCCAGCTTTCGCTGGCATGGTAGTCGGCGAAGGATTTCAGGCTTACCGCCGCCGGACCCTTGTTGCCGGTGGGACGCAGCCGCATGTCCACATCATAAAGCGTGCCCGCCGCGGTGGGCGTGGTCAGGGCGGCGATCAGGCGCTGGGCCAGCCGGGCGAAATAAAGCGTGGCGGGCAACGGCTTTGGCCCGTCGGAATTCTCAACGCCCGGCGGCAGGTCATAGACGAACACCAGATCGAGATCGGAGCTGGCGGTCATTTCACGCCCGCCCAGCTTGCCCATCGCGATCACGGCAAACCCCGAGCCCGGCACCCGGCCGGCAGACTGGGCCAGCTCATCCTCGACACGCGGCAACAGGCCCGCAATCACGCTTTCCGCGATATCTGTCAGGGCGGGACCGGCCTGGTCGGCATTTGCCTTGCCATCCACGATCTGGACGCCGACGCGGAATATCGCCTCGCGCACGAAATGGCGCGCGCCATCCAGCATCTCCTCATAGCCGCCGGTCAGGCGGCGGGCCAATGCGGCATCCAGCGCGGCGCGGCTGGGCAGGGTACCCAGAAAATCAGCATCCAGAAGCGCGTCGAGGGTGGAAGGATTGCGCGCCAGATGGAGAGAGAGCCGCGGCGCCGAACCCAGGCTGCGCGCGAGCAGGCCGAGGAATTCCGGCCGCGCCTGGAAGAGGGAAAATAGCTGTACTCCGGAAGGCAGGCCGGACAGAAAACGGTCGAACTGGGCGAAGGCGGCGTCGGGATCGGGCGTCGCCGCCAGCGCCGCCAGAATGTGCGGCATCAGGCGGGTGAGCAGCTCGCGGGCGCGCGCCGAACGCATGGCGCGGATGCGGCCATGATGCCAGCCGCGGATCGCGCCCGAAACATGGGCGGCGTCCCTAAAACCCATGGCCGCCAGGGTTTTGAGGGTTTCCGGATCTTCTTCGACCCCGGTGAAGACCAGATTGCCGTGGCTGTCGGTCAGTTCCGGCTCGCGCTCGAACAGCCGGGCATAATGGCCCTGCACGCTTTCCAGCACATCGGTGAAGGCGGCGCGGAACAGGGAGGTTTCCTCATAACCCATGAAGCAGGCGACATGGGCCAGGCCCTCCTCGCTGGCGGGCAAGGTGTGGGTCTGCTGGTCCTCGATCATCTGTAGCCGGTGCTCGAGGGTGCGCAGATAGATGTAGCAGCGCCGCATGTCGGTTTCGGCCCCAGGCGTGATGATGCCCTCGTCCGCCAGCGCCTTCAGCGCCGTCAATGTCGATGCAGCGCGCAGATCGGGTTTGCGGCCGCCCAGGATCAATTGCTGGGTCTGGGCAAAGAATTCGATCTCGCGAATGCCGCCGCGCCCGAGCTTGATGTTGTGACCCGCCACCGCGATCTCGCCATGGCCGGCATGGGCGTGAATCTGGCGCTTGATGGAATGAATGTCCTCGATCGCCGCGAAATCCAGATGCCGCCGCCAGATGAAGGGCGCGATGGATTTGAGAAAAGCCGAACCGGTGGCGGGATCGCCGGCGCAGGGACGCGCCTTGATCATGGCGGCGCGTTCCCAATTCTGACCCTGGCTTTCGTAATAGTCGAGCGCGGCCGCGGTGGAGATCGCCGTCTGGGTAGCACCGGCATCGGGCCGGAGGCGCAGATCGACCCGGAAGACATACCCGTCGGCATTGGTCTCGGCGATCAGCTTGACCAGGCCCTGCGCCAGTTCCACCGCCGCGCCGCGCGGATCGTCGCGCTTGCGGAAGGGAAACTTCTCCGCGTCGTAGAACACCACCAGGTCGATGTCGCTGGAATAATTGAGTTCATGGGCGCCGTATTTTCCCATCGCCAGGATGGTGAGTCCGGTGGTGGCTTCCAGCCTTTTTCCATCCGGTTCGAAAAATCCCTGTTGCCCCGCCATCCGGGCGAGCAGAAAGCGCAAGCTGCCCTTGACGCAGGAATCGGCGAACTCCGTCAGCGCGAAGGTGACCTGATCGAGGCTCCAGCCCCCGATGTCGGACAGCGCTATGGCCAGCGCGGCGCGGCGCTTGGCGCGGCGGAGGCCGGCCATCGCCTGGGCCTCGTCGGGGAATTGCGTCATGGCCAACGCCCGGGCTTCGCGCAGGATCGCGTCCGGCCCATGGGCAAAATAATCCGCCAGGATTTCGCTTTCGCGCAAGGCGAGACGAAGCAAAAAGGGGCTGTTGCCGAAGACGCCCGACAGCAACGTGCGCGCCTGGTCATCCGGCGGAGTGAAGCCGCGTTCGGCGAGCGCGCCCCAGGCCCGCGTCACGCGCGCGGCATCAAAGGGCAAGGGGGGAATGGCAAGCATGCCCCCCGAAGCTAAAGCAAGTCGGGTTCAAGGGCGATCATGCGCCGACCCGTCATGGCCGCTCGTTTGGTCTCGCGCCCTTCAAGCGCCGGCGTCTCACTCATTCGGCCGCGGCGCGGGACGGGATTTGCGGCAGTTTGGCGGTCTCGGCCGGGGGGATCAGGCGCACCGCCGGACGGGGGAAACGCAAGGTCGCTTTCAGGCCCGGCGCATTGTCTTCCAGCAGCAGCTCGGCATTGTGGAAATGCGCCACCGCCGCGACCAGGGCCAGGCCGAGGCCCGTGCCGGGAGAACTGCGGCTGGCCTCAAGTCGCACAAAGCGTTCCACCACACGCGACCGTTCCTCGAGGGGAATGCCCGGCCCGCTGTCGGCGACCGAGATATCCGCGCCCTGAAAATGCAGACCCGGCCGGATGGTCACACGCCCCCCAGGCGGGGTGTATTTGATGGCGTTGTCCACCAGATTGGCCAACGCCTGGGAGACCAGACTGCGGTTGCCCTCGATCACCGTGTCGCCAGGGTGAAAGCCGGATGGCCGGATCAAGGTGAGGATCACATTCTTCTCCTCGGCCAGCGGTTCATACAATTCGCTGACATCGGCGGCGACGGAACTGAGATCGAGTGGCGACATCGCGCCGCGCGCTGTGCCCGCATCGGTTTCGGCGATCAAGAGCAGCGCATTGAAGGTGGCGATCAGGGAATCGGTCTCGGCAATGGCGCGTTCGATCTCGGAGGCGTCGGAGCCCGCCGCCTGGAGCCGCGCCTGGGACTGTTCCAGCCGCTGGCGCAGGCGATTGAGCGGTGTGCGCAAATCATGCGCCACAGAGTCGGTGACCTCGCGCAGGCCCTTCATCAATCGCTCGATGCGATCCAGCATGCGGTTGAGATTTTCCGCCAGCACATCGAACTCATCATGCGCGCCGGAAACCGGCACACGGCGGGTGAAATTGCCCGCCACGATCTCACCCGAGGTACGGTTGATGGAATCGAGCCGCCGGAGCATGTTGCGGCTCATCAGCGCCCCGCCCAGAAGGCCGAACAGCAGAATCAGGGCCACAGTCCAGGGCAGGGTGGTGGTGAACATGCCCTGGATCAGATCGCGGTCGTGCACGTCTTCCGCCACCAGCAGATAGTAGTCGCCCAGCAGGGTCGAGATGGGGAAAAGCCTGCCGCGGGCGCGGCGCGTTTCCAGCCCGCTATTGGTACGGCGCTCATAAGCGAACTCGACGAAATTGCCGGGATCGGTGGTGATGGAGGGCCAGGAATCCAGATTGCCCGCCAGGAACCGGTGGGCGGAATCGGTCAGGATATAAAGCGCCTGGCCCGCGCCGGGATGCAGCTGGCGGTTCGTCAAGCTTTCTTCCAGCCCGCGCACGCCCAGGCGCGTATATTGCTCGCTGAGGCCGGTGATTTCGGCTTCGATGGTCTGGTCGGTCTGGTCGTCGAGGGTGCGGCGCGTGTTCCAATAGGTAAAGAACAGAAGCGAACTCACCGAAAAGGCGAATAGCAGCCCATAGACCAGGACGATGCGGAAGGCCTGGGTGCGAAGCAGGCGGAAATTCGTCCGCATCGCCCCCCAGCCTATCATCTTGCCCGGATCATGTAACCCGCGCCGCGAATGGTGTGCAGCAACGGCGCGTCGAAGCCCTTGTCTATCTTAGCGCGCAGGCGCGAAATATGGACGTCGATCACATTGGTCTGGGGATCGAAATGATATTCCCACACGCTTTCCAGCAGCATGGTGCGTGTCACCACCTGCCCGGCGTGGCGCATGAGATATTCCAGCAGGCGGAATTCGCGCGGCTGAAGATCTATCGGCTGTTCGCCGCGATTGGCGGCGCGGGTGAGAAGGTCCAGGTCGAGATCGCCGACCTGCAGCCTTGTCTTCACCGTCACCGGTGAGCGGCGGCGCATCAGCGCGTCCACCCGCGCCAGGAGCTCGACAAAGGCGTAAGGCTTGGTGAGGTAATCGTCGCCGCCGGCCTTGAGGCCTTTCACCCGGTCGTCCACCTCGGACAGCGCGGAGAGAAACAGCACCGGCGTGGTGTTGCCGTGTTCGCGCATTTCAGCGACCACGCCCAGCCCGTCCATCTTGGGCAGCATGCGGTCTATGATCGCCACATCATAGGGCCGGGACAGCGCCAGCGAGAGGCCGAGATCGCCATCGGCCGCGTCGTCCACCACATGGCCCGACTCCTTCAGCCCCTGAACCAGATAGCGCTGGGCCTCCAGATCGTCCTCGACAACGAGAATGCGCATGCGGTGGATTCCTCCTTCTGGCTCAAAATCATGGTCGGACGGGAGGGATCGCGCCCCGCCGTCCGTAACAATCACGTCTGACCGATATCAACCGCGTAGAAACGTGTGGCGCCCTGGCTGGCCACCAGCATAAGGACACTCTTGCGGCCGCCTTTTTGCGCTTCGGCCACCGCCGCCTGGATATCCTGCGGCGTCTTGACCACGCGCGCGCCGACCTTCATCACCACGTCGCCGGGCTGCAGGCCCTTGTCGGCGGCGTCGCTGGAGGGGTCGACCTTGGTGATCACCACGCCACTGATGGAATCGGCCAGGTTATAAGTCTTGCGGGCGTCGGGCGTCACCGAAGCCAGCCCCAGGCCCATCGCGCTGCCCGTGGCGGGCAACGCGCTGGGCATGGCGGGAGTATTGGATGCCACCTTATCTTCGGGACGCGCACCGATCTGGACCTTGAGGGTCTGGGAGGCACCGCCGCGCAGAATGGTGAAGTTGGCTGAAGCACCCGCCGCCACCGTGGCGACGCGGCGCGTCAGGTCGCGATTGTCCTCGACCGCCTTGCCGTCAATCGCGGTCACGACATCGCCCTGTTCAAAACCGCCCCTGGCGGCCGGGCCACCCGGCACCACGCTGGCGACGAGGGCGCCTTTGGGCTCCTTGAGGCCGAGCGAGGACGCGATCTCGGGCGTCACGCTCTGAATCTCGACGCCCAGATAGCCGCGGGCGACGCGGCCATGATCCTGAAGCTGCGCCACCACGTCATGGATGGTGCTGGCCGGAATGGCGAAGCCGATGCCGACACTGCCGCCCGAGGGCGAGAAGATCATCGAGTTCATGCCGACCACCTGGCCGCGCAGGTCGAAGGTCGGTCCGCCCGAATTGCCACGATTGATCGGCGCGTCGATCTGGATGAAGTCGTTATAATTGCCCGCCCCAATATCGCGGCCGATGGACGAGACAATGCCGGCGGTCACCGAATTGGACAGGCCAAAGGGATTGCCGACCGCGACCACCCAGTCACCGACACGCAGGGCCCGGTCATTGCCGAACTCGACAGTGGGCAGCGGCTTGTCGGACTTGATGCGCAGCAACGCGATATCGGTGGCGGGATCGGTGCCCACCAGTGTCGCGGTGAAGCTGCGCTTGTCGGGCAGCTCGACCGTGATCTTCTTGCTGGCGTCAATCACGTGATTGTTGGTGACGATCAGTCCGTCCTTGGAAATGATGAAGCCGGAGCCGGCGCTGATCTCCTTGTGCGGAGTCTGAGGCTGGTTCTTGTTGAACTGGTTGAACAGATCGCGGAAAGGCTCGGGCAGGTTTTCGGGCGCGCTGTCGCTCTCCTCGTCGTTCGCCGTGGACATGGTTTCCGAGCGAATGGTGACAACGGCGGGACTGACGCGCTCGACCAGATCGGCGAAACTGAAGGGCGAGGAATTTTCCAGCATGCGCGGAGCTCGGCCGCTGTCGTTGGCCGCGATCTGGACCGGATCGTGAGTCGCGGTGCGCGTCGGATGCGCCGGCGGCAACAGCGCAAAGGCGCCCAAGCCGACCACAACGATGGCGGCGGCCGAACTCATAGCCACAAGGCGGCTGTGGCTGCGGGTGGTGCGGGGGTTGGTGTTCTCAGTCTGCATTTTGCGCTCCTTGGCCGTCCGGGGCTTTGCCGCCGGTCTCAGCTGTACAGAGGATAGGGCCGCATTATTGCGGGTTTCTCTCCATAGTATTAAAAGTATGTTATGCTATAGCAAATCCGGCGGATTTTCCGCTGCGGCTTTGCGGGCTTTTCCAACCACGAAGATGGCCACCCCGGCCGCCCCGATCAAGACCAGAAATGGGGCTGCCCAGAGAAAATAGGTGTCCCCCTCAAGTGGTGGTTTCATCAGGATAAAGTTCCCGTAACGGGCGGTGAGATAATCCTCGATCTGGCGGTCGGAACGGCCCTGCGCCATCTGCTGGCGAACCAGGTGGCGTAGTTCCGCCGCCAGCGAGGCGCCGGATTCATCGATGCTCTCGCCCTGGCAGACCAGGCAACGCAACTGGCGTTGCAGATTGCGCGCCCGCGCTTCCATCCCCGGGTCGGAAAAAGTATCGGCAACTGGGGCTGCGCGGACCGGTCCCATGCACCAAAGCACCGGCGCGACAAGCAGCATCAGAAGAAGGGGAATTTTCCTCATTCGGCCGGTTGCGCCACGGCGGCCGGCAGGGCGGCGCGAACGCGCAGGCGCCCCCACAGGCTGAGCACGCCACCCAACGCCATCACCAGAGCGCCCAGCCAGATGAATGGCGCCAGCGGGCTGACATAGGCGCGCAGGGTCCATCGCCCACCCCCGCGATCATCGCCCAGTGCCAGATAAAGATCCTGAAACCCGGTGGTGCGGATGGCCGTGTTGGCGGTTTCCTGTCCTTCGGCGGGATAGATGCGCTGCTCCGGCGTCAGCATGGTCTGGACCCGCGCGCCATCCATCAACGCGATATGGGCGCGGCTGGCGCGATAATTGGGGCCCAGTTCCTGGGTGACGCCGTCAAAGCGCAACGTGTAGGGCCCCACCGTCATGGTCTCGCCGGGGCCGAGCACCGTCAGCGCCTCGCTGCGCCACAGGGTGGTGCCCGCGACGCCCATCAGGGTGACACCGAGGCCGGCATGAGCCAGCGCCGCGGCAAAGGCGCTGGCGCGCGCGCTCTTGCGCCGGATGAGAGTGAGAACGCTGGCGCCGATCAGCCAGCCCGCCACCGCGAAGGCGCAGACGCCGGTGAGAAAACGCGGAGAAGCGATCATCACAACCACCAGCGCCGCCAAGGCGGCAACGCCCAGCGCGGGAGCCAGCATCCGCAACGCCGCTTTCATATCGCCACGGCGCCAGCCCAGTTGCGGCCCGAGCGGCACCAGCAGCAGCAGGGCAAAAAAGATCGGCGCGAAGGTCGCGGCATAATAGGGCGGGCCGACGGAAATCTTTGTTCCATTGAGGGCGTCGAGCGCCAGCGGATAAAGCGTGCCCACAAAAACCGAAGCACAGGCCGCGACCAGGAAGACATTGTTGAGCAGAAGCATGGTTTCGCGGCTTTGGGTGTCGAAAGCCGCGCCGCCCTTCAAACTGGGCGCCCGCCAGGCGAACAGGCCAAGCGCGCCGCCGATGGCGCAGGCGATCAGCACCATGATGAAAAATCCACGGGTCGGATCGGTCGCAAAGGCATGCACCGAAGACAGCACGCCCGAACGCACCAGGAAGGTGCCGATCAGGCTCATGGAAAAGCCGCCGATCGCCAGCAGCAAGGTCCAGGTGCGGAAGGCCCCGCTTTTCTCGGTCGCCAGGGCCGAGTGGAGCAGCGCCGTGGCCACCAGCCATGGCATCAGCGAGGCGTTTTCCACCGGGTCCCAGAACCAGAACCCGCCCCAGCCCAATTCGTAATAGGCCCACCAGCTGCCCAGCGCGATGCCGCAAGTCAGGGCGATCCAGGCGATCAGCATGAAAGGCCGCGCGGCGCGCGTCCAGCCTTCTTCGCCCACGATCAGGGCGGCGGCGGCATAGGAGAAGGCGGCGGACAGCCCGACATAACCGGCATAAAGCATGGGTGGGTGAATCGCCAGGCCGGGATCCTGCAGTAGTGGATTAAGGCCCGCGCCTTCGAACGGCGCGGGATCGAGACGCAGAAAGGGATTGGAGGTGAACAATATAAAGAGCAGAAAGGCCGCCGCCAGCAGGCCCTGCACCCCCAGCGCGGCGCTGGTCAGGCGCGGGCCGCCGCGGCCGAGGCTTGAGACCAGCCCGGCATAGAGCGACAGCACCAGCACCCAGAGCAGCATAGAGCCTTCATGGTTTCCCCACACGCCGCTGATTTTGTAGATGAGCGGCTTCATGGTGTGGGAGTTGTTGGCGACAACGGCAATCGAAAAATCCGAGGTCACGAAGGCATAAGTCAGTGTGCCGAAGGCCAGCACCACGAACACCAGCATGCCCATGGTGGCGCCATGCGCGATCCCTCGTGCCAGGACCGCGCCATTGTTTGATTCATCCGGGCGCGCGCCCAGGAGGCCGCCTGCGGCCATCACCAGCGACAACGCCAACGCGAAACAAAGCGCCAACTGACCCAATTCACCGGTCATGTGCCACCGCTTTCCTGCCAGCGGCCACTGCGCTTGAGCGCGTCCACCACTTCGGGCGGCATGTATTTCTCATCATGCTTGGCCAGCACTTCCGTGGCCACAAAGGTTCCGGTGCCGTTCATCGCGCCCAGCGCCACCACGCCCTGGCCCTCGCGGAACAGCGCCGGCAGCACGCCATTATATTCCACCGGCACCGTTTGTTTGCCGTCAGTCACCATGAAATGCACATCGGCGCCGGCGCCGTGACGCAGGCTTTTCTGTTCGACCAGCCCGCCCAGCCGGAAGGCGATGCCGGGACTGGTCCGGTTGGCGGCGATATCGCTGGGGCTGCGGAAATATTGCGTGTTCTGTCCCAGCTCATAAACGATGCCCGCGGCCAGCACGCCGCCTGCCGCGATCAAGGCGGCGGCGAATGCCAGACGGCGACGCTTCTTGGGGGTCATTCAGTGATGCCCGCCATGATGCAGAATTTCATCGGCAAGTCCCGTGTCGTAGGAAAGTCCTTCCGGCGTCAACGCGATGCGGTGCGGCCATTCGGCCCGGATCATGCCCTTGCGGGTGAGCGCGTTCCACACCGCCTCATTTTCCAGGCCGGTGGCATCGCGGGTGGAAACCGTGGCGTCGCCCAGATGGAAATGATCGCCATGGGCATGGGGAAACTGGGTGATCGCGATATGGCCATCGGCTTCGGCCGTGCTGGCCTGGGGAATCCGCGCGATCGCCTGCAGCAGGGTGAGGGTGCGCAGCTGCAGCGGATTGAGCTTCAGGGGATTGGTCTTGGAGGGCATTGCGAACCTGAAAAGAAAACGGCCGGAACATACAGTCCCGGCCGTCCCCAAGCAAAGCATGCGGAGTTAGCGGTGGAAGCCGCGGAAACCGCCGCCATGAAAACCGCGATAGCCGCCAAATCCGAAGCCGAATACAACGCGCGGCCCATAATAGGGAGGATAGTAGTAGGGATAGGGATAAGGCGCGTAATAGCCCGGAGGCGGAGGCGGACCATAGGCATAGTCCCGGCCGCGGGGGGCATCGCGGTCATCGGCTTCGCTCATGCAGGCCTGATAGGCGTCGCCATAAGCCCGCTCGACATCGCTGGCCGCGTGCCGGGCATTGTCGGAGCCGATGGCGGTACCCGCGATCAGGCCTGCGCCCGCGCCGATCAGGGCGCCGGCGCCTGCCGCATGGCTGGCGCCGCCGATGATGGCGCCGAGCGCCGCGCCAGCGACCGTGCCGCCGACCGAGCCATTGGTCTGTTCACGGCTGGCCGCCTCGCCCGGCGTGACATAGCCGGTGCGGGCAGCGGCGTCGCGGCGGCAGAACAGGTCGCGCGAACGTTGGTCTTGGGCCTGGGCGGACGCGGGCGCCTGATTGGCCGAGGCAGGCGGCGGCGGACCGCGATCATCATCGCGATTATCATAGGAAGGCGGCGGCGGGCCGCGGTCGTCGTCATAATTGGAATCGCCGCCGGACAATTGTGCCGGTGGAGTACCGGCGGTGCCGGGACCTTGTGCGAAGGCTGCGGAACTCATCAGCGCCAGCGCGGCTGCGGCCATGACAGGAGTACGGAACATTGGAATCGCCTCTCTAAAATGCCCCTAACAGGTGAGCTTATCATGGGGAGCTTCAACCGCACTGTGCAAGCATGAAAATTATAAAAGTTTCGCGGTTTGTTAAGCCTCGTTCAGCCTGCGTTCATTTGAGGTGAGGACGATAGGCAAAAGGATTTGTAAACCTTTTGCCGGACGAACGCCTGTGCGGCAGCGCCAATCAAAAAATGGGAACTTCAAGCTGCTGCCGCCTGCGCTGCGCGGCCCCGGCACGTCGCGCCCATAAAATAGCAGGAGCCGCGTCTGAAATTCTACGCCGCGGTGGATTGGGCGGCGCGGCCCCGCCGCTGCAGAAGTTCCACGTCCTTGTCGCTGAACAACAGACCGGTAAGATCGGCGCAGAGCTGGAAGTAGCCATCGGCGATGGCGCGCCGGGCGGAATCCCCGCTCTTCAGTTCCTTTACCACATCCTCGATATAGCGGCGCAGATAGGCGCTGATGTCCTCGTAGGCGGTTTTCTGCTTGGCGGCGAAGGAGCCGGCGGCGGCAAAATTGCGGCTGCCGACTACCAGCTTGGTATACCTGATGGCCAGCTCGCGTTTCTCATGATCCAGAGACCGGCTGAAATCCGCCGTGCCGCCGGTGCCTTTCTGCATCGGCATGGCGGCGGCGATCTCGCGCATCGCCCGGTCCATGAAACCGTCCATGACATTGCCGGTCTGGGAGCGATCCTTGAGCAGGCGCTGGCCCCATTCGCCATCGCGCTTGATCTCGATTTCCTTGACGATGGCGCTGGACAATTCGGTGAAATGAGCAACCTGGTCCAGCAGCGTTTCGGCGTTGAACAGCGGATGACGGGTGGCCAGGATCGCGTCGCGCAGATATTCCATCCGCGCGAAAAGGATTTCTCCCACCAGGCCCATATCGGTCTTGGAAATCAGCGTGTCATAGTGCTGGCGGCAAATCTGCATGGGCAGGCGCAGGGCTTCCCAGGGCCGCGCCAGACGGTTCATTGCCACCACGGCGACGTAAGGCGCCGCGTCGGGCATGCGCGTCACCAGATCGTCATAGATCGCGCGCAACTGCCAGACCAGTTCTTCCGTGAATTGCGGCGTCGGGCGCGGCAGCGTCTCCTGGATATGCATAATGTCAGTCCCGGCCAAGAGCAGCAGCGCCATTTCCTGCGCATCGGCGACGACCAGGGGATCGCCAAGCGCGGCGCGCGCTGTGGGCCCCTTGAGGCCCGCCTGCAACGCGGCCCCCGCCTGCCCCCAAAATATTTCGGCGCGCCTTGTCGCCTCGGTATATTTGCGCGCCACGATCAGCGCTTTGCTTTCGGCGATATAGCGTTCGGTTTCCGCCGGCATCAGGTCACGGCACAGCCAGAGCCAGATTGGCAACAGGCTGCCGCGCGCGATGCTTGCTTTCTGCTTGGCCTTGCGTGCGCTCGAAACAAACAGATCCTCGAATGGCCGGCAGAACAGGCGCAGTGGCGTAGGCGTGCGAAGGGCATTTGTGTCACGCAGGACGGGGCGCAATCCTTCCAGAATTGCCTCATGCGGCAACATCTGGCCGTCGCGCAGGCGATCGGCTTCAATCGCGCTGGCCAGCCGGGCCGCGATGTCTCCGCTAAGGCTGCCCAGGAACGTCTTAAGCAGGCCCGTTTTGTCGTCAGGAATCATGTTTACGCTCCAAAGCGGTCCCCTAACCGCTTCTTGCGCCTACATTATCCGGAGCATCGTTAATGCAAACTTTAAGACGCTGGAATGGCGGGTAGCGTGAGCTGGGCCTTGATCCCCCCCAGTTCGGAGGCCTCTAGAACGAAAAAACCCTTGTAAAGCTTGGAAATATCTCGAACGATGGCCAGGCCCAGCCCCGAGCCCGGTACGCTTTCGTCCAGTCTTTCTCCGCGTTCCCCCACCCGGCTGCGCTCTTCGGGCGACAGGCCGGGGCCATCGTCTTCCACTGTCAAAACCAGCTGGGTGCCATCGGCCTCGGCCCGCACCCGCACCCGGTGGCGGGCCCATTTGCAGGCATTGTCCATCAGATTGCCCACCATCTCTTCCAGGTCCTGGCGTTCGCCGCGAAAATAAAGCCTGGACGGAGCGTCGGCATCGATCACGATATCGCGGGCAGCGTGAATGCGCGTCAGCACATTGGCCAGATCGTTCAGCACCGGGGATACCAGGGTGCGGTTGCCCAGCACATTGACGCTGCCGGCGGCGCGGGCACGGACGAGATAGTGATCTACCTGGCGGCGCATCACTTCGACCTGCTTTCGCACCTGTTCGGCCAGGTCCCCCGCTTCATTGCGAGCCGCGTCCGACTCGCTGGCCAGCACGCTGAGCGGCGTTTTGAGAAAATGCGCCAGATTGGAAACATGGGTGCGGGCGCGCGCCACGATCTCGGCGCTGTGTTCGATCAGGGAATTGAGTTCGGCGGCCAGGGGCGCGATCTCGGCGGGAAATTCGCCTTCCAGACGCTGCGCCTTGCCATCGCGGATGCGGTGCAACGCATCCTTCAACCGCCTGAGCGGCAATAGCCCGATCCGCACCTGCAACAGGATCGCCACCACCAGACCCAGACCCAGAAGCACAAACGACCAGATCAACGTGCCGTTGAAAGCGCGGCTTTCCGCGTCCACGCCCGCCATGTCGCCCGCCACCAGGAAGGTATAGACCCTGGTGTCATTCTGGTCGGGCGTGGAGGCGATGGGAAATTCCACGCGTTGCCACAGCACACGCAACTGTTGATTCTCCGGCCCCGCGGCATAGCCGTAACTCAGCGCGCCGCGTTTTTCCTGGAATGTGGGCGTGATGCCGCGATCGAACAAAGAGCGGGAAATCTGCCCGCCCGGCTGGCCGGCCTGGGTGGGCCTGATCTGGAAATAAAGGCCCGAATAAACGCGGTTGAACTGGGGATTGACAAAACGGTCCTGCAGAATCACGCCGCCATTTTCGTCGGGCTCGGCGGCGGCGGTCAGCCCATCCATGTCGGCATGGAGGCCGGCGTCGAAACTATCCAGGGCGGCATTGCGGAAGGCGCTGGACAGAACAAGGCCGCCCACCGCCAGGGCCAGCATGGTCCACACCGCCGCCGCCGCGATCAGCCGCGCGGCCAGCGAGTTCAATCGCGGGCGTGAATTATGCCTGAAGATGTTTGTCGCCAAGGGCCGGATCTTCGAGGCTGTAGCCAAGGCCGCGCACGGTCTGGATCAAGCCGGCATCCAGTTTCTTGCGCAAGCGGCCCACGAAAACTTCAATCGTGTTGGAGTCTCGGTCGAAATCCTGGTCGTAGAGATGCTCCACCAGTTCGGTGCGCGACACCACCTTGCCGCGATGATGCGCGAGATAGGCGAGCAGCCGGTATTCCAGGCTGGTGAGCCGAACCGGATTGCCGTCCAGGGTGACGCGGCTGGCACGCGTGTCAATCCGCAGCGGGCCGATTTCGATATCGGCGGTGGCAAAGCCTGCCGCGCGGCGCAAAAGAGCGCGCAGGCGCGCCAGCAACTCCTCGGTATAAAAAGGCTTGGCGAGATAATCGTCGGCGCCGGCATCGAAACCGGCCACTTTGTCGTTCCAGCGGTCGCGCGCGGTAAGAATCAGGACCGGCATCTTGCGGCCCGCCTTGCGCCATTGTTCCAGGACCCGCGCGCCATCCATCTTGGGCAGCCCCAGGTCCAGCACCACGGCGTCATAGGGTTCGGTGTCGCCCAGGAAATGACCTTCCTCGCCGTCGGAGGCAACATCCACCACATAGCCGGCATCGCCCAGGGCCTTTTTCAAAAGCCGTTGCAGATCCTTGTCGTCCTCTACCAGCAGGATGCGCATGATCTTTGCTCCATCAGCGTCCGCGCCGCCCCCGGTTACCACCATAGCCGTCACGGCCGCCACCGCGAAATGGTCCCGGATCGCGGAATTCGCGGCGTTCCTGGCGCTCCTCCATACGGGGCGTCGGAAAAGACGGCGCGGGCGAAAAAAAGCGGCCGGGACCCGGACCATCGAATGCGTCGCGGCCGGGAGCGGCATTGAGCACGCGCCCGGTGCGGGCGTCGGCATCCAGCCATTCGATGCGCCCATCCGGGGTCATCCATTTGAGATGATAATGTTCCGAACCGTTTGGACCGGGGGTTGGGCCGTCCGCGTCATAGAATTGGCCGGGATGGCCGGCACGGATGCCGGGCAGGATGCGGTCCAGCGGCAGAATGGAGGGATCGCGCCGCGGCTGCGCCGCCACGGGCCCGGCCGCAACGAGGCCGAGCGCGGTTACAATTATCAGTAAAAGGCCCGGGCGCATGGTGTTTTTCTAGCCCTATGGAAATGAACCCAGCATGAATAACGCATCCAGAACCGGTTCAGACGCGCCTGTCTAGATTGCGCGGCATGGAAAGGCCCTTGCCTTCCCGGCAGCGAAGGAGAGCAATATGTATAACATCAAAACCCTGGTGGCGGCAGCTTCGGTGGCGGTGGCGATGGCGGCGGGCGTGTCTGGCGCTAATGCCGCGCCCTGGGACCATCGCGATCTTCGCCCGGCGGTGCGCCATGACGCTTTTGTCCGGGAGCATAGGCCCCTGGTGGTGCGCGAGCGCGTCTTCGACACATTGCGCTTTCACCATTATCGCGGCGTCGCCGCGCCGGTCTTCATGCACGGCCGTTATGTGGTGAGGAGCTTCGACCGCTTCGGCCGCGTCGTGTTCGTGGAAGTCAATCCCTATACCGGCGCCTTTATGGGCGAAATCCGGATCTGAATATCTTATTGGCGCGCAATCTTATCGAACACATTTTTCCGGATTGCGCGGAGAGCTTGGGCATGGCGTCCGTGGTAAGCCCCTCCCCATAGGACACCAGGCTGTCAAGGAAAAGCCCGCCTTTTCTCCCGAGAAGGCGGGCTTTTCACGTGCTCATGTCATGGCCGCTATATTCCATTTCATGGGGTATGAAATCATGTGCCGCCAGGCGCTTTAATATTTTCTCCAGCACAATCCTGACCTCGGCGCGGGACCGCTTCGTCGCCTCGAGCACTTCCCTGGTATTGAGCGGCAGCCTGGCCGCCTGTTTTCCCCTGGGTCCCGGCAAACCCAGATGCAGCACGACATTGTTGATCACGTTCCTGGTGACAAAATCGATGAAGCGCGGCTGGCGCAGAGTCTTGAGCGGATTGCCGACCAGGATCAGATTTATGCCGACCGAAGAATGGAATTGCGGCGGGACGTCGTTTTCCAGTTGGGCGAAGACGCCGGATTTGTCCGGCCGCCAATCATCTGCAAAAATTTCCAGCCACCGCCAGCCGCAATAATAAGTGCGGCAGGTCTGGGGCCGCGTGTCATAAATCCTGCAGCCATTGTCGCAATGGCGGCAGACCGATGCCGGCTCTTTTTGAAAATCCGGTTTGTCGATGGCCGGCACTATGCAGCACTGGGTGCAGTCGCCGCACTCGCGTCCCGGTATCAGTTGAGGCATTTGCGGAATATCTGAGCCGGTGACGACGTGTGAATTGCCGCGGACCAAGCAGCACGGTTGCCAGAAGAAACTCAAATATCGTTCGCGTAATGTTGTCGAACAGCACATCTGCGCGCGGAAATTTGAATGTCGCTCGCGTAATGTTTTCGTGCAGCACATGCGCTGTGATGATTTTGAGGCGACGGATTTCCCGCGGATGAAAAGCGTGCGGCATGGCCCGGCAATGACGAGCGCGTGTCTGATCCCGCACGCATGATCGCAAAAGGCGGAATCGTTTTCCTGTGTCCGGGCAAAGACTTGGTGTGCAGCGGCGGGTCCCTCCTTTCACCAAGGGCCTTGAATCCGCCGTAAAGATCGGCGAGCTATCCGGCCATGCCGGGACCCGATAATAATTTCGAGGACCAGCTCCAGATCTGGCTGGCGCGCGGCCGACGCTGGGCGCCGCTATTCACCATCGTCGTCACTTCCTTGGCGGTGCCGGCCGCGATTCTCTATCTGTTGCCCTCGCTGCTCGGCCTGTTCGCCGCGCCGCTCGATCCGCATGTCGATCTCTATGCGGTGAACCGGCCGCTGGCTTTCACTTTCCTGGATGCCAATGGCGAAGAGGCCGGTCATCGCGGCGCGGTGGTGGGCGAACGCCTGCACCTTGAAGACATGCCCGCCTATTTGCCCGCCGCGTTTATCGCCATGGAGGATCGGCGTTTCTATATCCATAACGGCATCGATCCGTTGGGCTTAATGCGGGCCGTGCTGGCCGATCTGCGCGCCGGCCATTTCGTTGCCGGCGGTTCCACCATCAGCCAGCAGACCGCCAAGATCGTTTATACCGGGCAGGAGCGCACCATGTCGCGCAAGCTGACCGAGCTGATGGATGCGGCGGGGCTGGAGCAATCGCTCAGCAAGAAACAGATTCTCGAGCTTTACCTCAACCGCATCTATCTTGGCTCGGCGGCCTATGGCGTGGACGGTGCGGCGCGCGTTTATTTCGGCGTATCGGCGCGCAATCTCACCTTGCCCCAGGCCGCGATGCTGGCGACGCTGACCCGCGCGCCTTCGGTCTTTTCCCCGCGCCGCGACCTTCCCCGCGCGCAAGAGCGCGCCGGCGTGGTGCTGGACGCCATGACGGACACCGGCGCAATCACCAAAATCCAGGCCGCGGACGCCAAGGCGCATCCCGCCATGGTGGTGGATCGCACCGGCATGGATGCGCGCAATTTCTTTCTGGACACCGCAGCCGACCAGGCGATGAAGCTGGCGACGCAGAATGGCGCGGCACCCAGCGCCGACCTGATCGTCCACACCACGCTTGAGCCAAAATTGCAGGAAGCGGCGCGCCTGGCCGCGACGCAAGTGATCGGCAAATATGGCCGGCGCGACCGCGTCCATGAAGCGGCGGTGGTGATGCTGAAGCTGGACGGAGCGGTGTCGGCCCTGATCGGCGGCACGGACTACGAAACCTCGACATTCAATCGCGCCATCCAGGCGCGCCGCCAGCCCGGTTCGGCCTTCAAGCCTTTCGTCTATCTGGCGGCGCTGGAAGCGGGGATTTCGCCCTGGGACACCCGCGACGACGAGCCGGTGGACATCAATGGCTACCAGCCCGCCAATTTCGGCAATCAGGCCTATGGCACACTGACCCTGGCCGACGCGCTGGCCCACTCGGTCAACACCATCACCGTCAATCTGGGCCAGGAAGTGGGCATCGACAAAGTGATCGGCGCGGCGCGGCGCACCGGCATTTCTTCACCCCTCACCCCCACCCCTTCGCTGGCGCTGGGCACCAGCGTGGTGACACCGCTGGAATTGACCGGCGCCTATGCCGCTTTCGCCAATGGCGGCTATCGTGTCTATCCCTATTTTGTCACCGAAGTTGACCTGGCCGGTGGCAAAGCCCTTTATCGCCGCCGCGCGCCCGCGTCCCAGCGGGTGATCGGCAGCGCGGTGGACCGCGATCTTCTGGCGATGATGTGGAATGTGATCGCCACCGGCACCGGCGCAAGCGCCTCGCTGGCGCCGCGCGAGGCCGCGGGCAAAACCGGCACCACGCAGAATTCCCAGGATGCCTGGTTCGTCGGTTTTACGACGGACTATGTCGCGGGCGTGTGGGTCGGCAATGACGACAACAGCGCCACCCGCGGCGTCACCGGCGGCACCCTGCCCGCCATGATCTGGAAGAGCGCCATGCGCGCCGCCGAAAAAGGCCTGCCGGCAACACCCCTGGATCGTTCGCCGCCACAAGAGGCGAATGACCAGGGCTTTCTTGACCGGCTGTTTTCTTCCAATGACGGGCCGCGCCGCACCGACGACGAGGCCGTAGCGCCACTCCAGTCCCAGAATCTGCCCGACAACATGCCGCCCGCCCCGCCACGCCGCCATAGCGGCGGCATCCTGGGCTGGCTGTTCGGAGACGACGAGGCGGATAAGCCGCCGCCGAGCAGCGCCGACGGTCTGATCGACGGCAAATAATCCCATGGTATAAGGCGCGGATGAAAAGAATTTGCGCCGCGCTTCTTGTTCTGCTGGCAAGTCCCGCAGCCGCCGCCCCACCCACCCACATTACTTTTGTCACCGACTGGAAAGCCCAGGCCGAGCATGGCGGTTTTTACGAAGCGTTGGCGGAAGGGCTTTATGCCAAGAACGGGCTGGATGTCACCATTCGCGAAGGCGGACCGGATGTGAATGTACCGCAATTGCTGGCGGGCGGCGCGGCGGATTTCGGCATCGGCTCCAACGCCTTCGTGGTGATGAATTTGGTGCAGCAGAAAGTGCCGCTCCGCGCCGTGATGGCGATATTCCAGAAGGACCCGCAGGTGCTGATCAGCCATCCGCGCCATGACTTGAATTCGCTGGCCGAAATGAAGGGCAGGCCGGTGCTGATCTCGTCCGCCACTATGACCAGTTTCTGGCCCTGGCTGCGTGCCAAATTCGGATTCCAGGACAGTCAGATTCGCAAATACACCAACAATCTGGCGCCTTTCCTGGTGGACCCCAATGCCATCCAGGAGGGCTATCTCACCAGCGAGCCCTATACGATCGAGCAGCAGGCGCATTTCACGCCCAAGATTTTCCTGCTGTCCGATTATGGCTATCCGGGTTATGCCAACATGGTGCTGGCGCCGCAGAAATGGCTGGACGAAAATCCCAAGGCGGTGCAGGCCTTCTACAACGCCACCAAGGCCGGCTGGTATGATTATCTCAATCGCGATCCCGGCCCCGGCAATCGGCTGATCAGGCGCGACAATCCCGACATGACGGATGCGATCATCGCCCAATCTATCGCCAAGATGAAACAATACCAACTGGTCAGCGGCGGCGATGCGCCGGCCTATGGCGTGGGCGCCATGACAGACAAACGCTGGCGGGAATTCTACCAGACCATGGCGGGCCAGGGTCTCTATCCCAAGGGCATGGATTTCACCAAGGCTTACGATCTGCGCTTTGAACGCCATACCTTCCAGAATTTTCAATGAGCCTTGTGACGCTGGCCAATGTCGGCAAGCGCTTTGCGGGCGGGACCGAGGCCTTGTCCGGCCTCGATTTTGAGGTCGGCGACGGCGAATTCGTTGCCCTGCTTGGCCCCAGCGGCTGCGGCAAGTCCACCGCGCTGCGCCTGATTGCCGGGCTGATCGCGCCCGACACGGGAGAAATCCGCTGGAGCGGACCGCGGCCGGAGATGGGATTTGTCTTCCAGGAACCGACATTGATGCCCTGGGCCGGCGCCCTTGCCAATGCGCGGTTGCCGCTGGACTTGAAGCATGTGCCGCGCGGCGAGGCCGATGAAAGGACAGCGGCGGCGTTGGAGCGGATGGGGCTGAAAGGATTCGACTCCGCCTATCCCAGGGAATTGTCGGGCGGCATGAAGATGCGGGTTTCCATCGCCAGGGCGCTGGCGGCCAAACCGAAGCTGCTTTTGATGGACGAGCCTTTCGCGGCACTGGACGAGATTACCCGTTCGGCGCTGAACGACGATCTGCTGGCGCTGGCGCGGGAAGATTCCATCACCGTGATTTTCGTCACCCACAGCGTGATGGAAAGCGCCTATCTTTCGGATCGTGTGCTGGTGATGAGCCCGCGTCCCGGCCGGGTGACGGCGGAGATTGCCTTGCCGCCAGGCCCGCGCGACCGGCTGTCGGCGGCATTTGCCGACACGCAGCGGCGCGTCTCTTCGGCGTTGGCAGCATGAGGAAAGGATTCGACATCCTGTTTCCGCTTCTGCTGGGCGCGGTGCTGCTGGCTCTGTGGGAATGGATCGTGGCGGCCAGACAGATTCCGCCCTATGTGCTGCCCGCGCCCAGTGCGATTCTTCAAGCCTTCCTGGACAATTTCTCTTCGCTGATGGCTTCCATGCTGGCCACGCTCCGCGTGACGGTGGAAGCTTTTGCTGCCGCGCTGATCGCGGGCGTGGCGACGGCGATCCTGTTCAGCCAGAGCCGGCTGGCGGAGCGGGCGCTTTATCCCTATGCCGTGATCCTGCAGGTGACACCGGTGGTTGCGATTGCGCCCCTGATCCTGATCTGGGTCGGGTTCGAGCGCATCAACACCGCGCTGGTGCTGATCGCGGCGCTGGTGGCGTTTTTTCCGATCCTGTCCAACACCGCCCTGGGCCTGAAATCGGCGGACTTTAACCTTATGGATCTGATGCGGCTCTATGGCGCTTCGCGCTGGCAGATATTATGGCGGCTGCAATTGCCCACCGCGCTTCCCTACCTTTTGGGCGCCTGCCGCATCGCGGGCGGGCTGGCCCTGATCGGCGCGGTGGTGGCCGAATTCGTCGCCGGCAGCGGCACCGCCACGGGCCTGGCCTGGCGCATCATCGAAGCGGGCAACCGGCTTCAGATCGCCACTATGTTCGCGGCGCTGGCATTGCTGGCCCTGCTGGGCGTGGCGATCTTCGCCGCCCTGTCAGGACTTGAGTATTTCCTGCTGCGGCGCTGGCATGAAAGCGCGCTCAAGCGCCCGCTCTGAGCGGCATCGCCAGCATGGCGGCGATCGCGATCACGATGGCGCCCGACATGTACCAGGCCGGCGCCAGCGGCGAAGCCAGCGCATCGATCAGCCAGGTGACCACGAATTGCGCCGTGCCGCCGAAAACGGAGATCGCCAGGGCATAGATGATGCCGATGCCGCCAGAGCGCGACGCGGCCGGAAGATTTTCCGACACGATCACCAGGATCGTGGTGGTACTCAGCGCCAGCAGCGTCGCCATCACCGCCGTACCCGCGAACAGCGCCAGCGGCGCCCTGGTGGCTACTATCACCATGAAACAAGGCAGCGTGGCTGCCAGCAGCAAGGTCAGGCTTACCAGCATCATTTTCTTGCGGCCGAAACGATCCGAAAGCCAGCCGCCCACCGGACCGAACAGCATGCCGCAAAGTCCTGTCACCACCGTCGCGCCGAAGGCGATGCGCGGCGCCAGGCCTAGCGTGTGGGTGCCGAACGTCACCATGTAATTCATCATGTAGGTGGAGATGGTGCTGGCCGCCAGGATGAAAACGCCGCAAAGCGCCTGCCAGGCTTGTTGCCTTGTCAGGCGCGGCAGCTTTGTTTCACTTCCCTCGGCCAGAGTTTCCGGCAGCCGCCGCCTTATCATCAGGCCGAAGGGCACGATGGCCGCGCCCATCAGCATGGCAATGCGCCAGCCCCAGGCTTCCAGCGCCGCCACGCTCATCAGATTGGAAAGCGCCAGACCCACAAGTCCCGCCGTCAGGATGGCCGCCTGCTGGGTGGTGGATTGCAGCGAGACATAGAGCCCGCGCTTTCCCGGTGGCGCCGCTTCCATCAGAAAAGCCGTCGAGGGCCCGACCTCGCCGCCCAGCGCGAAGCCTTGCAGCAAACGAAACAGCACCGCCAGGATCGGCGCGGCGATGCCGATGCTGGCATAGGCGGGTGTCAGGGCCAGCCCGACAATGGAAGCACCCATCAACCCAAACGAAAGCAGCATCGCCGGCTTGCGGCCAAGCCGGTCGCCCATGCTGCCGATCACCACGCCGCCCAGAGGCCGTGTCAGAAAGCCGACGCCGAAGGTGGCGAGCGTCAGCAGCAATCCGCCGGTGTCGCCGGCTGCGGGGAAAAATGTCTTGCCGATCTGAACCGCAAAAAAACCGAAAATCAGGAAATCGTAGAATTCCAGCGCGTTGCCCGCCACCACGGCGGCGAGTTGGGACAAGGGAAGGGTTCTGGTTTCCATCGCGGCCAAGCTAGCACGGCGGGAACTCCGGGACTTATTATTACAGTAATACATATGTTATATTTCTGATACTACAGAAATACCGTGTTAAAGTCTTGATTTCGTCACCCCGACATGGGACTACCCCGCCATGGCGCACCCACCCGCATCCGGGCCGCAAATGCTCACGGCCAACTGCCTGAAGCAGGGCGACGTCGTCTATTGGAAGAAAGGCGGCTGGGTGCTGGAATTCGCGGAAGGCGAAGTCTTCGCCAATCCCGCCGATGCCAATGCGGCGCTGGCGGCGGCGGAAAAATTCGTCACCGGGAACCGCGTTGTGGCGCCCTATCTGTTCGAGGTGCGTGTGGAAAATGGCAAGGTCCGCCCGGTGAAGGAGCGCGAGATCATCCGCGGCGCCGGCCCCAGCGTGCGCACGGACACGGGAAAACAGGCGGACCATGTATAGGTACGACGAATTCGACGCCCAATTCGTGGCCGAGCGGGTGGAGCAGTTCCGCGGCCAGGTGGCGCGCCGCCTCAGCGGCGAGTTGAATGAGGACCAGTTCAAGCCGCTGCGTTTGATGAACGGGCTTTACCTGCAACTGCACGCCTACATGCTGCGCATCGCTATCCCCTATGGCACGCTGAGCAGCAAGCAGATGCGCATGCTGGCCCATATCGCGCGCAAATATGACAAAGGCTTCGGGCATTTCACCACCCGCACCAACATGCAGTTCCACTGGATCCGGCTGGTGGACGTGCCTGACGTCCTGGCCGACCTGGCCAGTGTCGAGATGCATTGCATCCAGACGTCGGGAAATTGCGTGCGCAATGTCACCGCCGACCAGTTCGCCGGCGCTACGCCGGAGGAGATCGAAGACCCCCGTCCGCTGGCGGAGATCATCCGCCAATGGTCGAGTCTGCATCCGGAATTCGTCTTCCTGGCGCGCAAATTCAAGATCGCGGTGGGCGCGACTCCGCACGACCGCGCCGCGCTGCAATGGCACGACATGGCGGTCGAGATCGTCCGCAACGGGCACGGCCAGGTCGGTTACAAGGTGATCGCCGGCGGCGGCATGGGCCGCACCCCCTATATCGCCCATGTGATGAGCGAATTCGTAGAGCGCGAAGACATCCTCGCCTATCTCGAGGCGGTTCTGCGCGTCTACAACATGGACAGCCGCCGCGACAATATTCACAAGCAGCGCATCAAGATTCTGATCAACAGCATCGGGCCGGAGGAGATGCGCCGCCGCGTCGCGCGCGAATTTGACGAGATCAAGCAAACCGGCACATTGCAATTGCCGCCGGAGGAACTGGCGCGCATCGCCGCCTATTTCGCGCCGCCTTCATTCGAAAAGCTGCCCGACGTGATGCCGACCGGCGATGCGGATTTCGAGAATTGGAAGAAAGCCAGCATTCACGCCCATCGCGCCCCCGGCTATGCCATCGCCACCATTTCGCTGAAGGCGGTGGGCGAGACGCCGGGCGATATTTCCGCCGACCAGATGGACGTCATCGCCGACATGATGGACGCATTCAGCGTCGGCGAAATCCGCGTCACCCATGAACAGAATCTGGTGCTGCCGCATGTCAGGCAACGCGACCTGCCCCAAATCCATGCCCGGCTGAAAGCGATCGGCCTGGCCACGCCCAATGCCGGACTGATCACCGACATCATCTGCTGCCCCGGCCTGGATTATTGCGACCTGGCCAACGCGCGTTCCATTCCCATCGCGCAGAAAATCGCCCGCCGTTTCGCCGATCTGAGACGCCAGCACGATATCGGCGAGCTCAAGATCAAGATTTCGGGCTGCATCAACGCCTGCGGCCATCACCATGCCGGCCATATCGGCATCCTGGGCGTGGACAAGAAGGGCGTGGAATTCTACCAGCTGCAGCTGGGCGGCTCGGGGGCGGAAGACGCCAGTATCGGCGACATCATGGGTCCCGGTTTCGGCGAACATGAGATCGCCGACGCGGTCGAGCGGGTGGTCAATCACTACCTGAAAGTGCGCCGGGACGGCGAACGCTTTCTGGACACCTATCGGCGCCTGGGCATGGAGCCGTTCAAGAATGTCGCCTATCAGGAACAGTTGAATGCCGCTTATAACGGGTGACGCTTTCACCGCCGACGCCTTCACCGCGGTGGCAGACGATGCGGCACTGCCCGAGAGCGGCGGCGCCATTGTTACGCTGGCGCGGTTTCAAAAGGACCGCGACATGCTGCTGTCGCGCAACACGCCGCTCGGCGTGCAATTGAAAGCGAACGAAAATCCCGAACTTCTGGGCGCCGACCTGCACCGGCTTTCCGTGGTGGCGCTGGAATTTCCCAAATTCCGCGATGGGCGGGCTTTTTCCTGGGCCCGCATGCTGCGCACCAGGCTGGGCTTTACCGGACAGATTCGCGCGGTGGGCGACTTTCTGTACGATCAGATCGCCTATCAGCACCGGGTCGGATTCGACGCCTGGGTGGTGCCGGAGGGTTTCACCATCGACGAGTTCCACCGCGCTTTGTCGGAAATGACCAATGTTTATCAGCCCAGCGCCGACGGCAAGAAAACCATCCGCGAACTGAGATCGCGTCGTTAACGCAAGCGCAGCTCCACCTCCCGTGAGGCCGAGCAGCGAAAGGTCCGGTGGACCTTTCGCCGGACGAATGCGCGTAGCGCGCTGGCGGGGGAGGTGCCTGCAGCACGCCCTCGGGCGTGCGCAAGGCGGAGGGGGTTACATGACCGGCAACATTAAAGCTCCTCCATTCATGCAGCGTTCAGGTGACCAAGGCATAGACTACGCCGCCTAAAAAAACGGAGCGTTCGCCCCAATGCGCAAAGCCCTTATCCCCATGCTTGTCTCGCTGGCCTTGTGCGGTGCGGCAGCCACCGCGATGGTCATTTCCAGCGCAAACGCCCAGCCGGGAACGCATAATCCGATGATGCTGGCGGCGCCGGGCGGTCTTCAGCTTGCCGCCAATGATACGCCGTCCACCCCGCCTGAGCGCGGCCGGCGCGGGCAGGCGCCGGGCGATATCGCGGCCCGCATGAAGCAAGTCTGCCAGGACCAGGTTGCGCGCGAATCCGGCCGGCTTGCCTATCTGGAGACCAGCCTCGACCTCACTGCTTCCCAGCAGCCGCTGTTCCAGCGCTGGAAAGAGGCGCAGCTCGGCGTCGCCCGCCGCCAGGCCGACCAGTGCGACCAGCGCCCTCTGCCGCAGCGCCAAGCTGCGCAGGCGCCCCAAGGCCAATCTGCACAAAATCAGACTCCGCAAACGCGCGCAGTCCGGCCGAGCCCGGCCGACCGCATGGCGCGGGAGGAAGACCGGCTGAAGCAGCGCCTGGCGGATATCCAGGCCGAACGCCCGTCTTTGGAAGCGTTCTACAACGGCCTTTCGCCGGAGCAGAAAATGACTTTCATGCGCAGCGAAATGCGCGGGCGCGGAAGCATGATGCGCCGGACCAGGTTCGCCGACGCGATGGGACCGCGCGGGATGATGGGACGTCCTCCGGGACCACCGCTGCAGCGCTGAAACTCACGAAACTGTGAAAAAGGCGGCTCGCGAGAGTCGCCTTTTTCATGAGTCGCGCGTGAGCAGGCAAGTTAAAGCCGCGGAGCGCTTGTATGCGGCCGTCAGGGTTTTCCGTCGTCCAACGCTGTCCGCAGTCTTTGTGTCGCCCTTTTCAGTTCCGTCATGTCCAGGCTGGCAAAGCCCAGGCGGGCGGCATGGACCGGACGCGGCGTGGTGGTGAAAGCGCGCGCCGGCAGAATGGCGACGCCATGCTTTATCCCGAATGCCGCCAGCAGATCGAGATCGGTGTCCTTGAACTGCACCCAGAAAGCCAGGCCCCCGTCCGGCACCGTGAATTCCACCCGCCGGCCAAACAGGCTTTTGAGCAATCCTGCGAAATGCTCCCGCCGCTCGCCATAAAGTTTCATCACCTTGCGAGTGTGCCGGTGCAGTTCACCCGACTCGATCAGCTCGTTCACCGCCCCTTCGGTGGCGGGGTCGCCCTGGCGGTCTATCATCATGATCTCGCTGGCAGCGCGGTCGATAAAGGACTTCGGCCCCACCAGATAGCCCAGCCGGAGGCTGGGGCTGAGGATTTTCGACAGGGAGCCGATATAGACCACCTTGCCCGACATATCGGCGCTGGCCAGCGGCAGCATCGGCTGATGCACGAAATGAAATTCGTGATCGTAATCGTCCTCGACTATGGCAAAGCCGAATTGCGCCGCCAGAGACAAAAGCCGCATGCGCCGGTCCGGCTTCATCAAGACCGTGGTGGGAAACTGGTGATGCGGCGTGACATAAACCGCGCGCACCCGTTTCTTGCGGCAGATATTCTCCAATTCGTCCACCCGCATGCCCTGCGCATCGAGGGGCACCGGTACCACTTCGGCCCCGGCGAATCGAAAGGCTTCGCGCGCCGGCGGATAGCTCAGTTCCTCCATCACGACCGTATCGCCCGGTCCGGCCAGGATACGGGCGGCGATATAGATCGCCATCTGGCTGCCGCGCGTCAGGCAGATATTGTCGGGCGTCGTGATAAGCCCGCGATCCATGTTGAGCATGCCGGAGATCGCTGCCCGAAGGCCCGCCGTACCACGCGGATCGCCATAGCCCAGCCGTCCGCGTCCCGCCTGGCCCAAGGCGTTGCGATAGGCACGGGCCAGCGCATCCAGGGGAATCAGGCGCGTGTCGGGCGCGCCGTCGTCGAACACCAGCATGTTCTTTTCGGGAAGGATGAGCGGGATATTTGGCGCGGCGCCAACCAGGCGGAAATCCGGCCGCTCGGGAATGCGCCCGCGCCGCGACTCTTTGGCGCTTTGCGCGATTTCCGGCAGATGCGCCGAGACAAAGGTTCCGCGGGTTTTTTCCGAAGTGACCCATCCCTGCGCTTCCAGTTCGGCATAGGCCTGGATCACCGTCTTGCGATTTATTTCCAGGCTTTCCGCCAGTTCGCGGCTGCCAGGCAAGGCGGTACCGGGGGCGAGGCGGCCGCGTTTGATCTCATCGATGATGGCATGGGCGATCTGCAGGAACACCGCCGCTTTTGAGGCGCGACGAATGAGGATCTTGAAGTCCCACGGGCGAAGCATACTGGACCATCTCTCATTTACGAACTGGAGGTTCTGGCTGGACCAGTGCGAGCATAGCGTAATTGCAATTGCTGCACAGCGGACCTGGGAGGCGAAAGGCACCAACGGCGCAAGCGGGTAAACCCTTTTCGAAGGAGCGCGTCGTCATGACTTCGCCGAAACTGAAAGCCAATTGTCTTTCCTATACCGAATTGCTGGCCCAGGCGGTGGCGCTGATCTCGCCCACCATGACTGCGGCCCTGATCATCCCCGTGATGTATTCCAACACCGGCGACTGGAGCTGGCTGTCCTATGCCCTGGGCACGGTCATGCTGCTGTTTGTCGCCTACAACCTCAACCAGTTCGCCAAGCGGTCCACCGGGGCCGGTTCGATGTACGCCTACATATCGCGCGGGCTGGGGTTGACCGCCGGGGCGGTCGGCGGCTGGTCGCTGATCTGGGCCTATCTGGGCATTTCCATGGCAGGGGTGACCGGCTTCACCATCTTCGCCGGCAAGCTGCTGGCGATGATGGGGATCAACGCCTCGCCCTACCTGTTGTTCGCGGCCTGCGTCGGCGCAGCCTGGTTCTGCGCCTGGAAGAATGTGCAGCTCTCCGCGATCATGATGCTGATCTGCGAAGGCGCCTCAATGGCGCTGATCGCTATGCTCTGTTTCATCGTGCTGGGTCAGCATCACCTGGCGGTGGACACTACCCAATTCGATGTCAGCAAGCTGCCCTGGTCCAGCGTCGGGCTGGGGGTGGTGGTGGCGATCTTCTCGTTGGTGGGTTTTGAATGCGCCACCGCCTTCGGCGATGAAGCCAGAAATCCGCTGAAGTCCATCCCCAAAGCGGTCAATATGAGCCTGATCATCTCCGGTGTGTTCTTTGTCTTCGTCACCTATGTGATGGTGATGGGTACACGCGGCTTTCCCACCACGCTGGACAAGCTGGATGCGCCGCTCAACACCCTGGCGCAACTGGCGCATGTTCCGATCTTGCAGGGGCCGCTATCGCTGGGCGCGATGATCAGCTTCTTCGCTCTCTGCCTCAGCTGCCTGAACGCGGGTTCGCGGGTTATCTTCGCCATGGGCCGTCACGGCATCTTCCATGCGGCCACCGCCTCGGCCCATGCGAAGAACGAAACGCCGCATATCGCCATCACGGTGATGGCGGCCTGGGCTTTCGCGGTGCCGGTGCTGGCCACCCTCAACCATGTCGCCACGCTGGACCTGTTCAACTATGTCGGCACGTGCGCCGCTTTCGGCTTCCTGGTGCCTTACGCGCTGATCACCGTTGCCGCGCCAGTGTACCTGAAGTCGCTCGGCCAGCTGCGCGGCGTGGATGTGGCAGGATGCGTCGCCTCGCTGGTGCTGCTGGCGGTACCGGCGGTGGGGTCGGTCTATCCCGTGCCGCCTGCACCGGTGATGTACTTCCCCTATCTCTATCTCGCCTATCTGGCCGTGGGCATCATCTGGATCCTGTCCTTCTACAAGCGCCAGCCGTCTGCCTCGGCCAGCGTGCGGGAGGACCTGCAGCTGGCGCATGACCGCTTCACCGGCACGGCAGCGGCGGCGGAATAAATTTCAGTGGGGCAGGTGGTGGCATACTCCTCTGTTCATGCGTCCGGCGCTGCCACGCCGGACGCGCCTTGTCGTGTCGCGGTGACGCTATGGGACGGAGGCCTTCCCCGCGCGATCGAAGCCTTTGAAGGCGAAGCCTTGATGCCCGCGCTGAAACGGGCGGGGCTTCCTCTGCTGGCGGTGTGCGGCGGCAAGGGCGCCTGCGGCACCTGCCGGGTGGCGTTTCCACCAGCATGGGGCGCGCGACTGGCGCCGCCCGAAAAACGCGAACTGCGCCTTTTGGCGCATCTGAAGGCCCGAGAGGGTGAGCGTCTGTCCTGCCGCATCACGCTCTCGGGCGCATTGGACGGACTGGAAGTCGAGGCGTGCGAGTAATCTCAATAGAAAAGGAGAGTGACGATGTCTGCAGTTGCTGAAAAATATGACGACATCCAGGCGGGGCTGGAAAGAACGGGCGCCGCCTTCACTGTGGAAAAGATGCTGGGGGTGCGCGGCATCACCCGCGCCGCGATTCACGAGATCGCCGCGCGCTGCAAGCCCGGCATGGTGGAGGAAGACGCGGTCGAGATGGCCAAGGACATCCTGGCTGGCAAAGGCATGGTGCAGGGCTGGCATGACGTTTATGTGCGCTTCGGCACCAACACCACCAAAACCTTCGGAGCCCCATCCGATCCGGGCATCGTCTTGGGCAAGGACGATATTTTCCTGATTGATATCGGCCCGGTGCTGGAGAAATGGGAAGGCGATGGCGGTGATACTTTTATGACCGGGAGCAATCCGGCCTATGCCAAATGCGCCGAGGATGCCCGCACTCTCTTCCATCTGGTGCGCAAGAAATGGGAAAAGGAAAAAGCCACCGGCAAGGCACTGTATGAGTATGCGGAAAAGGAGGCGCGGAAGATGGGCTGGGAGTTGAACTTGGACCTGTCGGGCCACCGGATTTCCGATTTCCCCCATGCCGCGATTTATGAAGGCCCGATGAACACGGTGGATTTCACGCCATCACCGCTCCTGTGGGTGCTGGAAATCCACATCCGCGATCCGGCCATGACATTCGGCGCTTTTTATGAAGACATGCTGCTGGACGACAGCTATTTTGCCTGAGATATAGTGGTGAACCGAACTCCCCTTTGTGTTCCATGCGCAGAGGGGAGTTTTTCTTCAAACCCATTACAGGCGCATGACAAAAACACTTGTGGCCCTACGCCACGTCGCGTTCGAGAATCTAGGGGCATTTGAAGCGCCGCTGGAGGAAGCGGGTTATGCCATCCGCTATTGCGATATCGGGTCGGACGATCTTCCCGATGGAGATCCGGATCTGCTGGCGGTACTGGGCGGGCCGATCGGCGTTTATGAAAATGACATATATCCGTTCCTGAATAGCGAGATCGCGCTGATCACGGCGCGTCTTGGGGCAAAGATGCCGGTTCTGGGCCTCTGCCTTGGGGCGCAACTGATGGCGCGGGCGCTGGGCGCGCGGGTCTATTCCGGCCGGGCCAAGGAAATCGGCTGGAAGCCGCTCGCCCTGACGGCAGAAGGCGAGAGCCTGCTGGCGCCGCTGAAGAATCTGCCGGTGCTGCATTGGCATGGCGACACCTTCGATATGCCGGAGGGTGCGGTCAATCTGGCGCGTACCGACATCTGCGATCATCAGGCATTCACGATCGGCCGCCATGCCCTGGCGTTTCAATGCCATCCCGAAGCGGACGGAGTGGGTTTTGAGCGCTGGCTGATTGGCCATGCCTGCGAGATCGCCGGCACATCAGGCGTCAACGTGCCAAGCCTCCGGGCCGACACCGCCCGCTATGCCGGGGCGGCGGCGAAGGCTGGCCAGGCCGTTCTGCAAAATTGGCTGGCAAAATTGCCCTGAACATGCTGTCGCTTTATGGGCTTTTCGCGGTTTCGGCGATGCTGGTGACTTACGCCCTCGAAAAGCGCAGCCCCTGGTTCATTTTTGCCTTTGCCGTTTCCTGCTTCCTGGGTTCCAGCTACGGCTTTCTCCAGGGGGCATGGCCCTTTGGCTTGGTCGAAGCTATCTGGGCGCTGATCGCGGCGCGGCGCTGGTGGTCGGTACGGTCTGCACTCGCGCCTGCTATCTGACTGTCACGATTGTCCAAGTCCAAGGGCGGCGAAAGATCCAGGCAATGCGGCGCAGTTTTCAGGGCTGCGCTCATTTTTCTTGCCTTGGCGGCCAGCTTGCCGCAAACAATCGGCCATGAACGCGCCCGTCCGCATCCAGAGCATGCCGCGCTTCGCCTCGCCCCTGAAAGCGATCGAGAGCCTGAAGCCGGGCGAGCCGCTTTATCTGATCCATCCCGGCAAATTCGCCGACGCGGCCAGGACTTTCCTGACCGGATTTCCGGGTGACGTGCTTTACGCGGTCAAGGCCAATCCCCATCCCGTGGCCATTGAAAATCTTTGGGCGGCGGGCATCCGCCATTTCGACACCGCCTCGCTGGGCGAGATCGAGATCGTCAAGAATATTTTCCCCGGCGCCATCTGCCATTTCATGGCGCCGGTACGCCTGGCCGGCCATGCCAAGGCGGCCTTCGAGCAATATGACGTCACGGATTATGTGGTGGACAGCGAAAGCGAGCTGGACAAGCTCCTGGCCGAAACCGGCAGTCCCAAAAAATTGCGCGTCTTTGTGCGGCTGGTGGCGCAACTGGGCGGCGCCCTGCTGGAGATGTCCAGCAAATATGGCTGCCGACCCGAGGATGCGGCCAAACTGCTCAACAAGGTCAAGGCGTCCGGCGCCGCGCCCTGCCTGACTTTCCATGTCGGCTCGCAATGTCTTTCGCCCTTTTCCTATGCCCAGGCGATCGAGATCGCGCAGCGCACCATCACCATGGCGGGCGTGGAAATCGTGGCGCTGGATGTCGGCGGCGGATTTCCCACCAGCTATGCGGGCCAGGAGGCGCCGCCCTATCACTGGTATTTCGACATGATCAAGGAAGCGCTTCTTACCCTGAACCGTCCCGGCCTGCCTGTGATGTGCGAGCCGGGCCGCGCCCTGGTGGGACAGGGGATTTCTCTGGTCACGCGAGTGCTGATGCGCCGCGGCGACCGGCTTTATCTCAATGACGGCATCTATGGCAGCTTTGACGAACAGAGATTCGCGGGCTTTGACGAGAATTATCCTCCTACCGCCATCACCCTGGACGCCAAGGGACGTGCCCGGGTGCTGAGCGGCGAGAAGCGGCCGTTCCGCGCCTATGGACCGACCTGCGATTCCGCCGATGTCCTGCCCCGCCCACAAATGCTGCCGGACAGCATCGCCACAGACGACTTTGTCCTGTTCGACGCCATGGGCGCTTACACCGTGGCGGCGCGGTCCAGCTTCAATGGGTTTTATCCGGATTCCTGGGCCGTCATCGAGTGACACTGCCACTGCGCGAGCGTTCGGCCGGCAAAAGCTCCACCGGAGCTTTTGCTGATCGGCCTCACGGGCCGTGATCGAGTGATGCTGCCCGCTGCGGGCGGTCGTTGAATAACGCTCGGACAGGCTGCGTTTAACCAAGCGTTAGGCATTAGCGTCCGCAATCCCACGAAAACCATAAAAAACGAAACATTAAACCTATTCGGCGCATGGTTTGCTCATGTCCGGCAGCCAGCGCCTGTCCAACCTGCTCGAACTCGCCAACCAGGGCCCCGCCATGCGCGCCGCGCTGGCCGAGGAATTGGCCGAACTGCTTGCTGCCTGGCCGGCCGACTGCCCGGCCGAAATGCGCGCGCCCTGCGAGGCGCTGCTGGCCCGCGCCGCATGCGAAGTGGATGACGATACAAGAAGGCGCCTTCGGGAGCGGCTGCATGCCGCGCCCGGCCTGGCCGCCCGCATCCTGCCCCGCGAGCCGGAAGACCGGACCCTGGTGGGTGCGGCGCGCAGCGGTGAAGCCGTGGCCCCGCATATCGCCCGCGCGCTGGGAATTTCGGAAAACATGGCCCTGGAAGTTCTTTGCGATGAAAGCGGCCATGCCCTGGCCGCGGCGGCAAAGACGCTGGGCCTGACCCGCGCCGCCTTTTCCAGCCTGGTTCTGCTGGCCTGTCCGGTCGGCGACGCCGCCGCCAGCCAGGGACGACTGAACGCCTTCGACGCCATGTCGGAGCGGGATGCCAAACACCAGCTGCGCCGCTGGACACGTGAAGCCCACGCGGCCGAATAGCCTGGCCGAGTAGATCAGGCCTGTACCTCGTGACGCTCTCGTGTTTTCAAGAGCTTCACGTTGGGAAATTTCTCCGCCACATAACCCAGCTCCCAGGCGCTCTTGGCCAGGAACACCGGCGCGCCGTCACGGTCGGTGGCCATGCCGCCGCGATTGCCGGCAGAGAATTTCTCGATCTCGGCCTCGGTGCCGGCCAGCCAGCGGGCGCCCTCGAAAGGCGAGGCTTCCAGATCGGCTTCCAGGCCGTACTCCGCCACCAGCCGTGACTTCAGGACGTCAAGCTGCAGCGCCCCCACCACGCCCACGATCCATTGCGCGCCGATGGCGGGCTTGAACACTTGCGTGACGCCTTCCTCGGCCAGGCTTTCCAGGGCGCGGGCGAGATGCTTCTGCTTCATGGGGTCGGACAGGCGCACCCGGCGCAGAATCTCCGGGGCGAAATTGGGAATGCCGGTGAAGACCACGCTGCCCGATTCCGACAGGGTATCGCCCACCCGCAAGGTGCCGTGATTGGGAATGCCGATAATGTCGCCCGGCCAGGCCTGGTCCACCGTTTCGCGCTCGCTGGCGAAGAACAGGATCGGATTGTGCACCCCGATGGTCTTGCCGGTGCCCGACTGCTTCAGCTTCATGTTGCGGCGGAACTCACCCGAAGCCAGGCGCAGGAAGGCGACGCGGTCGCGATGGTTGGGATCCATATTGGCCTGGACCTTGAAGACAAAGCCGGTCACCTCCCCGTCCGAGGGCGAAACGGCGCGGCCCAGCGCGGGCTGCTGCCGGGGCGGCGGAGCATAGCGCGCCAGGGCGGACAGAAGCTCGGCGACGCCGAAATTCTTGAGCGCCGAACCGAAATAGACCGGCGACAAATGGCCTTCGCGATAGGTGCTGAGATCGAAAACCGGCAGCCCGGCGCGCGCCAGCATCACATCATCCGCCAGTTTGCGCTGAAGCTCCGGTGTGAGGGACCTGTCGTCGAAGGAAATGAATTTGTCCCCGGCCAGGTCCTGCACGCCCTTGAAGTTGAGACCCATGCCGGCGGGCCAGACCATCGGCGCGGTATCGATCTGAAGCTGGTCGGACAATTCGTCGAGCAGTTCGAAGGGATCGCGGGCCTCGCGGTCCATCTTGTTGACGAAGGTCATGATGGGAACGTCGCGCAGGCGGCAGACCTCGAACAATTTGCGGGTTTGCGCCTCGATGCCCTTGGCGGCGTCGATCACCATCACCGCGCTGTCTGCGGCGGTGAGGGTGCGGTAGGTATCTTCGGAAAAATCCTCGTGGCCCGGCGTATCGAGAAGATTGAACACCGCATCCTGATATTCGAAGGTCATCACCGCCGAGGTGACCGAGATGCCGCGTTCCTGCTCGATCTTCATCCAGTCGGATTTGGCGCGCCGGGCCTCGCCCCGCGCCTTGACCCGGCCGGCGGCATGAATCGCCCCGCCCAAGAGAAGCAGATGCTCCGTCAGGGTGGTCTTGCCCGCGTCGGGATGGGAGATGATCGCGAAAGTGCGGCGGCGCCGTGCTTGCGCGGCGGGTGTATTCAAGCTTGCAGATTCGCTGGCGGGGATGGAACTCATGCGGCACGGGTTAGCAGCCCTGCGCGCTGAGGGCAACGCCAGGCAAGCAGCAGCCTAAAAACAATCAGGCCGGCGTTTTCATCATCGCCTGTGCCCGAAGGAAAATCTCCAGCCCGCGCACCGAGAAGAGCAGCGCGGTAAAGACGATAAAGACGTCGGTGAGCAGCGCCGCGTTGACATGCAGCGCTTCCGCCTCCAGGCCAATGCCCGCGCGCATGCCGAGGCGGAAGACGATCAGCAGCACCAGAACGATCATCCCGGCCTGGGAACCGCTGGACATCAGGGTGCCGTCCTCGGGATGAAGATGAAGCTGGGTGAGCTTGCCCCAATACCAGCCGCCGCCAGCCCCGGCCGCCGCCGCCAGCGCAAACCAGATCAAATCCGGCACTTGCGGCGGCGATGCCGCCAGGAGACTGCCCGCCGCGAAAATCATGATGGCGGGGCGAATCCACAGATTGCGCAGTTTCAGCCGCTGCGGCTTCATCATCCGGCTGAGGCGGAAGTAAAGCAACGGCAGGATGATCAGGATGGGAATGACGATGCTGAGTGTCTGCGGAGTCATTGCATTTCCTCTTATTGTCCGCCCTCGCTGCGCTGGTTCGGGCAATTTCAATGTCCGCCCTCGTTGCGCTCGTTCGGACGGGGTCCCTAAACTATTTTCTCGTCCACGAAAGCGCGTCCTTCGCGGTCTTCGATCTCCACGATCCACAGATCGGGATCGAATTTGATCTGTTTCTCCAACCAGAGATGGGCGCGCGGCTCTTCGCCCCAGTCGCCCAGCGGTCTGGCCCAGACCAGCTCGCCCTTGCCGTCACGCGCCTGGTTCAGCACCAGGCAATTGCCGTCGAGCTTGGAAAGCTTGATCAGGACCGCACCCGCCTCCTCATTGCCCTTGCGTACTATGAAAGCCGAGGCGCCGGCGGCTTCCGCTCTCCTTATAAGCGCGCGCACGAAGATTCCGGCTTTGAGGCGCGGCGTTGTGGTCATGAAAGGATGTTAGAGCAGTCTCAGGCGGCGCGAAACGGCAGTATTTTCGCGGTATTCAGCCTTGTTCCATCGCTGTTCACCGCGGCATAGGGCAGGCGCAGCGTGACCGTTGTGCCCTCGCCCAGCATCGAGGCCAGGATCATCTCGCCGCCATGCATCGCCACCAGCGATTTGACCAGCGCCAGGCCCAGGCCGGTGCCTTCCTTGGTGCGGGTCTGGGCACCTTCGACCTGCGAGAAGGGACGGCCGAGCTTTTCCAGATCCTCCTTGGCGATGCCGGTGCCGCTGTCGGCCACCGCAATTTCAAGCCCACCGCTGCCCACCCGGGCCGCGATACGCACATCGCCGCCGCGGGGGGTGAATTTCACGCCATTGGCGAGCAGATTGATCAGCATCTGCTTGACGGCGCGCTTGTCGGCGAAGGCCTTGTGCGCCGCGGGGGTAAGCGCCAGCTTCACGGTGACGCCGCCGCGTTCCGCCGCCTGGGCAACAAAACGCCCCGCCAGGGACGCCACCTCTTCCAGATCGAACAATTCCTCATAGAGATCGAACTTGCCGGCCTCGATCTTGGACATGTCGAGCACGCTGTTGATCAGTTCCAGCAGATGGCCGCCGGATTCATGGATCAGCCGGACATATTCGTGATAGCGCGGGCTCCCCACCGGCCCGAAAATCTCCTGGGTCATCACTTCGGAAAAACCGATGATCGCATTCAGCGGCGTGCGCAGTTCGTGACTCATGTTGGCCAGGAAGGCGGTCTTGGCGCGCGATGCGCTTTCCGCCGCGTCACGCGCCTCGATCAGGGCGCGTTCCTGGCGCTTGCGATCGGAGATATCGCGGGTCACCGCCACGATATCGCCCGGGGCAGCCCCATCGATGGTGTTGGGAGATGCGGGCCGGCAGCGTATCTCGGCCCAGACATAACCCTTGCCCGGATGCTTCAGGCGTACTTCCGCCGATCCTGCGCGGCCCAGATAACCCGCGTCCATGAAGGCCGCCTGTATGGCCGCCAGATCGTCGGGATGCACCAGCGCCGCCGGCGCCAGGCCTTCAATTTCGGATGGCGGCTGCCCCAGCAGCGCGAGCGCGGCGGGGCTGGCGAAGCGGATGCGTCCATCGGAAGAATGGCGGGTGATCAGATCCATCGCATTGTCGGCCAGGAAACGGTACATCGCCGCGCCTTCGGCGGCAGCCAGGTCCGAGGCGCGCTGGCGATCCTGCGCTGCCACCGCCACCAGCACCGCCTGCACCAGCGCCGCCAGCACCGACACGGCATAGACTTGCCACAGCGGCAAGGTGAGCCGGGACGGCGGCAGCACATCCGCCGCGGCCATGCCCGCCACCACCAGGAACGCCACGCCGGCGGCGAAACCCGCCCGCACCACCTGGGAACGATCCCCTGTCAGCGCCGCTTCGGCGGGGACCAGCGCAAACCACACCACCAGCGGCGAAACCACGCCGCCGGTCAGCTCCGCCAGATAGCCGATCAATCCCGCAAACAGGATCAGACCTGTCTGTTCCAGCATGCTGAGGGAAAGGGGGGTCAATGCCAGCAATGCCAGAACGCCCGGCGTCAGCAATCCGGCCATCGCCACCGCTTCGGCGGGATCGGGTGGCCCGGCCAGAAAATAAAAACCCAGCGCCAGCGCCACGCCAATGCCGGCTTTGGCCCCCTGCACGGCAATGAAGCGCCGGCGCAGCGACCGCACCTCCATGAAAGCCGTGTCTGTCTTAACAGTCATTAACTTTCGATTCCGCGCAAAGAAGCCGTGGGCCGTGAGTTTCACCGCCTAAACTTTAACGAAACTTGAAGAAGTGCCGCCTTTGTTCGTCAATTCACAATCATGGGGAGGAACCCGCCGTGAAAGCCGGGGGAGCAAGCGGACGTATAACGGAAACCCGCGCCCTTGACGGTTTGTTCGGCTTCTAACCATTCCGCAACCCACAATCGGGCACACTGGCGGAACTTTACGCCACTCAGTCGGCAGCCGAAGGCAGACATTTGAAAAGCGTGCAGGCACAGAATGTGTGCGAATCGCCCGACCCCGCCCAACTGCTGGACGGGCTGCACGCCTTGCGTGTGGCGGTCACCATGTTCGACGCGGCCAGCCGGCTCACCTTCGCCAACGCGCATCTGAATTATTTTTTTCGGGCCCTGCCGCCCTACCACCAGCTGATCGGACGCAGCTATGAGGAGATCCTCCGGCTGGCGATGCCCGAAATCGCCCCCACTTCCCTGAAGGACGGCGCCGGGGCTTTCATTGCCCTATGCCTGGGCCAACTGGCGCCGCGCGCCTGGGCGCCGATGGACGTCGCGCTTGCCGATGGCCGCATTCTTGAAATCAAGGCAAGGCGGGACGGGCATGGCGGCGCCATCCTGTTGTGGAACGACGTCACCAGGGAACGGCATCAGTTCGGCCGGCTTGAACAAGCCATCCGGCTTTCCGCCGACGCTTTCGCCTTCTATGACGCAAAGGACAATTTCGTCACCGGCAACGATATCTACGTCCAGCTGGCGGGCAAGCCGCTGGCGGCCCTGCGCGGCAAACCCTTTGAAAACATTATTCACGAAATCGTCCATGCCGGCCGGCTGACGATCGACGTGCCGCCGGAGAAATGGATGGAGCGCCGGCTGCGCGGCCATCGCCAGCCAAGTTCGGTGGATACGCTGCAGACCGCAGACGGCAAATGCTATCTGGTGCACGACAGCGCCACGCCCGATGGCGGTCGCGCCGTGGTGTTCACCGATATCACGGAAAAAACGCGCGCCGAGGACGCCCTCGCCCAGACCCAGAAGACGCTGGAACACACCCGCCACGAGGCCGCCCGCCAGAGCGGCTATCTCGTCGACCTCACAAAACGGCTGGATATCGCCCAGGCTCAGGCCGACAACGCCAAGACCATGCTTTTGCGCACCATGAGCCACGAACTCAAGACGCCGCTGAACGCGATCCTGGGTTTTTCCGACCTGATGGGAACGTTGGCCGACAATATGGGTCCGGAACAGATTCGCGAATATGCCGCGTTGATCCATCAGGGCGGCTGCAATTTGTTCAAGATGCTGAACCAGATCATGGACCTCACCAAGATCTCGGCGGGGCGTTACGATCTGCAGAAAGCGCCGCTGGATACGGGCGGACTGATGTGGCTGGCGCGCGAAAATTACCTCGCAAAGGCGAAGGCCAAGGATATCACCATCAATGCCGATGCCTGCCCGGCCGGACTGATGGCGCTGGCGGACGAAAATGTGCTGGGCGGCATGCTGAACGCCCTGGTCGACAATGCCGTGACCTTTACCCAGAAAGGCGGCCGGGTCGATCTTTCTGCGGCGGTCGAGAATGGCCAGACGCGCCTGCGCGTCGCCGACAATGGTCCCGGTGTGGCGGCGGCAGACCTGACGCGAATTCTGCAACCCTTTGAGCATGCCGGCAAGGTTGCCGACCATGCCAAGGGCGCCGGTCTGGGCCTTACGCTGGTCAAGGCTTTCGCGGAACTGCATGGCGGCCAGTTTGAGATAGGAAGCGTTTCTGGCGAAGGCCTGACGGCCGTCATCACATTGCCGGCAGCTTAGTTCGGGGGCCATACTCCGGATCCGGCCGGCCAATATCCGCGGAAGCCCTGCTCACCTCCGGACAATTTTAGGCGATATTGAATCAATCCATCGACAGATTTGAATGAAAGCGGATCGTTCGGGATAAAGCCGCGTTGTCCTCGCGGCGAGGAATCCGCGATGTCGCGCCAGTTCGCTTCAAATTTAGCGAAAGTTTTCAGGCGGTGGAAAACGCCGTCGCGCATGCTGGCCGCGTCACGGCAACAAAAGGCGCGCTTATGATATTCCGGGCCATATTCTGGATTGGACTCGTGTCGCTGCTGATGCCACACGAGCCAGACACTGGCCTGGGACGCCCCGCCGCCGTCATATCCCTTCCCGCCATGCTGAAATCCTGGGGTGACTCCGGTCTCGCGCGCGCCGACGGCCTCGGCCCAATTGGAGCAATGGCTTCCGGGCGCCGCCAGGCAAATTATAAAGAGCGCAGCCTGGCCGACGTCAAGAACGAGATCGACGCCAGCATCAGGGCGCGCGCGGCTTACGCATTGTGACGTTGGGCGGCCCGCAATTGCAGCGCCGCGATTGCTCGCGGCCGTAGCTCAACCCGGCGGGAGCGATATTTTGGTCTTTTTGGCGCTGCGGGTGCGCCGCTCTCGGGCTATGGCTTCGGCAGTCCGGCCTTTGGAACGGCGATCGGGACCGAAAAAGCCCGGCGCGGCAATGAATGGCCGCGGCGCGGCGAGCACGCCACGCAGCTTGGTCAACACCGTTTTGGGGCTGACGGGGCGGCAGATCACGTCATGCACGCCCAGATCGCGAGCCGCCTCGACGTCGCGTTTGCGCGCTTCGGGAAACACCGCGAACATCGCGATCATCGGGTTGCGCAAGGCCGGAAGACGCCGTGCCGCCAGCGCGAAGGGCATGCCGTCATAGTCCTGCGCCCCTTCCATGAAGAGGGCGTCAAACCGCTCGGTACAGAGCAATTCGACGGCGAGGCGCGGTTCATCCACAATGACAACCTTGTTGAGGCCGGCGAAGTTGAATACCGCCCGCAAGACCTTGGTGGACGATGCCTTGCGCGCCAGCAGCATGATGCGTGCGTTTGAAAGATTTTCCATCGGCGCAAAAATAACCTCCGAACCGGAGTATTTTGCCCCGTTTCGGCTTAATCCGGGGTAAAATCAAACTGTCACACATCCGGATGAGCCATGCGCGCCATGATCCTGCTGAGTTCTTTGCTGCTGGTGGGCTGCGCCGGTGACAGGGCGCAGCGAAATTCACCCGACTTCAAGGCGGGCTATTCCGATGGCTGCGCCTCCGCCAGCCTTGAGGGCGCCGACCGGCGCGACAACAGCCTGACAAGGGACGAAGCCGCGTATGGCGGCAATGCTGCCTATCATGCCGGCTGGGGTGAAGGCTTCGGCGCCTGCCGCGCGATGAACGCGCCGCAGTCCCCGGGCGGCGGTCCGTTCGGCGTGCCGCGCCCTCAATGACGGCAAGTCTTAATCCGCCATTAACCTATGCGGCGCAAGCTGATATCGGTCCGTATACGGCCCATAGGAGCGTTTGCCATGCTAGGGCATCTGGTTTCCAGCAGCCCCACGCATTTTGAGCCGTCGCGCTCGCCGCGCAACTGGCTGAAGCGGCTGATCGCCTTCCTGTTCCGGCGCGCCTGAAACCGGATCCGAAATCGCGCCAGCCTATTCCGCGGCGGCACGCACCGCGTGATCTTCCCTGGCCAGATTCTCGCTCGCATAATCCCAGTTCAGGATCTTGCCCAGCACATTTTTCAGATATTCCGGCCGTTCATTCTGGTAGTCCAGATAGTAGGCATGTTCCCAGACATCCACCGCGAGAAGGCAATTGACGCCCCTCGCCATGGGCGTTTGCGCATTGGCGGTCTTTTCTATTTTCAGTTTGCCGTCTTTTGATACCAGCCAGGCCCAACCGGAACCGAACTGGTTTCTGCCCGCCTCGGCCAGTTCGGCAATCAGGCTTGATACCTCGCCAAAATCCCGCGCGATGGCGCTGGCCAGTTTTGCGCCGGGCTCGGTCTTGCCGGGCGTCAGGCTGCGCCAGTAAAAATCGTGATTCCAAACCTGGGCGGCATTGTTAAAAATCTTCTTCTCCTCTTCGTCTGACGCATCCGCCGTTGCCCGCATGATCTCTTCCAGCTTCAGGCCGGCAAATCGCGTTTTTCCGGCAAGCCTGTTGAGCGTGTCCACATAGCTCTGGTGATGCTCGTGATAGTGGAACGAGATGGTTCTCGCCGAAATGACCGGCTCCAGGGCTTTTTCGTTCCAGGGCAGCGGGGCAAGCTTGAAGGGGGAAGACATGGGGGAACCTCCGGGAAAATGACGGCTGTTGCCCGGGAACGCGTCAGACCCGAGAGCGATCCCGCAATGCGAAAAGACAGATTGAGAAAATTCGTGATGTATGTGAACGCGATTGTCACTCGACATTCGCCTTCCCGTCGCGCAAACAGCAAACAGGCGGGATAGGACAAAGCAAAATTGGAGGCCGGCATGCCAGGCTATGAAATCTGCTATCTCGATACCGAAGGCGCCCTCACCTACAAATTCGCCGCCGACTGCGCCGATGACAATCGCGCCAAGGTGCTGGCACACGCCATGAAGCTGCCCAGCGCCAAAAGGCTGGAAGTGTGGAGCGGAGAGACGCTGATTTATGCGCGCCCGTCCGATTCGCATCCCATGCGCGAGCAGATTCTCAGGACGGGATGAGCTTTTCGCTTTTTGTCCAGGCGAGAGTCTTGGCAAGGGACCGATCCAGCCGGTCGAACAATTCGCCAATCTCTGCTTCGCTGATCACCAGCGGCGGGCAGAGAGCGAAACGCTCGCCTGGCAGGGGACGCACAATCAACCCTTCTTCCTCTGCAAAGCCGGCCAGTTTCTGCGCCACGCCTTTGGAGGGATCAAAAGGGTTTTTGCTGGGCTTGTCCGCGACCAGTTCTATGCCGGCGATCAGGCCGACGCCTTTGGCTTCGCCGACCAGCGGATGATCTTCCAGCGCCGCCAGCCGCCTGAGGAAAACCGGCTCGACATGGCGCACATGCCCGACCACGTCGCGCTTCATGTAGATCTCGATGGTCTTGAGCGCCACCGCCGCGGCCACCGGATGGCCGCCATAAGTGAGACCGTGCGCCAATACGCCGATCTTGCGCGACTCCGCGTCAATGATCTCGGTCAGTTCCGGCGAAAGCAGCACCGCCGAAATCGGCAGATAGGCGGATGACAGCGCCTTGGCGAGGGACATGCTATCGGGTTCGAAACCATATTTGCCGCAGCCGAACCATTCGCCGGTGCGCCCGAAGCCGGTAATCACCTCATCGTCAATCAGCGGGATGGCGTAATTGCCGAGGACTTTGGTGATGGCGTCAAAATAGCCTTCCGGCGGCAGGATGGCGCCGCCGGCGCCCATCACCGGCTCGATGATCATGGCGGCCACGGTCTCGGGGTCTTCGCGCTGAATCAGATCGTCCAGGCTTGCCGCCAGGCGGGCGGAAAATTGCAACTCGCTCTCGCCCTGTTCCGCACCGCGATAATAATGCGGGCATTCGGCATGGCGGGCGAAATCCATCGGCAGATCGAAGCCTTTATGGTTGTTGGGCAGGCCGGTCAGCGATCCTGCCGCCACAGTGACGCCGTGATAGGCTTTCTGCCGCGCGATGATTTTCTTTTTTCGCGGCGTGCCGCGGGCGTTGGCCGCATACCAGGCGAACTTGATCTGGGTGTCGTTGGCTTCCGAGCCCGAACAGCCGAAAAACACCTTTCCCACCGGAAAAGGCGACAGTTCCTTGAGCTTTTCGGCCAGCATGATTCCGGGCTCATGGCTTTTGCCCGCGAAAAGATGGCCATAGGAAAGCTTGCGCATCTGGTCGGCCGCGACATCGGCCAGCTCATTCTCACCCCAGCCCAGCGCGGTGGACCACAGGCCCGACATCGCCTCGATATAATCCTTGCCGGCCCCGTCATAGACAAAGACGCCCTGGCCCCGTTCGATGATCAGCGGCCCGGTCTGGTCCAAGAGCTTGAGGTTGGCAAAAGGATGCAGCAGCGCCTGCATATCCCGGTTCTGGGCATTGGAAAGCGGCATGGCGAATGACCTTTGGTAAGGCCGGGACTTTGATCCTTTTGCCCCCGCCGCGCCAGAATTTATGCTATCGGAGCCCGGCCATTTTCAGGAACCGGGCATGCGAGGTTTGATGCAGGACTGGCCGATGCTGGTGCATCGGCTGATTGACCATGCGGCGCTCTACCATCAAGGCGCCAGCATTGTCAGCCGCACGGTCGAAGGCGATATGCATCGCACCGGCTATGCCGAGATTCGCGCCCGCGCCCGCAAACTGTCCCGCGCGCTGACAAAGCGCGGTATCCGCCCGGGCGACCGGGTGGCGACCCTGGCCTGGAACACCTATCGCCATGTGGAATGCTGGTACGGCATCGCCGGGATGGGGGCGGTGTATCACACATTGAACCCGCGTTTGTTCGCCGACCAGATCGCCTGGATCACCAATCACGGCGGCGCCCGCGCGCTGTTTTATGACAATTGTTTCGCTCCGATCGTCGAGGCGATCGCGCCCAAGCTTCGTCATGTCGAATTTTTCGTCGCCCTGGGTGACGAGATCGCGCCCATCAAACTTAGAAAAAAACCGCTGGTCTATGAAAAGCTGATTGCGGGCCCATCTTCAGGCAATAAGGGCGATTTCGACTGGCCGGCGCTGGATGAGAATTCCGCCTGCGGGCTTTGCTATACCTCCGGCACCACCGGAGATCCCAAGGGCGTGCTCTATTCCCATCGCAGCAATATTCTGACCGCGCTGCTGGCGGGGCAGAGTCCGGGACTGCATATGGGGCCGATGGACCGGATGCTGCCGGTGGTGCCGATGTTCCATGCCAATGGCTGGGCCATTCCTTTTCTCACCGCCCTGTCGGGCGCCAGCCTGGTGATGCCGGGGCCGCGGCTGGACGGCGCCTCCATCTATCAGTTGCTGGAAGAAGAGCGCGTCACCATCACCGCAGCAGTGCCGACCGTGTGGATGAACCTGCTGCAATATCTGGAAGACAACAGACTGAAGCTCTCGCACCTGAAGCGCGTCTGCATCGGCGGCGCGGCGGCGCCGCGCGCCCTGGTCGAGCAATTCGAGGACAAGTTTGGCGTGGAGGTCATTCATGCCTGGGGCATGACCGAAATGAGCCCCATCGGCACCATGAGCGCGATCAAGCCGCCGCTCGATGTTCTGCCGCGCGCGCGCCAGCTCGACATCAAAGCCAAACAGGGTTACCCGCATTTCGGCATCGAAATGAAGATCACCGATGACAAGGGCCACGCCCGCCCCCGCGACGGCAAGGCCTTCGGCCGCCTGAAGGTCAAAGGCCCCAATATCGCGCGGGCCTATTTCAAGGGGGCGGGACGCGAGGCCTTCGGCAAGGACGGCTGGTTCGACACGGGAGACGTGGCCACCCTGGATGAATACGGCTACATGCAGATCACCGATCGTTCCAAGGATGTGATCAAATCCGGCGGGGAATGGATTTCCACCATCGAGATCGAAAATCTGGCGGTCGGGCATCCCGACGTCGCGGAGGCCGCGGTGATCGGCATTCCCCATCCCAAATGGAATGAGCGGCCGCTGTTGATCGTGGTGCCGCGGCCTGGCACGGCACCCAATGTGGAAGCCCTGCTGGCGCATCTGAGAGGGCGCATCGCCAAATGGTGGCTGCCCGATGCGGTGGTCTTTGTTGACGATATACCGCATACCGCCACGGGCAAAATCCTGAAAACGGAATTGCGCCGACGCTTTGTGGATTTTAAATTCACCTCCTAGTCTGTCCATTGGTCCCTGCCATGCGATCTCAGCTTTTCACCGCCCGGTTGGCGCTGTTCCTGCTGGCGCTGGCATGCCTTACCGCCCTGGCCGCGGTGGGCGGGGTACGGGCTTCCCTGATGCCGTTCCCCAGCGGCTTCACCATCATGATCGCGGCCACGGCGTTGGGCCTGCTGGCGCTGGTGACGGCCCTGGCCTGGTTGTTCAGCGCCCTGAAACACAATCACGGCGCTGGAAAGCGCATGGGCCTGACGGCGCTGGTGGGCAGCCTGTTCCTGCTGTCACCGCCGCTGCATACCGAATGGCGGGGCCTGACTTCGCCGGCCATCCACGACGCCACCACCGATCCGGAAGACCCGCCGCAATTCGCGGCGCTGGCCAAACTGCGCCGGCCCGGCATGAATTCGCCAATCTATGATGGAAGCGAACAGATCACATTTCGCGGTGAAACCAACACCGCCAATTACATGCTCCATACTTTTTACCGGGAATCCCTGACCCAGCCCCGCGGCAGGCTGCTGACCACCAAACCCAAGCTGTTCTGGCACGCCTTCGAAACCGTCAAGAAAATGGGCTGGCCTATCGTGGATTACAGCGAGAAGGACGGCCGCATCGAAGCCACCGGCCAATCCTTCTGGTTCGGCCAGACGGCCGACATCGTCATCCGGGTGCGCGAGGCGGGGCCGGAGGGCGCCCGGCTCGATGCCCGCTCCCAAAGCGAAACAGGGACGCGCGATTTCGGCAGCAACATCGCGCGGCTGGAAGCTTTCCTCAAGGCGCTTTAGCAATCCGATAAATTTCGCCCTGTCGCGCCACGCGGTCTTCTTCGATCATATGCTCCAGATGGGCCCGCACGGTCAGCGCGGCGGCGGGAAGCAGCGCGGGTTTGAGATCGGCATAAAGCCGCGCCACGATGGCGCTGATCATGCCGTCACCCCGCGCCAGGCAATTTGCGATCTGCGTCTCGCGCATGCGCCGGTGGGTGAGATAGGCGCGCAACAGCCGACCCGGTTCGGCAACCGGCGATCCGTGGGTGGGATAGAGAACAGCGTCGCCGCGCGCCATCAGTTTCTGCAGGCTGCGCATATAGTCGCCCATATTGCCATCGGGTGGCGCGATCACGCTGGTGGACCAGCCCATCACATGATCGCCGGTGAAGAGCGCCTTCTCTTCCGCCAACGCATAGCACATGTGATTGGAGGTATGACCGGGGGTGAAAACGCATTCGATGGTAAAGTCCTCGCCCGCGATCACCGTTCCATCGCTCACCAGAATGTCGGGCCTGAACTGGTGATCGTAACTTTCCTCGCCGCTCGATCCCTCATCGCTCTTGTCCGCCAGGGGGCCATAGCCATAGATCTTCGCGCCGCTCCATTCCTGGAGCGGCCTGGCAGCCGGGGAATGATCGTTATGATTATGGGTGATGAGGATATGGCTGACCTTGCGGCCGGCAAGAGCAGCCTGCAACGCCGCGTTATGCTCGGGCAGGTCAGGACCCGGATCGATCACCGCGACTTCATTTTGGTCGCTCCGGCTCTCGCCGACGCTCCTTTCCCCCGCGCCGACGATATAAACGCCGGTGCCGCGAAAGGTAAAAGGTCCGGGGTTGGGGGCGAGCAGCCTTTCGATGCGGGACGTCAGGCGCTCGGCGATTCCATAATGCGGTTCCAGTGAAAGATCGAAATGGAGCGCCATATCAATAGGGCTTGTCGTCCAGTTCCCGCACAAAACCGCGCAGCAGCCGCCAATAATACCAAATCACCATCGCCAGCGACAAAAATCCCAAGGGCGCCAGAATCAACATCCAGACCGAACCCAGCAAAACCAGATGCAACGGCCAGACCCAACCAAACGGCCACAGCAAGGAGAAGGCGGACAGGCCCATCGCGAAGGACAGCGCCGACAGCACAACCAGGGCATAAATCAACATGGTCCAGAAAACGCGAATCTGGTTGCGGTAGTGGCTTTCATGAACGCTGCCCCGGGCACCGTCCAGCCGGACATGGGCAATCAGCGCGCCGATCAGGGCGGTAAGCCCCCCGGCGGGCGGCCCGATCAACATAAGGCCATAGGACAGCAGGACAACAAGCCGCTCGCTGTTGTCCCGTGAGCCGTCAATTTCCATGGACGGGAGGGTAAAGGCCCCGCGCCGGTAAGGCAATTTTCACGATAAATGGCCAGAATGGGGCTTATTGCCATTGGGGAAATGCTTGTCCACGGATCGCGCCGTTCGATTCCTGCACGCCCTGGGCGGCGCCTCGACCAGCCGCGTACTCAATCTCGGCAATATCGCCCGGATCAACCGGGACGATCCGGATTATGCCGCCCGGCCGATGTTCCGTTCGCCGGCGGTCAACACCGCCTTCCTGCTCAAGCAGCGGACGCGCTCGGATGAAACCTATCTGTTCCATTCGCCGCGCCCGGTGGCGACCAAGATCATCATCCCCTTCGATCTCGACGACCTGCGGGCGGGCGGGCGCTCGATCATGATCGAGCAGCGGGGCTTTGTCGAAGCCCTGAGCGAGGCCGGCGCCTACAACAGCGAAAATCTGGAGCGCGATCTCATCGCCCTCAGGCTGATGAATGCCCTGCCCTCGCTCGATCCCTTCCTGATGCGCGAGCATCTGCGCAACCACGACATCGATGTGGCGCCCTGCTATTTCGAGATTTCAGCCGGCGACCAGCAGCGCATGCACGACTACACGGCGGGCGAAATCTCCAAGCTGATCCAGCTGGCCAGCGGCGGCGACGGCAAAAATGAAGGCTCGACCAGCCGCATGGTGACGGCGCTGCTTTCCACCCATGTGGACGAGAAGCTGGAGCCGCTGCGCATGACGCTGGGCCTCAGCGGCAGCGACTTCCGCGAAGGCGTGTTCAGCTGGCGCGGCTTTCTTTATTACAAATGGTCGATGAACCAGTTCTGGCCCGATGTGATGAAGGTGCTGCGCGAGATTAAAGAAATCCGCCCGCATGGCGCGATCACGCCCTCCCAGCAGGTTTTCCTGACCGGCGCCCGGCGCAACATCATCGAACTGGTGCGCGATGCCGGCAAGGCCGTGAACAAGGTGCTGGAAGTCTATGATTCGTCGTTCCAGGACCTGGTCGCCAATCAGGCACCCAAGACTTTTCGCGACTTCCTGCTCTCGGCGCCTTACATGTTCCTGGATCTCGGCGAGAAGATGGGCGCGATCTCGCATATTGTGAGCTTCTGGCGTTTTCGTTTCCCACCCGGCGCGCCCGTGATGATAGACGCCGAAGAACTCAGCATCATTTTCCAGGATTTTGCCGGCGGTTTCGCCGAGCGCCGGGAAGAGGGCGCTGGCCTCAGCAAGCCCCTGATTATCGAAGCCCGCTAGGCCGGCACTTGTCATAATGGAACTTTTTCCCCAATGGGGCGTTTCCCGGGCAGTTGCAATTTTGAAGGATGCCCACATGAAAAATCTTATTTCCAAGCTTGCCGCAGCCACCGTGCTGACGGCCCTGACTTTTGCCGCCCCCGCCGCCCAGGCCTCGGACGAGGGCCATTTGCTGAGCGATGCCAACAAGACCGTGAACAACCTCAAGCATGACCCGGCCTTCGGCACGGCCAAGACCATGCTCCAGGATGCCCGCGCCATTTACATCGTGCCCAAGCTGGTCAAGGGCGGCTTCATCTTCGGCGCCGAAGGCGGCGAAGGGGTGCTGCTGCGCCGGGAAGGCAAAGGCTGGAGCGCGCCAAGCTTTTACGACATGGGATCGGCCTCTTTCGGCCTCCAGGCCGGCCTGGAGCAGGCGGAACTGGTCTTTATCATCAATAGCGACAGGGCCCTGGCCGGCATCGAGCATGGCAATTTCAAGCTCGGCGCAGGCGCCGGTCTGACCGTAGTCAACCTGTCCTCGGGAGCTGAAGGCGCCACCACCGCCCATGGCGGCGACATGGTGGTCTGGACCTCGGGTTCAGGTGCTTATGCGGGAATCAGCTTCAACGGCTCGGTGATCAAGCCGGACAAGGACGCCAACGCAACCGCCACAAAAGGCCCGGAAGCCGAGATGCTGCGCAAGAATCTGGCCAGCGTCTGGTAGTCTGACGGCCCACAACAGGCTAGGATGGGGTGCCGTGGGTTACCACGGCACCCCGATTCTTTCAGAGGAAACTGCCAGATGAAAAAGTTCTTGATTGCCACCAGCGTAGCGGCGCTGCTGCTCCCCACCGCCGCCTTCGCCGATGCCGCCCAGGAGATCGCCACCGCACAGACCCATGCCGGTCTGGCCGCAAAGGCGCCCGCCATTGATGGCATCCACATGCATTTGCAACATGCGCTGAACTGCCTGGTCGGGCCCAAGGGCAGCGGCTTTGACGCCACGCCCGGCAATCCCTGCGGCAGCCAGGGCAATGGCGCGATCCCCGATGGCAGCGATGCCCAGAAGGCCAAGCTGACGGCGGCAGTCGCGACCTTGAAGGCCGGCCTCGCCTCCAGCGATACAGCGGCCGCGGCCAAGGATGCCACCGACGCAGCTGCGGCAATCGGCGGCGCGAAGTAGGTTCATTTTATTTATAGTGGCGCAATGGCGAAGCTCTCAGGAGCTTCGCCGTTCTGCTTTAACGCCTGCATCTTCTCGTATGCCGCCTCGATGTGACGGGTGGTGCGGACCGTGTCGAACAAGGGCGCGGTGGCGCGCGTCTCCGCCAGGCGATGGCGATAGCGCTTGAGCAGCGGGGCATCGCCCGCCAACTTCACCGCCAGGGCTTCGTAATCCTCCAGCGTTTCGGTCACCAGTTCGGGCAGCCCCGCCGCGTTCAAGAGGCTTGCGGCCACCCGCCCGGAAAATGAATTGCCGCGATGGGCGAGGAGCGGCAAACCCGCCCACAAGGCGTCGCTGGCCGTGGTGTGGGCGCCCGAGACAATCGCATCCAGGAACAGGTCGCCCAGCGGCAGCCGCGCCAAATGCGCTTCCAGCTTCATCGGCGGCGCGAAGATAAGCCGGGACGCATCCACCCCGGCCTCCGCGGCTTCGCGCCTGAGATTTTCCGCGAACAGAGGATCGCCCGCCAGCAACCACAGCACGCTGCCATCCACCGCCTGAAGAATACGCATCCAGCAGGCGAAGAGATCCGGGGTAACCTTGTAGCCATAATTGAAATGACAAAGGACAAATTTATCCTGCGGCAGACCATGTTCGGCGCGGCTGGTGATGCCAACCTGGGCGCGCTTGCTGTCGTTGATCTGATAGCTGCCCGGCAGGGTGACCACCCGCTCGCGGTAATAGCGGTGTTCGTCTTCGCCGATCAGCACGGCGTCGGCCAGGATGTAATCCATATAATCCGCGCCCATTGTGCCGGGAAAGCCCAGATAGTTGACCTGGATGGGCGCGGGCCTGAGCGCGAAAACGCCCGGACGCATCTTGCCGAAATAGCCGTTGAGATTGACCAGTATGTCCACTTCCTCGGCGGCGATGCGGGCGGCCGCGTCGCGGTCGGACAAGGACGTGATGGAAATGAATTTGTCGAAGGCGGCGACGACGCGCTTTCGCATCGGCGAGGCATCGTCGCGGCCGGCGTCGAACGCCAGCACTTCGAAGCGCGAACGGTCATGGCTCTCGAACAGCCCCGCCGCCAGGTACATGGTGGCCTGGGCGCGGAATTCGCCGCAGAGATAGCCGATACGAATGGGGCCGGGCCGCCGGGGACTCATCATCATCATGCGCCCGGCCAGCGGATATTCGCGGCTGGCATAGGTGACGGCGCAGCTTTCCAGATCGGACAGCGAATCCGACAGGCCCTGATAGACAAAGGGCATGGCGGCGGGCTTGCCCGCCCTGACCGCGCCGTCCAGCCGCGCCTTGTCGCGGCGATAGTCACGCCAATCGCCGGCATGCATTTTCAGGTGCAGGAGCATGCCCTGCACATAGGGCAGCTCGGGCGATACCGCCAGCGCCCGCTCCAGATCGGCGATGGCGGGGGCCAGCGCCTGCTTGCGCGTCCATAACAGGCTGGCGCGGCTTTCCAGCGCCTCGGGCAAATCGGGATTGATCGCCAGCGCCTTGCCGTAAGCGTCCAGCGCTTCGTCCAGGCGTTCCTGCCGCCACAGGATGTTGGCGCGGTTGACATGCGCCCCGACATGGCTGGGCACCTGGGCAATCACCCGGTCGAATTCGGCCAAGGCTTCTTCATCGCGGCCAAGCTCGCGCAGCACCAGGCCGCGATTGTTGCGGCCCTCGAAATAATCCGGCACCAGCGCCAGCAGGGAATCGAAACTCGCCAGCGCCTGCTCGTACCGCTTAAGGCCCTGCTGCATCAGGCCGCGATTGTTGAGGGCATCGACATTGCGGCCATTCAGCGCCACGGCGCGGTCGAAATCCTCCAGCGCCGCTTCCGGCTGGCCCAGCTTGGCCTTGATCGCGCCGCGATTGGTCAGGGTGCGGTCATTGTTCGGCTGCGCCCGGAGCGCGCCTTCCAGCGCCGCCAGCGCTTCGGCGTTGCGGCCCAATTCCGACAAGGCCATGGCGTAATTGGACAGGGTTTCGGGGGCGCCGGGCTTCGCCTTCAGCGCCGCCTCCATCAAGACCAGCGCCTCATGCACCCGCGACTGCTGCAGGCGCAGCAGGCCCATCAAATGCAGGGCGGCCCAATTGGCCGGTTCGAGGCCCAGCACCTGGTCGTAGATCAGCTTGGCTTCTTCGAGGCGGCCGGCCTGATGCAGCGGCAAGGCCTGTTGAAGCAATTCCTGGGTTGTCATTGGTGTTCTGGTATTGTTCTTGCCGGCCCGCGCCCCGTACGCTAGCATCCTTTGCCATTCGCGCATTGGATCGCGGGGGCCGCAATCCTATTTATATTCTCCGATGGCCCACAACAACGGCATGGTTCCCCGGCGCGGCGGCAAGTCCCGTTCTGCCAATACGGCGAAGTTCAAGGCGGTGGTCGATTCCGCCCCTGCAATCGCGGCTGAATCCGGCATAGACCCTGCTTATGTGGCGACGCCGCTTTCGGCGATCACCGGGGCGGAGCTGACCGGTTTTATTCCCCATCGCCCGGCGCGGCCGGAGAAATCCGAAGGTGGCAAGAAATTCAAGCTGGTTTCGCAGTATGAGCCGGCGGGCGACCAACCCACCGCCATCGCCGAGCTTGTGAAAGGCGTGGACGGGCTGGAGCGCGACCAGGTGCTTTTGGGCGTCACCGGTTCGGGCAAGACCTTCACCATGGCGCAGGTGATCGAGCGCACCCAGCGGCCCGCCTTGATCCTGGCACCCAACAAGACATTGGCGGCCCAGCTTTACAGCGAGTTCAAGCAGTTCTTCCCGGAGAATGCGGTCGAGTATTTCGTCAGCTATTACGATTACTACCAGCCGGAAGCCTATATCCCGCGCACCGACACCTATATCGAAAAGGATTCCTCGATCAACGAGGAGATCGACCGCATGCGCCATTCGGCGACGCGGGCGATTTTGGAGCGCGACGATGTGATCATCGTGGCGTCGGTGTCGTGCATCTATGGCATCGGGTCGGTGGAGACCTATTCCGGCACCGCGGTGTCGATTTCCAAGGGCGACAAGATCGACCGCCAGGCCGCCATCGGGGCGCTGGTGGCGCTGCAATACCGGCGCAATGACGACAATTTCGCGCGCGGCGCGTTTAGGGTGCGGGGCGACACGATCGACATTTTCCCGGCGCATTATGAAGACCGGGCCTGGCGGGTGGAACTGTTCGGCGATGTGGTGGATTCGATCACCGAGTTCGATCCTTTGACCGGGCACAAGGCGGGGGCGCTGGACAGCATCAAGGTCTATGCCAATTCGCATTACGTCACGCCGCGCCCCACGCTGCAGCAGGCGATGAAGGGCATAAAGCAGGAGCTGATCGTGCGGCTGGCGGATTTCCGCGCCAATGGCAAATTGCTGGAGGCGCAGCGGCTGGAACAGCGCACCACCTTCGACCTGGAGATGATCGAGGCGACGGGAAGCTGCGCCGGAATCGAGAATTATTCGCGCTGGCTGACCGGGCGCCAGCCGGGCGAGCCGCCGCCCACCTTGTTCGAATACCTGCCCGACAATGCGCTGGTGTTCGCCGATGAAAGCCATGTCACGGTGCCGCAGATCGGGGCGATGTACAAAGGCGATTACCGCCGGAAGTTCACCCTGGCCGAATATGGCTTCCGGCTGCCCAGTTGCATCGACAACAGGCCGCTCAAATTCGAGGAGTGGGATGCGATGCGGCCGCAATCGCTGTTTGTCTCGGCGACGCCCGGCCCCTGGGAGATGGAGCGCACCGGCGGCATTTTCGCCGAACAGGTGATCCGGCCCACCGGGCTGATCGATCCGCCGGTGGAGATACGGCCGGTGGAAACGCAGGTGGATGACCTGATCGCCGAATGCCGGCTGGTGGCGGGGAAAGGCTATCGCACCCTGGTCACCACCCTGACCAAGAAGATGGCGGAGGACCTCACCGAATATATGCATGAGCAGGGAATTCGCGTGCGCTATATGCACAGCGATGTGGAGACGCTGGAGCGGATCGAGATCATCCGTGACCTGCGGCTGGGTGCGTTTGACGTGCTGATCGGGATCAACCTGTTGCGCGAGGGCTTGGACATTCCCGAATGCGCGCTGGTGGCGATATTGGACGCCGACAAGGAAGGCTTCCTGCGCAGCGAGACCAGCCTGATCCAGACCATCGGGCGCGCGGCGCGCAATGTGGACGGCAAGGTGGTGCTGTACGCCGACCGGATCACCGGCTCGATGGAGCGGGCGATGGCGGAGACCGGCCGCCGCCGCACCAAGCAGGAGGCGTTCAACAAGGCGCATGGCATCACGCCCGCCAGCATAAGGCACAACATCGCCGACATCATGGGCAGCATTTATGAGCGCGACCATGTCACGGTGGATGCGGGATTGCTGGAAGCGGCGGAAGGTGGGCGCGAATTTGTCGGCCATAATATCAAGGCGATCATCGCGGGCCTGGAAAAGCAGATGCGGGCGGCGGCGGCCGACCTGGAATTCGAGACCGCGGCGCGGCTGCGCGATGAATTGAAACGCCTGCAGAGCGCGGCGCTGACCATTGCCGATGATCCCTTTGCCCGGCAATCGGAGGTGGAGCGGGCGGCGTTCGATGCGGAAATCAGCCTGTCGGACGACACATCGCCGTCGCGGCCATCGCGGGGGTCTGGCAAGCGCACAAGGATGAAACGGGCGGGAAGACCGAATGCGCCGAAGACATTTGGGCGAGGATCGATCCGCTGAAGGCGGACGAAATGATCCAGTGGATCATTTCGAGTGACGAGCGCCGCGAGCTTGGGCGAGCGGCGGGAAACAGGGCGCGTTAAAATAGATGCCCTATCCCTCACCGCTTTGGAAATCGGCGGTAGGTGAAATTCAAGCGCGGAGAAAGACTTAGCCCCTATTTCTGCCCCTTTTTGAATTTCGGGTGTTTTAGTCTGTGTACAGATCACTTGTGACAGGGAGATTTCAATGTCCGCGCGCCTCTCACCAACGCCGTTTTGGGCGCGCAGGCCGGAGGGACTGTTGAATGAGCAGCGTTGTGGGAGATTGCCGTTGTGAAGATAGACGAATAGAATGCGTCTCCTATCCGGCAACAAATCATTGCGTGTCAAGATTTGGGATAATCGGTCAAATCAATGACCCCACTTCAGTTTATTTCATCAATTGTGGGATCAATCGCATGGCCAACGACAATAATATTGATCATTCTGATATTGCGAAAACAAATACTCGCACTCATCCCCAGTATCAGTTCTTTGAAATATGGTGATTTCGAAGCAAAATTCGAAAACCGTTTGGAACGAGCCGAAAGCGACTTGCTTTCTCTTCCACCAGTCGAACGAGAAGTCACGTCTCGTCAGGTTTACACAACAGACTCCACAATAAAATTTCAACGATCCGCCACAGTACATCTACCGCCGCATTTGGAGATTACAGAATCATGGCGTTCAGTAGAACGCGAACTTCGAAGCGTTGCAGAGCAAAAGGGCCTCGGTATAGCTAGCACTGCGGCAACTCTCCAGCTGATTCGAGTGCTTGCCAATAAAGAATATATTAATCCGATACTATTTCGCCTGCTAAATGAACTACGAAGCCTTAGAAATTTTGCAGCACATTCGACTAAAGTAGACCAGATTAGCCTCGAACAAGCACAGCGATATTCCGAGACGGCGGAACAAGTCGTGCAGCAACTTAAGGCTCTTCGCTAGGGTCAATCACGCTAGGGCTTCTTGAGTGCGCGCAACCGATCAACCAGGCTAGAAAGCTGAAAAACGGCCTTCAATAGTTCTTTGCAAAGGTCAATCGCAACTTCAACTTCTTCCTTGCCAACGTCATCATAAATTTTGCCCTCAAGGTGAGCAGCGTCGTTTCCTAAAATGCGCAGCTCGTCCGCTGCTTCAAGCAACTCCTTTGGAACTGTAATTTTGGAACCAAGCGAAGAAATTCTGGCCTTTAAATCCTTGCCTTCGGCATTTCTGTTCCCACAAATCTCTTCCAATGTTCTGCGAACCATAATGGCCGCAGCCTTAAAACATGCATTTGCGTGGCAGGTGAGTGCTTCCTCAAAACTTTCGAGGATTTTTTCTGGAACGCCGGATGGCTCGAAATCGAGTAGTTCGGCCGGATAACTCTTAAGTAGTTTGTTCGCTGAATCGAATTGGACAAATAGCGGTTCTCCGCACACCGGATTTGGGCACAAGCGAATACCATACTTAAAAAGGTTGGCAGCTCGCGTTCCATTGGGCTGAACGACGACTCGGTGAAAGCCGGCGTCGTTTATACCGGGTACCCCATGGAATGCCCCGTTTGCTCTGCATTTTGGACATCTCAGTTGGACAACAAAGGCACCAAAAGCAGCGCTAAATTGAGGTGGAGACGACATGGCGCGTTCCTTTTTCACGGGATTTACTGAAGAATATCTATCACCACCTCACTCGGCCTGCACAATTTCGTGCCCTTCGGCGTGGTCACAATCGGCCTATTCAGCAAGATCGGATGCAGCACCATCGCTTCCAGCAGCGTGTCGTCATCGACATGGGCCAGCTTCAGTTCGGCATAGATCGCCTCCTTCGTGCGCACAACATCACGCAGGGGGACATGCATCCGCTTCACCAGGGCCATGATCTCGCCGGCTTGCAGGGGCTTTTTCAGATATTCGATGATGGTCGGCTCGATGCCGCGCTCGCGCAGGAGCGCGAGGACACTACGAGAAGTCCCGCAGGACGGATTGTGAGTCATGGAGACTTTCATCAGAACCTCTTTTGATCCGCGACGGCACTACGCTGGCGCTAGCCGTCGCGGGGCGCAAGGTGCCGCGTCCTCGCTGCGCTCGGACGGATTGTGAGTCATGGAGACTTTCATGGGATCAGTTTAGAGCGAGTCCGTGCTGGCAGCGGACTCTTATTGCGTCCTCACCCTTCGACAAGCTCAGGATGAGGACTGCTGGGTCCCCTTCCCTCGCGCCTGCGGCGCTCGCCGGGGATGACAGGATGTGTGGTGCCGCGCGGTCGAGCCAGTTGCTCGCTTGAGACGCAGATCGCCGTCTAGCGCTCTGATATTAGCACCTTCCCGCTATCGGGGCGGCACGACGTGCCGCCTGGGACGGCCGCTCGCCCGAGCTCGCGGCGCTCGTCGCTCAAAATGGTCCACCGGACCATTTTGTTTGCCTACGGCAAACCGCTTCTCGCCTTGTAAAATCCGCCCCAAAGGCGCATATTAGTGTCATACATCTGCCTTGCTGCACGCAGGCGTCACGCCGCTTCATGCGGCCCAGAAAGAATTCGGTCATGAACAACAAGAGTCCGGCCCGCAGCAGGGCCGATATCCAGTTTGCCAGCCAGTCGCGCGACACCATGGTCAAGAGCGAACTTGCCAAGGAACGCGCCAGCACCGACGCCAAGACCGCCAAGCTGAAGGCGTTGCGCCTGGCGCGCGACGCCGAACTGAGCGCCGAGAAGGCGCGGCAGGACGCGATCAACCCGCCCAAGCCGGCCAAGAAGCGCGTGAAAAAGCCGGCCGTCTGATCGCCGCGCCGAAAGAATTTCCCCTGTGACCGCTGTCACCCCGCTGGACCGGGCCTTTTGCGTTGGGCTATTAAAACGGCGGGGGGCTTGTTCGATCACAAATCGAAGGGGCCAAAAAATGAAACATTCCATCATCGTTCTTGCCGCCATTGCGTTGGCGTGCGGTTTGGCGCTGCCCGCAGCGGCGCAGGTCAGTGAATCCAATTCGGCGGACAGCCCCACCGGCTCGCGCATCAAGCGCGCCGCGCCCCTGGCGGCGGAGTCGACGCCCGAAGCCACGGCGGCGGCGGCCAAAGACCGCGTCGCGACCTTGAAAAGGTCGGGCAAGGTGCCGGACCGCGCGACCCTGGAGACGCTGCTCGCCGCCCAGGTCGCCATGAAGGACGAGGCGGGGATGGCGGATACACTGGAGGAAATAGCGGCCGACTATAACCAGCCGGACGACTGGACGCAGATCATCGATGTCAGTTTCGCCACGCCGGGCCTGCGCGACCAGGATGCGATCTGGCTGGGCCGGTTGATGTTCGTGGTGGGCGCGCCGGTCTCCCCCAACGACGCCGGCACGGTCGGCGCCATCGCCAGCCAGCTCGCCTTTTTCGGCGATGCGGTCAACGCCAAGGCCCATGGCGGCGCGGTGGATCCCGATCCGGCTCCGCGCGCCGACAATGACAAGAAGACCATCCCGCAGCAGATCGCCGGCGAACAGGCGGGGGACGGCACCTACAACGCCAAGCTGTCCGAAGCGCTCTACAGCTATGGGATGTATCCGGAAGCCGAAGCCGCGGCCAGGCTGGCGATCCAGAAGGGGGGCAACCCCGATGCCTCGGAAGCCCCGATGGTGCTGGGCCAGGCCCTGACGGGGGAACGCAAGTATGACGACGCCATCGCCGCCTTCGGCCAGGTCAGCGGCGGCGGTCCGGCCACCGCCCGCATCGCGCGGCTGTGGGGTGACTTTGCCAAGATCAGGAAGAACGGGGCGAAATAAAATTAACGGCGGGCTTTTCGCAGCTGCGAAAGCGTTTCAGACGCCCGATCTTGCCTTCGAAAGCCCCTGCGCGTATTGTCGCGGGTATCGTGGATACGTCCCGTCACAGATGAAGCGCAATTGAGACTCCTGCCCGCCTAAAGTTGCGCGCCTGGACGAGACAGTTACCTTCCTTCCCTGAGACAGCGTCATCCTCGTCCGCCCCCGCATTTCGCGTGGGTGGTCACTTAGTGCAGGAACGACCTCAATGACGATCGGAACCGTGAAGTTTTTCAATACCTCAAAGGGCTTTGGCTTTATCGCGCCGGAAGGCGGCGGCAAGGACGTGTTTGTGCACGCCACTGCCGTGGAAGCGGCCGGCATGCGCACACTGAACGAAGGTCAGAAGGTCTCGTTTGATGTTGTGCCGGATGCCCGTGGCGCCAAGGCTGCAAATCTCAAGCCCGTCTAAGACGGATTGAAGTTTGAACAAAGAACAGGCCGGTGCGGGAAACCGCATCGGCTTGGTTGTTTACGGCCTGATTTCTATCCGGCGGATGAACGGCATACCGGGTTCCTTTTTTTCCCGCTTTTCCGCCTTAATTGCTGAACGCCCTGCCCGCTACGCAGGCGTTCGGCCGGGCAAAAGGTCCACCGGACCTTTCGCTTAACCCGGCCTCACCCCGGCAGTGGCGATTTTGCGCCACACCGGGCATTGTCCGGCGCCATGGGATTCGAAAAACCGCTCCCCGCCCTGTCCGTCCGCGATTGCATGGACGCCGCGGCCCTGCGCGCCAGCCTGGCGGCGCTTGCGCTGGGGGGGCCCGACGCCGCCACCCTGCGCAAGGAAGGCTTGGGGCTTATCAAATCCGCCTTCCTTGAGGGCCGCGCCAGGGTCAAGACGGCGGTGGAGAGCCAGGGGCTGCACGGGCTGGCCGCCGCCCGGACCCTGTCGGACCTGCAGGATGCGGTCATCCAGGTGATCTATGACTTCGCCACCACCCATGTCTATCAGGCCCTGAACCCCACCGCCGCCGAGCGCGTCACCGTCGTGGCGACGGGAGGCTATGGCCGCGGCGAGCTGGCGCCAGGTTCGGATGTGGACCTTCTGTTCGTCCGCCCCTTCAAGCAGACCCAGTGGGGCGAGAACGTCATCGAATTCATCCTCTACATGCTGTGGGATCTGGGGCTGAAAGTCGGCCATGCCACCCGCAGCCTGGCCGAATGCGTGCGCCTGGCCAAGCAGGACATCACCATCCGCACCGCCATCCTGGAATCGCGTTATCTGTGGGGCGACCAGGCGCTCTATGACGAGCTGCGCAAGAAATTCTGGAGCGAGGTCGCCACCGGCAGCGGCCGCGATTTCGTCGAGGCCAAGCTTTCCGAGCGCGACCAGCGCCACCAGCGCCAGGGCGAAAGCCGCTATCTGGTGGAGCCCAACATCAAGGAAGGCAAGGGCGGGCTGCGCGACCTGCAGACGCTCTATTGGATCGGAAAATATCTCTATCATGTCGAGGACGCCGCCGACCTGGTGGAGCATGGCGTCTTCACCCGCGACGAATATAAGACCTTCCAGAAGGCGGAAGCCTTTCTGTGGAATGTGCGGGTGCATCTGCATTACCTGGTCGGCCGCGCCGAGGAGCGGCTGTCGTTCGACGTGCAGCCGGCGCTGGCCGCCCTGATGGGCTATTCCAATCCTGAAAAGCCGCGCCGCGCCGTGGAAGCCTTCATGCGCGCCTATTTTCTCACCGCCAAGGATGTCGGCGACCTGACGCGCATCTTCTGCGCCGCGCTGGAAGTGCAGCACAAAAAGACGCGCCCCTCGCTCAGCCGCATCCTGCCCGGCTTTCTCAAGCCGCGCAGCACGGGGGATATTTTCTATGTCGAGAATGGAAGGCTGACCGCCGATCCCGCCGTGTTCCGCCAGGACCCGGTGAATATTCTGCGTATCTTCCAGATATCGGACGCCAAGCAGGTGGATATTCATCCCGACGCGCTGCGCACCATCACCCGCTCGCTGGACCTGATCAACGACAAGCTGCGCGAGAACCCGGACGCCAACAGCGCGTTCCTCTCGATGCTGACTTCGCGCCAGAATCCGGAGCGGGCGCTGAGGCTGATGAATGAGGCGGGTGTGCTGGGCCGTTTCATTCCCGAATTCGGCCATGCCGTGGGACTGATGCAATTCAACATGTATCATCACTATACGGTGGACGAGCATCTGATCCGCGCCGTCGGCAATGTCGCCGCCATCGAGCGGGGCGACAACAAGGACGACACCCCGCTTTCCACCGAAGTGGTCAAGCGGGTGCAGTCGCGCGCGGTGCTGTACTGCGCCGTGCTGCTGCACGACATGGCCAAGGGGCTGCCCGGCGACCATAGCGATGTCGGCGCCGAGATCGCCCGCAGCCTGTGCCCGCGGCTGGGCATGTCGCCCGCCGACACCCAGGCGGTGGCCTGGCTGGTGAAAAATCACCTGGTGATGAGCGATATCGCCCAGCGCCGCGACGTGTCGGACCCCCAAACGGTGCGCGATTTCGTGGCCCAGGTGCAGTCGCCTGAAATGCTGCGCCTGATCCTGGTTCTCACCGTGGCCGACATCAAGGCGGTGGGTCCCGGGGTGTGGAACGGCTGGAAAGGCCAATTGCTGCGCGAGCTTTATTATGCCGCCGAAAACATGATGACCGGCGGCGACCAGGTGCCGGGCCGCGGCACGCGGGTGGCAGATGCCAAGGCGAAGCTGGCGGCGCAGCTTGCCGATTTCACCCCGGACCAGCGCGAACGTGCCCTGAGCCGTCATTACGACAATTACTGGCTGGCCTTCGAGGGCGCCGAGCAGGAGCGCCATGCCCGCGCCATCGCCCGCGCCGAAGCGATCAACGAGCTGATCTGCCTGGACGCCACCACCAACGAATTCCGCGCCGTCACCGAGATCATGCTCTATACCCCCGATCATGCCGGCCTGTTCTCGCAATTCGCCGGCGCCATCGCCATGGCGGGCGGCTCGATCGTGGACGCCAAGGTTTTCACCACCACCGACGGCTTCGCGCTGGATGTGTTCTGGGTGCAGGACGCGGACGGCGAGGCCTTTGGCGACAAGGAACGGCTGGGCCGGCTGCGCCAGACCATCATCAAGACCCTGCGCGGCGAAATCTGGCCGCGGCGCGAGCTGATGGCGCGCCGCCCGCTCAAGAGCAAGGCCAGCGCCTTCAGGATCAGGCCCAAGGTGCTGTTCGACAATGAGGCCTCGCGCATCGCCACGGTGGTGGAAGTGGAATGCCTGGACCGGGTGGGCCTGCTCTATGACGTGACCCAGGCTCTGTTCGAATCCGGGCTGTCGATCACGACCTCGATGGTGGCGACCTATGGCGAGCGCGCGGTGGACGTTTTCTATGTGCGCGACGGTTTCGGCCACAAGATCATCCATCCCGACCGGCTGGCCGCGATCGAAAAACGGCTGAACCAGGCGCTGCTGCCCCAGCCGGAAGCTGCTGTCTGAACTTGATAGCAGCAGCGGGGCCGGGCATAACCCCGCCCAAGGAATTTCCATGAGCACCACGCACAAACCGCTTGTTCTTTCGGGCATGCAGCCCACCAATACGCTGCATCTGGGCAATTATCTGGGCGCGCTCAAGAACTGGGTGCGCCTGCAGGATGAGATGCCCTGCCTGTTCTGCGTGGTGGACATGCACGCCATCACTGGCGAAGCCGGCTACGGCAAGCCGGACGAGCTGGCGCAGGCGACGCGCGAAGTCACCGCCGCCTATATCGCGGGCGGGGTGGATGTGGCGCGCTCGGCGATCTTCAACCAGGGCCAGGTGCCCGAACATGCCGAGCTGAGCTGGATCTTCAATTGCGTGGCACGGCTGGGCTGGATGGACCGCATGACCCAGTTCAAGGAAAAATCCGGCAAGCACAAGGAACGCGCCAGTGTCGGCCTCTATACCTATCCGGTGCTGATGGCCGCCGATATTCTTGTCTATAAAGCAACGCATGTGCCGGTGGGCGAGGACCAGAAGCAGCATCTGGAACTGGCGCGTGACATCGCCCAGAAATTCAACAATGATTTCGGCGCGCCGGATTTCTTTCCGCTGCCAGAACCGGTGATCACCGGCACCGCGACGCGGGTGATGAGCCTGCGCGACGGCACCAGGAAAATGTCCAAGTCGGATGAAAGCGATATGAGCCGCATCAATCTGACCGACGATGCCGACGCCATCGCCAACAAGATCAAGCGCGCCAAGACCGATCCGCTGCCGCTGCCCGCCTCGAAAGACGAATTGAAGGACCGGCCGGAAGCGGAGAATCTGCTCAACATCTATGCCGCGCTGGCGGACAAGGATCAGGCTTCTGTGATTGCCCAGTTCGCCGGCCAGCAATTCTCCAGCTTCAAGACGGCGCTGGCCGATCTGACCGTGGCCAAACTGGAGCCGATGGCCAAGGAAATGCGACGGCTGCTTGCCGATCCGGCCGAGATTGACCGCATTCTCAAATCCGGGGCCCAAAAGGCCCGCGCCATCGCCACCCCGGTGATGGACGAGGTGAAAAAACGCGTGGGATTTATTTCTTGAAGAACCTGTTGATCACCGGCGCGGCCAAACGGCTGGGGCGGGCCATCGTCCTGGACCTGGCCGGCGCGGGCTGGAACATCGCGCTGCATTATCACGGTTCGGCCGATGACGCGGAAAAGACCGCCGCCGAGGCGCGGAGTCTGGGCGTCAAGCTGGTCACCCTCAAGGCCGACCTTTCACGCGAAGAGGAAAGCACGGCTCTGGTGGGACGCGCCGCCCGTGACCTGGGACCGCTCACCGCGTTGATCAATTCCGCCTCGCTGTTCGAAAACGACGACTGGCAGAATGCGACGCGCAAAAGCTGGGACGCGCATATGGAGACCAATTTGCGCGCGCCGTTCCTCTTGTCGCAGCAATTTGCCAAGCAGCTGCCGGCTGGCGAAACCGGCAACATCATCAACATCATCGACCAACGGGTGCTGAAACCCACGCCACAATTTCTTTCCTATAGTCTTTCCAAGGCCGGGCTTTATTGGCTCACCACCACGCTGGCGCAGGCGCTGGGGCCGCACATCCGCGTCAATGCCGTGGGCCCCGGCCCCACTATCCGCAACGCCCGCCAGTCGGAAACCGATTTCGCCCGCCAGCGCGACGCCACGGTGCTGGGACACGGCGCGGAACCGGCCGATGTCGCGGCGGCGATCCGCTATCTGCTCTCCGCTGGCGCCGTCACCGGCCAGATGATCGCGGTGGATGGCGGCCAGCATCTGATCTGGCAAACCCCAGATGTGCGGGTGACGGAATGACCAAGATCGCCGGCCGCGGCATCCGCCATGTCTTCATCCGCAACCTGGAACTGCCGGCGCAGATCGGCGTCTTTCATCACGAAGTCGGCAAGATGCAGCCGGTGCGCATCAACCTGGACCTGGCGGTGGAAGACCTGATCGATCTGGGCGACCAACTGTCCAAGGTGGTGGATTATGGCGTGATCGAGGCCAAGATCCGGGCGATTTTGGCCGAGGGTCATCTCAATCTGGTCGAAACCCTGGCGGAACGCATTGCCAGCGCCTGTTTCGAGGATGCAAGGGTCAGGACCGCCCGGGTTCGGGTGGAAAAGCTGCACGCCCTGTCCGCCGCCGAGAGCGCGGGGGTGGAGATAGAACGCACGCGCTAATATATAGGGCGCATGGATTCCGACAGGGCGGGCAGCGGCGCCCAGCGCATCGCCGAATATCTGAGGACCCTGCCCGACGCGCCGGGCGTCTATCGCATGCTGAGCGCGGCTGGCGACGTGCTCTATGTCGGCAAGGCCAAGAGCCTGAAGAAGCGGGTGAGTTCCTATGCCCTGCGCGGCGGGCATAACGACCGCATCACCCGCATGATTTCTGAAACCGCCGAGATGCTGTTTGTCACCACGGCGTCGGAGATCGAGGCGCTGCTGCTGGAATCCAACCTGATCAAGCAGCTCAAGCCGCGCTACAACGTCTCCTATCGCGACGATAAGAGTTTTCCCAATATCCTGCTGCGCCAGGATCATCCCTTCCCGCAACTGCTCAAGCATCGCGGCGCCAGAACCGTCAAGGGCGACTATTTCGGTCCCTTCGCCAATGCCGGCGCCGTCACCCGCACCCTCAACACCTTGCAGCGCGCCTTCCTGCTGCGCTCCTCCTCGGATTCGGCTTTTTCGGCGCGCACCCGACCCTGCCTTTTGTTCCAGATCAAGCGCTGCAGCGCGCCCTGCGTGGGGCGGGTGGATGAAGCCGGTTATGGCGAGCTGGTCAGCGAGGCGGAGGATTTCCTCAATGGCAGAAGCCGCGTGGTGCAGAATATTCTTGTCCGGGAAATGACCGAAAAATCCGAGGCGCTGGATTTCGAGGCGGCGGCGCGCCTGCGCGACCGGCTGAAAGCCATGAGCCAGATCCAGGCCAGCCAGGGTGTCAATCCCTCCAGCTTCGGGGAAGCCGATCTCTTCGCCGCCTATCATGAAGGCGGCCAGGTCTGCATCCAGGTGTTCTTTTTCCGCGCCGGCCAGAACTGGGGCAACAAGCCCTATTTTCCGCGGCAGCCCTTCGACATGGAATTGCCGGAGACGCTGGAGTCCTTTGTCGGCCAATTCTACGACGAGCGGCCCGCGCCCAGGCTGGTGTTGCTGTCGGAGGATATTCCGGGCGCCACGCTGCTGGCGGAAGCGCTCTCGTTGCGCGCCGGCACCAAGGTGGAGGTCTCAAAACCCCTGCGCGGGGAGAAACGCGAGATCATGGAACAGGCGCTCAACAATGCACGCGAGCAGCTGGGCCGCCGCATGGCCGAAAACAGCGCCCAACGCCACTTGCTGGAAGGCGTGGCGGAGGCTTTTGGCCTGGATGCGCCGCCCCGCCGCATCGAGGTCTATGACAATTCCCATATCCAGGGCGCCCATGCGGTGGGCGCCTTCATCGTCGCCGGACCCGAGGGCTTCGAGAAAAACCAGTACCGCAAATTCAACATCAAATCGGCCGATCTCACCCCCGGCGACGACTACGCGATGATGCGCGAGGTGCTCAGCCGCCGGTTCGCCCGGCTGGTGAAGGAAGAGGCGGATCCCCCGGACGGTATTATTGGAAGTGGCCGCTGGCAGCGCCCCGACCTGGTGCTGATCGACGGCGGGCCAGGCCAGCTTTCGGTCGCTTGCCAGGTGTTCGCCGACCTGGGGGTCGAGGATGTGGCGCTGGTGGGGATATCCAAAGGTCCCGACCGGGACGCCGGACGGGAGCATTTTTATAGTCCGGGCCGGGAGACCTTCCGCCTCGATCCTAAAAGTCCGACCCTTTATTATCTGCAACGGTTGCGGGATGAAGCGCACCGCTTCGCCATCGGCAGCCATCGCAAGAAGCGCAGTGCCGCCATCGGCGCCAATCCACTGGACGAGGTGGCGGGCGTGGGAGCAGGACGCAAGCGTGCCTTGTTGCAGCATTTCGGCTCGGCCCGCGCCGTGGCCGCCGCCAGCCTGACCGATCTTCAGTCAGTGGTGGGCGTCAGCTCCACGCTGGCGAAGAAAATCTATGATTTCTTCCACCCGGGGGGGTGAGGAGCGGCGCGCATAGCGCGTGAGCAGGTCCGGTGGACCTGCGAAAGCGACGAACGCCGCGAGCATAGGCGAGCGGCCGGGGGGCAACCGGCTATGCCGCCGCCCTCGCTTCGCTCGAAGCGGGGCCAGCTTTTCTAAGCTCGTTGCGCTCGCTAAGAAAAGCTAGGTCCGAGCTTAGGCGAGCGGCCCGGGGGGACCTTAAAACAGAGGGTGACCTTCCCCATACGGCCTTCTAAAGTATACCCATGTTCGCCCTGCCCAATGCCATCACCATCCTGCGCATTCTGCTGGTTCCGGTCTTCGCCATCGCCTTTGTGATGCCGGGGGATGCGGCGCGCGCGGTCGCCTTCCTGGTGTTCGTGATCGCCGGCGTAAGCGATTGGCTGGACGGCTTTGCGGCCCGCAAGCTCAAGGCCGGCTCGGACTTCGGCCGCATGCTGGATCCCATTGCCGACAAGGTGCTGGTGGCAGTGGCATTGATGATGCTGGTCGCGGAGGGCACCTTCACCCGCTATAGCGCGACCACAGGCGCGCTCAGCCTTTTGCGGCTGGTGCCGGCGCTGATCATCCTGGCGCGCGAGATCCTGGTTTCGGGCCTGCGCGAGTTCCTGGCCGGCACGCGGGTCAGCGTACCGGTCACCGCCATCGCCAAATTCAAGACCGCGGTGCAGATGGTGGCGATCGGGGCCATGATTTTGACGCCGCTGGCCGAGACCTATGTGCCGGGCATCCCGTCCCTCACCTATGCCTTCATCGCCTATATCCTGCTCTGGATCGCGGCGGCGCTGACGGTTTACACCGGCGTGATCTATTTCAAGAACGGCATGGCGCATATCCGCCCGGGCCCGACACCGGACTGACGGCCAAGCGAATTGGCGATCAGGCGGGGACGGTCACGCCCCGGACCTCATCCGCATAGGCGGTCATCAGCGTTTCGGTCAACGCGCCGGGCTTGAAGCGATAGGGGCCGATCTCGCTCACCGGCGTCACTTCCGCCGCCGAGCCAGTGAGGAAACATTCCGAAAAGCCGCTCATCTCGTCCGGCTTGATGTGGCGCTCCACCACCGTGACGCCGCGCGCCTTGGCGATGGCGATCACCGACTGGCGGGTGATGCCGTTGAGAAAGCAATCCGGGATCGGGGTGTGCAGCACACCGTCCTTGATGAAGAAGATGTTCGCGCCGGTCGCTTCCGCCACCAGCCCGCGATAATCCAGCATCATGGCGTCGGCATAGCCTTTCGATTCCGCGATGTGCTTGGACAAGGTGCAGATCATGTAAAGCCCCGACGCCTTGGCATGCACCGGCTCGGTATCGGCGGCGGGACGGCGCCATGCCGAAATGTCGAGCCGGATGCCCTTGAGTTTTTCCGCCGGGCTGAAATAGGACGGCCAGGGCCAGCAGGCCACGGCGACATGGATCTTGGTGTTCTGGGCCGAGACCGCCATCATTTCGCTGCCGCGGAAGGCGACGGGACGGACATAGCCGTCCGCAATGCCCTGCACCTCGGCGGCGGCGATGCAAGCGTCGTTGATTTGCTCCTGGCTGAAGGGAATCTTCATGCCCAGCGTCTCTGCCGACAGGAACAGCCGCGCGGTATGTTCTTTCAGCTTGTAGATTCGCCCGTTGTAGATGCGCTCGCCCTCGAACACGCTGGAGGCGTAATGCAGGCCGTGGGTCAGCACATGGGTCTGGGCCGATTTCCAGGGCACCAGCTTGCCATCATACCAGAGGCTGCCGTCGCGCTGGTCGAATGGGATCACATCTGCCATGACAATTCCCTGTTTTTCCCCGGTTCCCGCGCTTTTCCGGCGGGCCTTGCCCGCCACCTGCGGTACGCTCTAGGTATTGCAGCATGGCGGACGCAAAAACCGCAAGACCCAAAGGCCTTTTTGTGGCGGGATAGGCCGTATAGCTGCCATGAGTTATTTGCCATGACCTGTTTTCCATGCCTTTAGGTTTGCCATGACCGGCGCGACCCTGGACGATCCCCATCTGCTGGTCGTGGACGATGACGAGCGGCTGCGCGCCCTTCTGACCCGCTATTTGTCGGGCAACGGCTTTCGCATCAGCGCCGCGCCGGGCGCGGCCGAGGCGCGTGCCCTGATGAAAAGCATGGCGTTCGACCTTCTGATCCTGGACGTGATGATGCCCGGCGAATCCGGTCTCGACCTGGCCCGTTCGGTGCGCGCTGTCTCGCAGGTTCCCATCCTGATGCTGACGGCGCGGGGTGAGCCATCCGACCGCATCGCGGGGCTGGAACTGGGCGTGGATGATTATCTGCCCAAGCCCTTCGAACCCCGCGAACTGCTGTTGCGGGCCTCCGCCCTTTTGCGCCGCGCCGCCCCGGTGGCGCGGGACGCATCCGGCCCGGTGAAAATGGGCATGGCGGTTTACGATCCCAAGGGCGCGCGCCTGACCAAAAGCGGAAAGCCCATCAAGCTCACCAGCGCCGAAAGCGCCCTGCTGCAGCTTTTCGCGGCCAATGCCGGCCACCCCTTTTCGCGCAGCGATCTCTGTGCCCGGCTGGGCGTCACTCTGGAACGCTCCATTGACGTGCAGGTGACGCGCCTGCGCCGCAAGATCGAGGAAGACCCCAAGCTGCCGCTCTATCTTCAGACGGTGCGAGGGGTTGGATATGTATTGGTGCCGGATCGAACCGAGGCGGGCCGTGGTTAATCCCGCGCAATTCATGAAGCGCTTCCTGCCGCGCGGACTGTTCGGCCGCTCGCTGATCATCATCGTGGCCCCCATGGTGCTGCTGCAGGGCGTGGTCACTTATGTATTCTTCGAACGCGATCTCGACGCCACCACGCGGCGCCTGGCGCGCGACGTGGCCGCCGATGTCGCGCTGCTGGTAACATTGGAGGATTCCACCCCCGCGCTGGAGCGCGACGCGGTGCGGGCGCTTTCGGCGCGACAGCTGCGTTATCGCCTTGTCTATCATGACGGCGCCCGCTTGCCGCCGTCGCTGCCATCCGGCAACACCATTGACGTGGCGCTGAACGACATTATCGCGCAGCGGGTGGGTAAAGATCGTCATTTCGTCACCAGCCGCATCGGCGAGGATTTCGACATCAAGGTCGAGACCCAGGACGGCGTGCTGGAAGTGGTGGCGCCGCGCGACCGGGTCACCGTGTCGGGACCGGACATTTTCATACTCTGGATGGTGGGATCGGCATTGATCCTGCTGGCCATCGCCATCCTGTTCCTGCGCAACCAGGTGCGTCCCATCGAGCGGCTGGCCCGCGCCGCGGAAAGCTTCGGCAAAGGCAGGCCGGTGCCCGATTTCAAGCCGTACGGTGCCACCGAAGTGCGCCGCGCCGCCCAGGCCTTTCTCACCATGCGCGAACGCATCGAGCGCCACGTCAACCAGCGCACCGAAATGCTCGCCGGCGTCAGCCATGACATCAAGACACCGCTGACGCGGATGAAACTGGCGCTGGCGATGATGGAGCGCAGCAGGGATGTCGCCGAACTCAGTGCCGACATCGCCGAGATGGAGCACATGCTCGATGCCTATCTCGCTTTTGCACGCGGTGAAGGCGGCGAAGAATCGGAAAATGCCGATCTGGGCGAATTGGTGCGCGACACCACCGCCGCCGCGGCAAGATCCCGCCAGGCCCGCGATGTGGACGTCAGCGGCCCCGCGCATCTGATCATGAGCGTCAAGCGCGCCGCCTTGCGCCGCTGCCTCACCAATCTGGTGGACAACGCCCTCAAGCATGGCCGCAAGGTAAAAGTAGCGATAGCACGCGACGAACGCTTTGCCGAAATCGCGGTGGAGGATGACGGACCAGGCATTCCCGCGGCGCGGTGGGAAGAGGCGTTCCGGCCCTTTCATCGCCTGGATGAGGGCCGCAATCTGCAGGCGGGCGGTTCGGGGCTCGGCTTATCCATCGCCCGGGACATTGCCCGGGCGCATGGTGGAGATATTCTGCTGGACAAGAGCGTGCTTGGCGGCCTCAAGGCCACCATACGCCTTCCCGTTTAAAACAATCCGGAAGCGAAATACGGCCGATTATCTCAGGCTGGTCGCAACCGTGCCCATCATCGCATTCAGGTTGGTGCCGACCGAGGTCAGCCCGGTGATGATCACCACGGCAATGAGGGCGGCGATCAGACCATACTCGATCGCGGTCGCGCCTTTTTTGTCCGCGGCAAAAGCTTTGAAAATCTTGATCACGTTTGGATTCCCCGTGCAGAAATTTACGGGGGAAGGTTAGCCGCAATTTCTTAACAGGCGCTTTTTCCATATACGTGAATCGCGCCCTAATCCGCGCTTAATGTGACTGGCGCAAACCGGAAAATCCGCGCTTTGGCACAGATTTCAAGATTATGATTGGGTCAACGCAGTTGCTCCGCCCGCTTGCGCGCGGCATGAACGGCCCGCCGCATCAGTGCGGACAGCCCGTCGCTGGCCATCAGCACCTCCAGCGCCGCCGCCGTGGTCCCGCCGGGACTGGTGACCGCTTCGCGCAACTTCGCGGCGCCGGATTTGTCCGCCGCCAGCAGCGCTCCGGCGCCGGCCACCGTGGCGCGTGCCAGCTTCTCCGACAAGGCGCGCGGCAGGCCTTCGGCCACTCCCGCCTCGGTCAGCGCCTCGGCCATCAGGAACAGATAGGCGGGACCGGAGCCCGACAGGGCGGTTACGCCATCCACCCATTCTTCCTTGCTCACCCACACGGTTTGGCCCAAGGCCGAGAGCAGGGAAGTGGCGCGTTTCCTGTCCGCCGCGCTTGCGGTCTTGGCCGCATAAAGCCCGGTGACGCCCTGGCCGATCGCGCCGGGCGTGTTGGGCATGGCGCGCACGATACGCGCCTTTTTGCCCCAGGCCTGGAACAGGCGTTTCGTGTCGGCGCCCGCCGCGATGGAAATCATCAAGGCGCCGGCCCCGGCAAAATCCGCCAGCAACGGCGCTTCGTCTTTCAGCACCTGCGGCTTGATCGCCACCACACAGACGGAAAACCGGCGCGACATGGGCAACGCGGCGACGAGCGCAATTTTTTTTGCCTTGGCGAGTGCCCTGATATCCGTCGAGGGCTTGGGCTCGACCACGGTGACGGGACCGATGCCCTGCCCGATCCAACCTTTGAGCAAGGCGGAACCCATTCTGCCCGCTCCAATGAGCAGGATGGGCGCCTCGCCCCTCACGCGCGTCCCGCGCACTCCAGCACGGCGGCGTCCACGGCTTCCTTGGCGCTCTTGCCGCCCCACAGCACAAACTGGAACGCCGGGTAGTAATGCTCGCAGGCCTCCAGCGCCAGGTTGAGCAGCGCCTCGCATTGCGAGGGGCTGGCCTCGGCGCCGGGAAAGATCATGGCATGGCGGAAGACGATGGTGCCGTCGTCGTGCCACAGGTCGAAATGCCCGATCCAAAGCCGCGCATTCACATACATGAGAAGGTCGGCGACATTCTGGCGCTGCACCCCTTCGGTAATGCGCATGTCGAAGCTGGACGACAGATGCAGCGATTTGAGGTCATCGCGCCAGGTGAAGCTGAAATGATGGTCGCTCCATTTGCCCGCCACTGAGAGATTCAGCTCATCCCGCCCGGCCCGCTCGAAGGCCCAGCCATTGTCCTCCACCGTCCGCTCCAGCATGTCGATGGGGTGGGGCGCCAGACTCGCTTCGTCCTGCTGGATGAATGTCATTCCTGGTACTCTCCAACCCGTGCCGGCACAACGCGAAGCAGTTGCGACCCAAACTGGCACAAGATTTTGCGGCGGCACAAGAGTCCGCGAGTCCTGCGTCCCCGCTGACGAAAAAGATTCCACAGCTTTGCTGGGGACTCATTTGGCGTTCGGTCCGCTGCCGATCCACACCCAGATTCGCCCACAGACTCGAATTGTGAGTCAGTTCTTGGACTTAGCTTCCAATGTGGCGATCCGGGCGGCCAAAGCCTCATTCTCGGCGCGGGCTTTGGCAGCCATCGCCTTGACAGCCTCGAATTCCTCGCGCGGGACGAAGTCCATCTCGGCCACCAGCCGTTCCAGCCGCTGCTTGACGAAGGTGTCGATCTCGGTCCGGACGCCCTGGGCCATGCCGGCCGCGTCGGTGAAGGCCTTTGCCAGGCCATCGAGAAAAGGATTATCGGTCTGCGCCATTGGGGTCTCCGGGCTCTTTTATGAAGAAGCCCGTCCCTTGACACAAGCCGCGAAGCAAAGCGATTTAGCCGCCGCATGATCGAGGCCGTTCTGCCCTTTCCCAACCTGGACCCAGTGGCGCTCCATATCTGGGGTCCGCTGGTAATCCGCTGGTACGCACTGGCCTATGTCGTTGGCCTGATGCTGGGCTGGTGGGGGGTGGTGCTGCTGCTCCGCCGCAAATCGCTATGGGCCGCGCCGCCCTTCAACGGCAAGCCGCCCGCCACCGAGGACCAGATCGGCGACCTCGTGGTGTGGATGACCTTCGGCGTGATCATCGGCGGCCGCCTGGGCTGGGACCTTATCTATGGCACCATCCTGTGCAGCATTTCGCCCGACGCCGATTTCTGCCGCGGGCTGCCGATGGAATTCGTCACCAACCCCATCAAGCTGATCGCGGCCTGGGAAGGCGGCATGTCCTTCCATGGCGGCTTGCTGGGCGTGATCGTCGCGACATGGCTGTTCTGCCGGCGCCAGAAGCTCAGCCTGATGCCGGTGGCCGATCTGGTGGCGGTGGTGGCGCCGGTCGGCCTGTTCTTCGGGCGCATCGCCAATTTCGTCAATGGCGAGTTGTGGGGCCGCGTCAGCAATGTGCTATGGGCGATGGTCTTTCCGCGCGCCGGCGACCTGCCGCGGCACCCCAGCCAGTTGTACGAAGCGGCCACCGAAGGCCTGCTGTTGTTTGTCATCATGCAGGTCTGCCTGGCGTTCGGCCTTCATCGCCGGCCGGGCCTGCTGACCGCGATCTTTCTTCTCGGTTATGGCTGCTTCCGCTTCTTCTGCGAATTTTTCCGCGAGCCGGACGCGCCCTTTCTGGGGCCGGTCAGCATGGGGATGGCGCTTTCCATTCCGATCTGGCTGACGGCGGGGGCGCTGGCCGTCCTCTCGCTGAAAAAGCCGGCGTGACGGGCGATCCCCTGGAGACGCGCATCGCCGCCCTGATCGCGGCCCAGGGACCGATATCGGTGGCGCAATATATGACCCTGGCGCTGCACGACGCGCAAAGCGGCTACTATTCAACACGGCAGCCTTTCGGCGCGGCGGGCGATTTCACCACCGCGCCCGAGATCAGCCAGATGTTCGGCGAATTGCTGGGGCTGTGGTGCGTACAGGTCTGGCACGATCAGGGCCAGCCAAAACGGGGGCGGCTGGTCGAACTGGGTCCCGGGCGCGGCACCATGATGAGCGACGCGCTGCGCGCGGCAAAAGCCGCCCCGGAGTTCCTGGAGGAGCTGGACGTGGTGCTGGTCGAAGCCAGCCCCAGCTTGCAAATAATTCAGGCGGAAAAACTCAAGGACAGCGGGGCGCGGATTCGCTGGACCCCGCATTTCGACGACAGCCTGACCGACCGGCCGCTTTTCCTTTTGGCCAATGAATTTTTCGATGCCATGCCGGTGCGCCAATATGTCAAGACCGGACGCGGCTGGTGCGAGCGCATGGTGGTGCAGAAAGACGGCGCGCTCGATTTTGCCCTGGCGCCCACGCCGACACCCTCCGCCGCCATCGCTGCCAGCCGGGCCGGCGCGCCCGACGGCGGCGTCTATGAAGTCTCCGCTGCCGCCACCGCCCTGGCCGAAGCCGTTGGGCGGGTGGTGGCGGAAAAAGGCGGCGGCGCGCTGCTGATGGATTATGGCTATGGCGCGGAGCCGGGTTTTGGCGAGACGCTGCAGGCAGTGGGCGGACATTCCTTCGCCGATGTGCTGGCGGACCCCGGCGAAAATGATCTTTCCGCCCATGTGGACTTCGCCGCCCTTGGCGAAGCGGCCAAGCATGGCGGCTCTGTGGTGTATGGTCCGCGCGGCCAGGGCAGATTTCTTGTCGATCTGGGAATCGTCGGCCGGACCGAGCAGCTCATGAAAGCCAATCCCAAAGCGGCGCAGAATCTTTTCGCGGCGGTGGAGCGGCTGATCGGACCGGCGCAGATGGGCGATCTGTTCAAGGCCATGGCCCTGCTGCCGCCTTCCGCCGCAAAGCCGCCAGGATTTTCGGGATAAGTGGGTTGACGATGGGTCCGCCTTTTCACCTCGCCGCCAATCTCGCCAGGCTTTCCGGGATCGCGCATGGATTTTTCGGGCGCGACGGCGGGATATCGGAGGGTCTTTACGCCACGCTGAATTGCGGCCCCGGCAGCAAGGATGATCCCGCGCGGGTGGCCGAAAATCGCGCCCGCGTGATGGCAGCATTGGCCCCCGCACCGCAAGAAACAGGGTCAAGACTCATCACCCTGTCGCAAATTCATAGTCCGAAGGTGCATGTCGTAAGCGCGGGCTGGGATGCTGCCCGCCATCCCGAGGGAGACGGCATGGCCTGCGCCCTCCCGGGACTGGCATTGGGGATCCAGACCGCCGACTGCGCCCCCGTGCTGTTCGCCGACGCCAAGACCGGCGTGATCGGCGCCGCGCATGCCGGCTGGAAAGGCGCGCTGAACGGCGTGCTGGAAGCCACGATCACAGCCATGGTAGATCTGGGCGCGAGGCGGGACGCCATTGCCGCCGCCATCGGGCCGGCCATCGCCCAGGACCACTACGAAGTAGGCCCCGAATTTCGCGCAAATTTTCTGGCCCAGGACCCCGGCCATGCGGAATTTTTCATCGCCGATAGCGGCCGTTTTCGCTTCGATCTTCCCGCTTATGCCGCCTTGCGCCTTGCCCGCGCCGGGATTGGCGGTGTGGCCCATCTGGGACTCTGCACCTACCCCCCCGAGAACGGCTTTTTCTCATTTCGGCGCACCACCCATCGCGGCGAGCCGGATTATGGGCGGCAAATCTCGGTTATTATGCTCACAGAGTGAACAGCGACCAAGTGTCCGTTGCGGCAGGGGATGGGGACCGCTAAAAGCCCGTCACAAACTTTACGCAATTACAGGTCCGCCTCCCCTACATGCGGAGCATTGGTGGGGGAGGTGGTCGTAGCTGGCCCTCGGGCCAGCGAAGACCGGAGGGGGCAGACCTATGACGGATCAGAACGGTTCGCGGGGCATGCGCCTGATCGCGGGCAATTCCAATCGGGCGCTGGCCGAGGCCATCGCCCAATATCTCAAGATCGAACCGGTCAAATCCCAGGTGCGGCGCTTTGCCGACATGGAAGTGTTTGTGGAGATTCAGGAGAATGTCCGCGGCGAGGACATGTTCGTGATCCAGTCGACCAGCTTTCCCGCCAACGACAATCTGATGGAATTGCTGATCATGATCGATGCGCTGCGCCGCGCGTCGGCCCGGCGCATCACCGCCGTGATCCCCTATTTCGGCTATGCCCGCCAGGACCGCAAAGTGGGGCCGCGCACCCCGATTTCGGCCAAGCTGGTCGCCAACATGATCACCGAGGCGGGCGCCAACCGCGTCCTGACCGTCGACCTGCATGCCGGGCAGATCCAGGGATTTTTCGACATTCCCACCGACAATCTCTTCGCCATGCCGGTAATCGTGAAGGACATCAATGACTATCTGGGCAGCACGCTGCCCACCGTGGTGTCGCCCGATGTCGGCGGTGTGGTGCGCGCCAGGGCGCTGGCGCGCCGGCTGGGCGCCGACCTCGCCATCGTGGACAAGCGCCGCGAGCGTGCCGGAGAATCCGAAGTGATGAACATCATCGGCGATATCGAGGGCAAAGTCTGTGTGCTGATCGACGATATCGTCGATTCGGGCGGCACCATCAGCAATGCCGCCGAGGCGCTGCTAAAGAACGGGGCCACCGAGGTCTATGCCTATGCCACCCATGGCGTCTTGTCGGGCGGCGCAGTGGCGCGGATCAAGGCGTCCAAGGTCAAATCCCTGGTGGTGACGGATTCCATCGCCGTCACCGATGACGTGCGGGCCTGTCCCAATATCCGCACCATCTCCATCGCGCCTTTGCTCGGCGAAGCGATGCGGCGCATAAACAATGAAGCGAGCGTGTCTAGTCTGTTCGACTAGCTGAGCAGCACCAGCACAACGCCTATGATCGTCGCCACGATGATCCAGTGGGCGCCGTCGATCACGCTGAGCATCAGCTTGCGGCCGGGAAACGCGTTGTTGACCAGGATCGATGTCGCCATGAAGCCGACGCCCAGGGTCAGCCCGGTGACCGCGCCGCCGATCACATCCACCACGCCCAGCCCGGCCAGGAGCCAGCTCATCACCAGCGCCATCACGATCTCGCACACGAAAGTAATCGCCAGGGGACCCAGCGGCATCTGCCGGACCTGGCGCCTGGCTTCGATTTCGGCCGCGCCCATGCCCTGGGCCGCCATCCAGGCGCGGCCCAAAACGGTGTACCAGATGGCGCCGAAGATCCACGCGGCCAGCGCCGCGGCGAAGACGCCGACATAAGGGTTATGCATAAGGCTTTCCTCCCAGCTTTGGGGCGAGGTTAGCAGGCCCAGGGCCGACGGTCAGGCCGCACCCTTGCGGGCTTGTCCCCGCTCCGCTAAAAGCCTCGCCTTTCCGGCCCCCCAAGGGGATATTCCGGGCGGCATGAGGATCAGGAAAATGGCGCAAGTTCAAGAACTTAAGGCGGAAGCGCGCGAGGGCAAGGGCAAGGGTCCGGCTTTCCGGGCACGCATCCAGGGCCTGATCCCCGGCATCGTCTATGGCGGCAAGGGCGAGCCCCAACCGGTCAGCGTGGATTTCCGCACCCTGGAGCGCCATGTCGAAGCCGGCTCCTTCCTCACCACCCTGTTCATGCTGGATGTGGGCGGCACCAAGACCCGCGTCATTCCCCGCCAGCTGCAGCTGGATCCGGTCAGCGACCGCCCGGTGCATATCGATTTCATGCGCCTGGCCGAAGGCGCCAAGGTGCGGCTTGAGATTCCGGTGCATTTCAAGGGCCAGGGCGAATCCCCGGGCCTGAAAAAGGGCGGCGTGCTCAACATTGTGCGCCATGAGATGAACGTGATCTGCCCGGCCGACAATATTCCCAAGGCCATCGAGGTGGATGTTTCCGGCCTGGACATCAACGGCTCGCTGCATCTTGGCGATCTCACCTTTCCCGCCGGCGTCAAGGCGATCATTCGCGGCCGCGACCTGACCATCTGCTCCATCGTGGCGCCGACCAGCGTGATCGAAGAACAGAAGGCCGCTGCTGCTGCTGCCGCCGCCGCCCTCCTGGCCCCCGTCGTGGAAGCAGCCCCCGTCGAAGGCGCCGCGCCCGCCGAAGGCGCCGCGCCCGCCGCTGGTGCTGCCGGCGCCGCGCCTGCCGCGGGAGGCAAGGCCGCGCCCGCCGCAGCCGCCGGAGCCAAGGCGCCCGCCGCACCGGCCAAGAAGTAATCACGCGCGCGGAGGCGCGAGCCTTCGATGGAAGCGTTATTGCTTGCAGGGCTGGGAAATCCGGGCGCGCAATATGCGCTCAACCGCCACAATGCCGGATTCATTTTTGCCGATGCGGTTCATGCCGAATATGGCTTCGGTCCCTGGCGCGCCAAATTCGAGGGCCTGATTTGCGAAGGCGAGTTGGCCGGGCGCAAGACCTGGCTGCTCAAGCCCCAGACTTTCATGAACGAAAGCGGCCGCAGCGTGGGCGCGGCGCTGCGTTTTTTCAAATTGCCCCTGGGCGCGCTGGTGGTGGCGCATGACGAAATCGATTTGGCGGCGGGCAAGCTGAAAGTGAAGACCGGCGGCGGCGATGCCGGGCAGAACGGTCTTCGCTCCATCACCGCCGCGCTGGGGCCGGAGTATCGCCGGGTGCGCATCGGCATCGGCCATCCCGGCGAAAAAAGCAAAGTGACCGGCCATGTGCTGCAGAATTTTTCCAGGGACGATATCGCCTGGTTCAAGCCGATGCTGGACGCCATGGTCGAGGCGGCGCCGCTCCTGGCCGGGGACGACGACGCCGGATTCATGAGCAAGGTGGCGCTGCTGCTGGCGCCGCCAAAAGAGAAAAAACCAGAAAAAAAGAAAGACGAATAATGGGTTTCAAATGCGGCATTGTCGGGCTGCCCAATGTGGGCAAGTCCACCCTGTTCAACGCCCTCACCCAGACGGCGGCGGCGCAGGCCGCCAATTATCCGTTCTGCACCATCGAGCCCAATGTCGGTGACGTGGCGGTGCCCGATCCGCGGCTTGAAATTCTTTGCGCCATTGCGGGATCGCAGGAAATCATTCCGACGCGGATTACCTTTGTGGACATTGCCGGGCTGGTGCGCGGCGCCTCCAAGGGCGAAGGGCTGGGCAACCAGTTCCTCGCCACCATCCGCGAAGTGGACGCGGTGGCGCATGTGCTGCGCTGTTTTGTCGATGACGACATCACCCATGTCGAAGGCCGCATCGATCCTTTGGGCGACGCCGAAGTGGTGGAAACCGAGTTGATGCTGGCCGATCTGGACAGTTTGGAAAAGCGCATAAAGCCGCTGGAGAAGAAAGCCCATTCCGGGGAGAAGGAAGCCAAGGAATTATTGGCGCTGATGATGAAGGCGGTGGTGTTGCTGCGCGAGGGCAGGCCGGCGCGGCAGGCCGATCTCAGCCCGGAACAACGCGGGCCTTACAGCCAGCTTGGGTTGATGACCGCCAAGCCGGTTCTCTATGTCTGCAATGTCGAGGAAGCTTCAGCCGCCGCCGGCAATGATTATTCCCGCAAGGTCGAAGCCAGGGCCAAGGCCGAGGGCGCACGGGTGGTGGTGATCTCGGCCCGGGTGGAAGAAGAAATCGCGCAATTGCCCAATGACGAGCGCAAGGATTTTCTCGACAGCCTGGGGCTGGAAGAACCCGGCCTCAGCCGCATGATCCGCACCGGTTACGATCTGCTGGGCCTGCTGACTTTTTTCACGGTCGGGCCCAAGGAAACCCGCGCCTGGACAGTGACCAAGGGCTCACGCGCGCCGCAGGCGGCAGGCGTGATCCATACCGATTTCGAACAAGGCTTTATCCGCGCCGAAACCATCGCCTATGCCGATTATGTTGCGGGCAAGGGCGAAGCGGGGGCGCGGGAAGCGGGAAAATTCCGGCTGGAAGGCAAGGATTATGTTGTCGCCGATGGCGATGTGATGCATTTTAGATTCAACAATTAAACCTCACGCCCACCAATCGACATCATAATAGTTATTTTCATTCTTGGGGCACTCTTCACATAACTTTACGGCGGCATATCTGGCAGAAGAAAGATATATGCCCATTACTTCGACCGAATGCCCGCACCGTTCGCAGGTAACACAAAGACCTTCAACCTCATGGCCAGAGTCAGATTCGACGTCTACGTAATCGATATCGACTTTTACCTTCATTGCAATTTCCGTTCGTAATCTTAGCGCAAGCTTGCCTCGATATTGCCGCCGTCAACGGTGATCACAGCGGCGGTGGTCTTGGAGGCCGTGGCGAGATAGACGAAAGCGTCGGCGACATCGTCCGCCGTGACTTCGCGCTTGAGCAGATTGCCACTCATATAGTCAGTTTCCGATAACCCGCGCGCCTTGGAGCGCGCCGCCACCATGTCG
>Ga0210402_10000044_pt1 | contig 122139 bp, 115 predicted proteins | sample IncBWC7MmetaG_FD_161055 | JGI IMG/M metagenome (GOLD analysis project Ga0210402, IMG submission 161055) | Forest soil microbial communities from Barre Woods Harvard Forest LTER site, Petersham, Massachusetts, United States - Inc-BW-C-7-M | ecosystem: Environmental > Terrestrial > Soil >...
AAACCGATTCGGCAAACCGGCCATCAGGAAACTCGACGGCGGTGGCCTCGAAGGTGTGATCCACGGAGGCAACTACGTACCCTCGGCTAGCGAGATCTTCAAAAAGGAAGGTGTAATCGGTGAATGTGCCCGTATAGCCATGGGTGAAAACGACCACGGGATGGGCGCCGTTCGCTATGGGAGTGTTCCAACAACTGTTGGTGGTGACTTGAGGCAGTGGAACTCCCAATAACCGGGAGAAATCGCTCCACACCCGCGGCGAAGCATAATCCGCGCGCCGACAACTCTGAACGGGGGAGGCGGGGTACCAGAGCCGCACCAGCAGCTCTCGCTTGGCACCATTGGCCAGGAATGGATCATTGCGTGTGGGGTCCACCAAGTCCAGCACCCGCGTGCCAACGGGATTAGGCCCTGTGGTAAGGGGCACAGATGGGAATCTGTTTGCGGCCAGGGCGGGAGTCAGTGCAGAGAAACCTCGCGCGATCTGACCATGTCCAGCCAAGGTCACCTGCTGCGGGCTGTCGGCACTGCTGTCAGTGATCGTAAGAACGGCGCTGTATGCAACTGCGTTGACCGGCTTAAAGGTGACGGTGAGGTCGCAAGACGCCCCTACGGCGACACTGGAGCCGCAGGCGTTGGTGGTCAGAGAGAACTCGCCCGGATTGGTTCCCGTAAAGGCGGTGCCGGTAATGGACAAGGCGGAAGTGCCAGTGTTGGTGAATGTTGTCGTCAAGGCTCTGGTCCGGCCGTCCTTGACGGTGCCGAAGTTCAAGCTGGCAGGCGCGATCTTCACCGTACCATTGGTCACCGTAACCGTGGCTCCCGCCGACTTAGTTGTGTCGCTCACCGAGGTTGCCGTAACGATCACCGTCGCGGGACTTGGCACCCCCACAGGTGCGGTGTATGTAGTCGGTGCGCCACTTAACGTGCTGGTGGGCGAGAGCGTACCGCACGTCGACGCACATGCGGCAGGGGGTGTGCCTTGCGTGATCGTCCAGTCGACCCCACCATTTGCAGGGTCGTTCAGAACCGTAGGGGTGAACGTCTGGGTGATATTCAGTGGAATGATGGCTGAGACCGGAGAAACGGAAAGCCCGATCGCGAGCACAGTCACCGTTACGGAGGCTGACTTCGTTGAATCGGACATAGCGGTCGCCCGAATGGTTACAGGTAAACTCGCGGTCGGCGGAGTGGAGGGAGCGGTATACGTAACGGAAGTGCTGGTTGGATTGCTGAGGGTTCCCCCTCCTGAGGTGGGAGAGGTAATGGCCCAGGAGGTGGGGTTGACGCCCGCGTTTGCGGGATCGAAACTCACGGTCGCGGTGATCTGCGAGGTGCCTGTGGCCTGCACCGAGAAAGGGTTCGCCGAAAGGGAAACCGCGATGGCTGCAAAGGTGATCCCTGTGGATCCTAACTTTGTTGGATCACTCGCCGAGTTAGCCTGAATGACCACTTGTACGTCGCTGGACGGCGGAGTAGCAGGGGCGGTATACGTTACGGAAGTGCCGGTTGGATTGCTCAGGGCTCCTGCTCCCGTTGCGGGAGAGATTGTCCAAGAGGCAGGATTGACGCCTTTATTTGCTGGATCGTTGGTCACCATGGCGCTGATCAGCGATGTGCCTCCCGCGTCCACCGGGCTGACGGACGCCGTGACAGAAACGAAGATGGGAGGAACATCTAAGTTCACCTGGTTTGACTTCGTGGGATCGGACACGGAAACAGCCGTGATGGTCACCGACAGGTCGCTGGGCGGCGGAATAGCCGGGGCGTTATAGGTGGCAGAAAATGGGGTGGTATTGCTTAAACTTCCCGCGCCCGAGGCAGGAAGCATGCTCCAGGTTACGCCCTTGTTTGCTGGATCGCCGATGGCGCTCCCAGTGAGCGCCAACGTTCCACCCGCCTCTATCTGGCTGGTTGCCGAGGAGATGGACACCGTGATGTTCGGCGGAGGAGGCGGAGTACCACCACTATTGCAGCCAGCAATGACTGTCAGAAAGAGTAAGCCTGGAAACAGAAGGGTAAGAACAAGTAAGCTCTTCACAGGGCCACCTCAACGCAGTGGATTTGGAACCCCTGGCAACTTCCCGATTTTCCCGAGGACGAACTTCACCGGACTCTGTAAGGCAGCGGAGACTATTTTCGGGGCCGTCTATCTAGTTGGAATTACCTACCTGGAATTTCCACTGGGGCCTTACGGTGCTTGGGATTATACACCTTTTGTCTCCAACCCAGCCCTTGCAGCGACCGAACTGGGAATTTCGGCCCGAGCGAGAATGCGATGACTCCCGGATCGCCGGCAATCCGGTAGTGATCCAAGACTGGCTTTGCAAATTGACCCAGGACCAACTGCTCCCCAGAGTTTGGTGAACTCCGGGCTTGTGCTACATTGAAATCATCCACTCAAAGATATGAAATTCGCACAGACAAAGGCCATCGCAGTTCGCGCCGCCAGCGGAAAGTATTCCGTGGTGTGCGGGACCGGGGCGATGGAGAAGGCGCAGAAAGAGATTGCGCGACTGGGAAGATTTTCCAGCGTGCACATACTTTCGTCGCCTTTGGTGTGGCACGCACTGGAGAAGAAGATTCGCCACGGCATCCCTGCTCGGGTGGCGCCGAATGTGCACTTATTTGATGACGCGGAATCGGAGAAAAACCTGCAGTCCGTCGAAGGCCTGGCGCAATCGCTGGTGAGCGCGGGAGCGGATCGCCATGCATTGATCGTCGCCATTGGCGGCGGCGTGGTGGGAGACGTCGGCGGATTTGTGGCTGCATCGTACTTGCGTGGGGTGTCCCTGGTGCAGGTGCCAACAACGCTGGTCGCACAGGTGGATAGCGCGCTTGGCGGGAAAACCGGCGTGAATCTTCCGGAAGGAAAGAACCTGGTGGGGGCGTTCTATCCGCCGCGATTGGTGCTGGCGGATCCCGAACTGCTCGGGACGTTACCCGAGCGTGAATTTCGTGGCGGGTTGGCGGAAGTGATCAAATACGGCGTGATCGCGGACGCGAAGCTATTCGCCTTTCTTGAAAAACAGATGGACGCCATTTTGCGTCGCGATGCGGGAGCGTTGGAGAACGTGATCCGGCGCTCGATTGCGATTAAGGCCAAGGTGGTAAGCAAAGACGAAAAGGAATCCGGCCTGCGCGAGATTTTGAATTTTGGGCATACGTTTGGACATGCGCTGGAGTCTGTAACTGGTTATCGCCGCTTCCAGCATGGGGAAGCGATTGCGTGGGGGATGATGTGCGCGGCGCTGCTGGGGCATGAAGTTGCGGGGACGCCCGCGGATGTTGTGTCGCGCATCGTGGCGCTGGTGCGCAGGATGGGGCCGCTGCCGGGCTGGCCAGACGCCAAGCCGAAAGAGATTATCAATGCGATGCGCTCGGATAAGAAGGCGCGTGGAGGGAAGTTGCGCTTTGTGCTGGCGAAGAAACTTGGCCATGCCCGGACGTTTGATGATGTGCCGGAGAAAATCGTCGAGTGCGTCCTTCGCTGTGCGCCGCAGGTTTTCGTGAAGCCGGTTGAGACGCTTGGGAAGTGCAATGGCTGAAGCTGAAACACTGCCGAAGGGCACGCAACCCGAAGGCGCCACCAGCGAACAGGACGCTTCGAGAAAAGTGCGCGAGATGTTTACGCGCATCGCGCCGCGTTACGACCTGCTGAATCACCTGCTCTCCGGACAAATGGACAAGCGCTGGAGGGCGCGCACGGCCAGGGAACTCCGGCCGATTCTTGAGCGGGCCGATGCGCAGGTGCTGGATCTTTGCTGCGGGACCGGCGACCTGGCCTTTTCACTCGCGCGCAATGGGAAGGCCAAGATTATCGGGGCGGACTTTTCGCACACCATGCTGGTGCGGGCAAGGGCTAAGGCCTTTGCGGAGACGAATGGCTCGGCTCCGGTGCCGTTTTTTGAGGCCGACGCACTGCGCTTGCCGTTTGCCGACGCTTCTTTCGACCTGGTGACAACGGCGTTTGGTTTTCGGAATCTTGCGAACTATGAGGCGGGGTTGCGAGAGATCTTGCGCGTGCTGAAGCCGGGAGGAACGGTTGCCATCCTGGAGTTCACCGAACCTGCCCCCGGATTCATCGGCGATGCTTACCGATTTTATTGCCAGAAAGTTTTGCCGATAATAGGCGGCCTCATCTCCGGAGATTCCGCTGCGTATGCTTACTTGCCCAGGTCTGTGGCCCGCTTTTTCCATCCCAACGAATTGGTCGGGTTGATGCAGCAGGTTGGCTACGCTAATGTGCGCTTTATTCTGATGATGCTTAATTCGGTTGCGCTCCACATCGCCATCAAATCAGCGTGACCTGAAACCGTTGTTTTGCGACAATTCTGACTCCAAAATTTCGCCTAAAACGCTCGCGACGTGGGCTATCCTGCAGCGATGAATCCTGGAATCCAACTGTTCGCCGCGAGCATCTACAAGGTGGGCCTCATCCGCTACGTGGATGTGCCGCGGGAGGTATCGAAAAAGTTTGGCAGCGCGCCTCATGTGCCGGTGAAGGGAACCGTCGAAGGTGTTCCACTTCGGACCACGCTTGTTTCCCGCGGAAAAGGTTCCTATCGCATGGCCATCCACGGGGATATTCGCAAGAAGTTGCGGGTGGATTGCGGGGCGGTTGTAGAGGTGGCGATTCAACTGGACGAGGAATCCCGCGAGCCGGTTTTGCCACCGGCCCTGGTGGTGGCGTTGCGGAGTGCTCCGAAGGCGCAGCGGAGATTTCGTGGGATCACCACTGCGTTGCGCCGGCAGATTGTGCGGTATCTGACGGCGGTGAAGTCGCAAGAGGTGCTGGAACGCCGGGTGAGCAGATTTGTGGCCCGCTGGGAGCGGGAACACCCCATGTCAAAGGGGAAGGTGCGGAAGCCAAATAAAACGGGTAAGTAGCCTTTTTGGAACAGACACGGATTTGTGTGTAGAGGAGTATTGACTGATACGACTAGCCTATTGTGGCAACACGGAAGGAGTCAGTAGTCTCAGCGGGACGGAAGATGGTCGGAAGGAGAGCCACGCCATGAACCGAACACAGACGGAATCGAGAGCCATGGACACAAGCGTGGCCGAACTGGCGCTGCGCGAACTGCAGGACCGCATCGAAGCCAGCGGCCTGGAATCCAGCTACGCGGAACTCGTGTGCGATTTGTGCGTAGGCCAGGTGTCGCTCGAAAAGGCTTTTGGAGAGATCCACCAGAAGGCGATGGAGAAGATGGTGGGGCTGCTGGATACGCGAATTCTGGAAGACGAGATTGCGCTGGAAGCGTGCCTGGAAAAGATTGCTCAGGAGTCAGAGCGCGTGGCCTGGAACGCACTGGAACAGGGCACGGAGGCGCTACGCGAAGGGCTTGCCATACTTGAGGGAGCAGAGAACTTCGGCGACGGCGGATACGTCAATTAGGAATTAAGCAGACTACCTGTTTTTTCTACCCCTAAATAAAAGAGGCCTTTTTAGACACGTTTAAGGACGATGGCGGTTAGGTCGTCCATTTGCTTTGTGCCGCTTGCGAACCGCAACACCTCCTGATGCAAGGTGGAAATGATTTCGGCCGCGGATTTTTCCCGCGCCGCTCGGATCGTTTGCGCGAGCCTCTCGGTTCCGAATCGCTCCTCGCGGGAGTTCGCCCATTCGAAGAAACCGTCCGTGGCCAATAGCAGCAAGTCACCCGAAGCCAGTTCGAGACAGTACGGCGGGTCCGAGGCCAAAGCATCGGAGATGCCGAGCGGCAAGCCATTTGCCTCCATCAAGTCGAAGCGGTCTTGCTTCAGGGTGTAGAGGAACAGCGGAGCGTGGCCGGCGGAGAGCAATTCCACGGTGGAACTGCCGGGGCCGAAAATTGCCGCTACGAAGGTAATGAAGCGGCCTTCGCGCACGTCCGCGGCCACGGCGGAATTTATTTCCTCCATGGCCTTGAGAAACGAATCCTGGTTGCGAAAATTTGTGCGCGCATAAGCCCGGCAGACCGACGCGAGCAGTGCGGGGCCGATGCCGTGGCCGGTTACGTCCGCCAAAGCGGTGACGAACTTGCCGTTGGGCAGCGGTTGCCAATCATAGTAATCGCCGCCGGTTTGATCGGCAGGCTGGTTCCAGGCGGCGATGTCCCATCCGGGAACTTGCGGCATGGAGAGCGGTAGGAGCGATTGCTGGATGGAGCGCGCAACGTCGAGGTCGTGCTGCAGGTTCTCCATCTCGCGGCGGGTTTCCGCTTCACGCAGCGCGGCCTCCACCTGCACGCGAAATTCGCGAGCCACGACGGCCGCCGTGATTCCCACAACAATGAGGCTTATGCCGTAGGTAAGTACATTTTTTTGCGGCGAGTAGAGGGAAATATCCATGCTGGGCTGCAACGGCCGCCAGCCAAGATGGTACGCGGCGGCGAGATAACTGCCTGCGGCAAAGAATCCGCAGAGCACGCTGAGCGGCGGGTCCAGGCGCAGGATGGTGAGCATGAGGAGAAGGAAATAGATCAGAAAAGAAGGGTTCGCGAGGGGGCGGTAGCCGGAGACGATGACGGAGCTGGCCGCGCTGGCGATGCTGAGGGCGGGAAGGGCCAGCTCCAGGAAAATGTTGAGGAACCAAAACACCCTGGCCATTGGCTTCGAATCGCGAATGGCCCGCCCCAGGGCGCGCAGGGTTATGAATTCGATGGAGCCGAGGACGCCAATCAGCACGAGGAACATGTAAAGTGTGGAGATATTATCCGGAGTGGGGGCGAGAAGCGTGCGGGTGCCGCGGAGAGCGAGGATGAAAGCCAGTAAGGCGAGCAGAAGGTAGATGCGGAGGCGTTCACTTTGCCGCAGCGCTTGCTGAAACGCGGGCGACTGGCTTTGCAGCTCGCTCATGGATCCTCTCGGAGCCGGTGTGAATGCCACACCTGTGCGTGGCATTTTCGCGGAGAACCCCTTTAAACACAAGATTTAGGAAATTGGGTAGTAGGTCAGTTTCCGATTACCGCGTTAATCGTCCAAGTGCCGCGATGACTTGCTTCAATTACTTACTCTGACGCGGTTGTAGAATAACTCCCGTGTAGCTGACCATACGTCCTGCCTATCAGGGTTTGCCGGACATCGTTCCACCCGTGCTGACCAGAGCATGGAGCTGGAGAATTTGGAGCTGGACTAACTTAAGCTCTTTGAGAAGCTCCACCCTGCCTTGCTTGTGTTCATACTTTGCAATCTCAATCGCGCCAAGTAGAACCCACAAACCCACCAGACCCAGGAACCAGTTCCCTTCGGCCGTGTTGAAATGCGTTCCGGCCATCCAGAGGAAGGGCGCGGAAACTAAGACGACGAAGGTCCACACGCGCACCACCGTCCACTTGCTTCGGCGCAGCTTTTTTTCGTTCTCCGCCAACAGCGCCGTCACCTCCTTCTGGTAAGCCGCTAAGTTCGCCGGCTGCGGAAGACGCGACAGGAGCAGCTCGCTGATTGATTCATTTGATTCCATAACCACCTCCTCCCAGAATTTCCTTCATCCTTCTCTTTGCGTAGTGCATACGGGATTTGACCGTACCTTCCGAACACCGCACGACTGCGGCAATTTCGGACAACGAAAAATCCTCCAGAAAATACAGGACCAAAACCTCACGGTGTTTCGGTTCGAGATAATTTAGCGCTTCATGGATCGCAGCAGCATCATCTCTCGTGAAGGAAATATCCCCTGCTTCCTGGAGCCCGTCTACGTGGGCTTCCTCAGCTCTCTCCCTGGAGACGTGTTGGCGGATACAGTCCACCGCCAACCCGTGGGTGATGCGGTAAAGCCATGGGCGCAGCGAAGCGGGGTTCTTGAGCCCTCGAATTCCGCTAAACACCTTCACCCACACGTCTTGCAGGACGTCGTACGCCGTTTGCCCGTTCCCGGTCAGCTTCGCGGCGTAGTACAGAAGAGGCCGCTCCATTAACGCGACCAGGTCCTCGAAGCCGGTGTTATCGCCAGCCTGGCAGCGGAGTGCGACCCACTCGTCCTGCGTTCGGCTCGGCCCATCCGCCACACTCATCTCATCTCTTATGTCGAAGGAAAGCAGTCAAAGGTTCAAACCGAGATTACTCCAGACAGGAAAAGAATCGGCGTCAATTGCGGGAGCAATAACGGTCTAACCGGAAGTTATTCCGAATCAGAAGGCTGGTTGTAGGAACTCGCGACCGCATAGTCGATTTGCCTGTGTAGTCGAGTAATCGGAAACTGACCCACTAGCGGGAATTGCAGGGTGAGGGCTGCGCTTTAACGAACCCAGCCGGGATCGCCGCCGGCCTTACGCACCGTATCTTCCAGGTCGGCCACCTGCTGTTTGAGCGATTCCACCTCGGCCTTTTTTGCGTCCACCTTGGTGGTCTTTTCGTTGATGTCGGAACGGTTGTACTGCTGCGCCAGGGCTTTCTGAGGGTCAGGGTAATACTGCACCTGGTCCTTGTTCAGTTCGCGCTGCAAGACATCCAGTTCTTGTTCGGCCGTGGCCAGCTTGGCGCGCAGCTTACTTGCGCGCTTGTGCCAATAAGCTTCGCTTTTGGGATCGTTCTCGGGGTCGGTCGATTTCTGCTGGGCCGACTGGTCGTCCGTTTGCGGTTTCGCCGCAGTCTTGTTCGTTCCATCAGCAGCTGCGGGAGGTGGCGGAGGCACAGCGGAAGGAATGTCGTCGTTGGTGAAAACCTTCTTCGGCTTGGGAGCGGTCTTTTGCTCGGCACGAGCCTTGCGGGCGGCATCCGCGACCGGATCGCCGGTGGACGACGGTGCAGGAGTCTGTTGTGCGGGGGCAGCGAACGCCGCGACGCCGAGAATGGCAGACAGGGCGGAAATGCGAAGAAGAGCCGATGAATGCATGGTTACCTTCCTCCACTGGGGCAGCCAGGGAGCTCCCAAGACCTTAAATCTGTACCGCAATCCCTATTGTAACGCTTTATTGGGTGCCGGGGACCGCCGTATGCCAAAGGATAACGAGGCTGCGGGCTATCGGTTTGCCAGCGAGAGCAGCCAGGGCAGCGCATAGACCACTGCCAAAGCGCCGATGCCGAGAAACGTTCCCAGCGGTAGTTGGAACTGCGATGCAATCGTCCAGCGAATGGTGGAGACGCTTCCCAATCCGCGCCTTGCCGCGCGAACAGCGATGCCTTGCTTCCAGCCCAGCAGGTAGAGAATCAGAACCCACGAGACTCCGATGATGCTTCCGAAAAGAGTGCCCAGAAGGATGGTGAGGAACGTTCCGCGCGGACCCAGGAACGCGCCGACCATGGCCATCATTTTGACGTCGCCCATACCCATGCCTTCGTGCTTGCGGATGAGTTTGTAGAGGGCTGCCGCGCCCCACAGGAACATGCTGCCCACAAGCGCGCCGAGGACGGCGTTCATGACATTAAAGATAGGTTCCGATTGAAACAGGAATTTGCGATAGCCGAGCAGGAAAAAAAGCGTTGCGGCCGTTGAATCGAAAATGGGAACGCGGAAAGCAAACACCACGCCCATCGCCAGCCCCGGGAAATTGACGAGGTCCGGAAGAAGCCGCACGCGAAAATCGGTGACTACGAGGACGATAATCAGGCAGGAAAAGATCAGCCATTTGAGGGTTAAAAGGCTGATGCCGTATTCGCAGTAGGTGAGGACGAAAATGAGGCCGGTGGCGAATTCGATGAGCGGGTACATCGGTGAAATGGGCAGGCCACAATTGCGGCATTTGCCGCGCAGAATCAGCCAGCCGAAGACGGGAATGTTGTCGTAAGGCTTGATCGGCGTGAGGCAGCGTGGGCAGCGGGAGCCCGGCGAAACGATGGAAAAGCCCTCCGGAATGCGCGAGATGCAAACATTCAGGAAGCTGCCAATCACAATGCCGATAAGAAAAAAGAAGAACGGGATCACAGTTTCGACTGTGCCACAGGCGAGGAAGAGGCTCAACGCGGCGTGCGGGCGAGCGTGTCGCATGGCTAACGGTTGGACCGGAATTCCAATTGATATTTGCCCGAGTGGTCTTGATTGGGAGGGGCGTCGTTTGGGGAGCGGCAGCCTGTCCGCTAAACTGGGAGTCTATGGCGATGAGCAGGTATGAGCATTGGATACGCCGGTACGAGCACCGGCGGTGGACGACCGACGACAACCGGATGGTGCGGCCGTTTGCGTGGGGATTGGAGCATATCGGGGGAGATTCCGGATGCGCGGACCCGCGAGGATTTGTGCGGGAATACGCGCGCGAGGCGATTGAGAAGAGTGAAGAGTGGTATGCGCCGCACGAGGTGGGAGACTACCGGCTGGATCGGGAGAACGTGTTGACGTTCACTAGCCCGGTGGAATCGCCCTGGCCGGAGAATAATGTGGTGCATGGGCAATTTTTCCCGGCGCGGAAGCATGGACCTGCTGTGCTGGTGCTGCCGAACTGGAATGCCAAGTGGCAGGGGCAGGTGGCGCTTTGCCACTGGCTGCAACGCATGGGTATTTCGGCGATGAAGATGAGCCTGCCGTACCACGACCGGCGGATGGCGAAAGGCCACGAGCGCGCGGATCAGTTGGTGGGGCCGAACATCGGGTTGACGCTGGCCGCAAATCGCCAGGCGGTGAAGGATGCGCGGGCTTGTCTGAGTTGGCTGGAGCAGCAGGGTTACACGCGACTGGGGATTTTGGGGACAAGCATCGGCTCGTCGGTAGGCTACATCACGCTGGTGCATGACAAGCGTGTGCGCGCTGGCGGGTTCTTCCACGTGTCCACATATTTTGCTGACGTGGTGAGCAAGGGTATGACCACGAATCACGTCTGGGAGGCCTTGCGCCACGAGGTGAGCGTTGACGAGTTGCGAGAGTTCTGGGCACCGGTCAGCCCAATGCCTTATGTGGAGAAGGGGATGGGGGCGAACCGGAATACGTTCATGGTCTACGGTAAATACGACCCGACTTTTTTGCCGGAGTTGACGCACGAGATGCTGGACGCGCTGCGCGAGAGCGGAGCCGAGACGCGCACGCTGGAGCTTCCTGTGGGACATTATTCGCTGGAGTTGGCGCCGTTCAGCTACATTGCGGGCTGGCGGATGTTCACGTATTTCCTGGAAGCGCTGGGATAAGAGAATTGGTGTGGCGGCCGCCGAGAGAAGAGCGCAGAGCTCTGGGAAGCTCGAGATTACAGAGGTTCATATGAGCAAGCAGAAGACGAGGGAATTCCCCACGATCCGGAACGCAAAGGAAAAATTAACAGTGGAAGAGATGTTGGCCCTCGGCAAGCGTGTTAGGAAGTCGATAAAGGGCCCAATCATTGATCATGCGGAACTTTTGTACGACGAGAATGGCTTGCCAAAATAATGTCGATTTCAGTGCAGGATTTTGGCGATGGCGCCTTGGGCGACTAGGGTGGCGACGGCGTTGATGTCGGGGGCAAGGGCGCGGTCGGCGGTGACTTTTGGCGAGGCGGCGCGGACGGCGTCGTAGGCTTTTTTGGCGAGGGTGCCAGTTTGCAGCGGGGCGAGCAGCTCGATGCCCTGGCAGGCGCAGAGAAGTTCGATGGCGAGGATGTGGCGCAGATTGTGGAGCATGTGCTCCAGGCGGCGCGCGCCGCTCATGCCCATGCTGACGTAGTCTTCCTGATTGCCGGAAGTGGAAATTGAATCGACGGAATGGGGCGTGGCCAGGGCGCGATTTTCGCTGGTGAGCGCGGCGGCGGTGACCTGCGCGATCATGAAACCCGAATTGAGGCCGGGGTCGGGCGTTAGAAACGCGGGAAGCATGCTGGTGAGTGGATTGGTCATCTGCTCGACGCGCCGCTCGGCGATGCCGCTGAGCGTGGCGATGGCGATTGCGACTTGATCGGCGGCCATCGCGAGCGGTTGGCCGTGAAAATTTCCGCCGCTCACAATGTCGCCGCCGCCGCTTGCGTTCACAAAAACCAACGGATTGTCGGTAGCGCTATTCAGTTCGACGAGAGCCATTTCGCGGGCTTGAACCAGCGAATCGCGGACTGCGCCATGGACTTGCGGAGTGCAGCGCAGGCTGTAGGCGTCTTGCACGCGAGTATCTTTGTCTGGCGCGCGGTGCGATTCGCGGATCTGGCTGCCTTCGTTGAGATGGGCGAGGTTGCGGGCGGTTTTTCCGGCTCCGGCGTAGGCGCGTGCATGCATGATGCGCGCGTCGAACGCGCCAGGACTCCCGCGCAATGCGTCGAGCGAAAGAGAAGCGGTGACGTCCGCGGTGTCGGCGAGAGTGTCGGCTTCGAGGAGGGCGAGACTCAGCAGGGCGAGCATGCCCTGCGTGCCGTTGAGCAGCGACAGTCCTTCCTTCGCTTCTAAAGACACAGGAACAATGCCGGCGCGTTTAAGCGCTTCGCCGCCCGGGAGTTTTTCGTGCTTCAGGAAAGCTTCACCTTCGCCGATGACCACTAGCGCGAGGTGCGCCAGAGGCGCGAGGTCGCCCGATGCGCCAACCGAGCCCTGCGAGGGAATCACGGGATGCACACTGGCATTCAACATCGCGGAGAGCGTTTCTACGACGACCGGGCGCACGCCACTTAAACCTTTGGCGAGCGCGTTGGCGCGGAGAAGCATCATCGCGCGCGTCTCCGGCACGGACAGTGGCGTTCCCACTCCGCAGGTGTGAGAGCGCACGAGATTGATCTGCAATTGGCGAACCTGTTCGGCGGAGATGCGAACGGAGGCCAGTTTGCCGAACCCCGTGTTGATGCCATAGGCGGTTTCGTTCGCGGCGACCACGCGATCGACCACGGCGCGGGAAGCTTTCATTCGGGTCATGGCAGCGGGTGCGAGCGAGACTGCTTCGTTGCGCAACGCAATAGCGTAAAGCTGATCGAATGTCAGGTCATTGCCTGTGAGGATGACGCTCATGCGTGACTCCGCGATGCGTTTGACACAACAAGTTTGAGGAATGCCTGCTTGTACTTGTCGGGAAAGTGCTTTACGTGCCCGGCGCGGTTGCAGGCAACGTGAATGGTGTGGCCGGTGGCCAGAAGTTTGTTGTCACTTTGGCGAAGGAGTTCGTAGCCGAATTTCAAAGTGCGATTCTTCGCTTCGAGGATGCTGGTGCGCACCGTGAGGAGTTCGTCATAGCGCGCGGGATGATGATAGCGGCAGTGCACGTCGGCGACGACGATGAACGTGTCGTCCTCGATTTCCATCAGTTTGTAATCGAAGCCGAGAGCGCGCATCAGTTCCACGCGGCCAACCTCGAACCAGATCAGGTAATTGGCGTGATATACCACGCCCATCTGGTCGGTTTCCGCGTAACGCACACGTACGGTGACATCGTGATGAGTAAGCATGAGGGCAGGGAATAGTATGCCGGAAGAGAGGCCGGGAGTCGAAAATGAGCCCACAGCCGACAGCCTACAGCCGACAGTTAAATTCCAAGAGCAGTCACCAGCTGGTTATAGTAGAGTACTATGCCGGAGTAGGAACTATGTTTCATTACAGCAAACTTTTAGTTTGGCAGCGTAGTCATAAACTGGCCCTGCAAGTCTATCGTGTTTCGCAGTCGTTTCCAGTGGCTGAGCGATATGGATTGACATCTCAGCTTCGACGCGCGGCTTCGTCTGTGCCAACAAATATTGCCGAGGGATCGAAAAGAGTCGCTCCAAAAGAGTATGCACACTTTCTGAACATTGCGGAAGGTTCACTTTCTGAGACTGAATACCTGCTCATCCTCGGACGCGACTTGGGGTATATTCCGAAAGACTTTGCCGGCAGGTGCCTGGGTGAGACGTCAGAACTTTTGCGGATGCTGCACGGGTTGCGAACGAAAATCCAAAAGGACAACGTCAATCATCCTGACTCCTGAAACTGTTGACTGTTGGCTGTAGGCTTTCCGCTACTGTTTCTCTGTTCCGTCCTGCCAGATGGGCTTGCGCTTTTCGAGAAAGCTGGCGATGCCTTCCCGGAAGTCGGGTGTGGAGCGCATGTGGGCGTTTTCGAGGATGGCACGTTCGAGGTCGGCGTCGAGGCTGGCGGCAGCGGCTGAGACCAGCAATCGCTTGGCGCGGGTTACGCTGCTGGGGCTCGCGGCAATCAGTACTTCGGCCAGTTCGTTCACGCGCTGCATCAATTTATCCGCAGGGACTATTTCGTTGACGAGGCCAAGTTCCTTGGCTTCGGGGCCGTCGACCAGCCTGCCTGTAAGAAGCAGGTCACGCGCGCGCTTTTCGCCGATCTGGCGGGTCAAGAAGACGGAAACGATTGCGGGGAGAAAGCCGATCTTCACCTCGGTGTAGCCGAATTTGGCTTCGGGCACGGCGATGGTGAAATCGCAAAGTGTGGCGAAGCCGCAGCCTCCGGCGAGGGCGTGGCCGTTCACGGCGGCGATCATGGGCTTTGAATAGCTCCAGATGCGGCGAAATATTTTGGCCATGCGCCGCGAATCTTCCTGATTCTCGGACGGGGACTGCGTGGCGACGGCTTGCAGGAGTGCCAGATCCATGCCTGCACAGAAAGCTTTACCCGCGCCGGTGAGGACGACTACGCGAGCATGAGTGGTCTCAACCTCGTCGAGCGCCGATTGCAGATCCGCGATCATCTGGGTGTTGATGGAATTGCGCTTGTCGGGGCGGTTCAGAGTGATCGTGGCGACGTGTTCGGAAGATTCCAGCAACAGCGTTTCATAGGGCATTGAGCGGACCCCTCACGATGAGTATATCGTTTGCCAATTTTTTGAAAAATGCAAACAGAGAAGGGAAAGACTTAACACCGAGCGCACAGAGGTAGAGCTCAGAGGACACGGAGAAGAGCACAGCGAGATATTGCTGTGCCACGGGGACGCAGAGCCCTTGTCGGCTGGAAGCCGATGCTACCTCCCTGTGTTCACGGAGATTGGCCACTTGAAAGTGGCCGCTACTCGGCGTGGACGTATTTCGCGCGAATGTCGTTTGTGAGTGCGAGCGCTCTGGCGATCCCCGAAGTGCTGAAATCGTGGGCGACGCCGAGTTTTGTCAGGGCGGCCAGGACGGATTCGGTGGGGATGTTGCCGACCAGACTGTCGCCGGCGAAGGGGCAGCCACCGAGTCCGGTTAGGGCCGAATCGAAACGGCGGCAACCTGCGGCGTAGGCGGCGTTGATTTTTTCTTCAGCACTATCCGGGCGCGAGTGAAGATGGACTCCTAACTCAATTCCAGCGACGTGATCTTTCACTTGCGAATAGAGACTGTGAATTAGGTCGGGCGTGGCGGTGCCGACCGTGTCTGCAAGCGAGACCGTGGTGATGCGGATGTCCTTCAGCCAGTCCAGCGTGTCTTGAACGATTTCGGGGCCCCAGGGCTCTTCGTAGGGATTGCCAAAGGCCATCGAGATGTAGATGACGAGATCCTTGTTGGCTTTCTTGGTTTCGCGTTTGAGTGTATCCACCAGCGCGCGCGATTCGCCGCGGGTCATGTTGGCGTTGGCGCGGCGGAAATAGGCGGAGATCGAGTAGGGATAACCGATCGTGGAGACGCCGGGCGTGGCTAGCGCGCGTTCGAGGCCTTTTTCGTTGACGACGATGCCGATGATTTCGGGAAGTGTGGCGCCGTCGGGAAGGGAATCGAGCAAGCGAGACATCACTTCTTCGCTGTCGGACATCTGTTTGACGTGTTTGGGCGAGACGAAGCTGACGGCGTCTATGTGCTGAAAGCCTGCGGTGACAAGTTCGCGCAGGTAATTCACTTTGGTTTCGGTCGGAATTATTTCCGGGAGGCCTTGCCAGGCGTCGCGCGGGCATTCGACTAACTTTACGGTTTCGGTCATTTAGCGGGGCTTGTCCTGTTTTTTGTCGGCGATTGCGGAAAGTAAGAAGGCAAAGAAAAGAACCATTCCAAGAATTCCAAATCCACCGAGAGTTTTATTGTACGCGATGCTGGTCCCCAGCACATTTTCAAGCCGCACGTGGCGGATGAAAACGAGATACAAGTCGTAACAGATGCCACCGATCAGGCCGAGGGCGGCAATTCCGAACGCGACAGACATTGCAATCAAGAGAATTCGGGATCTTTGGCTCATGGTTTGTGCGCCGTCTGAATTTTAGTTTAAGGGCGAATCGGAGAAAGGGGAAATAGATCGCCACAGAGGGAGCAGAGGCCACGGAGATAACGGAGACACGGCCGAGGTAACTACGGGAATCACTTATTGCGAGTGCCGTTTTTGCCTGTTGTCCAAGTACAGGGAGATGAGTGCAGGAACTGTGCAGAGGAGACCGAAGACTACCAGGATCAAGAGTTTGGGCAGCCAATGCGGAAAAACTGCCAATTCGTATTGTGCTGCTTGATCCAGAGGAAGTTGGCTGTTTTGTATGTGGTAGGACGCGCGTATCTCAAAGAACCAGATGGTGAATGAGGACACAGGAGCGAGTGAGGCACACCCAATCAAGAACTTTGATCTAGTGCTGATCATGTTTGCAGGACACCGGTTTTGAATTCGGGGATGTGCGTGTTTAGCGAGGCGGCGTTTAGGGCCCAGATCAGGGCGTCGCGGGTGTGGGCTGGGTCGATGATGGCATCGAGCCAGAGGCGGGCGGCGGCGTAGCGCGGGTCGGTTTGGTGGTCGTAGGTGGATTTGACGGAGTCGAGGAGTTCTTTCTTGGCTTTTTCGTCGACTTTTTTGCCTTCGCGTTCGAGTTGCTTCAGTTTGATTTCGGCGAGGGTGTTGGCTGCCGCGTCGCCGCTCATCACCGCGAATTTGGCAGTCGGCCACGCAAACATGAAGCGCGGGTCATAGGCCTTGCCGCACATGGCGTAGTTTCCGGCGCCGAAGCTGCCGCCGAGAATGACCGTAATTTTCGGGACTACGCTGTTGGCGACGGCGTTGACCATTTTGGCGCCGGCGCGGATGATGCCGCTCCATTCGGCGTCTTTTCCGACCATGAAACCGTTTACGTCGTGGAGAAAAATCAGCGGGATACGGTTCTGGTTGCAATCCATGATGAAGCGCGCGGCCTTCTCCGCCGATTCAGTATAAATCACGCCGCCGAATTCGATGCGCTTCTGGTCGGAGTGCGGCGCGTTGGTGGTGATGTGCTTTTTCTGGTTGGCGACGATGCCCACGGCCCAGCCGCCGATGCGCGCGTAGCCGCACAGCAGCGTCTCGCCATATTCGGCGCGGTATTCCTCGAATTCGCTGCCGTCCACGAGGCGTGCGATGATTTCACGCATATCGTATTGCTTGGCGGGATTGCCGGAGAAGATGCCGTAGAGATCGTTGATGGAATACAGCGGCTCTTTGAGGCGAGAGTGGCTGAAGACGGGCGGATTTGGCGCGCCCATTTTATCCACCAGGGCGCGGATTCTTTTGAGAGACGATTCGTCGTCGGGTTCGCGAAAATCCACTGTGCCGCTGATCTGCGAATGCATTTTCGCGCCGCCGAGATCTTCGGCGGAAGTTTTTTGGCCTATAGCGGCCTGCACCAGCGCGGGGCCGGCGAGGAAAAGGCCGGAGCCTTCGGTCATCAGAATGTGGTCGCACATCACCGGGAGATACGCGCCGCCGGCCACGCACATGCCCATGATGGCGGTGATCTGGGGAATTCCCATGGCGCTCATGACGGCGTTGTTGCGAAAGACGCGGCCGAAATCGTCGGTGTCCGGGAAGACGTCTTCTTGCAGCGGGAGAAAGACTCCTGCGGAATCGACTAGATAAATTGTGGGGATGCGATTTTCAATGGCGATGTTTTGCGCGCGAATCACTTTTTTGGCGGTCATCGGGAAAAAGGCGCCGGCTTTTACGGTGGCGTCGTTGGCGATGATCATGAGGAGGCGGCCGGAAACGCGGCCGAGGCCGGTGACGGTTCCAGCGGAGGGAGCGCCACCCCATTCTTCGTACATTTCGTAGGCGGCGTAGATGCCGAGTTCGAAAAAGTGCGTGCCGGGATCGATGAGTCCGGCTACTCGTTCGCGGGCGGTGAGGCGGTTCTTTTTGTGTTGCGATTCGATGGCTTTGGCACCGCCGCCCTGGCGAATCTTTTCTTCTTCGTTCTTGATGGTGGTGAGGAGTTCCACCATGCGCTGGGAATTCTTTTCGAATTCGGGGGATTTTGTGTTGATGGTGGTTTCGAGAACCGATGCGGACACGCGACGACCTCGCAGAGGGGAGTGGCAGCAGCGGAATCAGTATACGGAGGATTGGGAGAATGTGCGAGTGGCGTGATGATTAGAAAATCGAAAATAGAAATTGGAAAATGGTCAGACCGACCGGAGCGAAGTGCTCAGTCGCCGGTTGCTGGTCTGTCACGCGAGATGGTCGGTACGTAGAGCATCGGATTTAACGCAGAGGACGCTGAGGAAGCGCGCAGAGTTCGCTGAGAAGAATGGAAACGGCTGGGCGCCACTTTTGCGCGACATGAGATAGACTCGCGGCATGGAATATCCATTGTTGAGTTTGGAGTTGGCGCGGGAGATTGAGCTGGCGGAAGCGGAAGCGGCGGTGGCGTGTGCGCATGGGGTAATGGCCGCGAAGGGAGAGACCGCTGGGGCGGTCGCTTCGGTCGCGGGAGGGTACGCTGTGTACTGCGGGGCGAATTCGCCGGTGACGCAGGCCGTGGGACTTGGATTGAACGGAGCTGTGAGCAAAGAGGAGTTCGATAGCCTGGAGAAGTTTTACTTTAGTCGCGAAGAACCGGTGCGTGTGGAAACTTGCCCGATGGCGGATGGCTCTCTGATCGAACACTACCGGGAACGCGGCTACTACGTAAGTGAGTTTTCAAATGTGATGGTGCGTCCGATAGAAAAGGCGGCTGCGGCTGGATTGCCGCCTGGAATCGAGATTCAGAAGGCGGCGGATGGGGAGATCGATCTCTGGACGCTGACGGTGGCGCAAGGCTTTGCGGAGCATTTCCCGGTGACGCAGGAGCTACTCAGCGTCATGCGGCTGTTTGCGAGCGGGAAGAACACGGAATGTTATTTTGCCCGGCTGGAGGGAAAGATTGCGGGCGGAGCGACTTTGGCGCTGCGAGGCCGCGTCGCCGGGCTGTTTGGCGCGAGCACGCTGCCACAGTTCCGGAATCGAGGCGTGCAGACGGCGCTTCTGCATGCGCGCATCCAAAGAGCGGCGGAGCAGGGTTGCGAACTAGCGATGAGCCTGGCGGTGCCGGGAAGCGCTTCGCAGCGGAACATCACGCGGCGGGGATTCCGGACGTTGTATACGCGGGTAAAATTTGAGCGGGCGTTGCAGACTTGAGGGTTTCCGCCTGTAGCCCAGGCCTTTTAGGCCTGAGGATTTTCGGTGCGATGAGACATTTTTGCACGTGCATTGTAAAGCCTCACCCCTGAAGGGGTGAGCTACAGGCGGAGGGAAGTCACGGGTGAACGTGGCGCTTGTGGATGAATTCGATGATGTCCTGGGTGGAGGTGCCGGGCAGGAAAATTTCGGCGATGCCGGATTTCTTTAGGGCGGCGATGTCGGGTCCGGGAATGATGCCGCCGACGAGGACGGTGACGTCGTCCATACCTTTTTCGTGGAGGAGTTTCATCAGTTGAGGGCAGAGAGTGTTGTGCGCGCCGGAAAGGATGGAGAGGCCGATGACGTCGACGTCTTCCTGGACGGCGGCAGAGGCGATCATCTCCGGAGTCTGACGCAGGCCGGTGTAGATTACTTCCATCCCAGCGTCGCGCAATGCACGTGCAATCACCTTGGCGCCGCGGTCGTGGCCATCCAGTCCGGGCTTCGCAATCAAAACTCTAATTTTCTTCTCTGGCATAGTTGTTCTCATGCTCCTGCTTCTCTGCGAATCTCAGCGCCGCTCTGCGTCTCTGCGTTATCTTTTTCTTCGTAGTCCCAAACGTACCGCTTAATTCCGTCTTTGAGTATCGGCACATTGCAATTTATTAATAGTCCCAAATGAGTTTCGGACAACCTGAGATACGTCAGCATGACCGAGTCGTGAATAGGGGCGATCGACTCGATTGATTTAATCTCCAAAACGAGGCGATGATCGATCAGGAAATCCAGACGATAGCCACACTCCAGCTTTAGGTCTTTGTAAACCAACGGGATTGGTTTTTGACGCTCGAACGGGATGTTACGCAACGTAAATTCCCTGGCCAAACACTCTTCATAGACTGTTTCGAGCAAACCAGGGCCTAGAGTTCGGTGAATATCGATGGCAGCGCCGATGACGACGCGAGTTAGTTCAGAGTCCCTCATAGGTAATAGAAGGCAGAGAAAAGATAACGCAGAGACGCGGAGGACGCAAAGGCTCGCAGAGGAAGCACAGAGCGAAAACCGAGGCCGCTCATGTGATGGCGACTTCTTCGTAGGCGCCGAAGACGGTGCGCATGGCTTCGCAGATTTCGCCAAGGGTGGCGTAGGACTTCACTGCGTCGTAGATGTATGGCATAAGATTTTCGGAGTCTTCGGAAGCCCTGCGCAGTGCGTTCAGGCGGCGTTCGACTTCGGAGGAAGAACGCTCGGCGCGCAGCTTGCTCAGGCGCTCGGCTTGCCGGTGGGCGACAGTTTCGTCAATCTGCAACAGGTCCATCGGTCTTTCTGGAGTGACGTAGTCGTTTACGCCGACGATGATTTTCTCTTTCTGGTCTATGGCCATCTGGTAGCGGTAGGACGCTTCGGCTATTTCGCGCTGCGGGTAGCTCTTCTCGATAGCGGCGACCATGCCGCCCATCGCGTCGATGCGGCGGATGTAGTCCCATGCGCCGCTTTCCACTTCGTTCGTCAGCGTTTCGACAAAATACGAGCCGCCTAGCGGGTCCACCGTGTTGGTGACGCCGGTCTCATGCGCGATGATCTGTTGCGTGCGCAGTGCGATCGTGGCTGCATGCTCGGTTGGCAAGGCCCATGCTTCATCGAGCGAGTTGGTGTGCAGCGACTGCGTGCCGCCGAGGACGCCGGCGAGCGCCTGAATCGCGGTGCGCACCACGTTGTTCATCGGCTGCTGCGCAGTCAGAGAGCAACCCGCCGTCTGAGTATGGAAACGCATCGCCCAGCTTCGCGGGCTGACGGATTTATAGCGTTCCTTCATGGCTTTGTGCCAAATGCGGCGCGCGGCGCGATACTTGGCAATTTCTTCGAAGAAATCGTTGTGGGCATTGAAGAAAAAAGAGAGTTGCGGAGTAAATTCGTCCACCGGCAAACCGCGGCGCATGGCCCATTCGACGTACTCCATGCCGTCGCGCAAGGTGAAGGCAAGTTCCTGAATGGCCGTGGAGCCGGCTTCGCGGATGTGGTAGCCGCTGATGGAGATGACGTTGAACTTGGGCGTGTGCCTCATGCCAAATTCAAACGTGTCAATCACCAGGCGCATGGAAGGCTCGGGCGGGTAGATGTATTCCTTCTGCGCGATGTATTCCTTCAGGATGTCGTTCTGCAGTGTTCCCGAGATTTTCTTCCAATCAGCACCCTGCTTTTCCGCGACAGCAAGATACATGGCCCAAATAATCGCCGCCGGCGAGTTGATGGTCATCGAAGTGGTGACGTCCGCCAGGGGGATCTGGTCGAAGAGGACTTCCATGTCGGCGAGAGAGCTGATGGCCACGCCGCATTTGCCGACTTCACCTTCGGCAAGCGCATGGTCGGAGTCGTAACCCATCAGCGTGGGCAGATCGAACGCAGTGGAAAGACCCGTCTGGCCCTGTGAAAGGAGATAGCGGAAGCGCTGGTTGGTGTCTTCGGCGGTGCCAAATCCTGCGAATTGCCGCATGGTCCACAAGCGGCCACGGTGCATGGTGGCGTGAATGCCGCGCGTGTAAGGCGGCTCACCGGGGTTGCCGAGGTCGCGCGCCGGATCCCATCCGGCAAGATCTTCTTCCGTGTACAGGCGGCGGATCGGGTAACTCGAAACGGTGGTGAATTCTTTCTGGCGCTCGGGACTTTTTTCGAGAGTGGGGCGAAGGGTATTCTCCTCCCAGGCTTGCAACTTGGAGGGGGATTTAACAGCACTGCCCGATTGCTTCGGATTGGCCGAATCACTCATGAAAAGGCGCTCCCGGGATCGGAATATAAGCAACTTGATATGCCGACCCCACCTGAAACTAATGCTATGGGAAACGGCGGCAGGGAGCAAGAAGAACGCCGTCAAAAGCAGAAGGGAGGTTTCCAGTTTCCGCGTACCTTGGCGGGAGCCGCAAAGCAGGCCGCGATTCTCTGAGCGCTATTTTTTGGAAAGAGAGCGCACGAAGTTCACGACGTCCCAGATTTCATCCGGCTTCAAGCGGCCCTCTTCGCCCATCATTTTGCCTTTGCCGTTGTTAATGAGGGTGTACATATCGCCGTCGGAGACGTCTTTCAAAGTCGCGGCGTCGCGGAAGTCACGAAGCTTCAGGTGCATGTCTTCGGCGAGGTCGCCATCGCCCGCGCCTTCTTTCCCGTGGCACATGGCGCAATCCTGGCCGTATTTCTTTTTGCCCGAAGAGAGGGAAGTGGGCGACGCTTTGACAGGATTTGATGGATTTGCCGGCTTGGCGGCATCGGAGCTGGTCTTTGCATCGGCAGCGGGCTTTGCTTCAGCAGCGGGTTTTTCTTCAGCGGGCTTGGCAGGCTCCTGAGCTTGGCAGTGCAATGGCATGAGCAGAGAGGCACACACAAAGGCACAGACGAGTATTAGTTTCATGGCCGGATCTCCCTAAGCGACTCAACGCGTCAATCGTGCATAGGGCGCAGTTTGGGCAAGTATAGTCCTCCGAGGGCGTTTTGCACTTTTTATTCTTTTGCGGTTGCTCTCTGCGGCAGGCCGTTCTCAGCGCGGGCGGAATCCATCCGGTGTGTTTTGCGATTGACCAGGGATGCGTAGAAGAGTAGCTTCCGACCAGCACCAATTCCCGCCCAACTGAAATCAAATTGTGGCCATCCTCAAAATCCTGGCATCTATGAAGCTAAGAGTATTGCTGCGGCGTTCTGCCGCGAAGCCACACCGAACGCAAGGAGAGCACTAATGGCAACCATCACTACCAAAGACGGCACACAGATTTATTACAAGGATTGGGGCAAGGGGCAACCCGTGGTTTTCAGCCACGGCTGGCCGCTAAGCGCGGATGATTGGGATGGGCAGATGCTGTACTTTGGGCGGCAGGGCTACCGCGTGATCGCGCATGACCGGCGTGGGCATGGGCGCTCCGACCAGACGTGGGACGGCAACGACATGGATACGTACGCGGACGATCTCGCCGCGTTGTTTGAAAAACTCGATCTGAAGGACGCGATCATGGTTGGGCACTCGACCGGTGGCGGCGAAGTGGCACGCTACCTGGGCCGCCACGGTACCAAGCGGGTTGCCAAAGCAGTGCTGATCAGCGCCATACCCCCGCTGATGCTGAAGACAGATAAGAATCCCACAGGACTGCCTATCGAGGCATTCGACGCGCTTCGGACAGCGCTTGCCGCGAACCGGCCGCAGTTTTACAAGGACATCACGCTGCCGTTTTACGGGTACAACCGGACGGGCGCGAAAATTTCCGAGGGAATCCGGGAACACTGGTGGCTGCAGGGAATGATGGGAAGCGTGAAGGCCCACTATGACTGCATCAAGGTGTTCTCGGAGACCGACTTAACGGAAGATCTGAAGAAGATCGACATTCCGGTCCTGGTACTGCATGGCGACGATGATCAGATTGTGCCAATCGGCGCTTCGGCTCTCCTGTCCTCGAAGCTATTGAAGAACGCAACGCTGAAGGTGTATCAGGGCTTTCCACACGGCATGCCCGCGACCAACGCGGATCAGATCAATGGGGACTTGCTGGCCTTCTTCAAGGGGCAGCGGCTCAGCGCAACCGCCTAGCGAATTAACCCACATTTCCGAAACGGGTTGCCTTGCGGCCAGCGGATTCAGAGGTTCGCAGCCCAAGCCCCCGGACCACTGCGAAGGAGGCCTATGTCCATCCCTCTTCGAAGCTTCGGTAAAACAGGCGTCCAAATCTCCGCACTAGGTTTGGGCGGCCATCATCTTGGTGCCGCGAAGGACGAGAAGACTGCCGTCGATATCGTCCACCGCGCGATCGATGGGGGCGTCACCTTTTACGACAACGCTTGGGAATACTATCGCGGCAAGACCGAGTCCTGGCTCGGCTTGGGGGTGAAGGGCCGGCGCGACAAAGTCTTCCTGATGACCAAGGTCTGCACTCACGGTCGCGATGCTTCGCTTGCCATGCAGATGCTCGAACAATCTCTGCGCCGTCTGCAGACCGACCACCTCGACCTCTGGCAGATTCACGGGGTGGTCTTTCAGAACGATCCCGAGCTTTTCATTCGTCCTGGCGGCGCGGCCGAAGCCCTGCAAAAAGCCAAGGAACAGGGCAAGGTGCGCTTCGTCGGCTTCACCGGCCACAAGGACCCTGAAGTGCATCTCGCCATGCTCAACACTGGCTTCCCCTTCGACGCTGTTCAGATGCCGCTGAACGCCTTCGATGCCACCTACTTTATGAGTTTCGAGCAAACGGTCTTACCCGTCCTCAATAAGCGCGGCATCGCGCCCCTGGGCATGAAACCCATCAGCGGACACGGCGATCCCGTGCAAATGGGCGCCCTTACTGCCAGTGAAGCGCTGCGCTATGCCATGAGCCTTCCCGTGGCCTGCACCATTTCCGGAGCGGAAGACCCGCGCATTATTAATCAGAATCTTGAAATCGCACAAAATTTTGTGCCCATGACAGCGGCTGAAATGCAGGCGCTGCGTGACCGGTGTCGCCAATATGCAGCAGACGGGCGATTTGAGTTGTACAAATCGTCACTCAAATTCGATAACCCGGAAGCCCGGCTGGTTCATGACTACCCTCTCGACACGACGCAGGCCGAGGTCAAGGACATGATTCGCGAAGCAGACGTCACCGGCCACGCATGGCCCCAGGTTTAGGCGAGGCACAGGTATGAAGGAGAATCCCAAAATTGGATCAGAAGTAAGCCGGAGAGACTTCCTGAAAGGCGCCGCGATTACAGGAGTTTCCGGCATGATTCCGAGTGACAACAGCACTGCAGCTGCCCAAAGGACAAACGAATCCGACCTGGCTGGCTTCCAGTCGCCAAAGCGTCCCTTGGGCAAGACCGGCCTGGAATGTTCGATTCTGGGGATGGGTGGCTTCCACCTCGCCACCGTCGGAGATCAGACTGAAATCAACAATATGGTTGCCAAAGCGATGGACCATGGCATCAACATCTTTGACAATGCATGGGAATATCTCGGCGGGCTCAGTGAAGAGCGTCTTGGCGTTGCTCTCAAGGGAAGGCGAGACAAGGCCATCGTTATGAGCAGCGTCTGCACGCATGGCCGCAAGCAGGACCTTGCCACGCGCATGCTGGAAGCGTCGCTTGTTCGTTTGCAGACCGATCACCTCGATGTATGGCAGATTCACGAGGTCATCTACCACAACGATCCTGAACTGATATACGCGTCCGATGGCGTTCTCGAAGCTCTTACCAAAGCGAAGCAGCAAGGGAAGGTGCGGTTCGTCGGCTTCGACGGGCACAAGGACCCAGCTATCCATCTAGAGGTGCTCCGCCGCGGCTACGACTTCGATACCATCCAGATGCCTCTCAATCCACTGGACCCAAGCTTCCGTAGCTTTGAGAAGAATGTTCTTTCCGTCGCGAATCAGCACGGCATCGCGGTCCTGGGAATGAAGAGTATGGGCGGTTCCGGCGAGCTCATCTCGAAAGGCGCCTTTACCCCCTCCGAAGCCCTCTCCTACGCCATGAGCCTGCCCGTTGCCACAACCATTAGCGGCATGGATTCGATGGGGGTTCTCGACCAGAATCTGGCGATCCTACGCGATTTCAAGACGCTCTCCGCCGACCGAATGCAGATGTTGAGAGACCACGGCAAACAATTCAACGATGGCCGGTACGAGCTATATAAAAGCACAATCAAATACGACCGGGATCTTGGCCGCAGCCAGCACGGTTATCCCCCGTCGGCTGCACTTCCCGTATGAAAGTGCCAGGATTGGCAGCCATCGGGCGCGGCTCAGCGCGACTGCCTGGCGAACTAATCCGCAAAACCGGCTGGCGGGGTTTGATTAGGCGTAATACTGAAAATCGCGCCAGAACTGCTGCCAGCCGGCTTTGGGCGGGCCACAGAGAAAAATGTCCCGGCGTTCAGTCGTTTCCTCGTTAACAACGCCTAGCGAATTTGTGTTTTGCGCCACCAGACGGCAGGAATTGAAGTTCGCTTCCACGAACGCGCGCGGGAAACCCACGATGATGAGAGTTTGCGGTGGCGGATCGCCATAGCCGCGCTCCCAGGAAGAGTTGACGCCGCTGATCGCGCGCGGCAGTCCGCGGCTCGGCCCGTACAGATTGATGGCGCCCACCTCGCCGTAATTTTCGGCCAGGATGCCGAGATGCAGGCGGGATTCGGCAGGTAGTGAATCGCGAACCTGCGCGAGAGTCGTAACCAGATTTTGCCAGCCAATTTCATCGCGCAAGGTCAGATTCACTTTGTCCGCAAATCGAAACCACGCGGAGTGAACCGGGGCGAGCGGCAAGGCGACGGCCATTGCGCCGAGAATGCTCAGCACCAGGGCCGTGGCGACGGCGACGCGAACTGCTTTCGCACGCGCCTGATTTAGAGTCGAAAGCCAGCGCTCACCCCACACTCCGCCGGCCGCGTACAACATCGGATAGGCCGGGGCGAGGTAATAGCCGCGGCCTTTTAAGATGAAGAACAGAACAAGCGTGACGATAAACACCCAGCCAATCGCCCGGAAGTTCCTGCCGTCGCGTGAGCGCAGGCAGAAATACAGGCCGGCAATCCACAGAGGGAACGACAGGAGCGTCATTTCCAACTGATCGGGCAGGAAGGATTGTGTCAAGTCTTCGGCAACGTCGCGCTGGTGAATGAAACGCAGAAAGTCATAGGTGACGAAATGATGCTGCACCTGCCACAGGAAATTTGGAGCGACCATTAAGAGAGAAACGAGCATGCCCAGCCAGGGCCAAATTGTGCGCAGGTATTTGCGCGAATCGCTCATTAGAAGGCCCGCCAGCACTCCCACGGCGAAGAACAGCATCGTGTACTTGGCCAGCATCCCCAGCCCGATCGAAGCACCCACAAGCAGGAAATACCGCGGATTGGAAGTTTTGAGCAGACGCACCAGCAAAAAGGCCGTTAGCACCCACGCGAAGTAATCGAAGGTCATGTACTGCATCAGCGCGCCGATCCCGAGGGAGAATGGAATCGAAGCGCAAGCGGCGACGACCTGGGCTGCGCGTCCACCGCCCATATCTTTGGCCATGCAGCCTGTCAATACGACGCTTATGGCTTGCACGAGCGCCGAGAAAAACCTAAAGCCGACCAGCGAAGTGCCGAACAGGGCTAGCGCCAGACGGCCGAGGAATGGCGTGAGTGGCGGGTAGGCGACATAACCCCACGCAAGATGCCGGGCGTCTTCCAGAATTGCCAGCTCGTCGCGATTGAATCCGTAGCGACCTGCGGTAAGCACGTGAACAACGAGCGTGGCGGCCGCAATCACGAGGAGAAGCGCCAAATCATTTCGAGCGCGGACCGACGGAGCTGCAGCGGGCTGGGTCGCAATGGCCGAAGGCTCCTTATGAAGATGGCTGGGTTCGATTTTCGGCGCCACGGAAACCTCTGAAAGAAGCGCCATGATAGCAGAAGCAGAATGCGGGTGAAGGTTCGGCGGAACTCTTAGCAGCTTTCGGTCCCAGCCGAAACGGGTCATTCGCCATCGCGCGCTCTTCGCGCGATGAATCTGGTTTTTTCTTGTTTTGGGGCGAACAGCAGATCCCTCACCCGCAAAAGACGCGCGTTCGGGATGACAACTACGGGAATTTTGTCGCAGCCTGCCAAAAAAGTCATCAAATGAAAAATGCCACGGGAGAGTTCTCCCGTGGCATGGGTGAAATCAGTCAAATAGTTAGCGGTTGCCGGATTTGCCCTTGTCGTCGAGGGCCTTGAACAATTCTTCCGTGCCGACGACCTGGCCGTTGCGCGTGCCTGGGATAAGCGTTTCCTGCTCGATGTCGCCCTTCTTGGCGCCGGCGATGGTAACGCTATTCACTTCGAGCGTGCGCCCGAGAGCGCGTTCGTAATTCGCCTTGGCTTCCGCGAGATTCGCCAGCGCCCGAAGTTCGGTGCCCTGTGCGGTGATTAAGTCGCGTTGCGTCAAGATCACCTGATACACGGTGGATGCGCCAAGCTGATATTTCTTCTGCTCGGCGTTGAAGGTCTGTTGTTGAAGTTCGCGCGCCTTGCTGGCCGCTTCGACTTGCGCGCGTCCCTGCTCCAGGGCGATGGTCGTGTTGCGCACGTCGAGCAACGCGTTGTTCTTTACCTGTTGGACTTGCGCTTCCAGCTGGCGTTTGACGAGTTGCGCGTGGAGGTTATCCGCCTGCGCGGCGCGATTCCTCAAAGGAATGCTGAGATTCAGGGCGACGTTATAGTCAGGGAAATTATTATGGAAAATTGAGGTCTGCGCGCCTCCAAAGCCATCTTTGGTCGTGCTCTGCACGGACTGGGTGCCAGTGCCAACAAAAATCGGCACTCCGTTTACCAGAACAGGATTTCCATTCTGATCGAAAATGGGCACCGTGCCCGGTCCTGTGAAATTCACGGGGCCAAGCAGAGTTGCATTGCCCGCGAGGCCGAACGAGCCATACTGTGCGCTGAGCGTAGCCGTGGGAAGAAGCGCATTTTTCGTGGCGCGAACGTCAATGTCAGCATTCTTCAGGTTGACGTATTGTTCCTGAAGGTCGGGGCGCTTCACGAACGCTTCCTTGATCGCGTCCTCGAAGTTGCTGGCCTGGATCGAAGCAGGTGAATCCGGTTTGTCCGTTGGCACGATCTCGACGTTGATCAGATTCGAGGCCAACGGATCCTTGGAGATGAAATTCTTCACCACCAGTTCATCCTGGAGACGAACGGTTTGCGCGACGATGAGGTTCTGGCGGTCCGTGGCCAATTCGGATTCCGCGCGAGTCACGTCCAGCGGGGCCATGGTGCCGATTTCCAGCTGTTTCTTGTTGTCATTGTAAAGCTTTTCCGACACCTTTACGGCCTGCTCCTCGACACCGACGTTCGCTCGCGCGAAGACGAGCTCCCAATACGCGTTGATCGTGCTGGTGACAGTGGTAATCGCTTGTTGCGAGAAAGCGAGGTCCGCAATCTTGCGATTATTTTCCGCGATCAGGATATTGCGCCGATTGATGAACCGCCCGCCACCCGCAAGAAGTTGTTGCTGGATTCCAACGACAAGGCTCGACTGGACATAGGGATTGAAAAAGTTTGCGGCAGTTGAGGAGGCGCGATTGTTGTCCCATGCGACATTGAACGAAGTTCCCGTATCAAAATTCTGCTGGTACTGCGTGTTATATGTGGCGCTGTGGGAAACCAGGGGGAAGACCGTAGGTGTCTGGCGACCCGAACCCGTGGCGCCCGTACCGGAAATGAAGGGGTTGTTGATGGGTGTTTTGCGGTCGTCGTAGGCGATCAGTTGGGTCAGCAGCGGATCGTAAGCGAGAAATGGAAGGTTCGCGGAGGAACTCACGAAAGCCCCTGCAGGAGTGCCATAGCTGGTGCCGCCCGCCCGCGCCTTGAGAACGCCCGCGTCGGCCATCCAGGGGTTGTAGCGCTGCACGACGATGTCCATGCTGTTTTCCAGCGCCAGGGCGATCGCGTCCTGCAAGCTGAGGTTCATTTTTCCATTGCTGATAAGCTGCTCCAGCCGGGGTGAGTTGGCGAGCACCCCGGGATCAACAAACTGGGAGCGGTACGGCGCGAACAGATTCGGAAACGGTTTGGGAGCGTGCGTGAAGTTGTACTTGGAGACTCCCAGCGAGATCGGCACGCCGCCCTGGGCCACGGGTTTGGCCGACTGAGCTGCCGCTGGCTCTTGCGCGAAGGCCGGTGAGACAGGCGCACCTGCGAGAATGCCTGCCAGAACGGCCGAAAGCAGGGACTTCAGGGACAGCTTCTTCATAAGATTTCCTCACCTCTGGAATAGTGACAATACTGAACTCTTGGAAAACCAACCCGTTATAAGGCTTCTCTTGTAAAACGATGCAAGAGGGCAATTTGTTTCATCCGGGATGCTGCTTGCGGAAGCACCCACAGCGGGCGCTCACCGGCCCGGGCGCTGGTTTCGAAGTCTAACAGGGGCCCTGATTCCTTGACAACGCGTTGCATGGAGGCTAGGCTGCTGACATTTCGACGTTTAGGAGACCCCGCGGTTAGCGGGCCTATGTTCGCGCGCGAAGAGCTTAAGAAGCTGTTTGAGCAGGCGGGAGCGGTCCGCCACGGGCATTTTGAGCTGTCGAGCGGCCTCCATAGCGGCACGTACGTGCAGTGCGCGCTTGTTTTGCAGTACCCGCGATTTGCGGAAAAGCTGGGGCAGGCGCTGGCCGCTTTGTTCTCGGATGCAAGGATTGATGTAGTTGTCTCCCCGGCGCTTGGGGGCGTGATTATTGGGCAAGAGGTAGCACGGGCATTGCCTGCGCATGGCGATGCGGTTGGCGGTGGTGTGCCGGCGATGTTTGTGGAGCGCGATGCCAGCGGAACGATGTGCTTGCGCCGCGGGTTCACCCTTAAGCCGGATACCCATGTGCTGGTGGTTGAGGATGTCTGGACGACCGGCGGCTCGACGCAGGAGGCCATCAGCGTGGTGGAAGAAGCTGGCGGGCGCGTGGTGGCGGCTGGCGCGCTGATCGACCGCAGCGGTGGCAAGATCGAATTTCCCGTGGAATCGAACGCGCTGATTGAATTGTTGATCGAAAGTTATGAGCCGGATGATTGCCCTCTTTGCCGGCAAGGCACCGTGGCTGTGAAGCCGGGAAGCCGTTACGCGCGGTCCGCCTCCTAGAGTCGCCGCACCGATCCCTGCATGCGTAATTTCAAACTCACAATTGCTTACGATGGGACCGATTTTCATGGTTGGCAGATTCAGAAGCATAAGCCGACCGTCCAGGGTGAAATCGTTTCGGTGTTGCGGCGACTGACGCAGGAGGATACGCAGCTTCTGGGCGCCGGACGGACGGATGCCGGCGTGCACGCGTTGGGGCAAGTGGGCAGCTTTCGCACGCAATCGGCGCTTTCCGCTCTGGAATTTCATCGCGCGCTGAATGCTTTGCTGCCACCCACCATTCGAATTGTGGCGGTGGAAGAGACCGGGCCTGATTTCAGCGCGCGATGGTCGGCGAAAGGGAAGATTTACCGCTACCGGATCTATCGCGGGAAGGTGGTGCCGCCGCTTTTGTGGCGTTACGTGCTGCACTATCCGTTTCCGCTGGATGAAGAGGCGATGAAGGACGCGGCGGCGCGATTTGTAGGCATGCACGATTTCACTTCGTTTGCGGCATCCACGGGCTCCGAGGATGACGACAAAGAGCGAAATATGCAGCGCGAGATTTTTTCCGCGGAGCTCCGGCGGACGGAGGACGGTGAAGAGCTTTGGTTCACGGTGCACGGGCGGTCGTTTTTGCGGTATATGGTGCGCAAGATGGTGGGGACGCTGCTCGAGGTGGGCCGAGGAAAGCTAACGCCCGCGGATATAGACAAGCTGTATGAGTTGAAGGATCGATCGAAATCCGGACCCACGGTGCCACCGCAGGGATTGTTCATGGTGATGGTGGATCACGATTCACCATATCGGGTCGACTGACACGACAAGGCAGAGTAGTTCTGCTCTGCGTCCTCTGCACTCTTCCTCTGTGACCTCTGTGTTAAAATCCTTTCTTCTCTTCGAATTTACCTACTTAACCGAGCGACCGAACTGCGAACACTATTCGCAAACCGTCCGAGAGAGTAGAATCAAGCCCATGGCCGCAACTTCTCCGCTGTTGGACACTTTGCCTTCGATTGATCCCGCAACCGGCAAGGTTTTGCAATCGTATGAACGAACGTCACCGCTAGCGGTGCCGCAACTGCTCGCCAAGGCGCGCGAGGCGCAACAGAGCTGGGCGAAGCGGCCGGTGGAAGAACGGTGCGCGCGGGTCGCGATTCTAAAGACGAAGATACTTGAGGCGCGCGATGTTCTCGCCGACGCGGTTGTGCGCGAATCAGGCAAGCCACGGGCGGAAGCCAAGTTTGCCGACGTTTTTGTTTCGCTCGATTCCGCGGACTATTTCGCCAAATACGGCGCGTCTCTGCTAAAGCCGGAATCGGTGGCGCACCACAGCCTGGCCGCGAAAGCCAAATTCGGAAAACTCTTCTACGAGCCGCTGGGAGTGGTGGCGATCATCAGTTCGTGGAACTACCCGCTGGCCATCCCCATGGGCCAGATTATCGCTGCTGTGGTTGCGGGGAACGCCGTGCTCTGCAAGACCAGCGACTTTACACCGGAGTGCGGCGAATTAATCGGAAAATTATTTCGCGATGCCGGATTTCCCGCCGATCTTGTCACGATTGTCCAGGGCGGCGGGGAAGTGGGCCAGGCGCTGATTGATGCGCGTCCGGACAAGGTGTTTTTCACCGGCAGTGTGTTTACGGGGCGGCACGTGGCCGAGGCTTGCGCGCCGCTGCTGATTCCCAGCGTGCTGGAACTTGGTGGGAAAGACGCGATGGTGGTTTTGGGCGACGCCGACGTCGAAGTTGCTTCGAGCGCGGCGGTTTGGGGCAGCTACACGAATTGCGGCCAGGTATGTCTCTCTGTCGAGCGGCTTTTCGTGGAGCAATCGATCAGCGAAGTGTTTATTCAGAAATGCGTGGAGAAGACGCAGAAGCTGCGCATGGGTTCCGGAAACGATCCCGACACGGAAATTGGCCCGCTGATTCGCCCGCAGCATGTGCAGCGGATGAGCGAGCTTCTGGCGGATGCGGTGCAGCGCGGCGCGCAGGTTTTGTGCGGAGGGCGGCCGCGGCCGGACCTGGGGCCAAACTTTTTTGAGCCGACTGTCGTCACCGGCGTGGATTCCTCGATGAAGCTTTTTCAGGACGAGACGTTTGGCCCGATCATGGCGATTCGCGTGGCCCGCGATGCGGAGGAAGCGATCGCTCATGCCAATGATTCCGAATTTGCGCTTTCGGCGAGCGTGTGGACCGGCGACCTTGAGGGCGGGAAGAGAATTGCACAACGCCTGCGCGCGGGAACGGTGATGGTGAATGACCTCATCAGTGGCTTTGCGATTGCCGAAGCGCCTCACGGGGGCTGCGGCTTGAGCGGCTGGGGACGCACGCACGGTAAAGCGGGCTTCCAGGAAATGGTGCATGTAAAATATGTGGATGTGGACCGGCTGCCGCGGATGGAAAAGCCGTGGTGGTATCGCTACGGCGGCGATCTGGAGAAGGCCGCTGATGCGTTTCTGAATTTTGAGTTTGCCGGCGGCGTATTCGCGCGGTTGCGTCATGCCCGCGCGGCGCTGAAGACGATGTTTCGTGACCACGGTTTGAAGTAGAAGAACAGGAGCGAGCGTTGCCAGACGAAACGCCAGTAGCGGTGCAAACAAGCGCCATACCCAAAATCAAGACGCGCAAGCCCAAGCAGCGCGCTTGCGACGAGCGCAACGAGAAGGGCAAGCTTTGCGCGGGACACTTGAAACGCTGGTACGACCTGACGCCGGAGGTCGAAGCGATTGTGGGCAAGGGCGCGGAGATCTATCGCTGCGAGTTCTGCAAAATCCTGTTTCGGCCTGATCCAAAGCAACAGCCCAACAGCTACACGCTTCGATACTAGACCGCGCAGGGAGACCTCTCACCCGTGAACCGCAAAGAATGGATCCACGACTGGAATTCGGTTGGGCCGATGTCCATCGCGCCCGGCACGCGCGTGCTGCTGAACGACGAAACGTTGCGCGACGGGCTGCAGAATCCTTCCATTCAAGATCCGACCATTGAAGAGAAAATTGAAATCCTGCATTTGATGGAATCGCTGCAGATCGATTCCGTCAACATCGGCCTTCCTGGGGCTGGCCCGCGCGCTTTCCAGCATACGGAGGCGCTGGCTCGCGAGATTGCCACGAATCGCATGCGCATCAAGCCAAACTGCGCGGCGCGCACGATGGAAGCCGACATCCGGCCCGTTGCGGAGATTTCGCAGCGCGCCGGCATCGCTATTGAAGCCGCCACATTTCTCGGGTCCAGCCCGATTCGCCGCCTGGTGGAAGACTGGACCGTGGATCATCTGGAACGCACCACGGAGATGGCGGTGAAGTTTGCGGTCGCGGAAGGGCTTCCTTCGATGTACGTCACGGAAGACACAGTGCGGACGGATCCCGCGACCGTGAAGCGGCTATACACGACGGCGATCCGCTGCGGCGCTCGCGCAATCGTGCTGTGCGATACCGTCGGTCACGCGACGCCGCAGGGCGCGTATAACCTGGTGAAATTTGTAATGGAAAATGTTGTGAAGCCGAGCGGCGAAAAGATTCGCGTGGATTGGCATGGCCACCGCGACCGCGGCCTCGATATTGCCAATTCGCTGGCAGCGGTTGCGGCGGGCGCGGATCAGGTTCATGGCGTGGCGTTATCGCTCGGCGAACGCGTCGGCAACACACCAATGGAGCTGTTGCTCGTGAATCTCCGCCTGATGGGATTGATCGAAAACGATTTGAGCTCGTTGCGGGCGTATTGCGAAAAAGTCGCGAAGGCAACGCACACGGTCATTCCGCCGAACTATCCCGTTTTCGGCAAAGACGCGTTCCGCACCGCCACGGGAGTTCACGCCGCCGCCATCATCAAGGCGCTTCGGACCGGGGATCGCGATCTCGCGGACGCGGTCTACAGCGGGGTGCCGGCCCATCTCTTCGGCCTCGAACAAGTCGTCGAAATCGGCCCGATGAGCGGGAAGTCCAACGTGCTCTACTGGCTCTCGCGCCACAACATCCCGGCTACGGACGAGGTTGTCAATCGCATCTTCGACGCCGCCAAACAATCCTCGCGCGTGCTGACCGAGCAGGAATTGCTGGCCCTCTGCCCGTCCTCCATCACGCCAGCGTAACCTGTATTCGCTCGCAATGATCCGAAAGTCTAGCTGCGTGTCAGTTGCCGGTTTAGGCCGCTGACTGGGAGTTAGCCCGTCATTCCCTGCACGAAGCCTTGTCGTATTGGGGGACCAAGGCAAATTTCAGGGAACTCCGTATCGAGAATCGGTGTCTCATAGATATCATGCGAACACGGTGGAGATTCATTCTGCCAATTGTGGCGCTGGTGGCTTTCGCGGCAGTGAGCTGCGCGTCCGTGAGCACGAACAGGAGCCTTGGAACAACTCCGCGCCGATATTATTGGTGGTCATCAATTCGGCTTAATTCAGACCCGCTGAATAAAAATCCCAGAGTTCCTCCTGCTTGCAAATTTGGTCAGGAAGACTGTGGATGGGACCCCCAATTCATCTGGGTTGAACCGGGATATCTAACAAAATCGCTCATCGCGCTTGCTCTTCCTGCGTTTGCTCTCGGCGCAATTTGTGTCAGTGGTCTCGGACATCTGGGAGTCAGCGAGGTGCGGAGTTTTATGCTGTTGATGCCGATTTTCATGTTTGCTTGGTTTTATTTCATTGGCTGGGTTGTGGACAGATGGATGCGGAAACGCTGCGAACGAACTGCCTGAATCCAGATTAGCGCACAAATCGGACACTGACCTGGTATCTAAAGTCCTCTCGATTTGTGTTCGTTCGCGCTAAAATGGCGGCGTGGATTATTCCGCGTCCCTGATTCTCTCCTGTAAGTCGAGTTGGCCCGCGCAACTGCCAATTGGTACAGTGAAACGCGTTGCTGTTTGCGCTATTCTTCTCGTCATGCCGATTCGCTCCGCCCTCTCGCAGGCCGCACGGCCGCTCACTTCGTTTTCCCTTGCGGAGCAGCCACAGGTGCGCGCGGCGCTGGATTGGTTTGCGAAAAACCTGAAGTGGATCAACGAGCAGCAGGCCGCGCTGACGGAGATTCCGGCTCCCTCCTTTCAGGAGGAGAAACGTTCGGCGGCTGTGAAGGCTTTGTTTGTGGCCGAAGGGTTGCCGGTACAAACCGATAAACTCGGAAACGTCATCGCTGAGCTTCGCGGCACAAACGACAAAGAATGCATCCTTCTTGCCGCGCATCTGGATACGGTTTTTCCGGCGGACACGGACGTAAAGGTGCAGCGTGAGGGCGATCGCCTAGTCGCTCCCGGAATTTCCGATAATGGCACCGGCCTCGCCGCCCTTTTGGCCATTGCGCGCGCGTTTCAGGCGGCCAAAATACGACCGCAGCGCACAATTCTGTTTGCCGCCAACGTTGGCGAAGAGGGCGAAGGGAATTTACGCGGGATGCGCGCGCTGATTGACGCTTACCGGACGAAGTTGCGCGCGGTGATCGTCCTCGACGGCTCAGGCACGGATCATGTCACCACCAAGGCGCTGGCTTCGCGGCGGCTGGAAGTTACGATCAGCGGGCCGGGCGGACATAGCTGGTCGGATTTCGGGATGGTGAATCCCATCAACGCGCTGGTGCGCGGTTCGCTGCGCTTCATTAATACAAAAATTCCCGTGTCGCCGCGGACCACGTTCAACCTCGGGCAGGTGGAGGGGGGCACCTCGGTCAACTCGATTCCACACGAAGCAAAATTGAAAGTGGATCTGCGGTCGGAGAGCGAAGACGAGTTAGTGCGCCTGGAGTCGGCGCTGCGCGATTGCATCGCCACCGGCGTGAAGGACGAGATGGACAACGCGCGCGACCGCAGCAAAGGCAAGCTGGATTGGAAAGTGGACCTGATCGGCAGCCGGCCGGGAGGAGAATTAACGGCAGACTCCTCGTTGCTTGCCGCATTGCGCGCGGCCGACGATTACCTGGGAAACCAATCGAGAATCGAGCGCTCCTCGACCGACGCGAATATCCCGCTGTCCCTGGGCATTGAAGCAATCGCGATCGGTGCGGGCGGAAATGGCGGCGGCGCGCATTCGCTGCAGGAGTGGTACGAGCCGGCCGGGCGTGAACTCGGGCTGCAGCGGGCTTTGCTGACTCTTCTTGGCGTCTCTGGTGTCGCGCCGGAAAAGGCACGATGACGACTCGCTACTCGCGACACCTCTTCTTTTTACTGGGAATGGCTGCATTCACTTTCTTGTCGGCGCGTCCTGCGTTTCCGCAACCAGGCGAACCTGCGCACAAGACGACGTATTACCTGCACGGACGGATTTACACCAACGATCCGAAACAGCCCTGGGCTTCCGCGATGGCCGTTCGCGACGAAAAGATCTTCTGCATCGGCTCCATCGAGCACATCTTGCTGGATTGCGGCGGCTCCAAAGCCGAAGCGGAGATTGTTCAATTAAAGGGCCGCTTCGTGATGCCGGGATTCAATGACGCGCACTCGCATCTGGGTGGCGCTGGCCGCGACAAGCTAGCGTTGGATTTGAAAGGCACGGACTCGCTGGCCGAACTCCAGCAACGCGTGCGAGTCGCAGCCTCACAACACAAGCCTGGCGAATGGATCGTCGGTAGCGGCTGGGACCAGACGCGCTGGCCGGACAAGGCTTTTCCTCGTCGCCAGGATCTCGACGAAGTTTCCCCCAACAATCCTGTATTCCTCGTGCAAGTTACAGGACACGTCGCGGTCGCCAACTCCCTGGCCTTGAAACGGACCGAAATTACGCCGGATACCAAGAATCCCATGGGCGGGGAAATCGAACGAGACGCCGAAGGGAATCCCACCGGGATGTTCAAGGAAGGCGCGGCGATGGAGTTCGTCGTGCAGAAAATTCCGGAGCCGACCGACGAAGAGCGCCGCCGCGGGATCGAGCTGGTGTTGCAGGAACTGGCGCGCAACGGCGTGACCTCAGCCCAAGATAATTCCGCATGGGAAGATTTTCTTGTCTATCACCAACTGAAGGAAGAGAAGAAACTCACGGTGCGCATTACCGAGTGGCTGCCGTTCATGGCGCCGCTGAATGAACTGCAGAATATGCGCTCGGAGGGCGGCACAACCGATCCCTGGTTGAAAACCGGCGCGCTAAAGATGGTCACCGACGGCGCGCTTGGTTCGCGGACCGCGGCTTTGCTGGCTCCGTATTCGGACGAGCCGAATACCAGCGGCATCATGACCATCGAGCCGGAGAAACTGAAAGCAATGGCGTTGGACCGCGACAGACTCGGCTTTCAACTGGCATTTCACGCCATCGGGGACCGCGCCAACCGCGTCGCGCTGGACGTCTTCGAATCGGTACAGCGCGTGAACGGCACACGCGACCGCCGCGACCGGATCGAACACGCCCAGGTTGTCGCTCCAGAGGACATCGAGCGATTCGGCGCGTTGCACGTCATCGCTTCCATGCAGCCCTCGCACCAGAGCAATGACATGCGCTGGGCCGAGCAACGGCTTGGTCCCGAGCGCGTGAAAGGCGCCTACGCCTGGAACTCCATTCAAAAAACCGGAGCGAAGATGGCGTTCGGCACCGATTACGACGTCGAGCCCATCAATCCGTTTCGCGGCCTGTATGCCTGCGTCACTCGCGAGTTGCCCGAGGGAGGCCCCGCCGGCGGCTGGCAGCCCCAGGAAAAAATCTCGCTGGAAGATTGCATCCGGGCCTACACAATCGGTTCCGCGTACGCGCAGTTTGAAGAGGGCAAAAAGGGCGACCTGAAAGAGGGCAAGTACGCCGACTTCATCATCCTCTCGCAGGACCTGACCAAGGCCACGCCAAAAGAGATCCTCAGTATGGAAATTCTGCAAACCGTCGTCGGCGGCCGCACCGTTTATCAGAAGAAATAAGCTGCGTTTTCTTCTTCTTTCATCCTATACCTCTGGCCTTCGCGGTCGCTCTCCGCAGGATAGTAGCTTCCGGGCCTTTTCCGCTCGATTACAGATACACTGTCGGGGCAGTTTGCCTGGATAGTGCCGCTGATGAACGCCCGGAAAAAAGCCGACCTGTCACTGATGTTCTGCTCGCTCATCTGGGGCGTGACGTTTGTGGTGGTGAAAAACGCGCTGGATGAGTCGTCGGCGTTTCTGTTTCTTGCGGTGCGGTTCACCATTGCAACGGTGGTGATGGCTCTGCTGCAGTTCCAGGTGATTTCGCGCATTGAGCCGCAGGAAGTGTTCGCCGGCATGCGGCTGGCGTTTTTCATGTTTGCCGGTTATTGCTTCCAGACTGCCGGACTGCAGTACACGACGGCGAGCAATTCCGGGTTTGTTACCGGCTCGAGCGTCGTGCTTGTGCCGCTGCTGCTGGCGATTTTTTGGGGACGGCGGCTGACGCGCTGGATTTATGTGGGGGCGTTCGCGGCGCTCATCGGCTTATATTTTCTGACTGTGCCCGCCGAAGGTTTGCGGTATCTGAACCGCGGCGATGTGCTCACCTTTGTGGCTGCCGGATTCTACGCGGTGCACATCATTCTCGTTGGCGATTATACACAGGAACACTCCGTGCGGGCGCTCAGCCTGATCCAGGTGGCGGGTTGCGCGCTGATGGCGTGGCCGCTGACTGGCGCCGCCGCGGCCATTCACTGGCAGCCGTTGCGGTTTTCCGGGCGCTGGGAGCTTTGGCTGGCGATCGTCGTCTGCGCGGTGTTTGCAACGGCCGTGGCCTTCACGGTGCAGCTCTGGGCGCAGCAATTCACTTCGCCGGGGCACGCCGCGATTCTCTTTGCGTTGGAGCCGGTATTCGCGGTGATCACTTCTTATATCGTGCTGCACGAGCGATTGTCGGCGCGCGCGATGAAGGGCGCAGGGTTGGTGGTCGCGGGAATCGTGCTGGCTGAATTGCTGGGAGCGCCGACTGCGCCGGAAGCGCCGGAGCCGGTGTTTGAAGGAAGGATATATTTCAAGCCGTGGTGGAAGGGGAGGTAAACAAGCCGTAAGCCATTAGCCATAAGCTGTTAGCTTTCAAGAATCACCCGGCTGGGGCTTTCGCTGATTCGTCCCGGGAACGGCGGACTTAAAGCTTAAAACATAAGGCTTAAGGCTACTTTGCTATCGTCCGTTGGAGTAATTCTTTATGTCCACGGCTTCGTACATTGTGGCTGTTGTTGCGTGGGCCTTTTCGTAGGTGTCGATGGAGTCGGCGTGGAGCAGGGAAGTGCCGATGTCGTCGAGGCCCTTGAGGAGAACTTCCTTGCGCGAGGGGGCGATTTCAAATTTGTAGACCAGGCCGTGATTGTCTTTCACGGTTTGGCTGGGCAGATCGACGGTCAGCCTGTAACCCTCTTCTTTTTCCGTTCGCTGAAAGAGTTCTTCGATTTGGGCTTCGGTGAGTTCGGCGGGGAGGATGCCGTTCTTGAAGCAGTTGTTGTAGAAGATGTCGGCGTAGCTGGGCGCGAGGATTACGCGGAAGCCGTAATCGCCGATGGCCCAGGGAGCGTGCTCGCGGCTGGAGCCGCAGCCGAAGTTGGCGCGGGCCAGCAAAACAGAAGCGCCTTTGTAGCGCGGAAAATTCAGCACGAACTCCGGGTTCGGTTTTTCGCCCGGCAAATACCGCCAGTCGTAGAAGAGTGTGCGCCCAAATCCCTGGCGGGTGAGCGCCTTTAGAAATTGCTTCGGCACCATCTGGTCGGTGTCGACATTGACCCGATTCATCGGTGCGACTAGTCCGGTGTGTGTTGCGAATGGCTGCATTGGTCCGATTCCTCCAGTGAGACGAAAAAGAACCGGTCTGAAAACCGGCCACTGCAAATTCAGGGTAGAACATCCGTATTGCCCAAGTGCATTTCCCATGCCATGAAAGCGAGACCGGAAAGAACAGTTACCCACAGCAGCACGTTGTAGGCTGTTTGTGGCATTGGCCCGCGATTCATGCCGAATCGAGCCGAATAGCGGATTCGGATAGTGACCAAAGCCAGGAAGCCGAGGCCGAAGATCACCGTAAAGAAAAGTGAAAAGTAGTCTCTCAGAACTCTCCCTCAAGAAGGTCTCACTGGAACTTGACCGCGACTGCGACGCAATCTGTATCACTCCACGTGGGCGACATCGAATTCGCGGACGTCGACGAAGTGGCCGGCGATTGCGGCGGCTGCGGCCATCACCGGGCTGACGAGATGAGTGCGGCTGTCTTTGCCCTGGCGGCCTTCGAAGTTGCGGTTGGAGGTGCTGGCGCTGCGCTCGTGCGGCGGCAGAACGTCGGCGTTCATGCCGATGCACATGCTGCAGCCCGCGTCGCGCCATTCAAAACCAGCGTCAGTGAAAATTTTGTCGAGGCCTTCTTTTTCCGCTTGCGCCTTTATGCCGCGCGAGCCGGGGACAATCAATGCCTGCTTGATGTTTTTCGCGACGTGCTTGCCCTCGACGAAATGCGCCGCAGCGCGCAAATCGTCCAGCCGGGAATTCGTGCAGGAGCCTATGAACACGCGGTCCAGGGGGATGTCCACGATCGGCGTGCCGGGTTTCAAGCCCATGTACTTCAGCGCGCTTTCGGTGGCCTTCTGGTCGTTCAGATCTTTGTAGTCGTGCGGGTCGGGGATGCGCCCGTTCACGCTGGTGACCATGCCGGGGTTTGTGCCCCAGGTAACCTGTGGCGCGATCTGCTCCGCCTGCAGTTCCACGGTCATATCGAATTTCCCGCCTTCGTCGGACTTCAGCAGCTTCCAGCGCTCGACCGCGGCCTGGAATTCCTTGCCGCGCGGCACAAACGGCCGGCCCTCGAGATACGCGAACGTGGTTTCGTCCGGCGCGATCATGCCCGCGCGCGCGCCGCCTTCGATCGTCATGTTGCAGACGGTCATGCGCCCGTCCATCGAGAGGGAACGGATGGCTTCGCCGCCGTACTCCGCAACGTGGCCGGTGCCGCCGCCGATGCCGATTTTTCCGATGATGGCGAGGATGATGTCCTTGGCGGTGACGCCCTTGGGGCGCCTGCCGTTCACCACGATGTGCATCGTCTTCGAGCGGCTCTGCACCAGGCACTGTGTCGCCAGCACGTGCTCGACTTCGCTGGTGCCGATGCCGAAGGCCAGCGTGCCGAATGCGCCGTGCGTGGAGGTGTGGCTGTCGCCGCAGACGATCGTCTGCCCGGGCTGGGTGATGCCAAGTTCCGGGCCGATGATGTGCACGATGCCCTGGTTCTTGCTGTGCATGTCGAAGAGGCGCACGCCGGATTCGCGACAGTTGCGCTCCAGTGCTTCAAATTGCAGCTTGGCGTCGGTGTCCAGAATCGGCAGCAGACGATCGGTCGTCGAGACGGAGTGGTCCATCACGGCAAACGTGAGATCGGGGCGGCGAACTTTCCGGCCCTCGGCCCTCAACCCGGCGAATGCTTGCGGGGAGGTGCCTTCGTGAACGAGGTGCCGGTCAATATAAATAAGTGCCGGCTTGTTTTGTTCTTCGTAAACGAGGTGGTTGTCCCAGATTTTTTCGTAGAGTGTTTTGGCTGCCATAAGTGTCCACTAAAAGTTTAGCACTCTGGCGACACGGGGCAAGTCGCTGTCCTCTGGGAGCACAATCTTGCCGGATCGCGCTTCGCTCAGCCAGGCTTCGGGCGGTTGTAATAGAGGACCAGCCCGGTCAGATTGGCGAGCACAATCACCGCGACGGTTTTTGCCGAGTACGCCGACTGGCTGGCGACGGGAATAATGGGAAAAATGGAAAGCACCACGAATAGCAGCGTCATCAGGAAGCCGAAACTCGCCAGAACTTTCATCCAAAGTGGGCCGCGCAGGGAAGAATCTTTTCCCGCCAGGACCGGGATGGCGAACAGCGCCAGGTACGCAATCGCATAGAACGTGAATGCCCAGATTAGCAGCAGTTCGAACGCTTCCTGCGCGCCGACGCCGGCGAGCACCGCGATGCTCGCCGCAAGGGTGATGCCTCCCAGGAAAAAGATGGAGTTGACGGGCGTGCGATAGCGCGGATGCAGCCGCGTGAACCATTGCGGCGGCAGGTGGTCCCATCCGGCGCACATCGGAAGCCGCGTGTTCGCGGCAAAGTTCAGGCTGAAGCTGGAAAGATAGTTTGTGAGCAGAAAGAGAATCGCCACCGGGACGATCACTTCGCCCAGCCGTGTGCCGCCCAGCGCCACACGCAGTGCCTGAGGAATCGGGCCGATCACGTCAATGTTGTCCGGCGAAACATACGCCAGGATGGCGCTGGTGCCAAAAATGTAGAGCAGCGCAATCAAGGGAGCCGCGATCCAGATGGCGCGCGTCAGGTGGCGGCGCGGATTGCGCGACTCTCCCGCAAAAATCGCGGCGTATTCAAACCCGCAGAGCGCGCCGAAGCTCATTTTGCTGAAGACGCTGAAGCTGAAAAGTGTCAGCGGCGGCAGCACCAGGTGCAAGGGGTGATACCCATTCACAACTTGGCCGCCGAAGTGGATAAGGGGAAGCGCGGCGAGAAGCAGGATGATCAGAACCGTCAGCGCGCTGCCAACATTTGCTACCCACTTGCCGACACCGAGGCCGAGATGCGCCACCAGCATCAGTCCGCCGATAATGCCCACCGATGTAGCGAGGAGAATTCCTCTGTGTGCGGCAACGGCGTCGGCGTTCAAGCCCAGGGCGTACGCCGCATAGTTGGTGGTCACGAGCCCAATCGAGGCGACGTAGAGCACGACGTACATCCACAAATTGAGCGCGACTAGGAAGCCGATGGCGTCGCCGAAGGCGTGGCGCGCCCATTCGTAGAGGCCGCCTTCGATCGGGAGCCGCTGGTTCAGGTAGGAAACGACCAGCGCCTGTGGCAGGAAGAAAAGCGCGATGGCCAGCAGCCACAAGACCACATGCGCCGGGCCGGCCTTCACCGCCGAGCCAAAAAAATCGGGCACCACTACGAGCAGGATTGAGGCGAGAACGAGATCGGCGAAGCCAAGTTCTTTTCGGAGGGCAGCGGCGGGCGCCGCGGGTTGCAATTCGGCAATGGCCGGCGTGGTGCGGCTGAGGGTGGCCAAGTGTCCGGACCGAAGTCCTTGTCTCCTGGAAAGAAAGTGGCGATAGTGTGCCGGGTAAGAAAAAGAGAAGCAAGGGAATTTCTAAACTTCAAAAATAAATTTGCCATCCTGGGGGTCGCGTCGTTTGCGGCCCGAAGGACCTCAACTTTGAACTTCTATAACTTTCTCAGTTGATGTCCTTCGGCTATCTCCGGTTTTTGGAGTCCGGTGATAGCCATTGCCTGCTTTGCACCGGAGTCCCCAAACCGGACCTCATCGGATAGCCTCAGGATGACAACGTATTTTTGAGTTAGGGGTCGGAACTGGATAATTTGGAGGAAGATGTCAGCGAACGCCGCTCTTCGCGCACGTTAACTTGGTAGTGGCGTACGCGGCGGTCGTAGGACGTGAGCAGGTGCACCGCTTCCTCCGCGACAACCGCGGACTCGCGGTCCGCGCCTGCGAAGCGTTCGATGGCTTCGAGCGATGCCCACAACGTCTCTACGATCATCTCCACCACGACGCCGTCGGATTGCGTAAGCACCCGCGCCTCGATGAAGCCTTCCTTTGAGCGGAGATGAGGCAGCACATGTTCATTGAAGTGGCGAAGATAATCGGAAAGGCGAACTTCGGTTGTGCGGGCGGACCAGAATCGGACAACCATTTCAACTTACTCCCCGGCTGGCAGCTGCGTTCGCGATGTCTGCGTCCGCACCGACCACAACAGTCCATGGCCGAACTTCCCAGCGTTGCACGAGGCCGTTGCGGACGTAGGGATCTTTTTCGGCAAACGCCCTGGCGGCATTGGGAGATTCACCACGAAATACAATTAACGCCGTGTCTGCCGGCTCGGCAAACGCGCCGCCCAGAGCCAGTTCGCCGCGTTCGGCCGCACTGCGCGCGTGGGCGAGATGCGCTTCACGGAACGCCAGGCGGCGCTCCACAAATCCATCCACCACATGATAGAAGAGCGCGTAGTAGCCCATGGTTGCCTCCCTGGCCGGAGTGGGATCTGCAGAAAAATAGCCTACCACGTTGCGCCTGCGATTCGGAGTTTGCGCGGAGCCCGACCGAGTCGGGGCCGCTCCGACGGATTAGCCGCCGGCGATGGACGGAACGAGGAGGACGCGGTCGCCGTCTTTCAGCGGGGAGGACTCGCCGCCTAAGAAGCGGATGTCCTCTTCGTTGAGATAGACGTTGAGGAACTGGCGAATCTGCCCCTGCTCGTCACGGACGTGGCGAGAGAGCGCCGGGAACTTCGCGGTCAGGTCGTTCAGGGCTTCGGCGACCGTGGTTGCGCCGCTGTCTACTTTTGGGGAACCTTCGGTGAAGCGTCGAAACGCTGTTGGGATTTCTATTGTGATTGCCATGGGCTACTCCAATCCTTTCGATGCGGCATGGTTGCCGGCTGGTAGAACTTAAATGTCATTCCGAACCCGTTCGCCTTTTGAACGGGGAGAGGAATCTGCTTTTTCTTCGGTGGCTGCGAAAAGCAGATCCCTCACCCGCAAACGACGCGGGTTCGGGATGACAACTTGTGAGCGCGTTCTTAAAGTTCATGAAACCTGCACACTGTCCTTCAACTGCTCATGAAGGAGCGCTTCGAAGGCGTCGAGCCTTGGCTCGATCACTTCGGTCAGCGGGAAGTCGGCGGCGATGGCGTCCGTGGTCTTGAGGCCGTTGCCGGTTATGCAGGCTACTGTTGTTTCATCCTTGGCTATGCGGCCTTGTTGGATGAGCTTGGCGGCGACGCCCGCGGTTACGCCGCCGGCGGTTTCCGCGAAGATTCCTTCGGTTTCGGCCAGCAGTTTGATTGAGTCGATGATCTCCGGGTCCGAAACATCTTCCGCCCAGCCGCCCGATTCACGAATCAGGCGCAGGGCGAATGGCCCGTCGGCGGGATTTCCGATCGCCAGCGACCGCGCAATCGTGTTCGGCTTTTGCGGCTCAAACCGCGCCAGCCCTCGCTTCACGCCATCTGCAATCGGCGAGCATCCGGTGGCCTGTGCGCCGAAGAACTTCACCTGCTTCGGCTCAACCCACCCAAGATGCGCCAACTCGGCAAACGCCTTGGCGATCTTGCCAATCAGCGAACCGCCTGCCATCGGCACCACCACGTTGTCGGGGAGTTCCCATCCAAGCTGCTCCGCGATTTCGTAGCCATGCGTCTTTGAGCCTTCCGCGTAATACGGACGCAGGTTGACGTTGACAAGTCCCCAGCGGAACTTATCGGCAATCTGCGTGCAGAGCCGGTTGACGTGGTCGTAGTTACCGTTGATCCGCACAATTCTCGCGCCATAGACCGCGGTGTTCAGGATTTTCGCGGGCTCCAGATCCGCGGGGATGAACACGCAAGTGTCGAATCCCTGTTGCGCGCCCTGAGCGGCGACGGCGTTGGCCAGGTTTCCTGTGGAGGAGCATCCAATCGTCTCGAAACCAAATCGCCGTGCCGCGGCAAGCGCCGTGGCCACCACGCGATCCTTAAACGAAAGAGAAGGGAAGCACACCGCATCATTCTTGAAATAGAGATTCTTCACGCCGAGGTGCGCGCCCAGCTTACGAGACTTCACCAGCGGCGTTCCCCCGATGGGCTGGCTGGGCGTGAACCCCTGCGGCAAGGGCAGGAATTCGGCATAGCGCCACATGTTGAAAGCGCGGAGCGACACGGCTTCGCGGCTGGTGGCCTGCCGCAAGGCTTCGTAGTCGTAGCTCACTTCCAGGGGAGCGAAACACTCTTCGCAGTAGGATTGCGGTTGATTCGGATACTTCTTCCCGCATTCTCTGCATCGTAAAAAGTAGATTTCCTTCATAAGTCACCTCGCCGGGACTCGCTGGCGACAGGCCAAGAGCCACCGATGGAATGACGTGGGATGATGTCGGGCAGCGCGGAGGGGTAAAATGAAAAAGCCCTCCGTGCCAAAGTGCGGGGAGGGTCTCAGAAAATCTGTGAACTCTACCAACTCTTTAGCAGTTTTTTACGTGGAGCAAGTCGCCCTAAATCGCCACGTGACACCGCAATTGCGGCTAACCTATTTATGCTAGAACTCGAACTCCTTGTCAAGCCGAAACTTACCGGCATATTTGCGAGACGCCCAAAGCTATCCTCTTCACGTCCAACTTAATCATGCACCAAAGTTCCGGTGAGACCCGTCCGGATGGCCAGTTAACGCCGAGGCGCATCTAAGGTAAGTAGAAACTCCGAGCATTCCACGGTGTTATACTTTGCGCAGGTGGACTGGGCCACGGATATAGATAGGAGCCAGATCGTATGGAGCAGTCAACAAATACCAAGGTGAATTGGACCAGCCGGCGCACGTATGTAGCCGCTGGGCTGATCGCAGCAACGCTTTCGGTGGGCATTCTGATTGGCACGGTGGTTTCCGGGAAGGTTTCCGCCATGCGGTCATTCTCGTTCGCGGGCTCTTCCGCCGCGCCACTTGCCCTGCCGGACCCGATCCCTTCGTCCAATAGTTTTTCGGCCATCGTCAATCGCGTCGAGCCTGCCGTCGTCAACATTGCCACCACTCAGGTGATGGATCGCAAGCACCTGCGCCATCGCTCGGGCGAGGAAGACGATCCGAGCGAAGATTTCTTCTTTCATTTCTTTGACGGCCGTCCCGATAACGGCCCCAAGGCGGAACGCAGCCTCGGCTCCGGCGTAATTGTAGACAAGAGCGGGTACATCCTGACGAACAACCACGTCGTCGAGCAAGCCACCAAGATCCAGGTGCAACTCAACGGGGACACCACCAAGTACACGGCGAAGGTTGTCGGCGTAGACGAAGCGACCGACCTCGCAGTGATCAAGATTAATGCAGGCAAGGAACTCCCCTATGCCAAGCTTGGCAATTCCGATGGCGTGCAGGTGGGCGATTGGGTGCTGGCGATTGGCAGCCCCTTTGGCCTTAACGCCACGGTGACCGCCGGCATCATCAGCGCGAAGGATCGCGCGGGCATCGGCCAGCAGTTCCAGCGTTTCCTCCAGACGGACGCGGCCATTAACCCAGGCAATTCCGGCGGGCCGCTTGTGGACATGGCAGGACAGGTGATCGGCATCAACACCGCGATTATCACCGGCAGCCGCGGCTACGAAGGCGTCGGCTTTGCGATGCCGTCTTCCACCGCGCTCAGCGTTTACGACCAGCTCATTAAGAGCGGCCGCGTAACGCGTGGCTCGATCGGCGTCAGCTTCCAGGAAGAGCTCGGCACCAACCAGATTACGTTGAAGTCGCTTGGCGCGCCCTATGGCGTGGTGATTGAAGGCGTCGAACCCGGCAGTCCGGCGGAGAAAGCCGGCTTGAAAGGCGGCGACGTGATCACCTCCGTCAACGGCACAGCGGTGAAGACCGGCAATGACCTGGTAAACCCGATCGCTTCCGCTCCTATCGGCAGCAAGGTGAAGATTACCTACTACCGCGACAAGCAGATGAAGGACACGACCGCGACTGTTGAAGATCGCACCCGCGTGTTCCCGAACACCCAGGGCCGCGTAAGCAGCACACCGGACGAGAACGCTCCGGCCGAATTCGGCCTCCACGTCGAAAACCTGACTCCCGTACGCGCGCAGAAGGTAGGGATCGAAGGGCAGAAGGGCGTGGTTGTCAGCGAAATCGAACCAGCCAGCTTCGCCGACGATACCGGCTTCCAACCCGGCGACGTCGTTTCCGAAGTGAACGGCACGGCCGTGACTTCGGTGGACGACTATCGCAAGGCCGTCTCCAAGCTGAAGCCAGGAGAGAACGTGGTGTTCAAGGTCCTACGCCGCAACGGCGACCGGGTCATGACCATGTTCCTTCCGGGCGTGGTTCCAGCGGACACGAAGCAATAGACCGGCACATTTGCCCAGCTATGCGCAACCTACGCAATAACCGTCGAATGACACGTCTGATTCTTGCGGCAATGGCCGTGGGCAGCTTAACGCTGCCTGCGGCCGGAGCCGCGCAGACTACCGGTACGCGCAAAACGTCTCACAAGGCGGCGGCCGGCACAAGTTCTGCAAAGACCACGTCAGGCACGGCGAAGAAATCGACCAAATCAGGCAAGAGATCGAGTAGCAAAACCAAGCGCGTGAAGGGGCAGGCTGCGCCCACCCCGGATCGCATCAACGAAATTCAGGGCGCTCTCGTCAGGAAGGGCGCTTATACGGGTACGCCTTCGGGGAAGTGGGACGACTCCACTGTCGAAGCGATGAAAAAATTCCAGGCCTCGCACGGGCTGAATCCCAATGGGAAGATGGACGCATTGACGCTCCAGAAGCTTGGCCTCGGCTCTGAGACGGCCGGCATGGGCGTTCCCACGCCTCCGCCCAACTCGTCCAACCGCTTGCTCTCTTCAAAAGTGCAGCGCGATGAAGTAAAAAACGAGCCCGAGTAAACTTCCTTCCTGCTGTTTTTCCCTAAGAATCCGGGAGAATTTATTTCTTGCGTTTGCGTGCCAGAGCGGCCACCGACTCGGTGAAATTATCCAATACGTCTGTGTTCACCCGGTTCAGGACGAACTGGCCTTCCCGCGTGCACTCGATGAGTCCTGCGGCGGAGAGAACTTTCAGGTGGTGAGAGACCGTGGCAGGCGTGACGCCCCGCATTTCCACCAACGCACAGCAGTGCACGCCTTCCTGCGAGGCGATCTGTTCATAGATCTGTAATCTGGTTTTGTCGGCCAGCGCTTTGGAAATCTTTTCAATCTGTGCCAGGTTCATTCTTCAAGTCCTTTTGCCCACAACAGTTTAACGCGTGCCCTGTCTTTTTTCCGAAGTGGCGATTGATATTGTAACCAACCAGTTAGATGTTCATCTAACCGTTGAAGTTGCTCAAACCAGATTGCCCGGGGCGGGACTCCGGGCCTGCATTTAAGGGGAGGATTTATGAAGCGTTTGCAAGGAAAAGTCGCAGTGGTTACGGGGGGAAACAGCGGGATCGGCCTGGCCAGCGCCCAGCGGCTGAAGGAAGAGGGCGCAAAGGTGGCGATCACGGGCCGCAGCCAGAAGACGCTGGACGAAGCGGTGAAGCTGCTTGGTAACGACATCCTGGCTATCCAGTCAGACGTTTCCAAGTCCGGCGAGATCGAAAAAGTGTACGAAACGGTTTCGAAGAAGTTCGGCAAGATCGACATCTTGTTTGCCAATGCGGGCGTCGCCAAGTTTCTTCCGGTGACCGCCGTGACGGAAGCACACTACGACGAGCAGTTTGACATCAACTCCAAGGGCGCGTATTTCACGATTCAGAAGGCGCTGCCTTATTTGAACGACGGCGCTTCGATCATCCTGAATACCAGCGTGGTCAGCCAGCAGGGACTCCCAACGGGTTCCGTGTATGCCGCGACCAAAGCAGCCATGCGTTCGCTGACGCGTTCGTTCGCCAGCGCGCTTGTGGAGCGGAACGTTCGCGTCAACGCGGTCGCCCCTGGACCGATCGAGACTCCGATCTTCGGGCGCACCGGCCTTTCCAAGGAAGAGGTGGAAGGATTCGCCACTTACGTGCTGAACAAAGTGCCGATGAAGCGCTTCGGGAAGTCCGAAGAGGTTGCTTCGGCGGTTGCCTTCCTTGCCTCCTCGGATGCCTCCTACATCACCGGGGTTGAGCTGAACGTCGACGGCGGCATGGGCCAGATCTAAGAGTCCATTTGGCTCAAATAGCGCTCCGTTCGCGGGGCGCTGCAACCAGCAGTTCTGGTCCTGCGGGCCGATTGTTTGGTCCGCAGGATCTTATTTTTGTGCACTCCAAACCTTAGGCCGCGGTTTGACGCCGCGCGGGGCGCGCCGATAGACTCGATTTTGTCCAGGAGGCCGCATGGCTACCGCATCCGCTTCACACGCGTACAAGAATTTCATTAATGGGGAGTGGGTCGCGCCTCGAAGCGGAAAGACGCTGGAGAATCGCAACCCCGCCAATACAGATGAACTGATCGGCATGTTCCCGCTTTCTGCCCAGGAAGATGTGGACGCGGCGGTTTCCGCCGCCAAGGAAGCTTACAAGTCCTGGCGCCTGGTGCCGGCTCCCAAGCGGGCTGAGATTCTTTTTCGCGCCGCGGAACTTCTGGTGAAGCGCAAGGAAGAATTTTCCCGGGACATGACCCGGGAAATGGGCAAGGTACTTGCCGAAACGCGTGGCGACGTCCAGGAAGCGATCGATATGACTTACTACATGGCCGGCGAAGGCCGCCGCCTGTTCGGCCAGACCACGCCTTCCGAGCTTCCCAACAAATTTGCCATGAGCGTGCGGCAATCCATTGGCGTTTGCGGCTTGATCACGCCGTGGAATTTTCCGATGGCGATTCCCTCGTGGAAAATGATGCCGGCGCTCGTTTGCGGAAACACTCTGGTGATCAAGCCAGCGGAGGACACGCCGCTCTCCACGTACCACCTGATCGAAATCCTTTCCGAGGCGGGACTGCCCCCTGGGGTTGTCAACCTAGTTGGCGGCGATGGGCCCGGAGCGGGGGCTTCGCTTACCAAGCACGCCGATGTTCCCGTGGTCAGTTTTACGGGCTCGACTTCGACGGGCCGAATTATCGCGGAAACTTGCGCGCCCAGCTTCAAGCACTACAGCCTCGAAATGGGAGGCAAGAACATTATTCTGGTGATGGACGACGCGAATCTCGACCTCGCAGTGGATGGCGCGATCTGGGGCGGCTTCGGCACCACGGGGCAACGCTGCACAGCGGCGAGCCGCGTTGGAATCCACAAGAGCGTTTACAAGGAATTCGTGGCGCGTTTCGTGGAACGCGCTGCCAATCTCAAGGTAGGCAACGGCCTCGATCCTGCGATTGAGATGGGGCCGTGCATCAACGAGCAGCAATTGCAGACTGTGATGTCTTACGTCGAAATTGGAGTGAAGGAAGGCGCGAAGCTCTTGACCGGCGGCCAGCGGCTGGCCAGCGGGGATCGCGCCAAAGGCTGGTTCCATGAGCCAACCGTTTTCGGCGATTGCCAGCCCAAGATGCGCATCGCTCAGGAGGAAATCTTTGGCCCTGTCGTTTCCCTAATCCCTGTCGACAATTTGGAGCAGGGAATTGAAGTCGCCAACGGCGTGCCCTACGGCCTCTCCGCGTCCATCTACACGCGCAACGTGAATCGCGCCTTTGCCGCCATGCAGGACCTCTACACCGGCATCGTCTATGTGAACGCGCCCACCATCGGCGCGGAAACGCATCTCCCCTTCGGCGGCACCAAGCAGACCGGCAATGGCCATCGCGAAGCCGCCGTCGCCGCCATCGACTTCTTCACCGAATGGAAATCCGTCTACATCGACTACTCCGACAAGCTCCAACGGGCACAAATTGACAACAATTGAGCCGGTGAATGATTAGGTTGGTTGACGCCTCTTGACAGGGCTTCTAAAATGGTAACTAGCACTTCTAAGTGAGTGCTGCTATGCGCAATCCAGCACTTCAAGAACGGCGTAACCGACAGATTTTGGCGGACTTGGTGCGTACCTACATCGAAACGGGCGAACCGGTCTCTTCTCGCGCCATTTCCAAGCGTTTTGAAGAATCCCTCAGCACTGCCACAATTCGGAACATCATGGCGGACCTTGAGGACGGCGGGTATCTTTACCAGCCGCACACTTCCGCTGGCCGCGTGCCCACCGCCGCGGCCTACCGCTTCTTCGCGCAGGAGATTGCCTCGCAGGCTACGCTCACTGTCGAGGACCGCAATTGGATCAACCGCGAAATGAGCGGTGCGAATTCCGCCGCCGAAATCACCGAACGTGCAGGGCACGTCCTCGCGGAAGTTTCCCGTGGCGTGGGCATCATCGTCTCTCCCCCGCTGCGCCGCGCGGTGCTGGAGCATGCGCGCATGTGGCTGCTTCCCGACGGGCGCGTCGTGGTGGTCCTGATTTCTCCCGGAGGGAACACGCGGGACAAGGTTTTGCGCCCGAGTCGCATCTTTACTCAGCCGGAACTCGACGCCACCGCCGATTTTCTTAATCGCAATTACTCGGGCTGGACTCTCGATGCAATACGCGGTGACCTGCTGCAGAAACTCGCCACCGATCGCGAGCGCTACGAAACGCTGGCGCAGAGCGCGTTGACGCTGTGCGACCCCGCGATTCTTTCCGATACCTCCACGCAACAGATCTATGTCGAGGGTGCCGCGCAATTTGTTGGAACACCGGAATTCGCCGATCAGAGCCACTTGCGGGAATTGCTTGCCGCCATCGAGGAGAAGCACCGCCTCGTGTCCGTGCTTAACGCCTGTATTGAAACGCCGGAGCCTGTGTTCGTACAGATCGGCATCAAAGAAATCTCCCAGGCCGGGCACAACCTGGCCTTGATCAGCGCGCCCTATTCGGGCCACGACCAGATTCAGGGATCGCTCGGCGTGCTCGGCCCCACGCGCATTGACTACGAGCGTGCCATGACCGCGGTCGCGTATGTGGCCCAGCTTTTCAGCGAGGCGCTGCAGAAGATCGAGTAGCAAATCCACGCTGGTTGGCGCATTCTAGGAGAAAAGGGTGGGAGAGCAGACTTTTTGAGGATAGATTTATGAGCGAGCAGGAAATCAAAGTAAACGTTCCCGATGATCAAGGGTCCGGGCAGCCCGAGGAATCGCAATCCGCCGATGCCGCGCGGGAGGAATCTCAAGTGAAGAAACTCTCGGCGGATCTCGCAGATCTCCAGCAGACGTTGCTGCGCCGCCAGGCCGACTTCGATAATTACCGCAAGCGCATCGAAAAAGAGCGCACCGAGGATTCGAAGCGCGCCACCGCTCGTGTGATTGAGTCCTTGATCCCGATTGTGGATGGATTTGAACATGCTCTTGGCGCGCACAAAGAGGATGAATACGCGAGCTACCGCAAAGGCTTCGAGCTCATCTACAAGCAGCTTCGTGATAATTTGGCGCGTCTTGGTGTGGAGCGCGTTGAGCCTCTCGGCAAGCCGTTTGATCCCCATATGCATCAAGCGATGGATCGCACGGAAACCGCGGAACAGGACGATGGCACAATTTTGGAAGTCTTTCAGCCCGCGTACGTGTTTCACGGTCGCGTTCTGCGGCCAGCGTTGGTGCGCGTAGCGGTCCACCCCGGCGGCGCATCCAATAAAGCTGTGAATTAATCGGCTACACACGATCGGGATCATGGCGACTGAGCCGTTGATCCCTGCTACTTTCAAATAGAGAGAAGGGAACCACAGCACGAATATGCCCAAGTCTCACCACCGCGATTATTACGAAATTCTCGGCGTCACGAAAACGGCGTCGGTGGAAGAAATCAAGGCTTCTTACCGGAAGGCGGCCCTCAAGTGGCACCCCGACCGCAATCCGGAACACAAGGAAGAAGCCGTGCACCGCTTCCGCGAGTGCACCGAGGCCTACAGCATCCTCAGTGATATCCAGAAGCGCCAGATTTACGACACCTATGGCCATGAAGGCCTGGCGGGCATCGGCACGCAGCCCGATTTCAACGGCACGATTTTCCAGGATTTCCACGACATCTTTGGCGAATTTTTTGGCTTCGAGGATCTCTTTGGCGGGGGCGGCGGGCGCCGCAGGGGCGGCGGGCGGCGTGTTCAGCGCGGTTCTGATCTGCGTTACGACATGACCCTTACCTTCGAAGAGGCTGCCACCGGGATCACGACGAAAATTCGCGTGCCTCGCCAGGAATATTGCGAATCCTGCAACGGCACGGGTGCGAAGAAGGGCACCGGCGTCGTGGCTTGCCAGGCTTGCGGCGGCCGCGGACAGATCGTTTATCAGCAGGGATTCTTTACGATCAATCGCACTTGCCCGTCATGCCAGGGCGCGGGACAGATCGTTAAGGAGCGCTGCATCGACTGCAAGGGCCAGGGGCGCATTGATCGCGAACGTACCATCGAATTGCGAATTCCGCCGGGCGTTGACACCGGCACGCGTCTCCGTGTCCAGGGCGAAGGCGAACCCGGCCCGAATGGCGGCCCGGCTGGCGATCTCTACGTCGTGCTCGAGGTGAAAGAACACACTTTCTTCGAGCGGCGCGGCGCGGATCTTTACTGCACGATTCCGCTGAGCGTTTCGCAGGCTTCGCTGGGCACCGATCTTCAGGTTCCCGGCCTCATGGGAGAAGAACGCCTGAAAGTTCCCGAAGGCACGCAGAGCGGAGCGGTGTTCCGGATCAAGGGCAAAGGGCTGCCCGATCCGCATGGCGGCGGCCGCGGCGACCTCTACTATCACGTGCGTGTGCTGACGCCCACGAAACTGACGCGCGAGCAGCGCAAGATCATGGAGCAGCTTGACGCCACGTTGAAAGTGGACAACAAGCCTGCCGACCGTAATTCCACGCTTTTTGACAAAGTAAAAGACATCTTCGGCTGATTTACTCACTCCGTTGCAGCAATCCATTCCATAGTCCCCGCGCATTTCATGGCAATATAAGGCACATGCGCCGCCGCTTTTTCATCGAACAATTTTCTGGGGAACGCGCCGTGATGGAAGGCGAGGCCGCGCATCACCTCGGCCGCGTCCTTCGCGCGCAGCCGGGCCAGCTCTACGAACTTAGTGATGGAGCAAAAGTCTGGCTGGGCCGCATTGATATCGTCTCGCGCGATTCCGTCCAGTTTTCTCTCGTCGAAGAGATTGCGGCGCATCATCCGTCGCTGCGGACGACGCTGCTGCTTTCTATCGTGAAATTCGATTCGTTCGAGTGGGCGCTGGAAAAGTCCACCGAACTCGGTGTCCACCGCGTCGTTCCTCTCGCGGCCGCACGCAGCGAAAAGGCACTGCTCGCCGCCGCTGCCAAGCGCGCCGAGCGATGGAAGAAACTTCTCCTCGAAGCGTCGCAGCAATCACGCCGAGTCCAACTTCCCATTCTCGACACACTCACCAAGCCGGAAGCTGCGTTCGCTAGTCATAATGAAGGCCTGAGAGTCATTCTTTCTGAGGCGCCCGACGCAAAGTCGCTGCGTGAGGTCTTGCATAATCAGCGAGATAAGACCGCGGTTATCGCTATCGGTCCGGAAGGTGGCTGGACCGACGCTGAATTCAGCGCCGCCCGGGCTGCGCATTTTCAGGATGCCTCTCTTGGCAGACTCATCCTGCGCACCGAAACTGCCGTGGTCGCTTCTCTCGCCGCTCTAAATTTCGCGCTCTCGGATTAGCGAAGGAGTTTTTGAGTGCGGCGACAGAGCCGCCGCCTTAGCGAACAAGAGTCAGAGACGAAATTTTGATTCTGACAAGAGGCTAACACTGTGAAAGCGGGAGCTTCGCTCCCGCTTTTAAAAGTGGCCGCCCGCCGCAGCGGGCGGCCAGTGTAAACACGCTGAACCATCGGAAAGCTCACGGCCCGAAGAGAGGGAAGATCTCTGCGGGCCGAACGCAGTCAAGTTTTACCTGTCGGAATCGTCGTCCTTGTCCTTCTTCTTTTCGAACGTGATTACGCCGAAAGTTCCATCCCCGTAATTATTTGTGCCTGCGGTGAAGAAGAGCTGGTTGGTGTTGCCGTTCGCTCCCGCCACGCCGCCCTGTCCGAACTGGATGGCCCAGATGTTGTCGATTTCGATGGGTTTCCCCTGCTCGTCGCGGAGCGGGCCGAGAAATCTTCCCGACTCCCGATCAAAGGCGTTGATTCGCCCGATGGCATCGTTATTCGAGATGAGCAGCGCACCGCTCATGGGGCCAAAGTTGTCCGGCGCCAGCGCAACTCCCCACGGCGAATCGAGAGGACCGTGAAGGGAATGGTGGGAGCGCAATTCGCCGCCGGGGGTAAAAGCGGCCACAAAACCACCCGGCGAGTTGTCGAGGGACGTGTACGTCACCCAAATCGTCTGTTCGCCATCCTCCCCGGTGATTGTCTGAATGCCGTAGGGGGCGAAGTTCTTGGGGATTTCCCGATCCTCAAACGCGTCTTTGTCAAATTCCACCAGCTGGAAATTGGAATCGAATACGTCGATCCTGCGGTTCGGCCCGTCATCGGCCGCATACAGAAACCTCTGTCCCTTGTGAGTGGCGATAGCCAGGCCGGTGTAGGTAGCGCCGGCGGGCGGCGTGGCGGGAGCGATATTCGCGACACTGGCGCCAGTGGCGGTGATCCCACCCACCGCCGGATTCCATCCGCTGATGGTGCCGTCGAGTGTGGCGAAAATGAAGATGGAGTTCGCTGAAGCCTTCTTTCCCGTGACCGGGTTGATCCCGGAAATCACAAACGCCGTGACGCCCGTGGGAGTTTCCGGCGCGACGATTCCGGTCGGCGTGCCTTGGCCTCCGTTAACTGCGGGGACGCTGACGACGAGGCCAAGCGTTGTTGCCTTGACTCCGTTCGTATTGCTGATGGCATAAAGCGTGGAAAGTCCCGTTGCCTCGTCGCTCACCCAGTAAGGACTTGTGCCTGTGGAGACTAGTCCCCAGGCGTTGACGAGATGGGAGTCAGGAACGGTACCTGCAGCGCCGGAGTTGGTCACAAGATCCGTGCGCTTGTACTGCGCGAAGGTCAAACAGGGAAACACGACCGCCAGGGCAAAGACCGCCAGTGTTTTCATTGCTAATTTCATTTCTTTTTTTCCTCTCCGATGTTCTTTGTGCCGAAGCACTGGTTGCAGATAGCGTCGCGATTTGCAGTGAGCTGGGAAGGGCTGCGTAGGAACCGAACTTTCTTCCTGAAGCAATGAACCGCAACGCCGCTCTGAAGGTAGCGGCGCGCCTTGTGCCGAGTGTCACGCCGAAGTCAACTCGCTGTTAGATTTCCGCTCGCCGATTGCGGGAGGGATCCCGGTGTTTTGCCTTATTACCCGGACGAGAGGCCGTACTTCGCGATGGTCCACAGGATTTTCCATCCGGCGCGCATCGTTCCGAGCAAAGTCCCTGATATCTTTGACTCGCCGGCGATTCTTTTCCGGTAGTTCACCGGAATCTCCATCACGCGCAACCCAAGACGGTGCGCCTTGATCTGCATCTCGATCGTCCAGCCAAAATTGATGTCGCGCATTTGAAGACGTTCCAGCGCATCGCGCCGGATGACGCGGAACGGGCCGAGGTCGGTATACCGCGCGCCCAAAAATACGCGCATCAGTCCAGTCGCAAGCCAGTTCCCGAACGCCTGCTGTGGCGTAAACGCCCCTGCCGTTCGTGCCGCGAGCGTTCGCGAGCCCAGCGCCATGTCCGCCTGGCCGGCAAGAACTGGGGCAAGCAGGCGCGCCAGGTCCTCGGGGTCATCGCTTCCGTCGGCGTCAAGAAACACCACGATTTCCACTTCACGCGAAAGCGTGGCAATTCCTGCCAGGCACGCCTGCCCGTAACCCCTCCGGGGTTCGCTGACGACGCGGGCGCCGTGTTTCCGGGCCACCTCCGGCGTCGCGTCGCGCGAGCCGTTGTCCACCACCACGATGTCGGCATCGGCGCAGGCGATGGCATCCAAAGCCGCGCGCAAGCTGTCTAACGTAGGTGAGAGCGCTGCTTCCTCATTTAAGGCCGGAATGATGAATGCAACGGGGGAGGGCATCGCTCGAATCCTAAAGACATCGCCGAACAATGTCGAGCCAGCCTCGCTTTAATTCGCCGCTGGTGTGAATTTCGCGGCGCATGATATAAAATAAAGGCAGTTGGAGATGCGCAAACCTGACGAGAATCTGATCGCTCCCCCCACGGGCGGCTCACCTGACGCCCAGAAACCCTCGTTGCCCCCAACCTCTTCTCCGCAAGACTCTTCGGCGGCTCAGGCCAGCACTCACCATCTTCTCCGCCACGAAATTCGCGTGTGGACCCGCGATCTGCTGATCGCCATCGGCCTTGCGCTGGTCATCATCGTCTTCCTCTACCAACCCGTAAAAGTGGAAGGCACGAGCATGGCGCCGCTGCTCTCCGACCAGGAACGCATCTTCATCAACAAATTTGTTTACCGGTTCGAAGACATTCATCGCGGCGACGTGGTCGTCTTCTGGTATCCGCTGGATCGCTCCAAATCGTTCATCAAGCGGGTGATCGGACTGCCCGGCGAAACCGTGGACATCCGCCACGGCCTGCTCTATGTCAACGCGCAATTGATCCCCGAGCCGTACGTCCCGCCGCAATACACAGACGTCACCGACTTCGGCCCCGTGAAAGTACCCAAAGACAGTTACTTCGTGATGGGCGACCATCGCATCAGTTCGAACGATTCCCGCGTTTTTGGGCCGGTCGCCAGCCAGTTCATTTATGGCCGCGCCGTTTTTGCTTACTGGCCCGTGGACCACTTCGGTTCGCTTTCCACCACCGAGGCCAATGATAAATGACGCAGTCCGGAGGACACACTGACGGAAGTCCAGCATCGACCCGCAATCCTCGCGCTCGAAGACGGGCGCATATTTAACGGCCGCGCGGGCGGCGCGATCACGCGCCGCGGCGGTGAAGTCGTTTTCAATACCAGCCTCACCGGTTACCAGGAAGTTTTCACGGATCCAAGTTATGCGGGCCAGATTGTTTGCCTGACGTATCCCCACATCGGCAATGTCGGCGCGAATCTCGATGACGAAGAGTCTACTCGGCCGTATATCGAATCGCTGATTGTTCGCGAGTTTTCGCAGGTTGCTTCGAATTGGCGTTCCGCGGAGTCTGCGCAGCTCTATTTGAACCGCCATAAAATTCCAGTCATCTGGGATATAGATACGCGAGCGCTGGTGCGCCACATCCGGAAGATGGGCGCGCTGCGCGGTATTGTCGCGACCGACGGCACGCCCGCGGATCAGCTTGTTTATGAAGCAAAACAGTTGCCGCTGATGGCTGGGCAGGAGTTGGCCGGCCGCGTGAGCTGCGCAAAGCGCTACGACTGGCAAAAAGGCTCCATCGATCTCGCTACTTCACCGTGGGCCGAGCAGATGGGCGAATCCGGCGCCAGCCCGGACACCAAGAAATTCAAAGTGGTCGCGTACGATTACGGTATCAAACTAAATATTCTTCGCCTGCTCGTCGACCACCATTGCGAAGTCACGGTTGTTCCGGCGAATACTTCCGCCGAAGATGTTCTTTCGCTGCGGCCCAATGGTGTTTTTCTCTCCAATGGCCCCGGCGATCCCGAACCCATCACCTATGCCGTCGAAAATATTCGCAAGCTTGCCGGGCGGGTGCCGGTCTTCGGCATTTGCCTTGGCCACCAGCTGTGCGGCCTCGCCCTTGGCGGGAAAACCTTCAAACTGAAATTCGGGCATCACGGCTCGAATCACCCGGTAAAGAACCTTCTGACCAGTCAGGTGGAAATCACCGCGCAAAATCACGGCTTTTGCGTCGATCCCGAATCGCTGCCCTCGAGCGACGTTGAAATCACGCACGTCAACCTGAACGACCACACCAACGAAGGCATGCGCCACAAGAATCTGCCGCTCTTCAGCGTGCAGTACCACCCGGAAGCTTCCCCCGGCCCGCACGACTCGCATTACCTGTTCACCCAGTTCACGGACTTGATGAAAGAATTTGCCAGCCCCGGGAGCTCCCGCCGATGAGAATATTGGCCCCCGTACTCGGCTGCCTTCTAATCGCGGCCAAGGCAACTCTTGCCTGTAGCGTGGTTGAGGTGGTGGAGACCCACCCCTCGTTTCCGAACGTGCGGCTCACCGTGTTGAAGGACGGTATTGCTCAGGGGAACGCGACGCTTGTCGTCAGATTGCAAGCAAGCGCGCAACAAGTCGGATCACCTCTTAAGACGGACAACCGTGGCAATGCCGAATTGCGGAACCTGACGCCCGGAACGTACTGCGTCACCGTCGCGGCGGACCCGAGACTTGGCGCAGTTTTATGTTTGGTTGTATCGAAAGGCGATGATCGTAAGCGCAGTGAGTTCACTTTGAAGCTTGTGTCGTTGCCGCCTCCCCCACCCACGCTTGCGGAGCAGTTAGAACTGACCTCGAAATCGCCGTCACAACTGCGAGCTAGAAGATTTGAAGGGACCGTAACGGATTTGACTGGGGCTTCCATTCCACATACGAGCATTGTCGTATATGTATCTGGCTCGGGAAAGGAATCAAACCTGATCAGACTGGAAGCCGACCAAGACGGCCGGTTCTCGCTCCCGCTAAATCCCGGCAGTTACGCCGTAGCGTTTCAATCGTCAGGGTTCCGGACACGATTTGTCGGTTTTGCAATAGGGCCTGAAGAGCCTCCAGAACTTGGGCCGATCGTATTACAGGTGGGCACTTGCACATGACGGTCCTACGATCCTATTTGAAGGATTTTGATTAGGCCTATGCCGAAAAGAAAAGATATACACAAGATCCTCATCATCGGATCCGGGCCGATTGTCATCGGGCAGGCCTGCGAATTCGATTATTCCGGCGCGCAGGCGTGCAAAGCTCTTCGCGCCGAAGGCTACGAAGTTGTGCTGGTGAATTCCAACCCGGCCACCATCATGACCGACCCGGAATTGGCCAATCGCACCTACATCGAGCCGCTCACCAAGGAATATCTCGAAGAAATTCTGATCAAGGAAAAGCCGGACGCATTGCTGCCGACGGTTGGCGGGCAAACCGCCCTGAATCTTGCCGTCGAACTTGCCGAAGGCGGCATCCTCGAAAAGCACAAAGTCGAAATGATTGGCGCTTCTCTCCGCGCTATCAAGGTTGCGGAAGACCGCTTGTGGTTCAAGGACGCTTGCCGGAAGATCGGCCTCGAAGTACCCGCGTCTGCGCTCGTCAACAACGCTCAGGACGCGCTGCGCCTCTGCGATCAACTCGGCTTCCCGCTGGTCATTCGCCCTTCGTTCACGCTTGGCGGCACCGGTGGAGCCATCGCCTACAACAAGGAGGAGTTCGCAGACGCCATCGCCCACGCTCTCGACATGAGTCCCGTTCACGAAGCGCTCGTCGAAGAGTCCGTGCTTGGCTGGAAAGAGTATGAACTCGAAGTGATGCGCGACTTCCGCGACAACTTCGTGGTCATTTGTACCATCGAGAATTTCGATCCCATGGGCGTACACACTGGCGATTCCATCACCGTCGCCCCGGCGCAGACGCTTACCGACAAGGAATATCAGCGCATGCGTGATGCGGCCGCGGCCATCATCCGCGAAGTCGGCGTCGAAACGGGCGGCTCCAACGTGCAGTTCGCCATCAATCCCGAAAACGGCAAGATGGTGGTCATCGAGATGAATCCGCGCGTCTCCCGGAGCTCCGCGCTGGCCAGCAAAGCCACCGGTTTCCCGATCGCCAAGATCGCCGCGCGCCTCGCCGTCGGGATGACTCTGGACGAAATTCCCAATGACATTACGCAAAAAACGCCTGCGTGCTTTGAACCCACGATTGATTACGTCGTGGTCAAAATTCCCAAGTGGCAGTTCGAGAAATTTCCCGGCGCCGACAGCACTCTCGGCACGCAGATGAAATCCGTCGGCGAAGTGATGGCCATCGGCCGCACCTTCAAGGAATCTCTGCAAAAGGCGATTCGCTCACTTGAACCGAGCACGCCCTGGCGCGCGCCCGCGGAAACGCCGGATTCGCTTCTCCGCGAAAAGCTGGCCACGCCGCGGCCCGATCGCATTCACTGGCTCCTTACCGCCGTAGAACGCGGGCTGCCCGCCGCCGAAATTTGCGATCTCACCAAGATCGATCCCTGGTTCATCCACCAGATTGAAGAGATCAACCAGGTCAATCGCCGCGCAGCCAGCGTCACGGTCGAAACGGCCTCCAAAGACCTGCTCCGCGAAGTAAAGCGCGTCGGCACCAGCGACGAGCAGCTTGCGCAAATCTGGAAGACCACACCGGCCGTTGTTCGCCTCCAGCGCGCCCGTTACGGCGTCGCCCCCGTTTTCAAGCGCGTGGATACGTGTTCCGCCGAGTTCGAATCGTTCACGCCGTACATGTATTCGACGTATGAGGAAGAAGACGAGACCGACGCCACGCCGAAACAGAAAATCATGATTCTCGGCAGTGGGCCCAACCGCATCGGGCAGGGAATTGAATTCGATTACTGCTGCTGCCACGCCTCGTTCGCGCTGCGCGCTGATGGTTTCGAGACCATCATGGTGAATTGCAATCCGGAGACTGTCTCGACCGACTACGATACTTCGGACCGCCTGTACTTCGAACCGCTCACTCTTGAAGACGTTCTCGCCATCGTTGAGCGTGAGAAGCCCGCCGGCGTCATTGTTCAGTTCGGTGGACAAACTCCACTTAATCTTGCTCTCGAACTCAAGCGCAACGGCGTCCCCATCGTCGGCACAGCTCCTGAATCCATTGACCTAGCCGAGGACCGCCGCCGGTTCGGCCGTCTTCTCGACGAATTGCGCATTCCTCAGCCGCGCAATGGCACGGCGCTCGTCCCCGAGGAGGCCGCGCGCGTGGCCGGCGAAATCGGCTTGCCGGTCCTCGTTCGCCCCAGCTACGTGCTTGGCGGCCGCGCCATGGTGATCGCCTACGACGTCAACACGGTGCAGGAATACGTCGCGCAAGCCGCTTTGATGGGCCCCGCGCGCCCCGTGCTGATCGATCAATTTCTGGAAGAAGCCACCGAAGTGGACGTGGACGCTCTCGCCGACGGAACGGACGTGGTCATCGGCGGCATCATGGAACACATCGAGGAGGCCGGCGTGCACTCCGGCGACTCTTCCTGCGTTCTGCCCCCCGTAAGCCTGTCGCCGAAAGTTCTCGACACCATCCGCGATTACACCAAGCGACTGGCCATGGGTCTGAAAGTGATCGGCCTGATGAACGTGCAGTATGCTATTCAACGCGACACGGTTTACGTTCTCGAAGTCAACCCGCGCGCGTCGCGGACCGTTCCTTACGTCAGCAAGGCGACCGGCGTGCCTCTCGCTAAAATTGGCGCGCGCCTGATGGTTGGCCGCCGCCTGGCGGACATGAAACTCCCGCTGGTGCATTCCAACGGCGTGGCGGAAATTGCCGTCCACGATTTTTACTCCGTAAAGTCACCCGTTTTTCCGTTCAACAAATTCCGCGGTGTGGACACCATCCTTGGCCCCGAAATGCGCTCTACGGGCGAAGTTATGGGCATTTCCACTTCGTACGGGCAAGCTTTCGCAAAGGCGCAGCTCGCCGCCGGCCAGAAATTGCCCAGCAGCGGCACCGTCTTCATCAGCGTCAACGATCGCGACAAGCGACAGCTCGGTACGATCGGCAAGGAGCTCGTCTCTCTCGGTTTCAAAATTGTCGCCACGCGCGGCACCGCCTCCGCGTTGCACGCCACCGGCGTCCCCTGCGATGAGGTTTACAAAGTCAACGAAGGCCGCCCGAACATCGTCGACCTCATCAAGACCAGCAAAGTCCAACTGGTGATCAACACGCCGCTCGGCCGCGAATCGTTCTACGATGAGAAATCCATTCGCCGCGCGGCGATTCGCTACAATATTCCCTGCATCACCACGCTTTCGGCGGCCCACGCCGCTGTCCGCGGCATCCACGCGCTCATCGAACTCAAGCGGGAAGTCTCCTGCCTGCAGGATCTTCACAGCAGCCGCGTCGCCGCCTCGGGTAATCCCGGAACCGGAGACTAACCATGAATCTCAGCGGTATTTTCCCCGCGCTTACCACGCCTTTTGAAGCCGACGGTAGCGTTTCGGTTTCGGGCATGAAGCACAACATCGGTCTGTACAACCGGACCGGCTTGGCGGGTTACGTTGTGCTGGGTTCGACGGGCGAATCGGTGCTGCTTTCCCGTGAAGAGGCGGAGCAACTGCTCGCCGCCGTGAAAGAGGCAGCTGCACCGGGAAAAATTCTGATTGCCGGGACTGGCGCGGAATCTACGGTTGAGACTATCGCGCGCACGAAACGCGCCGCGGCACTCGGTTACCAGGCCGCTCTCGTCAAGACGCCCTATTACTATAAGCCAGCCTACCGCGCGGAGCACTTCATCACGCATTACCGCGCCGTCGCCGATGCTTCTCCGATTCCAATTCTTCTCTACTCCGTGCCGGTCTTCACCAACATCACTTTGGAGTCTCCCGAAATCATTGCCCTGGCCCAGCACCCGAATATCATCGGCATAAAAGACAGTTCGGGCAGCATTCAGCGCATCGGCGAAGTCGTCGCCGGAGCGCCCATGGACTTTCAAGTGCTCACGGGTGGCGCTGCCGTTGTCTATCCTGCGCTTGCCGTTGGCGGACGCGGCGCCATTCTCGCCTTGGCTGATCTGCTTCCGGAAAAGTGCGTGGAGCTTTTCCAGTTGTTCCAGCAAGGCCGCCACGAGCAAGCCCGGCAATTGCAGTTGCAAATTGTAGGGGCGTCCAAATTGGTCGTCTCCGAAAACGGCATCGCGGGCCTGAAATTCGCCATGGACCTGCGCGGCTACAAGGGTGGGGTGCCCCGGCCGCCCCTTCTGCCTCTCAAGGAAGAAAAGAAAAACGCCATCGCGGCCCTTTTGGCGGAACTCCATCCGGCCGCCGCGCGCGTCTAACACATCGGGTTGCCGTGACCTTTTACCCGGACTATCATCTAAACGCTCATGGACTGTCGCGCCCTTTCACCCTCCAGCCTGCCGCACACCAGCAAGCTCATTCACGATTACGTTGAGAATTTTTCCCGCTTGCAGAGCTTCTACGCGCAGAAGCCCGATTTGCATGCCGCTGAAGCGTACGCCCGGCAGTTGAATTTTCCCGCGGATCGCCGCAGGGAAGTGGCCGCGATTCTGCGCGCCGACAATTTCTCATTCGGCAGCGGCCCGGAAACGGAAAACAATCTCAGGCGCCTTGAAAATGGCGCGGTTGCCGTTCTCAGCGGCCAGCAGGTGGGCCTTTTCGGTGGACCGGCGTATGCGTTTTATAAGGCGCTCACGGCGATCGAATCCGCCCGCGAGCTCTCGCTTTCGGGCGTTGAAGCTGTTCCCATCTTCTGGATGGCCACGGAAGATCACGATATTGACGAAATCCGCCACACGACCTGGTTCTATGAAGGCAAGCTGCACAAGCTTGTCTTGCCGCCCCCGGCCGAAGAAGCGCGCCCCGCCGGACGTGTTCCGCTCGGCGTCGAGATCGAAGCGCTGCTGCAGGAAATCGAGGACAGCCTCACGGGACCAACTGGCTTCGAGTTGCTCGATATTCTTCGCTCGTGTTATACCCCACAGGATACCTACGGCAGTTCGTTCGCCAAGCTATTCGCTAAGCTGTTTTCCCCGCACGGCCTGATTCTTCTCGACCCGCTCAATCCCAGTCTCCACGCTATTGCCGCTCCCATCCTCCGCCAGGCTCTCGAACAGCGCGATGAATTGAACGACGCGCTCCTCCAGCGCGACAAGGAGCTCGAAAAAGCCGGATATGCCCCACAGGTAAAAGTCACGTCAAAGAGCACACTTCTTTTCGCTATGGAAGACGGCAAGCGCGAGGTGATCACGGCCGCAAACGGAAAGTTTTCGTTTGGCAGAAAATCAGTCGCCAGGGAAGAAGTGCTCGAACAGGTTTCCGCGCAACCTGAGTCCTTTAGTCCAAATGCGCTGCTACGCCCCCTCATGCAGGATTATCTTTTGCCGACTGCGGTCTACTACGGCGGTCCCGCGGAGATCGCTTACTTCGCGCAGTCGCACGTGCTTTATCAGAAGCTTCTCGGTCACATGCCGGTTCTCCTGCCGCGCGCGGACTACACGCTCGTCGATCCCAAGGCCGTCCGGATCCTGGAGAAATATGGCCTGAAGGTCGAAGACGCCTGGCTCGGTCCGCAAGCTCTTCGCAAGAAGATGTATTCCACAAACGTGCCCAAGAAACTCGCGCGCTCGTTTGACGGCAGTCTGCGGCAGATCGAAAAGAGCATCGCGAGCCTGGACAAGGCCATTCACGGCGTGGACCCCACGATTCAGGGCACCATCGCCCGAGCCGAAAAACGCATCCGCTATCAAGTAGAGAAATTGCGAGCCAAGACTGGCGCGGCGCTCGATCGCCACGAGAAGATCATCGATCTGCATGCAGATTTTCTGGAAAACCTTCTCTATCCTCACAAGGGACTGCAGTCCCGCGATCTTTCCTTCCTTCCGTTCCTGCTTCGTCTGGGCACCGGCGGCCTCGGTGAGCTACAGAAGCTTGCCTGCGCAAAGAAAACGGGCCAGCATTACATCGTTTCCATTCCCTGATCACTCCGCGGGAGGCATCTATGCAATCGATTCGCGTGCGAACCGCCCGGCGCACCCAGATGGTGGATGTCACGCAGGAAGTTCAACGCGTCGTCACCGCGCTCGGGATAAAAGTCGGCACGTGCCTCCTCTACGTGCCCCACACGACTGCAGGCGTTCTCATCAACGAACACGCCGATCCCGATGTCGCCTCCGATGCGGAAGGCGCGCTCGACCGCCTCGTTCCTTCAGCGGGCCCCTATCGCCACGCCGAAGGAAACTCCGACTCGCACGTGAAGACCATGCTCGTCGGCACCTCGCAGTTCGTCTTCGTTGAAGATGGCAAACTCGCCCTCGGCCGCTGGCAAGGCATCTTCTTCGCCGAATTCGACGGCTCCCGCGAGCGCCACCTCTATGTCAAAGTCATCCCCGACCGCGTCTGACAAGCGGTCTAGCCAGCTATTCTTGCTTGGAATAATTCATCCGTTCCCCAAAATTCAAACATAAATTGTCATCCTGAGAGCGCGGGGTTTGCGCTGAAGGACCTCAACTAATACCAATCCCAATTTTGTAACTTGAGGTCCTTCGGCTATCCTCGTCGGATAGCCTCCGGATGACAATTTCGCGGTAATTCTCGCCCAGTGGGGCCGCCTAAGGTAAGCTGTCACTCGAAACGAAGCCCCAGAAACTGACTAAGGATCCAAAATCGTTGGCAACAACTCCGGCGATCGAAACCCATTCATTCTCCAAGAGCAGCATCTGGCGCGTGATTTTTGCTTCCGCTGCCGGGACCATGATTGAGTGGTATGACTTTTTTATTTTTGGCAGCCTCGCCGCCGTCCTCTCCCAGAAATTCTATCCGCCCGGCAATGAGACCTTCGCGTACATCGCGTACCTTTCCACGTTTGCCGTCGGCTTCGTTGTCCGGCCATTCGGCGCGCTGTTTTTTGGCCGCATCGGCGATCTTGTGGGGCGTAAATACGCTTTTCTCGTGACGCTTAGCGTCATGGGCGGCGCCACCGCGCTGATCGGCTTTCTTCCCAGCTTCCATACCGGTGGCTGGATCTCTCCCGTGATCCTGATCCTGATTCGCGCGCTGCAGGGCTTAGCCGTGGGTGGCGAGTACGGCGGCGCGGCGGTTTACGTCGCCGAGCACGTCCCGGACAACCAGCGCGGCTACTACACTAGTTTTATCCAGATCACCGCCATGCTGGGCTTTTTTGCGTCGCTTTTTGTGATCATCGCCACGCAACGCTCGATGTCCGTCGAAGCCTTCAACGCCTGGGGCTGGCGCATCCCGTTCCTGCTTTCCATCGTGCTCGTCAGCCTATCTTTCTACATCCGTCTCCGCATGAAAGAGTCGCCGATATTCTCCGCTATAAAAGGGGCAGGGAAGACCTCACGCAATCCGCTGAAGGAAGCCTTCGGCGGCTGGCACAACATCCGTCAGGTGCTGATTACTCTGTTCGGCGCTACGGCCGCGCAGGGCGTGCTCGCCTATTCCGCTGAACTCTATTCGCTCTTCTATCTGCAGACGATTCTGAAGGTGAATCAGCAGACCGCCAGCATCATCGTTGCCGCTGCGCTGTTGCTTTCCGTGCCTATGCTCATTTTCTTCGCCGCGCTTTCCGACCGCGTGGGCCGCAAATGGATGATGATGGCCGCGTGCCTGCTGGGCATCGTCACGTGGTTTCCGATATATAAAGGCATGCAACGCGCAGCCGGCAACAACGTTGTCTCTGTCGGCTCCACAAAAAACAAAGTCACCGGCGCGATCACCCTTTCGCCCATGACGGTGGATCCTTTGACCTCTCAGTTGGTCCCCGCGAAAGAAGCCCCCAATCCGGATATCCGAGGCCTCATTTTGTTGGTCTTCGCTCAGCTTTTTGTTTTCACCATGATTTATGCGCCGCTGGCGGCCTATCTTGTCGAGGCCTTCCCGGCGCGGATTCGTTACACGTCGCTTTCGCTTCCCTATCACATCGGCAATGGCATTTTTGGCGGACTGCTTCCCGTCATCGGCCTTTCGCTCTGCGCCGCCACCGGCAATATTTTCGCCGGCCTATATTATCCGCTCGCCGTTTGCGCCATCACTCTCGTCGTCGGCAGCCTCTTCTTGAAAGAAACCCACGCTACGCGCATCTGGGACGAAGTCGGCGAAAACACCGGTGCGTCCTAGCTCTGTGCTACAGTTTTGAGTGATGGCGAATCTCGGAGTTTACATCCAAGTCCCCTTCTGCCAGACGAAGTGCACCTACTGCAACTTCCACACCGGCGTGGTGTCTCCGGGGCGATTTGGCCCGTACGCCGATGCGGTCTGCCACGAAATCGGGCATCATCGCACCTTGCTGGAGTCTGCAGGCGTAAGGATAGCCGGGACGAGCAGTCCGCAAACGCATGCCGTCGACACTGTTTATATCGGCGGCGGCACGCCGAGTCTCCTCGAGGCCGAACTCCTCACGGCGATGCTTCAGGCACTTCGCACAAACTTCGAGTGCTCTTTCACGGAAATCACCCTGGAAGCGGACCCTGAAACGATTGACACTGAAAAGGCCGCGCAATGGGCCGCGGCGGGATTTAACCGCATCAGCTTTGGCACGCAATCGTTTGTTGATGAAGAATTGAAGGCCGCGGGCCGCATGCATCGCCGGGAAGATATTTATCGCGCTGTTCCGATTCTCCGCGCCGCCGGGATTCGCAATATCAGTTTCGATCTTATCGCCGGCCTTCCCAAGCAAACGGAAGCTTCCTGGCGGCAATCGCTCGGCGAAGCCATCGCGCTTGGTCCCGAGCACATTTCCATTTACATGATGGAAATCGACGAGGGCAGCCGGCTTGGCCTCGAAGTTCTGCAAAGCGGCTCGCGTTACAGCGCCAAGGACATTCCTTCGGAAGAGGCCATGGCTGAGTTTTATGAGCTGGCGCAGGCGGAACTAAAATCCGCCGGCTACCTCCAGTACGAAATCTCCAATTGGGCCAAGCCGGGCTTCGAATCGCGCCACAATTTGAAATACTGGCGGCGCGAGCCGTATCTCGGTTTCGGCGCGGGGGCACATTCGTTTTCTGGTTCGCAGCGCTGGGCGAATCGGCATGATGCTGCCGCCTACGTTGCCGCAATTTCGGGGGGAAAGAGCGCCGTCGAATCCGTTGATACTGTTACGGCAGCTCTTGCTTTAGAGGAGGAATTCTTTCTCGGTTTGCGCCAGCTTTCGGGAATCGATCTCGGCCGCATCGAACGTGAGTACGCTGTCAGACTCACGGAAACCGTCGGCGCACTGGCTTCCCGCGGCATGGTAGAAAAGCAGGGCGATATCTTGCGCCTGCCTGCGGGCAAACTGAGTGTGTCCAATGAAGTGATCGTGGAACTATTGCGTTCAGTGCAGCCGGCCGAGCAGAATGCGATTGTTTCCGGGGATGCACTGGAAAAAGTTTCGTAACTCTCAACGAGGCCAAACATGACTTACACCGTCGCAAAGGGGAATCAGCTGACCGATCCCGACCACGTCTCTCCAATCGAAGGCGCTGTCGATCTCCGCAGTGATACCGTCACTCGCCCGAGCGAGGAGATGCGACGGGCGATGGCCGCGGCTGAAGTAGGCGACGACGTCTACGGCGAAGACCCCACAGTCAATAAGCTGCAGAAGCGCGCCGCCGAAATCTTCGGCAAGGAAGCGGCTCTCTTTGTGCCTACGGGCTGCATGGGAAACCTTATCGCCATCAAGATCTGGACCCACCACGGCAACGAAGTTCTCTGCGAAGAGCGCAGCCACGTCAATCTTTACGAGCTTGCCTCGATGTCCGCGATCGCGGGCTGCATGCCGCGCGCGGTCCGCGGCGGTGACGATGGGATCCTTAGCTGGAAGCAGATCGAGCCTGCGATTCGGCCCAAAATTTACTACGACTCGCAAACCGCCCTTGTCTGTCTGGAAAATTCCAGTAACATGGCCGGTGGCACCGTTTATCCCACGGCCCGCGTTGACGAAATCTGCGATCGCGCTCACGCACTCGGCTTGAAAGTGCACTTGGACGGGGCGCGCATCTTCAACGCCGCGGCTTCGCTCGGCGACAACGTTGGCAACATGACCAAGAACGTCGACTCCGTCATGTTCTGCCTCTCCAAAGGCCTCGGCGCTCCGGTCGGCTCCATGATCGTGGGCTCCCGCGAATTTACCGAGCGCGCCCGGGTCTACCGCAAAATGTTCGGAGGGGGAATGCGCCAGGTTGGCATCATTGCCGCTGCAGGCCTTCTGGCCCTCGAACACTCACCCTCACGCCTGCACGAAGACCACGCCAACGCGCGGCATCTCGCTGAAGGCGTCGCGAAGATTCCCGGCCTGAAAATCGATCCTGCATCCGTCAAGACGAACATCGTCATCTTCGATTGCAGCGCCAGCGGCATGAACGCCGTTGAACTCTGCGACGCCCTGCACGAGCGTGGGATATGGGCCCAGGATACCGCGCTCAACTCGGTCCGCATGGTCACACATTGGAACGTCAATCGCGCTGGCATCGAACGCGCCATTCAGGAACTCATCGCCGTGGTGCAAAAGAAAAAGGGCCAGGTAGCCTGACTTCATTCTGATTTAGAATCTTCGGCTAGTTGCAAAAAAGGAAACTGAACCATGAAAACGACGTCTTATCGTTGGTGTGCGGTTACGCTGACACTCCTACTGGCTTTCTCACTCGCGCCACGTCTCACGCGCGCCCAGCAGAGCTCCGCTCCCACACCCGACGAAGCCAAGCGCTTTATCGAGCACGCGGAGCAGGAACTCGCCGAACTCGGGCTGAAAGCCGCGCGCGCCGCCTGGGTGCAGCTCAATTTCATTACCTTTGACACGGAAAATATCGCCGCCGACGCTGAAGAAGCTGCCAACACCGCCGCCACGAATTACGCCAAGCTTGCCCACCGTTACGACAATGTGTCCCTCCCACCGGAACTGGCCCGCAAACGGCTGCTGCTCGAGCACGCCACAGAATTTCCCGCGCCGGATGATCCGAAAGCGCAAAAGGAGCTTGCCGCGATTCTCACCTCGCTCGGCAGTGATTACGGGAAAGGGAAGTGGTGCCCCGACGGCGAAGCCAAGCCTTGCCTGGACATCACCAAGATCGAGCGCCTGCTGGCCACGAGCCGCGATCCGGAAGAGCTCAAGCGCACCTGGATTGGCTGGCACGCGATTGGGGCGCCAATGCGCGATCGCTATGCCCGTATGGTGGAACTCGGCAATGCCGGGTCGCGCGAACTGGGCTACTCCGATGTCGGCGCGCTCTGGCGTTCGAAGTACGACATGCCACCCGATGATTTTGCCCGCGAACTGGACCGCGTTTGGGAACAGCTTCGCCCGCTGTATCTTTCACTTCATGCCTACGTGCGTGGCCAACTGGCCAAAAAATATGGCAAGGACGTTGTTCCACCGAGCGGGCCTATCCCCGCACATCTTCTCGGGAATCCGTGGGCGCAGGAGTGGAACAACGTTTACGAGCTGATGGATTCTCCGAAGCCTGCGCAAAGCTACGACCTCACCAAAATCCTTGTGGAACGCAAGACCGACGCGCACGGCATGGTGAAATACGGCGAAAACTTTTTCTCGTCGATCGGATTCGCTCCGCTGCCGGACACCTTCTGGCAACGCTCCCTCTTTACCAAGCCGCAGGATCGCGACGTCGTCTGCCACGCCAGCGCCTGGGACGTCGATGAAAAAAACGATTTGCGCATCAAGATGTGCATTCAGATCACCGAGGAAGATTTCCGCGTCATCCACCACGAGCTCGGCCACAATTATTACCAGCGCGCGTACAATCAACAGCCGGCGCTTTTCCGCGGCAGTGCCAACGACGGTTTCCACGAAGCCGTCGGCGATACCATCGCGCTTTCCGTCACGCCCGAATATCTCAAGACCATCGGCCTGATCGACGCGGTGCCGCCCGCCTCTGGTGACACCGACTATCTGCTTCGTCAGGCCCTCGAAAAAGTTGCGTTTCTGCCGTTCGGCCTGGTGATCGACAAATGGCGCTGGGATGTTTTTTCCGGAAAGATCAAGCCCGCCGACTACAACAAATCCTGGTGGGAGCTTCGCCAGAAGTATCAGGGCATCGCTCCGCCTGTCGCCCGAACGGAAGCTGATTTCGATCCCGGCGCGAAGTATCACGTGCCCGGCAACGTTCCCTACATGCGGTATTTCCTTGCGCGCATCTACCAATTCCAGTTTCAGCGCGCGTTGTGCAAGACGACTGGGTATCAAGGCCCGCTGAATCGCTGCTCGATCTACGGAAACAAAGCGGCGGGGGAAAAGCTAAACGCAATGCTCAGCCTCGGCGAGAGCAAGCCGTGGCCTGATGCGCTGGAAACCCTTACCGGCCAGCGCGAACTCGACGCCTCAGCCCTGGCCGATTATTTCGCCCCGCTGAAGACCTGGCTCGACAGCCAAAACAAAAAGAACAGCTACCCCGTAGGCTGGTAGAGCACTCGTGGCATAGCCATTCCTGGTTCTGCTCTTTGGTTACTCTTCTCAGCGCCCTCTGCGCTCCGACCTCAGCGCCCTCTGCGTTAAATCTTTCTTTTCTCTGTTTCACAAAATGCACACCGCTCGTAACCAACGCGTGCGTCAAATCCCCTCATAAGCTAAACTTTTGGAAGCCATAGAAATAACTATCACCCGAGGATCCCGTGGATTTCACCTTCACCGAAGAGCAAAAGCATCTCCGCAAGTCTGTCCGAGAATTCGCCGAAGGCGAAATCGCACCGCACGTCATGGAGTGGGACGAAGCCTCGCACTTTCCGCTCGAACTCCTCCCCAAGCTCGCCGAAATGGGCCTCCTCGGCGTCATCTTCCCCGAAGAATACGGCGGTGCCGGCCTCGGCTACATCGAATACGCCACCGTCATCGAGGAACTTTCCCGCGTGGACGGCTCCGTCGGTCTCTTCGTCGCCGCGCACAATTCGCTTTGCAGCAATCACATCTACAAATTCGGCACCGAAGAGCAGAGGCACAAATACCTCGTCCCCCTCGCGCAGGGCAAAAAACTCGGCGCCTGGTCGCTCACGGAACCCGAGGCCGGCTCCGATGCTGGCGGCACGCGCACCACCGCTGTGCGCTCCGGCGCGCACTGGACGCTAAATGGCTCGAAGACGTTCACCACCAACGGCCACTACGCCGACACCTGTGTCGCAATGGCCGTGACCGACAAGGCCAAAGGCTCGCACGGCATCAGCGCGTTTATCCTTGAAAAGGGAATGCCCGGCTTCCGCCCTGGCAAGAAAGAAAACAAGCTCGGCATGCGCGCCAGCGATACTTCGGAAGTCATTTTCACTGACTGCAAAGTGCCCGCAGAAAACCTCCTCGGCCCGGAAGGCGAAGGATTTACGGGTAGCCTGAAAATCCTTGATGGCGGGCGCATTTCCATCGCTGCTCTCGGCCTCGGCATGGCGCAGGGTGCGCTCGATGCCGCTGTCCGCTACGCCAAGCAGCGCAAGCAATTTGGCCAGGCCATCAGCGAATTTCAGGCCATCCAGTTCAAGCTCGCGGATATGGCCACCGAAGTCGAAGCCGCACGCCTGCTCGTCTACCAGGCCGCCTGGCTCGCCGATCAGAAAGACGTTCGCTTCACGCGCGAATCCAGCATGGCCAAGCTTTTCGCCAGCGAAGTCGCCGTCCGGGTCGCCAACGAGTGCGTGCAAATCCACGGCGGCTACGGCTTCATCAAGGACTACCCCGCCGAAAAGTATTATCGCGACGTCAAGCTTTGCACCATAGGCGAAGGCACCAGCGAAATTCAAAAGTTGGTCATCGCCCGCCAACTGCTCGGAAAGAAATAACGGCGTCCTGTAGCTCAGGCCTTTAGGCCTGAGGGTTTTCATTACCACAGCACGATTTCTCAAGCGCGACGGAAATCCCCACCCCTAGCGGGGTGGGCTACAAACCTCATCCTTCCATTCGCCTCGCTCGGGATGACCGATTCTGAGAGTTGAGGTAGTCTGCTAAAGGTATGCTCTCGTTCGCAACCTTCCATTCGCATAGGTTCATTCTTCGATGACCACTTCCGTTGACGACTGGGCCGCGAAGGTCCGCGCCGGCGACGTGCGCGCCATCTCCCGCGCGATTACGGCCATCGAGAATCACTCGGTGGAATCCGAAGAGCTTCTCCGTCAACTTTTTCCCCACACCGGTAAGGCGTATCTCACGGGCGTCACTGGTGCGCCCGGCACCGGTAAGAGCACGCTCGTTGATCGCCTTGCGGCGTATCATCGCAAGCGCGAAGACCGCGTAGGGGTGATTGCCGTTGATCCGACAAGCCCTTACTCTGGCGGCGCGATTCTCGGCGACCGCATCCGCATGCAGGGCCACGCCAGCGACACGGGCATCTTCATCCGCTCCATGGCTACGCGGGGTTTTCTCGGCGGCCTCGCCCGTTCGACAGCCGAAGTCGCCCTACTGCTCGATGCCGCCGGCAAGCGCCAGGTGCTCATCGAGACTGTTGGCGTTGGCCAGGACGAAATTGATATCGTGCGCCTCGCTGATTGCGTGCTTGTGGTTCTTGTTCCCGGCCTTGGCGACGACATCCAGAACATGAAGGCCGGGCTGATGGAAATCGGCGACATCTTCGTTCTCAACAAAGCCGATCGCGAAGGGGCCGACCGGCTGGAAGAGCAGCTCCACGCCATGCTTTCGCTGGTGATGCCCCGCGACGGCTGGCATCCACCGGTGATCCGCACGGTGGCCACGGAAAATCGCGGCGTGGAGGAACTCGCCTCCACCGTCGAGAAGTTCCGCAGGCATTTCGAATCCAGCGGCCAGCGCCGACAGAAGCACATCGAACTCTGGCAGAACCGGCTGATCGAAATGCTCGAATCACGACTTCTCGAAAAGGTTCTCGGTGGCAAGGAAGGCGAAGCGCGCCTCCGCGCTCTCGCCGTCGAAGTTGCGGAGCGCAAGAAAGACCCATTTACCGCCGTCAGTGAAATTCTCCGCCAAAGCGGACTCCTCTGAAGGAACTTCACGAATGCATCTGGGCGACATTGAAGTTCGTTATCTCGACGGCGGCAACTTCTGGCTCGATGGCGGCGCAATGTTTGGCGTCGTTCCCAAAGTCTTTTGGGAGAAAAAATCGGCGCCCGACGGAAAAAATCGCATCCGCCTGCGAGCCAATTCGCTGCTCGTCCGCGCGCAAAGCAAAACCATCGTCATCGAAACCGGCAACGGCACAAAGTGGGATCCGAAGCAACGCGCCATCTACAACGTCCAGGAAGGCGATCCGCTGGTCGACTCGCTCGCCGAGAACGGTGTCCGGCCACACGAAGTCGATCTCGTCATAAACACGCATCTGCACTTCGACCACGCCGGCGGCAACACCCGTATCGAAAACGGCCGCGCCGTCCCTGCGTTTCCGCGTGCACGCCACGTATTGCAGCGCGCCGAACTCGCACATGCCGCCGCTCCGACCGAGCGCGACCGCGCCAGCTATTTTCCCGAAAACTTCCAGCCCATCACCGATGCCGGACTCTGGAATCTGGTCGAAGGCGACACACAAATTCTTCCCGGCATCTCTGTCGCTGGAATTCCCGGCCACAACGCCGACATTCAAGCTGTTGTCCTCACCGGCGGCGGAAAAACGCTCGCCTTTGTTGCGGATTTGCTCCCGACACGGCACCATATTCCTTTGCCCTGGATCATGGCTTACGACCTCTATCCACTGCAGACGCTGGAAACCAAGCGTAAGTGGCTGCCGCGCATGGTAAAGGAAAATTGGATGGTCGTTTTCGGGCACGATCCAGACGTCGCCGTGGCCACGTTTCACGAGCGCGATGGCAAGATCGATTTCGAACCAGTGGATCTGAACCGGTAATTCCCAGGAGAAAACGTATGGCAGGCGCAAAAAAGACAAAGGGGAAATCTGCGCGGACGAAAGAACCGCTCGCGGAAATTGGCGTGATCGGCGGCAGCGGCCTGTACGCGATGAGCGGACTCACCAATCCCCGCGAATTGAGCGTTAAAACGCCGTTCGGCGATCCGTCCGATAAAATCGTGCTTGGCAATTTCGAAGGGAAGCGCGTCGCCTTTCTTGCCCGCCACGGCCGCGGCCATCGCATTCTTCCGAGCGAACTGAACTTCCGCGCGAACATCTATGCGATGAAACTCCTCGGAGTGCAGCGCATCATTTCCGCCAGCGCCGTCGGCTCACTGCAGGAAAACCTGCGCCCCGGCGAATTTCTTGTGCCCGACCAGTTTTTCGACAGCACCAAGGGCCGTATTTCCACTTTTTTCGGCAACGGGCTGGTCGCTCACGTCGCCTTCGACAAGCCCACCTGCGCGCAACTCTCTACCGTTCTTGCCGACGCCTGCGTCTCCACGGCCGTTCCCGTTCATCGCAAGGGCACCTACATCAACATGGAAGGCCCGCAATTTTCCACACTCGCCGAAGCTCATTTCCATCGCGCCATGAAATTCGATGTGATTGGCATGACCAACGTCACCGAAGCGAAGCTCGCGCGCGAGGCCGAAATCTGCTACGCCACTATCGCTATGATCACTGATTACGATTGCTGGCACCCGGACCATGAGTCTGTCACCGCCTCCCAAATCATCGCGACGCTCAACCAGAACGCCACCAACGCGCAAAACGTTGTCCGCGAAGCCATCAAGACGATGCCGGCCGAACGCAAATGCAAATGCGGCTCCGCCTTGGCGCATTCCCTGGTCACCGATTTCAAGCTAGTCCCTAAAAAAACAAAGAAAAACCTTGCCGCCATCATCGGCAAATATCTGTCCTAGGAGAAACCTGTGTCCCTGCTGGTCGTTGGCTCCGTTGCATACGATGCACTCGAAAGTCCTTACGGAAAAGTGGAGCGCACCCTCGGTGGTGCCGCCACCTACTTCTCAGTTTCGGCAAGCTTTTTCACGCAGGTCAATCTGGTCGGCATCGTCGGCGACGACTTCGACCCAAAAGACGAAGCCATCCTGAAAAAACGCTCCATCGACATCGAAGGCCTGGAGCGCAAGGAAGGGAAGTGCTTCTTCTGGGCGGGCCGCTATTCGGAAAATCTCAACGAGCGCGTCACCCTGGTGACGGACTTGAATGTCTTCGCCGAGTTTAAGCCGCGCCTCCCCGAAAAATATCGCAACTCCAAGTTTGTATTCCTCGCCAACATCGCGCCCGATCTCCAGCGCGACGTTCTCCATCAGGTGAAGGGCACGCCGAAACTCGTTGCCATGGATACCATGAACTACTGGATTGAGCGAACCAACGACGAGCTCCGCGAAACGCTGCGCCACGTTGATATCCTGATGATCAACGATTCCGAGACCCGCCAGCTTTCCAACGAACACAATTTACTGCGCGCCGCGAAGCACATCTTCAAAATGGGACCCTCCACACTCGTCGTGAAGCGCGGCGAATACGGCGCCATGCTTGTGGATAAGAACGGTGTGTTCTGCGTTCCCGCTTTTCCTCTTGAGGAACCGCACGATCCGACAGGTGCCGGCGATAGCTTCGCGGGTGGCTTCATGGGTTACATTGCGGGCGCTGGCAGCACAAATGACGAGTCGCTCCGCCGCGCCATGGTGTATGGCTCCGTGCTCGGCAGCTTCACGGTTGAGCGCTTCGGCCTCGAGCGACTGCTGAAACTGAAAAAGCCCGAGATACACGCCAGGGCACGCCACTTTTCGAAATTGACCCAATTCAAACTCTAGGCGTTAGAATTTTCTTGGAGGCAGGTGAATCCCGGGCAACCATGCTTTCCTTTCAGCAAATGCTAGTGCGTCTCGTTTTCGCCGCCGCTCTCGGCGCGGTCATCGGCGTGGAGCGCGAATTCCGCCGGCGTCCCGCCGGAATCCGCACCAGCATGTTTGTCTGCATGGCCACCGCGCTCTTCACCATGCTCTCCGGCCAAATTGCTCACCTCTGGGGGGACTCAAGCCCCACGCGCATTGCTTCCAATATCGTGCAGGGAATCGGCTTTCTCGGCGCTGGTGCGATTATGAAGGAAGGCGGCGGGCTCCTCGGGATGACCACCGCCGCCACCATCTTTGTCGAGGCGGCCATCGGCATGGCCGTCGGCGGGGGCCTCTACGCCCTTGCCGGTTCGGCAACGGTAATCGTACTTTTCGGATTGGTGGTCCTCGGTTGGTGCTCACAGAGGTTGAATCTTAAGGCGCGGATGTTGCTCTTCAGGTTCACCACCAGTCATGCAGAAAATGTGGCCGGGGAAGTGCAGCGACTTCTTTCCGGCATGAAGATTCTGATGCAACAGTTCCGCGTATCCATGGCGGGCGCGAATTCCATCGTCGAGTTCGAGGCAGTTGTAAGCCACAAGCAAGAAGCGGAGATCGTGGCGCAACTGAGCAGGCAAGGTGTGATCACCGAGATCATACCCGTTGAAGGCCACCACGGATGACCCGGCGCCTCCACACCCTGCAAAAACCAAAAGCGCTTCGCAAGGGATCTCGCTTAGGTATTGTTTCTCCGTCTTCTCCGGCCGATGGCGACGCGATATCCGCGGGTGTCGCCGAACTTCGCCGTCTGGGATTTCAAGTTGAAGAGCTGTCGTCGATGGAGCCCCAAGGCTACTTCGCCGCGAGCCACAATGAGCGTCTTCAACAATTCTGCAAGACCGTACACGACAAACACATTGACGGCGTGATTGCGACGCGCGGCGGCTACGGAGCCAATTACCTTATCGATTTTCGCCTCGCCACGCGTCTGCTCGGTCCCAAGTGCATTGTCGGCTTCAGCGATCTCAACATCATTCAACTTCTCCTGGGAGAAGCGCGTGGCTGGGCCGGTTTCTACGGCCCCATGGTTGCTGCCGGCTTTAATTACGGCGCTGACCGGCCTTCGGGCTACGACCCGGTTTCTTTCCTGCAGGCGGTCAGCGAAACGAAATCCAAATGGAAAATTCCGCTTCACGGCCAGACGCTCGCCCAGGGTGCTGCCTCCGGCCGTCTCGTGGGTGGCTGCCTCACCATGCTGCAGACCACGCTGGGCACCGGCTTTGATCCCAACACCAAAAATGCCATCCTCGTTCTTGAAGATCGCAGCATGAAACCCTATCAAGTTGACCGCGCGCTCCGGCATTTGTACCAGGCAGGTATTTTTGAAAAAGTCGAAGCCATACTCCTGGGCGATTTCCCGGACTGCGATCCTCCCTCGCGCGGCAGCCCGATCGTTCCCGAAATCTGCGCGGAGATTCTTGGCCCTCTGGAGGTGCCGATCGTCTACGGCGCTCCCATCGGCCACACCAAGCGCCCCATGCTCACGATTCCTCTCGGTGTTCGCGCGAAGTTGCACGCCAAGGGTGAAGGCACGCTCGAAATTCTCGAACCAGCCGTTGTCGATTAAACTAGAAAAGGGAAGAATCTTGGCCAAGGCAAAGCACATTCACATGATCGGCGTCGGCGGCTCCGCAATGTCACCGCTGGCGGGGATGCTCCGCGAACGCGGATATCGCGTGACCGGGTCCGATGCCGGCGTCTACCCGCCTGCGTCCACTTTTCTGGAATCCCTCGGCATCGAATACGCCACGTCTTTCGATCCCAAGCACCTCACGCCGGCGCCTGATCTCATCATTGTCGGAAACGCTATTTCTCGCGGCAATGTTGAAGTCGAGGAGATGCTTGACCGCAAGCTTCTTTACCGCTCGTTGCCCGAGATCATCGAAGAAGAATTTCTTCCCGGCAAGCATTCCATTGTCGTCAGCGGTACCCACGGCAAAACCACCACGACGGCTATACTCGCTTGGCTATTCCACGTCGCCAAAAAGCACCCGAATTTTCTCGTCGGTGGCATCGCTGAGAATTTCGGCCAAGCTTATGGGCTCGGCGGGGGTGAGGAGTTCATCCTCGAAGGTGATGAATACGACTCCGCCTACTGGGATAAAGCGGCGAAATTTTTCCACTATCATCCCGACGACCTCATCATCACTTCGCTCGAATTCGATCACGCCGATATCTACACCGATTTCGACACGTACCAGCTCGCTTTCCGCCGCCTGGTCAACCTTGTTCCGCGCCGCGGCCGCGTCATCGTCTGGGGCGATCCCGAAGCCGGCGAAGCCCTTGGCAGCGCCACGGCAAAGGCTTTTTGCCCGGTCATTCGCTACGGATTTCACCCAAGCAACGACTGGGTCGCCTCCAACGTCCAATCTGATGGCGATGCCATGACATTTCAAGCCAGCCATAAAGGGGAACCATACGCCGAACTCCGCCTCGCCGCGACCGGACGGCACAACGTTCTCAACTCGCTCGCGGCCTTAATCGTCGCGCAGGGCCGTGGCATTCGCCGCGACTCCATTCAGGAAGCCCTCTCCACATTCCGCAGCGTGAAGCGCAGAATGGATGTGAAAGGGGAAGTGGACGGCGTGCTCGTCGTCGACGATTTTGCGCACCACCCCACTGCGGTGAAAGCCACCATCGAAGCCGCGCGCCTTCGCTGGCCCGGGAAACGCGTCTGGGCTATCCTCGAGCCGCGTTCCAATTCCATGCGCCGCAAGGTCTTTCAGGATGCCTTGCCGCAATCGCTCGCGCTCGGCGACAAAGTTCTGTTGGGCAGCGTGCATCGCGCCGGCCAGCTTGCCGATGATCAGCGGCTCGACCCCGAGTCCGTCGCCGCCGCCGTTCGGCAACTTGGCAAAGACGCGCGCGTTCTTCCCGGCGCTGACGCCATCGCCGATTTCCTCGCCGCCGAAGCGAAACCGGGTGACCTGCTGCTCATCATGTCCAACGGCAGCTTCGACGGTCTCTGTGAGAAGCTCCTGGCGAAACTCTCGGCCCGCCACACCACCAGCGGAGCGAGCGCGCGGTGACCATGAACCGTTTCGCAATTCGCCTGGCTGCCACTCTCCCGCTCTTGACCTGCTTCCTGCTCGCGCGTCCGGCCGTGGCAGAAATTCGTTACACGGTGTCTCTCGCCCATCCCGAGCAACACCTCTTCCACGTCACCGTCGAAGTGCCTGACGTCAAGGACCATCTCGAACTGCAAATGGCTGCCTGGGACGCGCTCTACGAGATTCGCGATTTCAGCAGCCACGTGCAACGCGTCACCGCCTTCGCCAACGGCCGTGAACTCCCCATCGAAAAGCTCGACAAGCTCACTTGGCGCGTCCAAGCCAGCGGCACCGTTAAAGTTTCCTACGACACCTTCTGGGACGATCCCGGACCCTTCAGTTCGCAGCTCAACGCCGAACACGCCTTCATCAATCCCGCAATGGTTTTGCTTTACGTTTCCGGCCGTCGTTCCGAAAAAAGCATTCTGTCGCTTCACGACGTGGCTGCAGAATGGAATGTCGCTTCCGCCTCACGTGTGCTAATGGAGTCGATGGGCGGCGTCCGGCTGTTCACGGTAGAAGCTCCAACCTTTGATGCTCTTGCCGATGAACCAATTGAAGTTTCTCACTTTGAGGAATTCACGATTCACGACCTGACTCCGCCCATCCACGTCGTCATCCACGGGGACGAGTACAAAAAACACGACGTCGAATCGGCGCTCCGCAAAATCTGCGCCTACGAAATAAGACTCATGGACGGCGCGCCCTATCCGGATTACACGTTTATCTTTCACATCGGCAAGGCGGCGAACGGCGCGGGCGGCGGCATGGAGCACACCAATTCCACGGCGATCTACGTTCCCTCCGGTGCTTCGCTTCCCAATATTTCAGCGCACGAATTTTTCCACCTCTGGAACGTCAAGCGCATTCGACCTGCCTCGCTCGAGCCCCTTGACCCCACGCACGAGATGTACACGCGCTCGCTTTGGTTCGCGGAAGGGGTCACCAACACGTTCAGCTCGTACGCGCTTGTGCGTACCGGCATCTGGAGCAAACAGGAATTCCTGCAGGATCTCAGCCAGCAAATTACCGAAATCGAATCCCGTCCTGCCGAGGAGTGGCAGAGCGCCGAGCAGTCCAGCCTGGACGCGTGGCTCGAAAAATACGCGCTCTACAACCAGCCCCAGCGCAGTGTTTCCTACTATACAAAGGGGCAGATCCTCGGCTTTCTGCTCGACATCATTCTCCGCGATCGCACCGACAATCAGCGCAGCCTCGACGATCTCCTGCGGTCCATGAACGCCGACTTCGCCCGGGAAGGGAAGTTCTACCGCGATTCCCTCGACATCCGCCTTGAATCCGAGAAGCTTACCGGCGGCTCGCTGGCGGATTTCTTCGACAAGTACGTTGCCAACGCGAATCCACTGCCGTATCAGAATCTCCTTGCGCGCGCGGGCCTGGAACTCCGCACACACGAAACCGTCCGCGCCACGCTCGGTTTTCTGCCCCAGCGCCAACCCGGCGCCCCGTGGGTGATCGCCGCCATTGACGCGGATGGCTCTGCCGCGAAAAGCGGCTTGCAGGTTGGCGATGAACTCCTTCGCTGGAACAACTCAGACGTTCCCCGCCGTCCCGATCGCTGGGTCGCCCAGCAGAAGCCCGGCGACGCGCTGCGACTCCGCATCCGCCGGGGGGAAAAGGAAGAATCCATCGAATTCCATCTCGGCGAACTCCACGAGAAATTCTTTCAGGTTGCCGAAATGTCCAACGCCGACGGCAGGGCGCGGCGTCTCCGCGACGGTCTCCTCCACGGCACCACCGAGCCCATCACGGCCCGCTCTCATTAGTCACTTCTCGAATCCCCCCTTGACCCACCGCTCCTGATTCGAGAAAGTCTCCTTAGCCCATGCTCCGTGCCGCCTTCATGTGCGTGTTTCTCTCGCTCTATATCCTCATCGTCGGGCCGCCGCTGCTCATCTACACCGTAATCACAAAAAATCCCAATCCGCTTTACTGGACGGCCATCAAGGGCGTCATGTTCTTTGTAAACGCCGTCGGTGTCCGAGTAAGAGTTAAAGGCATCGAGCGCATTCCGTCCGGCACGGCCATCTTCGCCGCAAACCACACCAGTGCCGCAGACCCGCCGGCCGTCGTCGATGCCATTCCCCGCCGGATCGCCATTCTGCTCAAGCGCTCGCTCTTCAAATATCCGATTGTCGGCCAGGCCTTTCACCTCGCCCAGTTCATTCCGGTGGATCGCTTCAATCGGGACTCCGCCATCGTCAGCCTCGAAAAGGCCACCGAAGCGCTTAAAAGCGGCCAAAGTTTTTTGATTTATCCCGAAGGCACGCGCAGCCCCGACGGGCGATTGCAGGAGTTCAAGAAGGGAACCGCGGTGATGGCCATCAAAGCCGGGGTGCCGCTGGTGCCGATCGCCTGCTCCAACGCGCACCGCATCATGAAAAAGCGCGAACTGAAAATCTACCCGGGCGAAATCCTGGTCGAATTTCTCCCGCCCATCGATTCCACCCAATACTCGCTCGACCAGCGCGAAGACCTCAACCAGCGCCTCCACGACGAACTCGCTGCCGGCCTCCCGCCCGACCAGCGCCCACTCGGCTTCCCCGGCGCCGCTCCAGCGACAACGGAAAAGCTGTCATCTTGAGGCTATGCGACGAGCTTAGGCCGAAAGACCTAAACGTAATGTGTCAATCACAGATTTACAATTCGTTATTCGTTCTTCCCGGCCAGCTTCTCTTCCAACTCACCCACCCGCTTCTGCAACTCTGGCAATCTGCGCAACGCCGCCATCATCCGCAGCCACTCCCGGTTCTCCACCGCCGGATATCCCGAATAGAGCGCCCGCTCCGGCACATCGTTCGGCACGCCGCTCTGCGCCGTGATCACCGCACCGTCACCCACCGTCAGATGTCCCGCGGTTCCCACTTGTCCGGCCAAAATGCAGTTCTCTCCAATCCGCGTCGAACCCGCGAGTCCCACCTGCCCGCACAGCATTGAATTCCCGCCAACTTTCGACGCGTGCCCCACCAGCACCAGGTCGTCGATCTTCGTTCCGCGCCCGATCCGCGTTTCGCCCACCGTCTCGCGCTCAATGCCAGCGTTCGCCTGCACTTCAACGTCGTCTTCCAGCACTGCCGGGCCCGATTGCATCATCTTGTACCAGGTCCCGTCCGGTTTTTTTGCGTAACCCAAACCATCTCCGCCGATGATCACGCCGTTCTGCAGAATCACTCGGTCGCCAATGCGGCAGAACTCCCGCACAACTGCGTGCGCATGGGCAAAGAAATTCGCACCAATCCTCGCACCACGGTAGATCGTCACAAAACTATGAAGCACAGAGTTGTCCCCGATAAACGCATCCTCATCCACAAAGCAAAACGGACCAACATGTGCCCCAGCGCCAATGCGCGCCGTCTTCGCAATCACGGCTGTTGCATGAATCCCGGGTGCATACTTTGGCGCTTCATAAAAAAGCTCAATGGCTTTCGCAAAGCTCAAATACGGATTGCTCGTTCGCAATTTCGCCAGCGCGGGTTCGCCGGCTTCACGGTCCACCTCCACGCCGTCCTCCACGAAGACGGCCGAAGCCCGCGTCGTTTTCAGATTCGGTGCATACCGGCGGTTTGCGAGAAACGTCACCTCGCCCGGCCCTGCCTGTTCGATCCCAGCGATGCCATGAATCTCCACACCCGGTTCACCTTCCAACCGGCACTCCAACCGCTCCGCCAATTCCTTCAGCTTCATACACACTCCTTCGCCAGTTCCCAAACAATCTGTGAGTCTCGCACAGCAGCAACAGGGAAGTACAGGCAAGCCCCTACTGCGGACTCAGTCTCGCATTCACGACTCCTTTGAGCTTGGAAGTGTGCAAAGTGAGACAGACGCGGCAGTGCCAATCGCACTAATTTGGTTCAGGTTCAAGTGTGGGGCACCCAGAGGAGGATTGCGATGAATTGGGATCAAATCGAAGGTAAATGGAAACAAACGATGGGCAAGGTAAGAGTAAAGTGGGGCAAACTGACTGACGACGATGTGACTTCGGTTAATGGCAAGAGGGAGCAACTGGTCGGCAAAATTCAGGAACGTTACGGACTTGCGAAGGACGCCGCGGAGAAGCAGGTCGATGAGTTTATCCAGTCCTGTAGCCCCGACGACGAGGCGAAAGCAGCCAAATCATCCTGAACGGGCCCAGACAATTCGAAACAGGGAAGACTGCCGGAACTAGCGTGAAGCGAACTGAAGACATGCGGTGACCGGCAAAAGCGAAAGTTGTCGATTAGGAAAGGGATGCTACTTCTTCGTGAGTTCGCCCTTGAAGTGGCTTTCAACGTCCTCACGACTTAGGGGGTTTCTTGCTTTGGCCAGTATCACCGAATAGACAACCTCGTGCCGTTCAATCTGCGCGGTGATAAATGCGCCACCTTCCGGAAGTTCCTGGTAGATGAATTTCACCTTCCTGCCGTCCTCAAGTCTTTTAATCCACTCGCTGTCCGCCATGTTCATAGCCCCCGTTTGAGGCCGAAGACCGATGTTTCATGCCGCGTCGCTGGCTCGCGGATGCTTTGAAATCCGCGCGGCTTTAAGTTTCAGTTCTGAAATTCTTGCGGACTTGGCCATGCGGGGCCGGGCCATCTCTTTCTTGACGCTGGCTTTCGTCGCGATTTCGATTTTGTCCTGACTTTTTTTGCGCAAGATAGATCCACTATGACAGGCGGATGGAAGTATTTCAGTCTCATTTCGCACATTTGCAGCATATTTAACGCCGTTCCCTTGCCTGTCGATACCTTGAACAGCCAACGTGCGCCAGCGGCGTTCGGCGTCCTTTGCCTCTTCTCAAGCGCGTTAATATGCAATAGGATTTCTGACTCGGAGGTGCTCCATGCCTTGGAACATGATGACCCTTTCAAGAGTGGACATGCCGGTAAGTCTAGCCGAAGGGCTGAAAATTCTGGAACGCGATCAATTCTGTTGCAGGTACTGCGGACTCGATGGCAGAACCAGCTTTGATAACGCGCTGGTGATGTCCGTTGATTTCATAGTGCCGCGCGCTCGAAGCGGCAAGAAGGATCCTGCCAACCTGGTAGCCTGCTGCCGTCCCTGCAACATGATCAAGGGCACGCGAGTATACAAAAGCTTCGAGGATGCCAGGAAATATGTGCTGGCGCGGCGCGAGGAGATGCGCCGGGCATGGGAATCCAAGCGCACCCGCCCGGCGGCAAGAGCGGCTTCCGCCTGATTCCTCTCGAACTAGCGTTGACGCAGAGTCAAGTACCAGTTCACGGGTTGCCCGTGCCTCGCGGCGCAATCATTGGGCCAAATCCGGCCGCGCGACGCGAACGGCAGAACATTGGGTGGGCCGTGCAGTTGCCCAATGAGCGCGTCGCCTTCCAACCGGGACTCCACTCCCGCGGCTTTTGCGGGGGAATCGTCCACCAAGTAACCGGTCGCCTCTTCGTTCCGCCGTCGCGCTAGGTGTTCGCTTGCGGGACTACCATTGAACCCCGGGATATAAGCTGGGCATGCGAAACGCCCGGTAGTCATTCGAACCGGATGTTGTCAGATGCCAGACAACCTGGGGAGTGCTGCCGGGAAGTACTTCGAAAATGTCAGTGTAAAGGCGTCCGGCACCAGCATTAAAATCGCCCTCCATATTGCCGTTGGCCAGTTGTTGGGCCTCGCCGCCCCAAAATGAATATTCTCCCGGTTTGTAGTTGGAGATTATGGTTGCTGTCTTTGCGGTCTCATCGATCTCCAGAAGAGGCGCTGCGCTATAGAGACAGACCGGTGCGCCCGCCGTACCACAGGTCACTCCCGCAGGAAAAACGCGAGCATTGCCGTTGTCCATAATGGCCAGCCTGAATATTCCCGTGGTATTGGGGGTGGCAAAGGATGGCGCGTGTTGCGCGTAAAACCAGTCCGTGGGATCCGTGCCGCCGACCAACGTAAAATCCCCCTGATAACCAAGATGCCAGATGATGTCGCCGGCGCCGGCCCCTTTCGCATAATCAATCTTGATGACCCAGCCTTGATGGCGTATCGAGAGGAGAAGATTGCCGTCATCCGCCGAATAGACGATGGCGTTGGAATGGGTCCAATCCGGATAACCCATCAGCGCGCGATTGATATCCAGGTGATCAACGGTGTTCCACACCCACCCAAGCTTGAAAGTCCCGTCGCTTTGCGGGATAAGCTCGACGAGCGCATCCACGAGGATGTTGGGAAGCCCGGAGCAATTGGGGATTTGAGAGCAGGGTACGCTCATCTGGATCAAGGCAATCCAGTTTCCGCTGGGGAGCGCGATTACGTCGTGATGGAAGGACTTCGCGACTAGTGAAATACCCGCCGCAGTGAGCGTATTGTTAAGCTGGGTGATGGTTTCCTGCCGAATGGTATTTCCAACCAGATCGATCTCGCGAACCGCATGCGGAAAAACGCCGATGAGAAAGTGACCGTTGGGGAGCAGATGGACGCCCTGCACGGATTCTCCGCTCGCTATGCCGGAATAAGTCCAAACCAGATTTCCGGAGAGATCGACCGCAGCCAACCCGGCATACGGAGTTGCGAGCGCAGCGGGGCTGATCACGTCAAGCATTTCAATCCCAGGCTGAGGGGTCATCCCAGGGCTTGTAGTGACGGTCATAGGCGGAATGACTGTCGCAGGAAGAGCCTGGGTCGTGAATGTTTGATCCAAATCGTTGGCGAATGTGCCGTCAGCAGCCTGGACAACGGCTCGCATGTGATATTGCGTTGAGGCGAGCATTCCCGCAACGAAGAAGCTCAATGGTCCAGAGGACGGAGCTGGTTGTGTCCAGGTTTTCAGCTTGTAAGAAGTGTCCGTGCCGAATTGAATGAAGACGTTCAGGCCCGCGGGCGGTGTGATCGTATACAGAGCGACCTGCGGGTTATTCGTCGCGGCCACCTGGCCCGAAGCGAGCACGGCGATACTGGTGGAGCCGGTTTTCGTGGGATCCTTCAGGCTGGTGGCCGTCACAGTAAAACTGGTGTTTTGCGTAACAGCGGGAGCGGTGAAATTTCCAGTGGAGTCAACCGTGGCGGCGGGAGTCCCGCTTATCGACCACGTGATGTCGGAATCGCCATCGGAGTCTGTGGCTTTAATTTGGACCGATTGAGTGGAAAAGAGAAGAGCGTTGGAAGGCGTAACGGACATCGTGATGGGGGCAGGAGGCGGCGGCGGTGGTGTCGGCGGTGTCGAAGAGGAATTGCAACCGGCGGAAAGAAGAACCAGGGCGAGACACACAAAAGTACCGACCAATTTTCGATTCATCATTTATCCCAAGCGGGAATTGGAGGCTGGCGCCGCATCCCTAAGAAGCGTGAAATCGTGCAGAGCGTAGCACAGGACAAATAGGCCGCCTAATGGAAATTGGGAATGTAACGTCGCGGTGAATTAACGTTATAGATAACCATCAATCCTGAAGCTCTCTTTTCCTATTCAGATTGATCCTGGAATCAGTAATACGAGTTGGACTTCGATTTTGATTTGGTGTTCTGCATCCCTGGTAGTGGCGTGGAGAGCGACCCACGCCGCGCTATTCGTTGAAAAGCCGAGGTTGCGGAGCAGGCGCCGCGACTGGCTTGCGACGCGCCACTCCCACAACGCCAAGCACCGTCAGTTCGGCGATTGCGGGGCGGGGAACATAGATGCGATCGGTGTTGGAATTGAAGTCGGGCGGCGAGAGATGCAGCCCATTGTCGAGGAAGGTCAGCAGGTCGTTCGGGATTACACCTTCGAGCGTCACGTCGTCGCGAAAGCGCACTTTCACCCACAAGCCGTCCAGCTTCGGCCGGTTCAAGAACGCCGTGCGTTCGGGGGCAAATTCCTCGTCCAGTTCTCTCACAAAATAGACCGCCCGCACTTTCGCAATCGGAACTTCTTCGTGCTCGCCCTCTGGCGTCAAAAGATCCAGCGTTTCCGCACCAGCCAGGCGGGCCGGATTCAGGAAGCCGCGCAGGGCAGTCCTGTCGTCGAGTTCAATCACAACTTTTTTGTGCGTCGAGGCTGGGGCTCGCGTTTTCAAAGGGAATCACCGCGTCTTGGGCAGGAAACGATTGCACAAGGCTGCAAATGTATGTTATGTTAAGCTCGGTTTTCCTGTCAACTCATTGTTATTAATGGGGTTAGGTCTCTGAGAGCCGGCCTTTGTCCGAAAAGAAGCAGATCCTAAAATCCGCCTCTATCATTTCGCTGGTCACCCTCGCTAGCCGCATCCTCGGCTACGTTCGCGACCAACGCATTACCCTTCTCCTCGGCACCACCCTGAGCGCGGACTCCTTCGTTCTTGCTTATCGTATCCCCAATCTTTTCAGGCGTTTAGTAGGGGACGGGACGTTTTCCGCGACCTTCGTTCCCGTTGTCACCACGTACATGCGCGAGCGGTCCTCCGAAGAGCTTTGGCAGTTCGTTAACCGCCTTTTCTGGACTGTCGCCCTAGTCCTGGCCGTGGTGGTGATTTTTGGCGTGATCTTTTCCCCTCAGGTCATCCACACGTTCACTTCTCCACAGGATAAAGTCGCCGGTTGGGACGAAGCCATCGAACTGAACCGCATCATCTTCCCGTACCTCTTTTTCCTGGGTCTGGCGGCTATCGGCATCGGGATTCTCAATTCGTTCCATTATTTCGCGGTCCCTGCCGCAACCACGGTCCTGCTGAATGTCGTCATCATCATTTTCTCCACGGCCGCGGTCTGGCACTATTTTCGATCCCCGGCCACATCGCTTGCCGTCGGTGTCCTTGTTGGGGGAGCCTTGCAGTTCCTGATGCTGGTACCTCAACTCGTGCGCCGGGGCATGCGCTTTGATTTCGGCCTCTCCTTCACGCATCCGGCGATCCGCGATGTCGCCCGCGTGCTCTTCCCGCGATTCTTCGGTCTGGGCATCTCGCAAATCAATTTCTTCGTGGACACCTATTTCGCCAACTCAGTGCTCATGCCGCGCGGCTCGCTTACCGCGCTCTACGTGGCGGACCGCGTGATGGAGTTGATGCTGGGCGGGTATGCTATCGCTGTCGCCACCGCGATTCTGCCGATCATGTCCCACCAGGCTGCGGCCAACAATTACGAAGGCCTCAAGAAAACGCTCACCTTCGCCGTCCGCATCGTCGCGTACATCACTGTCCCGGCCGCGATCGGCCTGATGACTCTGCGAGAGCCGATCATCCGCATGCTCTTCCAGCACGGGCAATTCGTCGCCGAGTCCACGCGGCTCACCGCGCGGCCGCTGCTGTATTACGCCATCGGCTTGCCCGCGCTAGCTTGTGTGAAGCTCATTGTCCCGGCCTTTTATTCCGCGAATGACACCAAGACCCCGGTGATTGTCGCCCTTATCTCGTTCTTCCTGAACATTCTTCTCAACATCGTGTTCCTGGAGTTTTTCTTCAAGCGCTTCCAGAATGGCGGACCAGCTCTCGCCACTGCTCTCGCCACGCTCTTCGACTTCCTCATTCTCTTCGCCGTCTTCCGCCTGCGCTATGGCCCACTCGGCAGCCTCGCGATCTTCCGCTCCATCGGAAAGATCTCCGTCTGCAGCCTTATCATGGGCACCGGCTGCCTGGTCGCGAATCATTACGCAAACTACACCCGCGACTCTGCCTTTTTCATCCAACTCGTGGTATTTATCGCCATGATTCTCGGTGCCACGCTGGTTTACGTCGGACTGACGTGGCTCTTCAAATGCCCCGAAATTGAAGAAGTCTACGGCATCGCCATGCGGCGCCCCGGCGCTGCGGAAGGATTGGCAGGATCCTGATGGAAATCTCCAACACCATCGCGTCGTTTCTCACCCATGTTCGCGTGGAAAAGGGATTGTCTGCGAACACGGTTTCGGCTTATCGCCGCGACCTGGTCAAGTTTGAGAATTACGCGAAAAAGAAAAAGCTGACCCTCGAAAGCGTTACACGCGACGACCTGGTGGATTTTCTCTCCAGCCTTTTCCGTCAGAAGCTCGAAAGCCGCACCGTCGCACGCCATCTCGTTACCCTGCGCAATTTCTTCCGTTTCGCGCAGACGCAGGACCTTATCAGCGTCGATCCCTCGCTCAATCTCGAATCGCCCAAGATTCGCCGCTCGTTGCCCGGTTACCTTCGGCTGGAAGAGATCGAGCGCCTCCTCGCGCAGCCCGACGACAAGACGCCTATCGGACTCCGGGACCGTGCCATGCTGGACGTGCTCTATTCCACCGGCTTGCGCGTTTCCGAACTTATCAGCCTCCGGGTGATGGACCTGGACCGCGCCGTTGGCTGCGTCCGCTGCATCGGCAAAGGCGACAAGGAGCGCATCGTTCCCATCGGCAAGAAAGCGCTAGCCCTGGTCGACCGCTATCTTCGCGACGCCCGCCCGAAACTCGTCCCGGCAGGGAAGCAGGTTAACTCCCCGACGCTCTTCATCAATCGCCGCGGCAGCACCCTGAGTCGCGTGGGCGTCTGGAAGATTCTTTCCGCTTACGGGCGCCGCGCCGGACTGCGCGTCCCCCTGACACCGCACATGCTGCGGCACAGTTTCGCCACCCATCTGCTGGAGGGCGGCGCGGACCTACGCTCCGTCCAGCTGATGTTGGGGCATTCCGATATCTCCACGACGCAAATCTACACCCACGTCGTGGAAGAACGCCTGAAGCAGATTTATAAAGCGCATCACCCCCGCGCCTAGCGCGCGGGAGAGGACTCATCGCGGGTATGGCATTCGCTGCGTGAATGCCAACTTTGAAGCGGAAGGAACGCAATGCCTGATTACATGTTTTTGTTGGAAAGCCGGCTCTCGCCGGAACAACGCGCGGCGATGTTGCGCGTGCAGGAGCTCGCCGCAGTCCTGGGATTTAACGTCTACCTGACCGGCGGAACCGTTCGCGACCTGATCACCGGCGCCAACCTGCGCGATCTCGATTTCACGGTCGAGGGCAATCCCTCCAAGATGGCCCGCGAACTTGAGAAGGGCGGCGCAAAAGTTCTTTCCGAGGATGAAAAGTTCCGTCACGTCGAACTTCTGTTCGCCGGCGACGTGGAAGGCAGCATTTCCGCCGCGCGCGATGAACATTACGTCCGCCCCGGCACGCGGCCCGAACTTCGCTGGTCCACCATCATGGAAGACCTGCGCCGCCGCGACTTTTCCCTGAACGCCATCGCCATCTCGCTGAATCCCGCGTCTCGCGGCCTGCTCCTTGATCCCACCAACGGACTCTCTGACATCGAACACGGGGAAGTCCGCGCGCTTTCCATTCACAGTTTCACGAATCAACCTGTGCGTCTCCTCCGCGCTCTCCGCCTGGCGGCTCGCATGGGGTTCAAGATCGAGTCGCGCACCCAGGAGTGGTTCAATCTCGCCATCGAGCGCGAGCTGCAGCTCACCATCACCCCCGAAGATGCCGGCGAAGAAGTCCGCAGCCTCAGTCGCGAGGAGCGCCCGCAGTTGATTCTCAAAGAATGGGAAGAGGGCGATCTGCTTGAGCGTGTTCATCCGATTTTGGCCAAAAAACATCCCGGCTATGACGCGATCAACCACCTGATCAAAGTGCGCGACGATCTCTACATGGCCGGATTCCGGCCGCGCCTGGCCACGCCGATGCTGCTGGCAATCCTCAGCCGCCTGAAGGATCGCGAGCTGAGCAGCACGCTTTCGAAACTTGGCTACCGTTCCGCCGAAATTGAAACAATCGAAAGATTTCCAGAGAAGGCGCTCGACATCCAGAAGGACCTCGCCGGAAAGAAAACCAAGACGCCCGTGGAGGCCTACCGCTACATCGAAAAGATTCCGATGGAGTATGTCGCCTACCTTCTCGCGGAGTCCAGCAACTCCGCCGCGCTGTCCAAGTTGAAGGCGTTCCTTCACAAGTGGCGCCCGGTCCGCCAGGCCCTGCCAATCGTCGGTACCGAACTTGAAGCCCTCGGCATGCCTCGCGGCCCGAAGTTCGATCAGATTGTGCAGGATGTCTTCGCCATTCAATTGAATGGCCGCGCCAAGACTCCCGAAGAGCGCGTGAAAATCCTGCGCAAGCTCTCCGGTATCAAGGAAGCTCCCAAGAAAAAAGAAAAAGAAAAGAAGCCCGCCAAGGCCGAGAAGCACGCCGAAACGCCGGCCGAAAAGAAAGCCGCAGCCGCGGAAAAACACGCCGCTCACGAGCGCCACAAAGCCGGCATGAAAGCCGCCGCCGCAAAGCACAAATCCAAAAAATAACTTTGGAGTGCGGAAGCTCTGCTTCCGCTTTTACGATTTCCACCAAACAGGGCCGCGACTCCCGCCGGCCCCCAATGCAAACAACTTGTCATCCTGAGCGCGTCTTTTGCGCGAAGGACCTCAACTTCGCACTCCGCCACGAACCATCCTTCGTTCTCCCACCCCCTGTGCAAATCTCACAATCCCGTTCGCATTTCGCATCCCCGCGTTTTACAATCAACTTCCATGGGCAATCCGCAGTTTGTTCATCTCCATGTTCATACCGATTTCAGCCTTCTCGACGGCGCGTGCGAAACCGGCGAGCTCCTCGACGAAGCCTCCCGGCAGAAAATGCCCGCCGTGGCCATCACCGATCATGGCAATCTTTTCGCCGCCGCTAATTTTTTCTATGAAGCCAGCAAGCGCGACGTCAAGCCCATCATTGGCTGCGAAGTCTACGTCGCCAAAGGCAGCCGCCACGACCGCGGCGAAAAATCCGCTGCTGTGACCAACGGCGATCGCGGCGAAATGGAGCCCGGCTCCCGCGGCAGCAACCACCTGGTTCTTCTCTGCGAGAATCTCCAGGGCTATCACAATCTCATCAAGCTCGTCTCCGCCGGCTTCCTCGAAGGCTTCTATTACAAGCCGCGCATTGATCTCGATCTTCTTTCGAAGCACAGCAAAGGCCTCATCGCTCTCTCGGCTTGCCTCCGCGGGCCAGTCACCGAACCGGTGGTGGATGAGAAATTCGATCTTGCCCGAGAGAATGCTTATCGCCTCCAGGACATTTTCGGGAAAGGCAATTTCTTCCTTGAAATTCAGGATCAGGGCCTCGAAATCGAACAGCGTGTAAACAAAGACCTCGTCCGTCTATCCAAGGAAACCGGCATCCCGCTCGTCGCCACCAACGATTGTCACTATCTGCACCACAGCGACGCGCACGCCCAGGAAGTCTTGCTCTGCATCCAGACCGGCAAGACCATGAGCGATACCAATCGCATGAAGTTCGCCACCGACCAGTTTTATTTCAAGACCGCCGAGGAAATGGCCAAGGTCTTCCGCGAACTCCCGGACGCGCTCAGCCGCACTGTGGATATCGCCGCGCGCTGCAACGTCAAAATCGAGCGCATTCCGAACGCGCTCCCCGAATTCAAAGTTCCCGAAGGCCACACGCCCGGCAGCTATTTCGAAAAAGTCGCCCGCGAAGGTTTCGCCCAGCGCGTGCCGTTCCTCGAACGTCTCTTGCAGCAAGGCGCTCTGCGTCATCCGCTGGTCGAATACGAGCGCCGCCTTTCGTCCGAAATCGAAATGATCAAGAAGATGCACTACGAGGGCTACTTCCTGATCGTTTGGGATTTCATTCATTATGCGCGGGCACAGGAAGTTCCCGTCGGCCCCGGGCGAGGCTCCGCCGCCGGAAGCCTCGTCAGCTACGCCCTGCGCATCACCGACGTCGATCCGCTTCAGTACAATCTTCTCTTCGAGCGCTTCCTCAATCCCGAGCGCGTCTCTATGCCCGATATTGATATCGACTTCTGCATGCGCCGCCGCGGCGAGCTGATCGACTATGTCACGCGCAAATACGGGCGTGAAAATGTCTCCCAAATCATCACCTTCGGGACCATGGCCGCCAAGGCCGCGGTAAAGGACGTCGGCCGCGCCATGGATATTCCCTATGGCGAAGTCGACCGGCTCGCCAAAATGATTCCCACCACTCTCGGCATTGAACTCGAAAGCGCTCTCGAAGAAGCGCCACAACTGAAATCCGCCGTGGACAGCGACGAAAAGCTCAAAGACCTGATGGCCGTCGCGCTGCGCCTCGAAGGCCTCGCGCGTCACGCGTCCACCCACGCTGCCGGTGTGGTCATCTCGCCGCAGCCGCTCACCGAGCTCGTTCCCGTCTACAAGACCAACCGCGACGAAATCACCACGCAGTACGACATGAATGCGCTGGAGCGCATCGGACTGCTGAAAATGGATTTCCTCGGCCTGACCACGCTCACCGTTCTTCACGATGCGGTGAAAATGGTCGAGCAGAACCGCGGCGTCAAGCTCGACATCGACAATCTCACCCTCGACGACGAGGCCACCTACAAACTCTTCGCTCGCGGCGAAACCACCGCCATCTTCCAGTTTGAATCCCACGGCATGCGCGACATCCTTCGCCGCTACCAGCCCACCCGCATCGAAGACCTCACCGCGCTCAACGCCCTCTATCGCCCCGGCCCTATCCAGGGCGGCATGATCGACGACTTCATCAACCGCAAGCACGGCAAAACTAAAGTTGCGTACGAACTCCCGCAACTCAAAGAAATTCTCGAAGAGACCTACGGCGTCATCCTCTATCAGGAGCAGGTGATGCAGATCGCCAACCTCCTGGCCAGTTTCTCTCTCGGCGAGGCCGACCTGCTCCGTCGCGCCATGGGCAAAAAGAAAAAGGAAGAAATGGCCGCGCAGCGCGCCAAATTCCTTGCCGGCTGCGAGAAAAACAAAATCGCCGAAAAGAAAGCCGTGCGCATTTTCGATTTGATGGAAGAGTTTGCCGGCTACGGCTTCAACAAGTCGCACTCCTGCGCCTATGCGCTGCTCGCCTATCAAACCGCTTACCTGAAAACACACTACCCGGTTGAATTCATGGCCGCGCTCCTCACCTCCGAAACCGGCAATGCCGAAAAGCAAGTGAAGTACATCAACGAAGCCCGCGGCATGGGCATCTCCATCCTGCCGCCCGACGCCAACGAAAGCGATCTCTACTTCACGCCTGTTGGCGATTCCATCCGTTTCGGCTTCGCCGCCATCAAGAACGTCGGCGAAAACACCGCCAAAGCCATTCGCGAATCCCGCCTCGGCCAGGGCGAATTCAAATCGCTATACGAATTCTGCGAACGGATCGAATCCCGCTTCCTGAACAAGCGCGTTTTCGAAAGCCTCATCAAATCCGGCGCCATGGATTCCCTCGGCCCCCGCGAGGGAATGCTCGCTTCCGTGGATGAAGCCATCAATGCCATCCAGCGTGCCGCCCGCGCCAAGGAGTCCGGCCAGCACGGTCTCTTTTTCGGCGGGGCCGCGGCCGAGCCGAAGGTTCATTTCGAATTGCGTGACGCCGCGCCCTGGAGCGAGGAAGAGCGCCTGACGAGCGAATACGCCATGCTGGGCTTCTACGTCTCCGGGCACCCGCTGGAAAAATACGCTTCGCGCTTGAAGGATCTTGGCGCGCTCTCGCTCGACGAACTCGAAGGCCAGCGCAACGGCAAGGAAATCACCGTCGCCGCCCTTGTCGTCGGCACGCGGCCGATGCGTTCCAAGAAAGGCGCGCGCTGGGCCATCTTCACCATTCAGGACATGACCGGCGTGCAGGAACTCCTCGCGTTTCCAGAAAGTTTTGCCCGTCTGGAGAATATTTTGAAGCCCGGTGCGCCGCTGCTCCTGAAAGCCCGTGTGCAGATCGAAGAGGCCGGCACCCGGCTCTCCCTCCAGGAAGCCCGCCGCCTGGAAGACGTCGCCGAGCGCACCGGTCCCAGCGAGTTCAGGGTCCGCGTGGACATGAGCCTCCTCAACGATGAGACTTTGAACCAGCTCGAAAATTTATTTGCAAGCACACCGGGCCCAACTGCGATAGTGTTTGAACTGGTCTCCCCCGACGGCTCCATGGCATCCCTGCAGTCGCAGAAACGCATCCGCGTGAAGCCGGAGCTCGAGGAGGCTGTCCGCCGCATCTGCGGCCAGCAAGCGATTCAGAGGGTTGCGTAATGTGCGCCGCGCAAAAAGATAAAAAGGGAACCACGACGCTCGATCGGCAGCGCGAAATCGATCGCCTCGAAAAAGACGTCGAGGAACTCCGCCGCCTCGCCAGCACCGACGAGAGCGAGGTCGAAGTCGAGCGCCTGAAAAGGGAAGTGCTCGAACTCCGCCGCGAGTTTTACACCCACCTCGGGCCCTGGCAGCGGGCGCAGATTGCCCGCCATCCCCAGCGGCCTTACACTCTCGACTGGATCAATCTGATGTTCACCGACTTTGTCGAGCTCCACGGCGACCGCGGCTTTGGCGACGATAAAGCGCTCATCACCGGCCTGGCAAAATTCCGCGGGCGTCCCGTGGCGGTTATCGGCCACCAAAAAGGCCGCGACACCAAGCAGCGCATCGACCGCAATTTCGGCCAGCCCAAGCCCGAAGGCTACCGAAAAGCGCTTCGCATCATGGAACTCGCCGCAAAATTCGGCCGCCCCGTTCTCACCTTCATCGACACGCCCGGCGCGTATCCCGGAATCGACGCCGAAGAGCGCGGCCAGGGTGAAGCCATCGCCCGCAACCTGCGTGAGATGGCGCGGCTTCCCATTCCCATCATAGTCACCGTCACAGGTGAAGGCGGCTCGGGCGGCGCGCTGGCCATAGCCGTCGGCGACCGCGTTAACATTCTCGAAAACGGTTTCTACTCCGTGATTTCTCCCGAAGGCTGCGCGTCCATCATCTGGCGCGATTCCACGAAAGCGGAAACCGCCGCCATTGCCATGAAGATCATGTCCACCGACCTCAAGGACCTCGGCATTGTCGACGAAATCATCCCCGAACCCGACGGCGGCGCCCACAGCGACTACGATGCCGCCGCCAAACTCTTCGGCGATGTGCTCGAGCGCCAACTCCTCATCCTCTCCAACCAAGGCATCAAAGAACTGCTCCACGCCCGCTACCAGAAATTCCGCCACATGTGCCAGTTCTTCGACCTCGGCGCCTGACAGGCAACACCGGGATCCTGCCGGCCGGCAGTTCCGAAATCCTTCTCGCTCCGCCAATCGGTAGGCGCCCCGAACTCCACTTTTGCCGGACCCTGATACGTTTCAATACACAGGACCTCCTGCCTGTTGGACAGACGTTTACTTTGTGTCAACAGCAGCAGCTTTATCCCGTGTACGAGAAAGGATTCTCAGGCAATATTTTACTAGGGTCTTTCCGATCCTTTTGAAGCTTTTCAAAGACGACCTGCGAGTCTCGGAGGCGGATCAATGACGTTCTCGAATTACAAAGTGGAGCGGATCGGATTCGGCTTGCTGCTGTGTATTGCTCTGCTGATGGCCTTTGAGCCGCTCGTTAGACTTCACGACCCCAATGGCGCCCGAGCGAGCGACATTTTTGACCTCCCCGCCGGGATAACTCAACTGCAATCCGAGCTCCGGATTGTCGCGCCTGTACGGCCTTTCCCGGATCGCGGCGCTTCCGTCAGTCCTGTGAAAGATGCGCCTGCGACACCCGGGCTCTTGCCAATGCCCTTCAGTTTACGGGCGGCGTCGATTGTTCCATGGTTTGTCTTCGGCGCACTGGCTTTCGGTTTATTGGCGCTGGTGGATCTTCTTTTCTTTCGAAAGGCGTTTGCGCTCCTTAGCCTGGCGGGAGGTTCTTTCAGCGCGCTTGCCCTTCTACACGTGCTGCTGCTGGGCACCGACGTTCAGTCCTGGACCGAAACGTTGATGAACATCACAGAATTTAGCTCCTCGGGTGATTCGGCGCTGGGCGCGCGGATTCTGATGACCAATTCCTTTTTGATAAGTCCTGGAGTCGGGTTGTACGTGCTGACCATCTGCCTTCTTTTAGTGCCCCTTCTTTCGTTTACACGCGCCGTACCGCGGCTCAGCGCCGTTATACGAAGTGACGCAAGAATTCGTACTTCACAGACGATTCATATTCGTCCCATTAACTCGCAATTCCCCGAGGAGACTTGCATGAGTTTGGACTTATCACGAAGCGGTCTATACCTGCAGAGCTCATCGAACCATTATTATGTCGGGATGGAAGTCTACTTGACCCGCAATGTTCCTGCGGGAGGCCCGGCGAACGATGACGAGCATGGCTATGTGGTACGAGTGGAAAAGAGGAAGGACGGCGGCTGCCGCTTCGCGATACACATCATTTCAAAGGCCTAGCAAGAGATACCCGCAGCAGGTTGAGCATTGGGGACAAAGCAAGAAGGCCCATCCCTCTGCCGTCTGCTATTAAGTTCTATCGGCTGCCCCTCTTCCCACCCCGTACCCCTTTCGCTACGCCAACCGCATCGTTCCGTTGTCCCATCCCATTCCGCGCACTAATCTGAATATGCACCGCACCACCACCAGCTCCGGGGACTTAGAGCGGCGTTGCAAGCTGGCAACAAAGGACAGAGCCATCATGTCGGAACCATTCCGCCCGTACGAAAAACTGGTTGAGATCACCGTCTTTGGCAAGAAATTCCAGGTGCCGGAGCGCAACTCCTTGCTGCGCTGCTTTCAGTTCATCAGCCCGGAAACCATCCCCTACGGGCGTTTCTGCTGGAATCAGGATTGCCAGTATTGCCGCGTCACCTGCCAGCTTCCCGATGACGACGAGCCGCGCGAGATGCTCTCCTGCAAATTCATCGTCATGCCTGGCATGGAAGTCACCGAAATGAGCCAGGAGCTCAAGTGGTGCCTCCGTTCCAAGCTCCCATCCGACGCCACCGTATCTAAATAATGCCAACGGCGATTCTATGGCACTGTCCTTATCAAAAATTTCCTGGGGCTTTTTGGCGGCTGGATTTATTGTGCCGTCCATGCTCCAGGGCCTTATTTATACGCGACTTCTTCCTATCGAGCGGACGCCGGATTGGGTCCTCGTCGCCCTTTGGCCGGCTTTCGGGTTCTACATGGCATCCGACACAGCCATCTTTGGCTTCCTGATGTCGGTACTCGCGAACACGCTCGTATATTTGCTGGTGGGTTGTCTAATTTCGTTCATTTATAGCCGACTATTCTTACGAGGACACTCCCCCATCTCGAAATAGCCCAGATGGGGCGCATCCTACAGGCAGATTCCATGAGAATCACAACAACTGACATGGACGAGAATACTTACGCACGACTCTTGGAGCGTACACTCCCCCGCGTCATCCGTACGGATGAAAAACTGGCACTCGTGACGGAGGAACTCATTCGCTTGGACGAGCGCGAGAATCTCTGGCCCGAGGAGAAGGAGCTGGCGGAGCTCCTGACCGTCCTCATTGACGAATATGAAGGACGCCGCTACCCGATTCGCAAGGCAAGTCCGCAGCAGACCCTCAAGCATTTGATGGGAGCGCGCAAACTAACCCAGAGAAACCTCTGGAAGGTTTTCGGATCAAAAGGCGTAACTTCCGAAGTCTTTCACGGCAAGCGAGCCATCAATAAAGCCCAGGCAAGAAAACTGGCCGAATTCTTTCACGTCAACGTTGAGCTGTTTATTTAGGGCACGTCGATAGAGGAGGGGATTGCCGAAGTTAAGACACTTTCAGGGAAAGACCGTGGGTGCCAATAATGCTGATGAATGACTGGGGGTGGCTATTCTTAACCATTCTGGGGGCGATAGGCATAGGATGGTTAGTCGGCGAAACTCTGTTCCATTACTCTCTCCAAGATAGAGTAATCAAAATCAAATTGTTTGGCGTTTTCCCCCTTCGGCGAATTGACCTCCAACAGGTGGAACATATCTCCAAAATACGGCTGTTTGATTGGTCACTTTATTTGTGGTGTGAGAGGTGGGGCGGGTACATGCTCCTGTTTCGAGGCGTTGCGATTTCGCTCGTGGGCGGCAAGACCGTGCTTATCGCTCCTAGAAATAGAGAAAAACTCATTGCGACCATCGGTGCCGAGAAAATTATGGCCAGCGATAGCGCCAAATCATCTTCCGCGCGGTTCGGCGACTGCCACTAAGCTCTCCGCAAGAGTACGCGGGGAGGGCGGGTGGCCGCCAGCCCCTGCAACTTCCCCCACGGATCCGGGTTCTATAAAACCAGACGGTGCGGTTGCGCGGCAGCATTACCCCTAAACCATCCCGGCTTCGCAGCCGCCCCATGTCCCTGTACCACAATTGTACTTTCGCCCAATTGCCTACCTCTCCCTCTTGCTCTACCATTTTTGTATATGGGCGTTCCCACACTTTTGCCTTGCGACGGCTGCGGACAGCTGGCCTCCGCTGAGCATATAACTCGCCGCCTCCAGCGCCTCGAATGGGCCACGCGTTTCCGCCCCATCCATGTGCAGGCCCTGTTGCTCGCCGCTTCCGCTCCCGAAGCTGACACAGACTTTCTGTATTCCCCCGACGCGCGCTTTACTGGCCCCGCAGGCATTCTCCTCGCTGCACTTGGTATCTCCACGGCTGGGAGATCCTCCGAAGAAGTCCTTGCCGAATTCCAAAAGCGCGGCCTCGTCCTCGCCCACCTCCTCGAATGCCCGGCCGAACCGGGCACCGACCCCAACGCAATCCAAGCCCTCCTTGAGCGCCATCTCCCCATAGCCCTCGCCCGAATCCGCCGCTCCCTGAAGCCCAAGCGTGTCCTGGTGGTCTCTCCGGACCTTGAACTATTTCTCCCGCAACTCTCCGAATCCGCTCTGGGCTGCCCGGTTTTTCACACCTTTTTTGCCACTTCTCCTGGCCATTTCGCATCTGATGCGTCAGAGCTTGCCGCATTTCGTGCCGCCCTCCCAGCCCTCGCCGCGCAGGGGACGTAAGCCGCCCTATGACACGCATCACTGAGCTTCGTGATGACCTAAACGACACTAACTGTGGCACGTTGAATCATTTCGGTATGGTAAGATGTCCTTTGAAACAGGTCCTTTAGGGGTGATTTGTGCAGAATCGGGCAAAATTCGGTGTTGGCATCGGGGTGATCGTGGTCGCCTTGTCGTTTCTTGCCTGGCTCGGCTATGGCGAGAGCAAGACCTACTATCACACCATCGCGGAATACCAGACGTTGAATGCCTCGGATCGCGCGCATCGCATGCGCCTCGCGGGAATCGTCGTCGAAGGCAGCATCAAGCCCGGCTCGGGTCGCGTGGACTTCACACTGGAAGAGCAAGGGAAGACCCTTCCCATCACTTACGTTGGCAGCGATCCGCTGCCGGACACGTTCAAAGACAAGTCGCAGGCCCTCGTCGAAGGCCACCCGGGCTCCGACGGCCGCTTTGTCGCTGAGCATGTTCAGGCTAAGTGTGCTTCCAAGTACGAAGCCGCTCCGGGTGGTGACAAGCCAGCCCCGGCCGGAGCTACCCAGCGAAGCAGCATGTAACGCGCCAGTCGAAAATCCTTGGGGAGAGGCGGAAGCACTATGGATGTATTCGGTTCGTTTACGCTCCTGCTGGCCTTTGTCTGCGCGGTTTACGCGGTAGTTGGCGGCATCGCCGCCATCATCACCCGTCATCCGTTGCTGGTGAAAAGCACGCGCCAAGCCGGCATCGCCACCTGCGTTCTGATCTTCATCGCCACCTTCAGTGTCGAGTATCTCCTCTTCAGCGACAATTTTTCCCAGGCTTATGTCGTATCCCACAGCAATCGTGATCTTTCCACTTTTTATAAAGTCGCCGCGCTCTGGTCCGGTCAGGAAGGCTCGCTGCTCTTCTGGAGCTTTCTCCTCTCGGTTTACGTCATTTCGGTTCTCATCGCCTATCGAAATAAAAATGGCGAGCTCATGCCTTACGTCGGCGTGGTGCTCGCCGGTGTCCAGACCTTCTTCCTCATACTGAACAACTTCGTCGAGAGTCCCTTCAAGACCCTCGCCACCGTCAACGCCAGCGGCGTGCTCGAACCCTTCACGCGGGTGGACGGCAATGGCCTGAATCCGCTCCTGCAATATCCGGAAATGGTCATTCACCCGCCAAATCTCTACTCCGGTTACACGGGCTTTACCATTCCGTTTGCATTTGCTCTTGCCGCATTGCTCGCGCGTTACCCCGGCGAAAAATGGATTCACCTCACCCGCAAATGGACCATGATCGCCTGGTGCTTCCAGTCCGTCGGCATTCTGCTTGGCGCGCATTGGGCCTACGCCGTTCTCGGTTGGGGTGGCTACTGGGGATGGGACCCGGTCGAAAACGCTTCGCTGCTTCCGTGGCTCACCGGCACCGCGTTTCTTCACTCCGTGATGATGCAGGAAAAGCGCGGCATGATGAAGGTCTGGAACGTCTGGCTGGTCTTCTGTACCTTCCTGCTCTGCATTCTCGGCACCTTCCTCACGCGCAGCGGCATCGTCAGTTCGGTTCACGCATTTGCGAATTCGCACATCGGTCCGTGGTTCGTCGGCTTTCTTGGACTGACACTCCTCGTCTGCTTCGGTGCCTACTTCAAGAATCGCGACTATCTGAAGAGCGAAAATCAACTCGACTCGATGATCTCCCGCGAATCCAGCTTCCTCTTTAACAACCTGCTCTTCCTCGTCGCCTGCATCGCCGTTCTTTCCGGCACGCTCTTCCCGGTTTTTTCCGAATGGTTTACCAGCAACCGTATCAGCGTGGGCGCGCCGTTTTTCAACAAAATCATGATCCCCGTGGGCCTGGCCATTCTCTTCCTCACCGGAGTTGGCCCCCTCCTAGCGTGGCGCAAAACCTCCCCGGATAGCCTCAAGCGCAACTTCGGCTGGCCGCTAATCGTCGGCCTGATCTCTGGCGTTGCCGCGTACTTCCTGGGCTACCACGACGCGTACTCCATCCTATGCCTCGTGCTCTGTGGCTTCGTTTTCGGCACCATCGTCGAGGAGTTTTACCGCGGCGCGAAAGTCATCTCCGCCCGCACCGGGATGAACATGATGCTGGCCGCTCACGAACTGGCCATGCGCAACACCCGGCGCTACGGCGGCTACGTCGTTCACTTCGGCATGGTGCTTATCTTCATAGGCCTCGCAGGCTCCGCTTTCACTTCGGACATACAGCGCCCGATGAATCTCGGCGAATCCATGAAGCTTGGGCCGTACACGCTGGTCCTGCAGAGCTCCGACACCAAAGCCGAAAAGAACTACACCGCGGAGCGCATGATTGTCGAAGTCCTCAAGGACAACAAGCAGCTCATGATGCTCTATCCTGAGAAGCGTCAATTCCAGGGTGCAGAGCAAGCGTCCGGCACCATGGTCGCCATCTATTCCACGCTCCGCGAAGATGTGTACGTGGTGTTCGCCGGCATGGACCCGGACGCGAATCTCCCCGTCATCCACGCGTTCTTGAATCCACTTGTTAAATGGATTTGGCTCGGCGGCGTCTGGGTCGTCATGGGCACGCTTCTTGCTCTGATGCCCAATCGCCGCGCCGCGCTCGCTGTGGCGACTGTGCCGCAAACAGTCTCCGCGCCGATCGCCCAAGCTCTGAATCCATCCGTAACTCTCCGTGAGGGCCATGACTAAACGTCGCTTACTCGCTCCGCTGCTCCTGATCGCTGCTTTCGCCGTCCTGCCTCTTCTCGCCCAGCAGCAGGCCGACCGGGTAAAGCAAATCGGCGGCAAATTCCAATGCATGTGCAGCTGCAGCCAGGTCCTCACCCAGTGCAATCACGTTGGCTGCACCATGTCCACTTCCATGCTGAAGGAACTGGGCGCGATGGTGAGCCGCGGCGATTCCGAAGACAAAATCACGCAGACCTTCGTCCAGGAGTTCGGCACCACGGTGTACGCCGAGCCACCGAAATCCGGCTTCAGCCTCGTAGCGTGGCTCATGCCTGGTTTTTATTTCCTCGTCGGCGCCGCCATCGTCGTCTTCTTTATCAACAAATGGCGAAAACAAGCGCCTGCGCCGGCCGCTGTCGCTCCCGCCGGCGTACACATCTCACCAGAAGCCTACGAACGCGCTCGTTCCCAGGCTGACCGGGACACTGAGGACTAGCCCCATGCCCCCTCTCACACTCGCCGCTCTCTTCGCCGCTCCCGCCGAATGGGCCATCGTCGGCGCTTGCCTCGGTCTTGCCGCCGCCGTATTTCTCTTCATCTTTTACATTCAGCCGGACGCTTCGGATCTCGCTCCGCATCGGACAAAGCTCGATCAACTCCTCGAGCGCCGCGATACCATCTACGACAATCTGCGCGACCTCAAATTCGAATACCGCGCCGGAAAATATTCCGAAGGCGATTACGAAACCATGAGAGTCACTCTCGAGAACGAAGCCGCCCTGATTGTCGCCGAAATCGAGCAGGTCACCGAATCGCAGATTCGCCGTCCGCGTCCCGCCGCTCGCCCGGCCTCCGCGGACCGGAGCGCTCGATGAAGGCTTTCTGGCCGCGTCTTCTTACCACAGCTCTCACCGCACTTTTCGCCGCCTCAGTATCGCTCGCCGGAACCGTTCACGGCTCGGTCATCAATCGCACCACCGGGAAACCAGTTCCCAACACGGACGTCGATCTCCTCAGCCCCATGCAGGGCATGGCGCTTCTCGCGTCCGTCAAAAGCGATGCGCAGGGCCAGTTCACCGCCACCAACGACGCCATCGGCACCGGACCCGTCCTTCTCCGCGCCACTTATCAGGGCGTCAGTTTCAATGCGTTTCTTCCGCCGGGCCGGCCGCAGGTGGATGTCGAAGTCTTCGACGTCACCAAGGATGCGAAGGTTATCTTTCCTGCCTCTCACGTCGTCATCTTTCAACCGCAGAATGGCAAGCTGATCGGCGCGGAAGAGTACAACATCAAGAACGATTCCAACCCTCCCGTCGCCTATTTCCGCACCGAAGGCAACTTTGAATTCGCCGTCCCGGAGAAGGCCGAGCTTAAGAATGTCTCTGCCACCAGTTCCCTCGGCATGGATGTGCCCCAAGCCTCGATCGACAAGGGCAAGGGCCTCTTCGCCATCGCGTATGCCTTCCGCCCAGGCGAAACCAATATTCGGCTGTCGTACGAGCTTCCATACCCCGGCAATTCCGCGAAGCTGAAGCTTCCCGCCGTTTACTCGGGCATGCGCATGCTTCTCGTCGCGCCCCCCGGCGTTACTCTCACCGGAGACGGCATCAGCGCCGCGGGCCAGGAACAGGGCATGAACGTGTTCCTCCACGAAGCCCTCGCCGCCAAAGCGGCTCTTACCGTTTCGATTTCGGGGGTTGGATCGCCGCAAGCCGCCGATGCCTCCGGAGGCCAGGGTCAGCAAGCGGCCCAGGAAGGGAATTCCCGCACGCAAGGCCAGCAGGTGGATCTCGCTCCACCGCACATTGACGATATCAAATGGCCGCTGCTCTTTGGCCTCGTCGCGTTGTTCGCCCTGGGTGCGATTCTGCTTTCCCGCAAACAAATTGTCGTGGCGCCCGCGGCGGACCGCGAGGACGCGGCTCCAGCGAAACCGAAAAAACCGGCGAAAGCCGCCAAAGTCGCGCGGGAACAGGCCGGCGTCGAGGCCGTGAAGGAATCCGTCAACGCCAATCTCGACTCTTTGAAAGAAGAGGTTTTTCGCCTGGAGTTGCGGAAGCAGGCCGGCACCATTTCCGAGGAGGATTACGCTCGCGAAAAGTCCCGCGTCGAAAAACTCCTCCGCGACCTGGTCCGCGGCTGAACTTGGTTTTGTAGCGGCCACCTTCCGCCTGCCCGCCGTAGGAGGGAGGCGGGCGCTTTTGCGCACAGGAAAACCGGCCGGGTGTGCCAGGTGCCGGTGTTGCACCTGGGTTCTTCGGCCGCGCCAACAAAATTAACCGTGCCCCCATTCAAACTATCGCCAACCGGTCTCCGCTTCGAGGGCATCGACAAACGCTACGGCGGACTCTTCGCTCTCCGCCGCGTCACCTTCGAGATTTCCGCCGGCGAATGCGCCGTCCTCGCCGGACGCAACGGCTCCGGCAAGACCACGCTTCTCCGCATCGCAGGGCAAATCGTACGCCCCAGCGCCGGGAAACTCTCGTTCCTTGGCAGCGCCGCCGATTCCGCAGGCAATCCGCGCCCCGGCTACGTCGGCCACAGCACGATGGTCTACGACGAGCTCACCGCCGAGGAAAATCTCCTCCTCTTCGCCAGATTGCAGAAAGTCGAATCACCTGTCGCCCGCGCCGAAGATCTCCTTCGCGAAGTCGGCCTATACGAGCGCCGTGCCTCTCTGGTCCGCACCTTTTCCCGCGGCATGCGCCAGCGCATCGCCATCGCCCGCGCTCTCATTCACCGTCCCTCCGTGCTCCTCCTCGACGAGCCCGCCACCGGCCTCGATCCCCTGGGTATTACGTGGCTTGCGAACTCGCTTCGCGAACTCAATCGCGCCGGCTGCACTATTGTCATGAGCCTCCACGGCGAATCCGAAATCTCCTCCTTGGCCACGCGCGCCGTCCGCCTCGACGCCGGTAACCTGATCGCCGACACCAAGACCGGCGCCTCGCTCCACGATATCCTCACCTTTGGGGCCGCCTGACCCGCCGCCATGAGCCTTTTCTCCAACACGGCGGTCCTCCTCCGCAAGGAACTTCGCACCGAATTCCGCTCGCGCGAACTCCTCACCACCACCGTCGTCTTCATTCTCGTCGTCCTCATCCTCTTCAGCTTCGCCATCAGCCCGACAACGGAAGAGTCGCGCGAGTTCGGCCCCGGCCTTCTCTGGCTCGCGATTCTGTTCGCCGCGTCGCTCATGCTGCAGCCCTGCTTCCTCCGCGAGCAGACTAACGACACGCTCAGCTCCCTCCGTCTCGCCGTCAGCGATCCCTTCTCCATCTTTCTTGCCAAGTTAATCGCCAACACGCTCTTCCTCCTCCTAACCGAACTCATCATGCTTCCGTTTTTCGCCATCTTCTACAACGTGCCGGTCCTCCCCGAATTTCACTGGCTCCTCCTTGTGCTTTTCCTTGGCAGCTTGGGCATCTCCATCGCCGGCACAGCACTCTCCGCCATTTCCGCGCAAGCCCGCATGCGCGAACTTCTTCTCCCTTTGTTATTGCTGCCGCTGCTTACGCCCGTGCTCGTTGTCAGCGCCACCGTCACGGTCAGCCTTTTTGAGCGCGAGCCCATCGTCAAAGGGAAGGGAATTGCTTTCCTGGCCGTTTTCGATGTCGTCTTTTTGACGGCGCTATGGCTTTTCGGCGAATATCTTCTGGAGGAATAATTGGCATGACCAAACGCATCATCCTCGGCACTGTCGCCATCCTGCTGGTGATTGCGGCCGCCTATGCGGCGTTCTTCATCGCGCCGGAAGAGCGCACCATGGGCCTCATCCAGCGCATTTTTTATTTCCACGTTGCCAGCGCCTGGGCGGGATTCACTGCGTTCTTCCTGTGCTTCCTCGGCAATCTTCTCTATGTCTGGAAACGGGACCAGAAATATGATTGGCTCGCCGTCTCCGGCGCCGAAGTCGGCCTCGCCTTCACCACCGTCGTGCTCATCACCGGACCCATCTGGGCGCACCCCGTCTGGGGCATATGGTGGACCTGGGACGCGCGCCTCACCTCCACGTTCGTCCTCTGGCTCCTCTACGTTTCCTATCTCTTACTCCGCACTCTCGTGGATGAGCCCGACCGCCGCGCGCTGCTCAGTTCGCTCTTCGGCATCTTCGCGTTCCTCGACGTACCACTCGTCTTCGGCGCTATCCGCTGGTGGCGCACCCAACACCCGCAACCGGTCATCATGGGAGGCCAGGGCTCCGGCCTCGATCCCACCATGAGGTCCGTCTTTTTCTTTTCGGCGCTGGCCATGCACGTCTTCATGTTCTTCCTGGTTGCCGAGCGCTATGCTCTTGAAAAGCTGCAGACGGAAACCGATTTTCTCGCACGTGAAGTGGAGGCCCAATGAAAAATCTCGACAGTGTCTTCGCCGCCTACCTCATCGGTTGGGGCGTATTCTTCGTGTTCTATCTGACCATCGCCAAACGCACCTCCAACCTCCGCGCCGAACTCGAGCGGCTGAAGAACTCTCTACCTCGCGTCAAATGAGCAGTGTGCAGACTTTGGTGGCACAGCCATTCTTGGCTATGCTCTTGGGTTTTCTTTAGGAGGCCGGGGCTTCAGCCCCGGAGTAAAAGTCGCGAGAACAATGGGGCTTCAGCCCCTGAAGAAAGGTTTATTCTTAATCCGTCACAGTCCTGACAACAATTTCTTTGCGCCCGAGGTAAAGGAACATTTTGTGAGCAACACCCAAAAAAAACGCGTCGGCATCGTCCTCTTCCAACTGGGCGGCCCCGACTCTCTCGCCAACGTTGAACCCTTCCTCCGCAATCTCTTCCTCGATCCCGACATTATCCCGCTCGGCCCGCTCAACTTTATCCGCGGGCCGCTTGCGCGCTACATCGCGAGAAAGCGCACCCCGCCCGTCGCCCAACGCTACGGCCAGATCGGCCGCCGCTCTCCCATCGCCATCCTCACTGAACGCCAGCGCAGCAAACTCGTCGCCGCCGTCAGTCCTTACCTCGACCCCGTCGCTGTCACGGCCATGCGCTACTGGAAGCCGCTCACCGAAGACGCGGTGGCCGCCATCAAGAAAGCCAACTGCCTCGATGAATTAGTTCTTCTCCCGCTCTACCCTCACTATTCCTACGCCACCACGCTCAGCAGCCTGAAGGAATGGCGCCGCGTCTACGGCGAGCCTGCCGACACTCTCCCCGAACGCACCATCGAACACTTTTTCAACCACCCGCTCTACATCCAGGCGCTGGTCACCAACATCGGCAAATGCCTGCGCCAGTTTCCCGACAGCTCCCGCATTCATCTCGTCTTCAGCGCTCACGGCCTGCCGATGAGCCTCGTGGAAAACGGCGATCCGTACCCGCGCCACATTGAAGAGACCGTGCGCCTCGTCTGCGAAAGCGGCGCGCAGAAATTTCCCAACTGGCCCCGCACGCATCTGCTCTGCTTCCAGTCCAAAGTCGGCCCGGCCAAGTGGCTCGAGCCGTCCTTCGTCGGCACGCTCCACAAACTCGGCCACGAAGGCGTGAAGGAAATGCTAGTCGTGCCGATTTCCTTCGTCACCGAGCACATCGAAACCCTGCACGAAATCAACATCGAAGGCCGCGCCGACGCCAAAAAAGCAGGGATCGAACGCTACCGCATGATGCCCGCCGTAGGCGACTCTCCCCTGTTCATCGAATGCCTCAAGCAACTGGTCCTCCGCGCCGCGGAAATCCGCCCCGACCCCGCGCAAACCACTGCCTCCGCCTGACCCCGTGGCACAGGCACTCTTGCCTGTACTCTTGGGTTTCTCCTCCCTGCGAACTCTGCGCGCTTCCTCTGCGCCCTCTGTGTTAAGTCCCCTCTTGCCTCTTTCTTTCCTTCCGTACTACACTCCCCGGCGGTTCAGGATTGACGGTCCAAACATTGCTGCGGTCGGTGCGCTATAATCTGTCTTTCGGGATGGGGCCCGGAATTCATGAAAGCGACGTATCACTCTGGTGTGCACAAATTTGCGCTGTTCGTAGTCGCTTGGGCGGTCCTCCTCCTCTGCGCGGGTGCGCTCGTCACCTCCGAAGACGCCGCCCTCGCCGTCCCCGATTGGCCTCTCTCCTACGGCAGCATCACGCCGCCCATGGTCGGTGGCATCGCTTTCGAACATTCCCACCGCGTCATAGCGGCCATCCTTGGCCTCTTCATTGTCATTCTCTCCATCGTTCTCTGGCGCAAAGATGAGCGCCCGGCCGTCCGATGGCTTGGTGTCGCCGCCGTCGGTGGAATCATCCTCCAGGGCGTTCTCGGCGGACTCACTGTGCTGAAGCTTCTCCACTACTGGCTCCCCGTCATGCACGCCTGCTTGGCGCAAATCATGTTCGCCACGCTCGTCTCCATCGCCGTAGTCACCAGCCGCTGGTGGGTTTCCGATCGCCCGCAGTACGAAGATAAAGGCTCACCCGCGATTCACACCGTGGTGGTCCTCAACGCGGCGGCCATCTTTCTCCAGATCGCCCTCGGCGCCGCATTCCGCCACAAATACACCCCCGCCACGCCGCACGTTGTCTGGGCCATGGGCGTTCTGCTCGTCGCCTCCTGGACGGCCGTCCAGCTCCGCAAGCGCTTCTCGAATTCTCCCGAACTTTCCCGCATCCGCGCCCTCCTCCACGGCATCGTAGGAGTGCAGCTGCTGCTTGGGATCGGCGCTCTCTGGACGCGTATGCGGGCGGTAGACGATCCCCAACCCATGCCCGCGGTCGTCATTACCACGGTCGTTCACACGGTCTTCGGCGCAGTCCTCTTCGCTGTTTCGATCCTGGTGGTGCTGTTCTGCTATCGCCTGGTGCCGCGGAAAAGGGAAGTTGTTTTTGTCACCACAAGAGATGAGGTGCCCGCCTGATGAGTGAAGTCCGCGCCACCGCCCTAGCGCAGCCGAGCAAGCCTGCCCTGGCAGACAAGCTCAACGCGTATATCACGCTGACCAAGCCCGACGTTTCTTTCCTCGTCCTGATGACCACCGGCGCGGGCTATTACATGGGCGCACGCGGCCCCGTCGGCTGGCTGCACATGATCCACGTTATCGTCGCCACGATGATGATCGCTGCCGGCACCGCCGCGCTGAATCACTACATCGAGCGCGAATCCGACCGCTACATGCGCCGCACCGCCTCCCGCCCGCTGCCCACCGGCGTGCTCACGCCATCGGATGCCCTGCGCTTTGGCATCGTTCTTTCGGTTGCAGGCGCCCTTGATCTTTACCTCACCGCGGGGTTCTGGCCCTGCTTCCTTGGCGTATTCACGTGCCTCAGCTACCTGCTCGCCTACACGCCGCTGAAAAAGCGCACCGTCTGGGCCACCTTCATCGGCGCCATTCCCGGCGCCATTCCGCCGATGATTGGCTGGACCGCCGCCACCGGCAAAGTGGATTCGGGCGCGTGGCTGCTCTTCGCTATTCTCTTCGTCTGGCAATTCCCGCACTTCCACGCCATCGCCTGGATGTACCGCGAAGACTACGCCCGCGCCGGCATCCTTATGCTTCCCGTCGTCGACAAAGAAGGCCAGCGGACCTTCCGCCAAATCATTCTCTACGCCGCGGCGCTTGTTGCCGTCAGCCTGCTCCCCGCGATCATGGGCTTCGCCGGCGTGCTCTATTTCTTCGGCGCACTCGTCACCTGTACAGGCCTCGTCCAGGTCTGCCTCTGGGCCGCCCACGCCAAAACCAACACCCGCGCGAAGTGGCTGATGCACGCGACGGTCTTGCACATCCCGATCCTGCTGGGCCTGATGATGTACGACAAGCTCCCGCGTTAGCCGAGTGGCACAGTCTTCAGTCTGTGCTCTTGGGTTTACTCTTCCCGATTTGGAGTGCGACAGCGAAACTGCCGCTTTTACGGTTTCAGCCTTAGCACCAAAATACAGACGAAGTAGGAATTATCACTATTCGGCACAAAACCGGTTCCTGTTATCCGATCGCTGTTATCTGTTATCCGTATAAAAAACCATCTCGCACCAGAAAGGTCTCCCCCAACCCATGTTCTCCCAAGCCACCCTAAACGCCACCCTAAACGGTGCCTCCGCCATTCTCCTCGCCTGCGGCTACGCCGCCATCCGCTCCGGGAAGCGCGAACTCCACAAGAAATTCATGGTCTCCGCCTTCTTCGTCTCCTGCGCCTTCCTCGTTTCCTACGTGATCTACCACGTGCGCATTCACCAGGTCATCCACTTCCAGGGCCAGGGCTGGATCCGCCCCGTCTATTTCACGCTGCTCATCTCCCACACCATCCTTGCCGTGGTCATCGTCCCGCTCATCCTCATCACCCTCCGCCGCGCCTGGCTCGAAAAATTTGACAAGCACCGCCAGATCGCCCGCTGGACCCTCCCCCTCTGGTTTTACGTCAGCGTCACCGGCGTAATCGTCTACTTTATGGTCTACCAAATCTACGCCCCTCACTAAACGGGTTGCGAGGCTAAGCGATGAGAATTTGCTCCGCGCGAAGCTTAACGCCTCAGAAGATACAGATACTCGCCTGCGCCATAGTCCTGGCCGTTTTGTTCCTTCTCGACCGGTCGCTTGTGGCAGCTCAAAAGCCGGATGTAATCGTCGTCGACCGTCCCACCGTTGTGGCTTTTTTCCCGCCAGTGACCGACGCTGAAATGGAAAAAGACCCCGACACGAATGAAGCCCTCTCCGATTTTCAGTTTTACGCCATGAGCGTCCGAAAGCGTCTGGAGGCTGCTGGCATCCAGTTTAAGGAAATCTATGCAACGTCATTCGGTGTCCAGGTACATGGCAAAACGAGAGTCTTTCGGCCTAAGAAAATCCAGGTCGGTTATTATTTCGTCACACCAGACAAACCGCCGCGTATTCAATACAGCGTGATGACGGACGTCGACATTTTGCTGGTTGCCACCGAATACTTTCATCTTCCCTCGAAACCATAATTCTCTCTCGCTCCAGGAGGTACGTCTCGCATTGATTCCTTATGTGAATAATTTTACGGCAGCAGGGGCTCTGAGTACCCTGCCTTGTCGTGTACACTTCTCCCTGCCATGAAAATCCTCCTCTTTGGCGCAACAGGTTCTGCCGGAGCGGCCGTCCTTGAAGCCTGCATTGCCGCCTCCATTGTCGACGAAGTCCGCGCCATCGTCCGGCGCCCGCTCATGAACACCAGTCCCAAGCTGCGCACTTTCGTCCACAAAGATTTTCTGAATTACGCGACCGTTGAAGACGCCTTCCGCTCCGTTGACGCCTGCCTCTTCTGCCTCGGCATCTCCGCCACGCAGGTTTCGCAGGAGGAATACCGCACCATCACCTACTCTTACACGCTGGCCGCCGCCAACATGTTCAAAGCCAAAAGCCCCGGTGCGGCCTTCCATTACATCAGCGGGCAGGGAACCAAGCCCGGCAGCCGCATGTTCTGGGCGCGCGTGAAAGCGCAAACCGAGCACGATCTCATTGAACTCGTCGACGCCGACTGCTGGCGCCCCGCCTTCATCGACGCCAAGCCCTCGCCCGGCCTGCCGAAACTCTACGCCCTCATCCAACCCCTCGGGCGCCTCTTCAAGCCTTTCCCCAACCTCTACATCCATGGCGACGATCTCGGCCGCGCCATGCTGCAAGCCACCGTCGAAAAACTCCGCGGCCGCATCATCGAAAACGCCGAAATCCGCCAAATCGCTGCCCGCGCCACCTTCTAACGATTGTTTTTGTCTGTCATCTTGCTACTGCTTTGGGTCCACCGGCCCGCTCGTTTCCACCGCGGCGCCGGCAACGGCCTTCTTCAGTTGGCCAACATAATTCGTCAGATACTCGCGTGGAACGGAACGTACATACGGATTCACCAGCCACGCAAAAACAGCCGGCACACTCCGGCTCAATCCGAGGAATTCAATCTGAACATACACGCCGTCATCGGTTTCCTCATAGCGCGTGTAGAGATCCAATCGCCAGAGATAACCGCGGTCGTTGCCAACAGGGCGTTCACTCTCGTCTTTTCCCCCGGGATTTCGTACCTCCGCGATGCGGACCGCCCTGGCAAATGAATATTCATGTGTTGGGTCGCTCTGCGTAAATTGGATGTCGAATTGGGTGTTGTAAACCGCAGTCACAACGGCATGCCGGTAGAACCGGAAGTAGACACGGAAATGCTCTCCATCATGGCTGAGTAATTCGGATCGCTGCACATCGGGCTTGAAAAAGTCCGCGTGATGCGCATAATCCTGGGTCACTTGAAGTACTTGCGCCAGGCAGGCCTTGGGAATAAATCCGATCGCCAGCCAATGATGAACCAAGCCGTCGGGAATCTCGATTTTCCCGTCGTTCTCTTTCGTGCTGAGCATCTGGATGTAGACCTGGCCGTTCTTTAGGCGGGAAATCCATTCTTCCCTCTGGTTCTCGGGAAGAGAATCTATGGCCAAAAACTGCCCCGGGGCGGTAAGTTCGCCGCGCATCTTGGCTTCGGTCAGCTCTTCGTAGTGCTGAAACGCCTTTGCCGTGCGGGGTTTCAACTCCGATGCGACTGTTCCTGAGGCTGCCGGCAGTGAAAGGAGGGTGAAACTCAAGGGAAGGGCACCGCGCCGCCATGTCATACACGCTCCGGTGAACGTAATTGTCCGGATATTGGATGATGGAGAGGGATTTTCGGCTACGACTTCGGCAGCGCCGCGATCACCGCGTCGGTGAACTCCTGCGTGCCCGCTTTTCCGCCGACGTCCTTCGTGACGTGCTTTCCCTCTTTGTAAACTTTGATCAGCGCCTTCTCAATCCGCTCTGCCGCCGATTGCTCTCCCAGATGATTCAGCATCAGAATCGAGCTCATCAGCAGCGCCGTGGGATTTGCCAAGCCCTTGCCTGCGATGTCTGGCGCCGTTCCATGCACCGCCTCAAAAATTGCGGCTTCCAGGCCAATATTTCCGCTCGGAACGACGCCCAAGCCGCCCACCAGCCCCGCGGCCAGGTCGCTCATCACATCGCCATAGAGATTCGGCAGCAGCAGCACGTCAAACTGGGCTGGATTCATCACAATCTGCATGCAGGCATTATCAACAATCAGTTCCTTGTACTCGATGTCCTTGAACTTCTCCGCTACTGCCCGCACCGAGTGCAAAAACAGCCCATCGCTCAACTTCATGATGTTGGCTTTGTGAATCGCGTGGATCTTCTTACGCCCCATCTTTCGCGCATATTCGAACGCAAACTTCGCGATCCGCGTCGACGCCTTCTCCGTAATAATCTTCAGGCTCTCCACCACGCCGGGGACTACCTCGTGCTCCAGTCCAGAGTACAAATCCTCGGTATTTTCCCGCACGATCACCACGTCCACGCCCTCAAAATGCGACTTCACTCCCGGCAGGTTCTTCACCGGCCGCAGGTTGGCATACAAATCCAGGCTCTTCCGCAGCGCCACATTGACGCTCCGCGCCCCGCCGGCAATTGCCGTGGCCATCGGGCCTTTCAGAGCCACTCGATTCCGCCGCACGGATTCAATCGCGGCGGCGTTCAGTACCTCCGCGCCGATCGTCTTCTTGTCGGTGTTCTCCGCGCGCGCAGCCAGAATTTCCCACTCAATTTTCACGCCCGAAGCGTCCAGCACGCGCTGGGTTGCAGCCGCGACCTCGGGTCCAATTCCTTCGCCAGGCAACAATGTAACCGTGTGTTTCATAGGGCATCTATATTAAGGGAAGTGGCACAGGTTGTCGAAGTGCGCCGATTTTAAGGGTTCCGTAGCTTCCTGATAACTGATCGCTGCTATCTATTATCCGCAGTTATCAGGCAAGCTTTACCCGATTCGACACCCGGCTTTGCACCATCTGCACCTGTGCTATAATGACAATGTATCTATCCTCGCGGAGGATTCCGCGAGTGGAGGCCATAAAACTTATGATTAATCTGACGCCCACTGCCGCCGTAAAAGTGAAGGAAATCATGTCCATGCAGACCCCCGTTCCGGTGGCCCTGCGTGTTGCCGTTGTCGGTGGCGGCTGCTCCGGTTTCCAATACCACATGGCTTTTGAAAACCAGACCAACGATTCTGATGAAGTCGTGGATTTCAACGGCTTGAAGGTCGCCGTTGACCAGATGAGCTCCATGTACCTCGAAGGCGTGGAAATCGACTACGTCGAGACCCTCGAAGGCGCCGGTTTCAAGTTCAACAACCCCAACGTCAAGAGCACCTGCGGCTGCGGCAGCTCCTTCAGCGTCTAGCCTTTGTGGCACAGCCATTCCTGGCTGTGCGCTTTTCGCCAGAATATCTCCAGGCTCCTGGGTGACCAGGAGCCTTTTTTTCTCAGCGGCCTCTGCGCGCCGCCTCAGCGAACTCTGCGTTAAGTCCCCTCTTTCTTTTCTTCCCCATCCTTTACTTTCGCTGTCTCTAGAGGCACCATACGCCTTTATGGAGGGAAACCATGGATTCCAAACAAGTAATTTTTATCACGGGCTCCAGCACTGGCTTCGGGCGGCTGTTTGCCGAGACCCTCGCGCGCCACGGTCACACCGTCTTCGCCACCATGCGCGATCCCCAGGGCAAGAACGCCAAAAATGCCGCCGATCTTCTCGCCCTTGCCAAAAGGGAATCGCTCCCCATCTTCACGCTGGAATGCGACGTCACTAGTGATGCCTCGGTGGAACTGGCAGTCCGCTCCGCCATCGCCCAATCCGGCCGCATCGACGTCGCCATCAACAACGCCGGATACGGGATCATGGGCCTTGCCGAAGCCGTCACCACTCAGCAAGCCCAGCAGATCATGGACACAAATTTCATGGGCTGCGTTCGCGTCAATCGCGCGGTTCTCCCGCACATGCGCCGCCACCGGAAAGGCCTGCTCATGCATATCAGCAGCGGTGCAGGACGCGTTGTCATTCCTGCTTTTTCTCTCTACACCGCCAGCAAATTCGCCATGGAAGCCCTAGCGGAAACTTATCGTTACGAACTCGCCACGCAGGGCATCGAATCCGTGGTCGTCGAACCCGGCGCCTACCAGACCCCCGTCTTCGGCAATCTCGTCACTGCCGCCGACCAGTCCCGCACGGACACCTACGGCATCGCCAATAACATTCCGTCCAAGATGAACACGCTTCTCACCAGCGCCGCCGGAGATCCCCAGGCAGTCGCCGATGCAGTCCTGCGCATCGTCGAAACGCCTGTGGGCCAAAAGAAGCTGCGCTATCGCGTCGGCGAGGCGGACCTCGGCGTCGACGAAATCAACGCCGTCTCCGAACGCGTGCAATCGCGCCTTCTCGAAATGTTCGGCCTCACCGCCGAAACATCCTTAGTCCAGCGAGACGCCGCCGGCGCCGCCGATTAGAAAGCGTTCCCCGCGTAATTCTTATCAACAACTAACTGAGGTATTGCAGCAGATTCTAAAACGACACACGCAAACTCGAACTGTGCGCTGCCCACGTCCTTCGCGGCTAGCCGGCATGCGTTTGCTCAATGCAAATAGGCTACCCCATATTCATATTCAAGCGATCCTTTGCCGGCTCCATTCCGCGAACCTACGATCCTAGCGGGCGCGTAAATATTGGGGGCCCTGGAACTGTAGGGTACCGCTATTTCTATGCGTGACCCCTCCGGATACTTGGTAGTGCTGAAGAAGCTTAAGCCTCCCCGCGCCAACTCTCTGACTACCACAACTTCGCTTCCAAGAGCGGGATGCCGCACGCATCCCACCGCCTCGACATGCATGCGGCCGTGGGACCGTCGGTTTTGCGTTCCAGGGATCGCAGCGGCAACAGGTCCCGCCGAGGGATGGTCATACGGGCGGTTCCATGTGGTCCAGCCTCCGCACTGCTCGCACAGCCGGGAGATATAGTGGTGGCAGAGGAGGAGATCAGCTTCAAATTCGTTGAGGTAAGTTACCTCTGTGCGTTCGCAGGGAACACATCTCAGCAAGGCCCGCAGCACCGCATTGTCCATGTCGGCGACGGCAGGAAAAACAATGCCCCACGGACTAGCAATGGTAGGGTCGAGGATCATCAACCCGAACAAGTGGCCCTCGGATCCCCTCGCAACGCGGCCGACGACTCGGGCCGCTACTTCTTTGCTGGTACCATCAAGGCGCTGGACTTTGACGATCTCGCCGGCGAACAGCTCCCTGTCCACCTTGATAGTCGCGCCTCGCCGGCTGATGTCGATTGTCTGTCCTTCCTCCACGAATACTTCGCTGCGTCCGCGAATACATGAGACACGAATGGGTATGGTCAAAAAAACACGATCGCTTTGGCGGTGATTTGTTTCCGGAGCGGCGGAAAGGGCAGGCTCCGCCTCGTTAGTTTGCCCGGTGAATTCGCTGCTTGGGTTGGTGTTCAGCATGGGGCGACACGGTGAATTCTTCATCCCCCTGGATCGCTGGGACCATCCAAGCTTAGCCTCGCTGGGACCGTTATGACAATCGGGTTGGAACATGGATTTCGGTTAAGGTGATTACCCTATAGTTTGTTCCTCCACAATTTGAATCATCACTCTATTGCTCTCCCAATTTGCATTCTCCCCGCTCCCCACTTATCCTAATCTTCAGTCCGAATGAAGATAGCCCTCGCCCAATTCAACCCAACCGTCGGCGACTTTGAAGGCAACTCCTCCCGCATTCTCGACCTCGCGGACCAAGCCAAACGCCGTGGCGCAGAACTCGCCGTCTTTTCCGAGCTCTGCATCTGCGGCTATCTGCCGCTCGATCTCCTCGAGCGCCCCGCCTTCATCCAGCGCAATCTCGACACGCTAAAAGACATCGCCTACCGCATGCCTCTCCCCGCCATCGTGGGCTTTGCCGGCCGCGTCGATCATCCCCGCAACGGGCCCGCCATTGCCAACAAAGCCGCACTCATCCAGGATGGGCGCGTAGTTTTCGAACAGAGCAAAATGCTTCTTCCCACTTACGACGTCTTCGACGAATCCCGCTACTTCCAGCCCGGCGAACGCGATTACGTTTACGGCCTCGGCCGCGAACAGCTCGGCATCACCATCTGCGAAGACGTCTGGAACGACAAAAATTTCTGGGCCAAGCCGCGCTATGCCCGCGACCCCGTCACCGAGCTCGTCCAGCAGGGAACTAGCATCCTTCTCAACATCTCCGCCTCGCCGTACACTATCGACAAGCGTTCTCTGCGCATCGAAATGCTCCGCTCCATCGCCCAGCAGCACCGACGCCCGATTATCTACGTCAACCAGGTCGGCGGCGACGATTCGCTGGTCTTCGATGGGGCCAGCATGGCGCTCACGCCCGATGGCCACATCGCCGCGCAAGCCAAAGCCTTCGAGGAAGACCTCGTTCTATTCGACACTGTTACGGGCAAGGGCGATATCCACCCGCAAGCCAAGGAGGAAATCGCCTACGCCTACCAAGCGATTATCACCGGCACGCGCGACTACGTCCGCAAATGCAATTTCAGTAAAACCATCGTGGGCCTCAGTGGGGGAGTGGACTCCGCCGTCGTCGCCGCCATTGCCGTTGACGCCCTCGGCAAAGAAAACGTCCTCGGCGTCTCCATGCCCGGGCCCTATTCCTCCGAAGGTAGCCAGACCGACGCCAGGTGCCTGGCCAAGAATCTCGGCATCGAGTTCCTTACCGTCCCCATCAGCTCCGTTTTCGATTCCTACATCCAGGCCCTCAAACCCGTCTTCGGCAATCGCTCCGTGGACGCCACGGAAGAAAACATCCAGGCGCGCATCCGCGGCAACTACCTGATGGCCCTTTCGAATAAATTTGGCTCCATGGTTCTCAGCACCGGCAACAAATCCGAAATTGCCGTCGGTTACTGCACGCTCTACGGCGACATGGCCGGCGGCCTCGCCGTTATTTCCGATGTGCCCAAGCTCATGGTCTACGAACTTGCCGAATACATAAATCGCGAAAGGGAACTGATCCCCCGCTCCACCATCGAGAAACCTCCCAGTGCCGAATTGCGTCCAAATCAAAAGGACTCGGACTCTCTGCCGCCCTACGAAGTGCTGGACCGCATCCTGAAGGCCTATATCGAGGAAGTGAAAACGCCGGTGGAGATTGCCGAGGATTTTGGCTACGATCTGCAGCTCGTTCGAAACATCGCCATGCTCGTCGATCGCAATGAATACAAGCGCAAACAAGCCGCGCCCGGCCTCAAACTGACGTCGCGCGCCTTCGGCTTCGGCCGCCCATTTCCCATCGCCCAGCGTTTCGTCCCATGATGGAATTTACTTGTAGGGGCGGCTTTACACCGCCCTCTTTGACCCGAGCCCAACATAAGGACCAACATCGCGTGAAAAACACAATCCACCCACTCGCATTTCTACTTCTCGCAATCTCCGTCACGTCCTTCACGCACGCGCAACAACCCGCGGCTCCACAAACCGCGCTGCAAAAAAATATCGAAACTTATCTCCGCCGCGCCTTCGCCCTCGGCCCTGAAGTCCAAATCACCGTCGCCACGCCCACCGAAATAGGGAACTCCGGCATCCTCGAAACCAACATCGACGTTAAAACCGAGCAGGGCTCCGACAAGGTCAAAATGTATGTCACCAAGGACGGCCGTTATCTTCTCCGCGGGGAGCTCGCCGACCTCTCCAAGGATCCTCTCGCCGAAAATACTTCCAAGCTCGACCTGTCCAAATCCCCGGTCCTTGGCGATCCCAAAGCCACCGTAACCATCGTCGAGTTCGCCGACTTCGAATGCCCCGTCTGCCGTAACCTCCACGACGCCCTCCGCGGCCTCTTGCCCAACTATCCGCAGGTCAAGCTCATCTTCAAGGATTTCCCCCTCGACGCCCTGCATCCCTGGGCGCGCACCGCTTCGCTTGCCGGGCGCTGCACCTACCAGCAGGAACCCGCGGCCTTCTGGAAGTTCTACGATTTCATCTACGACAAGCAGGACCTGATCACCGCCGCCAACGTTTACGACAAAGTGGTCGACTTCGCCGGCCAGGCCAAACTGAACCAGGACGCCTTCAAAGCCTGCCTCGCCGCGCCCCAGGCCACCGCCGAAGTGGACGCCAGCATAGCCAACGGCAACCTTCTCGAAGTCCGCAGTACCCCGACGCTCTTCGTCAACGGCCGCCGCATCGTCGGCGCCGACCCCCACGGCATCCAGCAATACATCGACTACGAGCTAGCCCAACAAAAAGCCAACAAGAAATAATTTCGGCCCAAGCGAGTATCGAACATAAAGAGGGCACGTGTCGCGCTGACATCCCGAGCGGGTCGGGATGTCAGCGTCTCTTCAAGAATTTGTGATTTGAGCAATAAGGAAGTGGGGAGAGAACTACATTGCGGAATACAAGGCAGCTCAAGGGGCTGGGCAGGGTGTCGGACTGATTCCGTAGTTAACATAATATAGCTTATAGGACGCCATGTCAAGCGGAATCTTCACCTTTTCCCGCCTTTTCTTTGATTCCCGGCTTTTCTCTTAAGCTGTGTCCTGGCTGGCGCGGGGGGTGCGCCAGCCAGGACCGTTCTGGGTCGGTGGGCTTCCTGAGGCTATGGGGTGAGCTCGCGTGGCACAGCGATTCCTCGCTGTGCTCTTCGATTTCAACAGTAACTACAAACGTGCCATCTCTACCGCGCCGCTTTCGCCGCAATCGCTCCCGCCGCTGCTCCAATCGCAAACCACTTCGCCGCTCGCGCAATCCGCCGCAAGACCGAGCCGCCCTTCGCTGCTCGCAGGGCATCGT
>Ga0210402_10000045_pt1 | contig 120329 bp, 106 predicted proteins | sample IncBWC7MmetaG_FD_161055 | JGI IMG/M metagenome (GOLD analysis project Ga0210402, IMG submission 161055) | Forest soil microbial communities from Barre Woods Harvard Forest LTER site, Petersham, Massachusetts, United States - Inc-BW-C-7-M | ecosystem: Environmental > Terrestrial > Soil >...
GCCTGCTCCAGATGGGAGGCAAGTTCTTCGTCAGTGGCGATCCCTTTATCCTTCAGCAATTGCAAAATAGCCGTGTTCTGAGTCTCCAGGGTCTCCATAGAGGAGAACAAGTCGTGAAGTATCTCCTGCACAATATTATTATTATTCTCGTCCATATTATTGACTCCTTGCGAAGCCTACCGTTGGATGCAAAAAAGACGAGCCATCGAAGAATAAGGGTGTGGCGCGGACACTCTTGTCCGCGAAAAGCCGACAGCGAAGAAGAGTAGCTCGGCGGCGTCGTTCAATGGGGTTGGATGGTCCGGAGGCCCAAAATTTCAGCTAAGCTGTTCTAATTAAAGCAGTTATCTCTACCCTCTGCATGAATAACGACTTGCGGGGAGGCCGCGGTTTGGCGTGCACTTTTCGGGGGTGCGGGATCGCCGCTTCTGCAGCTTACTTGTGTACTTGTTATCCTTATTTTCATTTTCAAAGAGCCGCCGAAATGATTTGCGGCGGATAATGGGCCCGTCTCTGGAGACGGACGAAAGTTTCGATGCTGTGCTGTCGGTGAATTATTGCGCGATTGGGGATTGCGTGTCTGTGATGAGGGTACAAGAAATGTGTGATGAAAAAAAGTAGGTCGTGAGGCTCGGAAATAGGAGTTAGCGAAGAATTTCGAACGGTAGGCGAACGTGAGCGTACCACCCTTAGAAAACTGACAGCGCCGGCTGAACATCCCCGCCCCTCGCTTCGCGACAGGACGGGCCACCCCGCCATTCGCCTCTTGATCATCGTTTGGCGGGTGGCCAGACGATCGCGCCAATCATTCCCGTCCAAGCTCTCGTTGGGCGGGATTCCTTATCTGAGTTTAGATCCGCTCTTTCCAGTACCCCGGCTTCCGGCTGGTGTGGGCGACTGCCACGATTTGAAGGTTTCCGCCAGCCCGCTCCCGGTAAATCAGGAGAAAAGGAAACCTTCGCAGCAGGAACCGTCGGGTATGGTGGGGAGCGCTTGCCCAGCGCTGAGGAGCCTGCGCAATCTCAGCAAGCGCACGCTCAAATTCTGCATCGAGCTTGAGCGCTGCGTCCGCGCTGCGCTGAAGATACCAATCAAACGCCGCGTCATATTCGGCGGCAGCTTCCTCGTGAAGCACCACAACTCTAGTGGGCACGAGGCAGCTTCGCCAAATTGCGATTGCGAACTTCGGACCAGGGAACGGTTCTTGCATTGCCCGAATCCAGTTCGGTGATGCGCTTCTTGATTTCGTCGTCCCAGGCCGCCCGGACGCCCTCGTCCACTTTTTCTCCGAGACTGGAAATGAGGGAATCCGCGAGCGCTTCCTGCTCCTCCACGGAAAGAGAAAGAGCTTGTTCGAGCAGCTTGGAAACTTGCGGCGTCATCTGTGCCATCGCTACCTCACAAAGGTCATTCTATCGCTTCTAAAGCGAATGGCACACTCTGTCTCATTTTTCGTTAGCCTCAAACGGGGTACCCACACGCGAGCAGCATCGCGGACGGGCGGCGACGCCCGTCTCTCCATCGCTTCGTATGCACAGCGCTCGGAGTTACAGCGGGAACTCGCGCAGCACATACGCCATCGCGGCATCGCGCGATGCTAGTCGACCCTCCAGTTGGGCATCTTCGACGGCTGTGAGCACCTGTTTGAAGCGTGGACCGGGCTCATATCCTGCTTCGATCAAGTCGCGGCCGGTAATGAGCGGAGCGGGACGAATCGCTTCGGGGGGCAGCGAGCGCAATTGCTCTTGCGTGTACTCATAGGCGTCGAGTTGGCCGTGGCTGGAGAGGCAGTCGATGCGATGCAGCTCCAGATGCTCTTCGAAGGCAGGCAAGCGCAGAAGCTTTTTCAGCGTGGATTGCTTCATGCGCTGCACGGCTCCGAAGCGCATGTGATTGTTGACTAGAGCGAGAATCAGATCGGTCTCGTGGTTCGAGAAGCGGAGACGGCGGAGGATTTCGGCGGCCATCTTTACTCCTACTTCTACGTGGCCATCGAAGCGAATGCGGTCGGGCGCTATGCGGAAAGTCGACGGCTTGCCTACGTCGTGGAGGAGCGCTCCCCAGGCTAGCGTCTTTGATGCTCCGGCGGGTAGTTTCTCTAGCAAGAGCAGCGTGTGCACGAAGACGTCGCCTTCGGGATGGTACTGTGGCGGCTGCTCCACTCCCTTCATGGCGGCGATTTCTGGCAGGACTTCTCGCAGGAGGCCGTTGGTATCCAGTAATTCAAACGCGCGGCGGGCTTGGCCTTCGGTTAGCATCTTGGTGAGTTCTTCGCGCACGCGCTCGCAGGAAACCTGGTGAATTTTCGGCGCTAACCTCTGGATCGCTGCCCTGGTTGCCGGATCGATCTTGTAATCGAAGCGGGCCGCAAAACGCACGGCTCGGAGCATGCGCAGTTTGTCCTCGGTGAAGCGGCGCTCGGGATCACCTATGGCGCGGATGATCCCGGCTCTTAGATCGTCGCGGCCTCCGACGAAATCCAGGACCTTGTTGGTGGCGGGATCCAGCATCATGCCGTTGATGGTGAAGTCGCGGCGCTGGACGTCTTCGCGGGGGTCTTTGGTGAATCGGACTTCGTCGGGATGACGGCCATCGGAGTAGCCTCCATCGGAGCGGAAGGTCGCTACCTCTACTGCTCGCTCGCCGCGCTCGCTCGGACGGGCGGGGACGCCCGTCGCTCCACTGGCTTCTGATTGTGGGACTAGCACTACTCCGAATTGCTCGCCTACAGCGTAGGTTTGGGGGAAGATTTGCATGACCTGCTGCGGGGTTGCGTCGGTGGCTACGTCGTAGTCGGCGGGCTTGCGGCTCAGGAGGAGATCGCGGACGCATCCTCCGGCTAGGTAGGCCTGGTGGCCTTGCTGGCGCAGGGTGCTCACGATTTCGGCGGCTCGTCTTTTGGCTTCCGGCACGGGGCGCGGCTCCCCATTTAGACTAGCAGTTGCGGCAGAGTGCACGACGCACGGGCGGAAATCTTTAGCACGGGGGGCACGGGGGAACACAGCGAAACACAGGGGAAAGCGTTTCGGGATTTATTGATAGTCACTTTTTAGTCGTCGGATGAAGAAGAAGTTCTCTGTGTTTCCCTGTGTCTTCTGTGCTCCCTGTGGTTAAGACCTGTGCCTGCGCTACAAATACCGCCCTCATTATGCCTGACGCGCACATACTCGGTATCGAGACCTCCTGTGATGAGACGGGCGCGGCGGTGGTGTGTTCGGGGCAGAGGATTCTGTCGAATGTGGTTGCCTCGCAGATCGCCACTCATCAGCCTTATGGCGGAGTGGTTCCGGAACTCGCTTCTCGCGAGCACTTGCGCGCCATTGTTCCGGTGGTGCGTCAGGCGCTGGCCGAAGCGGGACAGACGTATGCGTCCGTCGATGCCATTGCGGTCACGCAAGGGCCGGGACTGGCGGGCGCTCTGCTGGTTGGCATCAGCTTCGCCAAGGCGCTTGCCTTTGCGCTGGAGAAGCCGCTGATTGCGGTGAACCATCTTGAGGGACACATCCACGCGGTGTTGCTCGAGCAGCGGCAGGGCGGAGATGCCGACCTTCATTTCCCGGTGCTCGCGCTGGTTGTCTCGGGCGGACACACGCATCTTTATCTTGCCGAGGTGCACGAGAATCTCTGGAGCTATTGCAACATCGGGCGCACTCGCGACGACGCTGCCGGAGAGGCGTTCGATAAAGTCGCTAAGCTTTTGGGATTGGGCTACCCGGGAGGGCCAATCATCGACGGGCTCGCGCCGCATGGCGATCCGCACGGGGTCAAGTTTCAGATGGCGCAGATCAAACATCCGGACCGGCGCAATCAGAAGCTTGGCGATCAAAAGAACGTGGGGCAGCTTCCAACCGAAGATGACGGGCCGCACTTCGATTTTTCTTACAGCGGAATTAAGACGGCGGTTTTGCGCTACGTCGAAACCCAGAATATGAAGGCTGCGATTGAGGATCGCCGCCGGGCGCTTGGGGGCATAGAGAAGCCAACGCTGGAAGACACGCTCAGGCTCTGTGACCGGCAAACTCTCAATCTGGCGGCTTCTTTCCAGCGCACAATGGCGAATGATCTGGTCATGAAGGCGCTGGCGGCGGCGCGCGAGTATGACGTTCGAACTCTCTTCGTAAGCGGCGGCGTAGCCGCTAATCGGGAGTTGCGGGCCACGTTTGAGCGCGAGGCGGGGAGGCAAGGGCTTCCTGTATTTTTTCCGTCGCGCGCGCTTTCCACCGACAATGCGGCCATGATCGCGGCAGCGGCGTTTCCGAAATTTCTGCGCGGGGAATTTGTGGCGATGGATTTTTCGGCGGAGGCGGGAATGGCGCTGCGGTGAGCGCCTGCTGCGGAAAACGTCTGCCGCGCCGCAGTCTGACCGCAGCCGCGGAAGCCGGCACTGAGACAAGCCTGTTATCGCAGCGGCGAACCCCTGCGCCACCAAAAGAGTTGCAAACATCGAGTTTTAGCGAGCTTCGCTCGCTCGACCGCCGAGGGCGGCTGTCCCTACGTGCGTTTGTCGGCCGGGGAGGGTTATCGAATTGAAACACTTCCCAGCTACAATGGTCGCGTGAAGCCGACGATTTACGTTGTGGAAGACGACCCGGATATTTCCCGCCTGGTTCGCCATCATCTGGAAGGGGCGAGCTTCAACGTGCGACTCTACTCGACCGGCAATCTGGTCGTGGTCGATGCGGAGCGGCAGCGTCCGGCGCTGTTTTTGCTGGACATCATGGTGCCCGGCAAAGATGGCCTGGAACTTTGCCGCCAGATTCGGAGTTCGTTGTCGCTGGCGTCGGTGCCGGTGATTTTCCTGACCGCCAAAAGCGGTGAGGCGGATCGCGTTCTGGGCTTGGAGTTGGGCGCCGACGATTACATCCCCAAGCCTTTCAGCCCGCGCGAACTGGTGGCTCGGGTCAAAGCAGTGCTGCGCCGTTTTGAGCGGCCTTTGCCGCCGCTGCCAACGAAGATTGATGAAGTCCACATTGACCCTGGGGCAATGCCGTTGACGGTTCGCGGGAAGCAGGTGCCGACCACGGCCACCGAATTCCGGCTGCTCGACTACTTCATGCGACATGCCGGTCGTGTTTTCACTCGCGACCAGTTGCTCGACTCGGTCTGGCGCGACACGGCGTATGTTACGCCGCGCTCGGTGGATGTTTATGTGCGACGCATCCGGGAAAAAATTGAGCCGGATCCGGAGAACCCGCGTTACTTGAAGACGGTCCGGGGGGCCGGCTACCGCTTTGAGGTCGCGCGTTGAGAAGTCGCATCTTCGTTAAATTGATGTTTGTGTTTCTGCTGGTGATTGGCGTAACCGCGATCACGCTGCAGTTGACCGTGCACAATGTCTGGGAACGTACGCTGCGCGAGCAGATCGAGCGCAATCTCAAGCAGAAAACCTTGATGTTCGCCTATCGCGTGGAGGCGGACCGGCAGCACTCTCTCGCCGACATTGCCGCTCAGGAGGGCCAGGCGGCTGGCGCCCGCGCCACCGTCATCGATCCAACCGGCAAGGTGCTGGCGGATTCTGAGGCCGATCCTGGCACGATGGAGAATCAGAGCCACCGCAGGGAATTTGCTTCTGCCCTCGCCGGCCAAATCGGCGTGGATGAAGGCAACGCTCGATCTCTTGGCGTTCCTTTTTTGTACGTGGCGGTGCCGGTTTCTGGGGGAGCGGTGCGACTGGCATATCCGGTGCCGGAGATGGAAATTACGGATCGTCCGCTGACCGTGGCCCTGTTCTGGGGATCGCTGACCGCATTCGTTTTCGCGGTGATCGTGGCATCGGTCGCTGCCCAATATGTTGGCCGGCGTCTGCAGCGGATCGTGAATTTTGCCGAGCGTGTGGCCGGTGGGGATTTGACCGCCAGAATCGCGTCCTCTTCGCGGGACGAGATCGGGCAGGTGGCCTCGGCACTCGATAAGACGACGCGCGGCGTCGAAGAAAGTTACGCTCGCGTTCAAGACAGCCAGCGCGAGCTGGAAACTCTTCTCAACAGCATGCAGGACGCGGTGATTGCGGTGGATGTCGACGGGCGCGTGCAATGGGCCAATCGGGGCATGGACCGTCTGCTGCTTCGAGCCCCCCGTCTGAATGCGCCGTTGATCGACAGCGTCCGCGATCCGGACTTTCTTGCCGCGATTCAAGAAGCGGCTCGCGACCAGATCGTGACTTCCGCGCGCTCGAACACCATCGCTCCCGGCCGCATCTTCGATGTCACCGCGGCGCCCATGCCGGGCGGCGGGGCCGTCGCCGTGCTCCGCGATCTTACCGAGACCGAGCGCATGGAAAAGAGCCGCCGCGATTTCATCGCCAACGTTTCCCATGAGCTGCGTACTCCGCTGACTTCCATCCAGGGATACACCGAGACGCTGCTCGACAATCCTATTGCAGACAATCACGTGCGCGACTTTTTGGAAATCATCCGCAAGAATGCGGCTCGGATGTCCCGCCTTACAGAGGACCTGCTCACGCTGGCGCGCGTCGAATCGGGCGAGCACAGGTTTGATATCCAGCGGGTCAGCACCGAGGAACTGCTGCAGGATGCTTGGGAAAGCTTCCGTGAAGTAGCGCGGTCTTATGGAGTCGAGCTAGTGATTGAGAACTCAGTCCCCGCGGGCCATGTGAATGCGGATCGCGAAGCCATCCACCAGATTTTTTCGAACCTGATCGAGAATGCGCTGAAGTACGCGGCGTCAGGAAAGAAAATGATTCTCGGAGCGCGCGCGGCTGCGAACGGCGTCGAATTTTACGTCAGAGACTTCGGGCCAGGCATTTCCTCCGAACATCTGCACCGTCTTTTCGAGCGTTTCTACCGCGTCGATAAAGCGCGCTCGCGGGAATCCGGGGGCACTGGTCTCGGACTTGCCATCGCGAAGCATATCGTTCTGGCCCACGAGGGAACGATCCGCGCCGAGAGCGACCTCAACCACGGCTCGACTTTTTTGTTTACCCTGCCCGCTTCCGAGGCCGATCCCGGCTAACTCTCGCAGGTGGGCCAGTTTCCGAGTGACCCCTGATCCAAACCACGTGTTCGCCTGTCCGCAATTAGAGTAAAATCGGGCGACGTTCTATGCCCCTGGCTTCCGGTACTCGCCTCGCCGTCTACGAAATTCAGGCGCCCATCGGCGCCGGTGGTATGGGAGAGGTATACCGCGCGACTGATACCAAGTTGGGGCGCGGCGTCGCAGTCAAGATTCTGCCCACCGAGGTGGCGCAAGATGCCGACCGGCTCGCCAGGTTCCATCGCGAGGCTCGCGCCGTTGCCGCCCTCAACCATCCTAATGTCGTGACTCTGTACTCGGTCGAGGAATGCGACGGCGTCCACTTTCTTACCATGGAACTGATCGAGGGGCAGCCACTCGATCGCATGATCTCCGCGAACGGTTTCCCCGTCGAGCGCATCGTCGAGATTGCCGGTGCGGTGGCCGAGGGGCTGGCTGCGGCGCATGAGAAAGGCCTCGTACATCGCGACCTGAAGCCCGCCAATGTGATGGTGACGGCTGAAGGCCGCGTCAAAGTGGTGGATTTTGGTTTAGCGAAAGATGTGGGCCTCGAGACCTCAAACGACGCGACGATAACCTCGGCCGGGCGTACACAGGCGGGCATCGTCATGGGGACGCCGGCCTACATGTCGCCAGAGCAGGTCTCGGGACGGGTGCTCGACCATCGGACCGACATCTTCTCGCTGGGCGTGATGCTGCACGAGATGGCCACTGGCCGGCGACCGTTCGAGGGCACTTCCTCGGCGGAGTTGGTTTCGTCCATTCTGCGCGACCATCCACCGCTCGTGACCGACGTCCGCCCTGATCTGCCACATGATCTGGGGCGCATCATCCGGCGCTGCCTGGAAAAGGACCCGCGCCACCGCCTCCAGACGGCGCGCGATGTCAGCAATGAATTACGCGATCTGGCGAGACTCGCGCCCCAAACGGCGTCTGCTCCATCCTCAAGCTCGCGTTACGCTGCCGCGCCCGATTCGGGCGCCGCCCGCGCCGGAGAAGGTTTCTGGGTCGCCGTCCTGCCGTTCAAGTACAGCGGCGGCAGCTCTGACGTCGCTGCGCTCGGCGAAGGACTGACTGAGGACATCGTGACGGGCCTGTCGCGGTTCTCTTATCTCAAGGTTATTGCGCGCAGTTCCACGGTGCGCTACGCGCGCGAAGCAGTGGACGTGCGCACCGCAGCCAATGAACTGGGCGCGCGCTACGTGATGGAGGGAAGTCTACGCCAGTCGGGATCGAAGATTCGCATTGCGGCCCAGTTGGTGGATGCGAGCTCCGGCGCGGGCTTGTGGGCAGAAACCTACGATCGCGCCTTTCGTCCCGACGCCGCGTTCGAATTGCTGGATGACGTCGTGCCGCGGATCGTTTCTACTGTGGCCGATACGCAAGGCATTCTGCCGCACAGCATGACGGAGGCTCTCCGCAACCGGGATCCCAATGGACTAAGCCCATACGAGGCGGTGCTTCGCAGTTTCGCACACTTTCAGCGCCTCAATGCGCCTGAGCACGCAGCGGCAAGGGCAGCTCTGGAAAAGGCCGTTGAGCAGCCTCCCGATCGCGGCGATTGCTGGGCCATGTTGTCGATGCTATACCGGGAAGAGTACACGCATGGGTTCAATCTGCGGCCTGACCCCATCGGGCGGGCGCTGGCGGCGGCTCGACGTGCGGTCGACGCGGCACCGGCCAACCACCTCGCCTATCACGCACTGGCTTCGGCCTTGTTTTTCCGTCGGGAACTCGGGGCTTTCCGCACTGCGGCGGAACGCGCCCTCGCCCTCAACGCCATGGACGGATTCACCGCCGCCTATCTGGGCTTCCAGATTGCCTACGCCGGCGAGTGGGAGCGAGGTTGCGCTCTGGCGGAACGGGCTACGCGGCTCAATCCGAATCATCCCGGATGGTATTGGTTCCCCTTGTTCTTCAATGCTTACCGCCAGCACGACTACCAAGGCGCGCTGGACGTTGTCCTCAAAGTCAACATGCCCGCCTTTTGGCGAACGCACTTCGCGCTTGCCACAGCCTACGCGCAACTCGGCGAACGCGATGCAGCCAGCAATGCGGTCCGGGAGCTCCTGACGATAAAACCGGACTTCCCCGTCGTTGCGCGCAACGAACTCCGGAAGTGGTGGGACGACGAACTCGTCCAGCACTTGATCGACGGTCTTCGCAAGGCAGGATTGGAAATCGCGGGGGATAATGGCGCGCCTCCTGCACAGCTTGCAGCCACGTGATATTACGAAGACGCTCACCCTCGGGCACTGTTCCTGGAGGTGGTCGACAAACCATAAACTGATCCATATCGGACCCTTCTCTTCTGCGCCCACATGAAATTCACCGGGTTGTAACCTGTCTCGACAAGTCGAGAATTATGCTTTTACTGGGAATGTGTGACACACTCTAGGTGGAGGCCGCGTCAGCAAGTTCGGCGTCGAACAAGCGGGTGCTTTGTCTATGAGCACAGCCAGCGTGAAAACACCTTTGCCTGAGCCTTCGCACTCATTCTTGGTGAAGCGAACGGTGGAAGCCTGCGAACTAGCCCGCGAGGCCGCGGCTATCGCGGCAGAGGGAATTGCCACCGGATCGATGTCCAGGCTGAACGACATCCGGCAGTGCGAAAAAGAACTTGATGCCATTGACCTGGAAGTGGACTCCGGTGTGACCTCGACCATCACTCGCGTCCCGGAGGCCGAAACCCGGCAGCTGCTCGCGTGCATGAAAGTCATGATCGGACTGGAGCGCATTGGAGACTTGCTCTTGAGTTTTGCTACCAGCGCGCAAGCTGCGGGAGACCGGCTCGACTCGCAGGATGCTCGCGACTTGACCCAGATGGCGACAGTTCTGGAGAAGATGCTGGCTGATGTCGGCCAGTCGTTTTCCCGAAAGGATGTTAAAAAAGCCATCGATGTGCTCCGCGCCGATGCCGAGATGGACCGCCTGCGCAATATTATCTTCCTGCGTCACATCGAGAATCCGGAGAACGTCGCCCACCACTCCAGCCTGCAGGTTATCTTCATGACGCAATCTCTCGAACGCGCCGGCGACCACGCCAAGAACCTGGCGGAAGAAGTGTGCCACTTTGTCAGCGGACGCAGCATTCGCCACCTGCTCATGGATTACGACAAACCAAAAGAACAGATGTTCATCGAATGGCTGCGGCACAAAGACGGAAAGTCGCAGTAAGTACGAAATAGGGATGGAGGGACGCGTGTCTCGCCCGTCCAGCCGTGCGGGGAGCCGGGCTCTCCACGAGCAAACCGGCAATCCCCGCGATCCCCTCCAGCCCTTGACAGCCGGAGTCCCCGAGGCGAGACTCGGTTGAACCCTTTCGCCATGAACGGATCCGCCCAACCCGAAGACCGATTTCCGGCAGGGAGCACCGGGGACACAACCCGGGGAACGGATCGGGCTGGAACGGATCGGCCTGCTTCCGTTGGCCCAGGAGGCGATAACTCCAATGGGAGCCGCGCGTTTGGAGAAGCGGAACTGGACTCCGCGCTCCAGTTATTAGTGGAGCGGGCGCAATACATCACCGGCGCGACCGGCACCGCCCTCGCTCTGCCGCAGGGTGAGGAGATGGTTTGCCACGCCAGCGCCGGTTCGTCGGCGCCGGCAGTCGGGGCGCGCCTGCAGGTTCGTTCTGGATTGACCGGCGAAAGCATTGCCCGCCGGCAATTGCTGCGCTGTGACAATGCGGAAACCGATCCGCGGGTGAATCTGGAGACTTGCCGGGCGTTGGGGATTGCGTCCATCGTCGTTTTGCCGTTGCTGCGGCGTGGCGGGGAGGTTCGCGGCCTGTTCGAACTATTTTCGGATCACCCCTACGCTTTTGAAGAGCGCGATCTGATCGCGCTCGAACGCATGGCCGACCTCACCTTGACGGCCCTCGACCTGGCCGAGCAGCGCCAGATTTTCGGGCCCGCGTCAGCGCCTGAGCGAGAACCGGGAAAGCGCGTCGAACCTCCCGCGGCAGGCAGCGCGCAAGCGGTTGCCGCAATTCGCATTGACATTTCCGCTACCCCGGAATTTGCCGAGCCCACAGTCCTTTCGGTCGAATCCCCGGCCGTTCTTGCCGAGCCCCCAGTCGTTCGCGCCGAGGCCCCGGCCGTTCGCGCCGAGCCGCAAAGCTCTCCCGGTCAGCCCGCAGTCCTTCCAGCCGAGCCGTCCGTAGCTTTGGCGCCAGAGCCGGTGCCGGTGCTGAAGCCAGACCCCGCTGCAGTCCCCGAGGCCATGCTCCGCGTGCAAAAATGCGCTTCCTGCGGATTTCCCGTTTCCGAGGGGAGAACGCTCTGCCTCGATTGTGAGAAAAAGGATACCGAGAAGACGGCTTTCGAGAAGAAGCAGCGCCAGGAACAACAGATCGAACAACAAAAGATCGAACAAAAGATCTACCAAGGCGAGCAGGAGCAGGACGCATTGTCCGACGCAGTGGCCTCCGCAGCCACTTCCGTATCGGCGAGGCCGGGGGAATTCGTGCCGGCCTTCCTGGCAAACGCCGTACCCCCACGGGAATCGTGGCTGGCGGACCACGTCAATCTGCTGGCGGTCGTTGTCCTGATCCTGGGCATCCTGGTCGCCGTTGTGGTCTTTCGATAACCAAGCTTCGATAACCACCCTTGCACTCGCAAGTGCCTGTTTTACTTGACAAATTGCCGGTCGAAGCCATAGTCTGCGCTTAATCGTTTGTTCCAACACACAGGTGCCCACGATGAAAAATGTGTATGAAGTTTTACGGCAGAAGGAACTTGAACTGACCAGGTTGGAAAAAGAAGTTGAGGCCTTGCGCGTCGCGGCCCCGCTGCTTTCCGAAGAAAAAGAGCAGATCGCTGAAGCGCCCAAGCCGAGTTTGACTGCTACTGCGCCGCAGCAACCGGTCCGGATTCCGCCGGTGGTTGCCGCCGCCCCCGCCCCGGCGCGCGTCGCCGGATGGGAAGAGGCAGCCAAGCGCTGGCCGTAAGCTAAAAAGTTGTTCGTCGCGGCAGAGACGGGCCCTCGCCCGGTCTGTCCGTCATTGCGATAGCCCAGGATCGGGAATCGGTCTTGGGCTAGTATTTTGTTCTCGCGCTGGGCAGCACTTTCGCAGGCTGCGGAAAAGTACTTTTTCCGGTCGCAGCCGCACTTGAGCGGCTAAAGCCGGCTATGAAGGCAGGCCGACGATCGCAGCGGTGAACCGCTGCGCCACCCAATTTCAAGTGCAACGCCGACGGTAGCCTGTTCCGTCTAGTCTTGCGTCGCGAACGCCAATGCCAGCAACGTCTTCTGCTCGACCTCGTGCGCCCTCGCCGAACCGGTAGATGGACTCGCACTCCCGGACCGTTTCACCGAAAGCACTGGCCGCTTGCCTGCGATGCGCTTCAAGCGCGGCAGCATATAGGAAAGCGCACCCATGTTGGATGGCTCTTCCTGCACCCATACGATATCTCGCGCTGAACTATGACGCTCCAGTTCCGCGGTCAGTTCCGCCTCGGGGAACGGGTACATCTGCTCGAGGAAGACAATGGCGGTGCTCAAGTCTTTTCGCTTCTGCCGCTCCGTGCGCAGTTCGTGTCCGATTTTTCCAGTGCAGATCAGAATCCGTTTGGCATCCTGCGCTTCCGTGTCCGGAATCACCGGCAGAAACTTCTGATGGGTCAGATCTTCCAGCCGAGACAGCGCATCCGGATGCCGCAGCATGCTCTTCGGCGTGAACACCACCAGCGGCTTCCTCCATTTGCGCAGCGCCTGGCGCCGCAGCAGATGGAAATATTGCCCCGCATTCGAGGGCTGACAAATCTGGATATTGTCCCGCGCCGCCAGCTGCAAGAATCGCTCGATGCGCGCGCTCGAATGTTCCGGACCTTGTCCTTCGTAGCCGTGGGGCAGCAAAAGCACCAGGCCTGAGAGCAGTCCCCACTTGTCCTCGCCGGCGCACACAAACTGGTCGATCACGGCCTGTGCAACGTTCGCAAAATCGCCAAACTGCGCTTCCCACAAGACCAGTGCCTCGGGATAATCGCGGCTGTAGCCGTATTCAAATCCCATCACGCCCGCTTCCGAAAGCGTGGAGTTGTAGATGTCGCACGCGGCCTGGCCCGGCGCAATGTGACGCAGCGGAACGTATTCCGTTTCGTCTTCAATATCGAACAGCACCGAGTGCCGTTGATTGAATGTCCCGCGCCGCGTGTCCTGACCGCTCAGGCGTATGGGAATCCCCGGCTTCCCAGGGTTAGGCTTGACCAGGCTCGCGAAAGCCAGCGCCTCCGCCATGCCGTAGTCGACTGGCTTCTTGTCCGTCCCCATCTCCGCGCGCTGCTCCAGCAACTTTTTCACCTTGGGATGGATGTGGAAACCTTCCGGATACGTGGTCAAACGCGCCGTGAGTTCGACCAACTCCTCGCGCGCGATGCCTGTGGGCTGCTCGTAGTCCGGTTTATAGCGGCCCCCGAAATAGTCGTCCCAATACTTGGGAAGATCGCGCATCAGCGGCTTCTTGGTGAACTGCGTCGCGCTTTTTTGTGCGGCCTCGTACTCGCTCTTGATCGTCCTTACTCGCTCCGCGATATTGTCAACGTCAAGGCCGATTTGTTTGGCGTAAATCTGGTACAGCGGCGGATGCGCTTTGATCGCCTTATACATCAGGGGCTGCGTCACCGTGGGATCGTCCACCTCGCTATGGCCATGGCGCCGGTAGCCGATCAGGTCCACGACCACGTCGGTGCCGAATTTGTAGCGGTATTCGGCGGCGATTCGCGCGATCCGCATCACAGCGTCCACGTCTTCACCATTCACATGAAAGATCGGAATCGCCTGCCGCCGCGCCAGTTGCGCCGAGAAGCGCGAGGAATGCTCTTCACGGGCATTGGTCGTGAACCCGATCAGATTGTTGACGATTACATGAATCGTTCCGCCCACGGTGAAGCCGCTGAGGTCGGCATAATTCAGCGTCTCTGCCGTGATGCCCTGTCCTGCGAACGCGGCGTCGCCGTGAACGAGCAGCGGCAGATACTTCGCCTCACCGCCTTCACCGGCGCGCTCCTGCTTGGCGCGAGTGCGTCCCACCGTCACCGGATTCACGGCTTCCAGGTGGCTGGGATTCGATACCAGGTGGATATGAATTTTCTTGCCGCTCCGGGTGACGTACTCACCGGTCGCGCCCATGTGGTACTTGACGTCGCCCGATCCCAATACGCTGCGTGGATCCACATCCTCAAATTCGGCAAACACCTGCTCCGCCGGGCGCTTGGCCAGATGAATGATGACGCTCAGCCGTCCCCGATGACTCATGCCCATGACCAGTTCGACCGCGCCGTGCTCGCCGGCCACGTCCAGAACCTCATCCATCGCCGGCAATAAAGACGTGTTGCCTTCGAGCGAGAATCGTTTGTTGCCGAGATAGCGCTGCTGCAGCGTCTGCTCAAAAATGTCGGCGCGGAACAGCAGGTCCAGGGCGCGCTCCCGGTCGGTGGCGGCGGGTTCGGCCTCGATGCGCTCCTGAAGCCAGCGCCGCCGCTCCGGGTCGGCAATGTGCATGAATTCCACGCCTACGCTGCCGCAATAAATGCGGCGCGCTTCCCGCGCCCACTCGTTGTCGCTCTCGCTATCAAAACGCAGGTCGGGATGCGGTTGCGGAGGCAGCAGGCCGAGCGGGTTCAGTTCGGCTTCCAGATATCCAAATTGCCGGAACAGGTTAAAGACGCGTTCGCGTTCGTAATTGTCGATGATTGCGGGAGCCGCGCTCCTGCTGGTATTCCGAGTTGAAGTTGCCATAAGAGGTCTTATATAGAATAACGGATGCGGCGCCCGGTGCGGCCGATTCAGCCGAGGGAAGTGGAGAGACGGGGGTCTCGCCCGGCTCTCCAACGGCAAGGCCAATCGCAGGGTGTCGATCGACCAGAAATCTGTGACCAGGGTTTATGATGACGCAAATCTGAATTGGAGGCACCGACATGGCGAGCGGAATCATCGATGTGCCCAGCCGCTACTCCGTGCCTGAGACTCTGGCGCGGCTCGAGTGGATCCTCAAAGAGAAAGGCGTGACGGTGTTTGCCCTCGTCGACCACAGCGGTGAGGCGGAGAAGGCCGGCCTTACCATGCGCCCGACGCAGGTACTCGTCTTCGGCAGTCCGAAAGGTGGGACGCCTTTGATGGTTGCGGCGCCCCGGTTGGCCATCGACCTTCCCTTGAAAGCGCTCGCGTGGCAAGACGAGCAGGGCAAAGTGTGGCTCTCCTACAATTCACCGGAATATCTTCAGGAGCGGCACGGTTTTCCCGCCGATCTTTTGAAAAACATCGCGGGAATCGGTGCGCTGATTCAGAAGGCTGTGGAATAATTCGGGCTGAACTTGCCTGTTCACCCTTAATACATGCCTGATAATTCAAACCCTAATCGCGCCCGCGATCACCTGGCCAACGAACGCACCTTTCTAGCGTGGGTGCGAACTGGCGTCGCGACCATCGTCTTCGGATTCGCCGTCGGACGCTTCTCGATTGCCCTGCGCGAATTCATGAAGATGCAGGGATACAACTCCACCACCCCCGGCCTGACAACCTGGCTGGGTATTATTTCGACCGTGGGTGGAGTGCTGCTGATTCTGGCCGGTCTCAGGCGCTATCGAAAGACCAAAGTGCAACTCGATTCGAACACTTTCGAGCCGGCTGGATTCGTGATCGACCTCGTATCCTGCTTGCTCGGTCTTTTCGGATTGGTACTGGCGGGTTATCTCGCCTACATCGCGATCTATAACAAGTGATCGTCCATCGTCTGACGACAAGCGCCGATCGTTGGAGTGTCGATCGGACGGGACGTCGATAAGGTGCAACCATGGCGAATGAAGAAGAAAAAGAGGCCGCCGGCCGCGCCGCCGCGAAGCTGGTGCGCCACGGCGATATCGTTGGACTAGGCACGGGCTCAACCGCCTACTTCACGGTCGTCGCTCTCGGCGAGCGCGTGAAGTCGGGACTGAAAATTATCGGGATCCCAACTTCCGTGCGGACCGCCGATTTGGCGCGCGCCGTCGGTATCCCATTGACTACGCTGGACGAACATCCCGAAATCGACATCACCATCGATGGCGCCGACGAAGTCGATCCCAAGCTGAATTTGATCAAAGGCGGCGGCGGTGCGCTGACTCGCGAGAAGGTCATCGCTACGGCATCGAAGAAGATGGTGGTGGTTGCTGACTCCGGCAAGGTTGTTGCCGTACTCGGCAAGTTTCCATTGCCAGTCGAGGTAATCGCGTTTGCGCGAACTGTTGTCGAGAGGAAGATCGTGGCGCTCGGCGGCTTGCCCAAATTGCGCTTGAAGCCCGACGGTAGTCCATACCTGACCGACAATGGCAATCAGATTCTCGATTGCAGCTTTGGAAAGATCGCGGATCCGCCAGCGCTCGCGCGGGAGTTGAGTGGCACGCCAGGAGCGGTTGAGCACGGATTGTTCATCGGGCTGGCGAAGTTGGTGATCGTGGGACGGGGAAACTCCGTGGTCGAGATTCAAGCGAAACCGACTGGCCGGAAGCGTCCTCAAACAAAACGCGTTCGAACAAAGCCTCAGAGTCGAAAACGGCAGACGAAGAGCCGTAAGCCGTAACCCTAGTTGGGTTGTAACGACAGTAGTTTCGAGTATGTGAACGCGACGTCCTTCCTCGCGATGCCCCTACCATCCACGATGTCGAGAGAGACCCTTCCCGTTTTCCCGGGCTGGAAGGGTGCATCCAAGTGCAACGTGTAGAAACCGTTCACCTGAATATTGAGCGCCTGCCTGTAAAGCCTGATTCTTTCCCGCGTATGCTCGTCATAATCATATTCAAAATTCCCGGACGGCAGAAGACGCTCCACCTGCGCTGGGGTGGCCCGAAACACCGAAGACGAACCCTCCAGTGTCGCGCGCTAACGCCATGACTGACTCCGGCCCTGACCGCTGTTCTTCGGTGGGCATCGGTTCGGCGAATAGGAATACGAAGAGTCGAATTTGCGATTGTAGCAATCGCTGCTTCGCAGCCGTCTTTGAGGTGCGACTGCTGTTGTCGCCGCCATCCGTAATGGCGTAAATGGAATCCCCAGGGAGCGCAGGTTCCAAAAGCTTAGCTGCTGCGGTCGCCGCGTCGAAGAACGGAGTGGTTCCCTTGATGTCGGACCGCTGGCTAGGTCCGCGCTTCAGCCATTCTATTATGGACGCTCTGCCCTGCGAGAAATCAAGGATGTCATGGATCTTAGAAGAGAAAGGAACTAGCGCGACTTGCACTTCGGCGGGAGTTTCCGTTAGGAAGTCTTCCATCGCTTCTCGGGCGATCCTCCATTTCTCGTTTTTTTCCGTCTCGCCCGCCATGCTGCCGCTCATATCGAGAAGCACGACGATTCGCCGCGGAGCAAGATTGTAGTGCGCGTCGAGAAGCGCAGCCGCATGACCGTTCACCTTGACTCGGAAGCTATCTTTCTTCAGATTTCGGACAGCATTGCCGTTTCGGTCCAGAACATTCACGAGCATTGAGCGAGTCGTTTGGGTCGGCGCCGTTTGCGCCGCAGCGAGGAATCCGAAGGCTAGAAGGAGGAGACCGGCGAATTTGAGCGCTACTCTCGCCATCACATGCGCACTCCGAATGGCGGCAGTCTATCACAAGATACTAGAGATTCTACCTGTCCACAATTTCCCGCAGCGCCCCCAGTAGCCTCTCCACTTCCTCCACTGTGTTGTAGTGCACGAGGCCTATGCGCAAAAATCCTCCGAGGCGCTCGACGTCCAACTGTTCGGTGAGGTTCAGGGCATAGTAGTTTCCGTCCCACGTGAAGAAGCCGCGCTGGCCAAGCATCGTTGCCAGTTCCATCGGCGTGTGGCCTTCGATTCGGACAACGATGGTCGCGCAGCGATTCTCGAAGCGCCGCGGGTCGGCGATGCCGTATAGCTTTAATCCGGGAATCGCAAGCAAGGCTGCGATCATCTTCTCCATCATTGTTCGTTCGTGCCCGTGAATCGCTTCGTGCGCGGCCAGGATCGCTGCGCGCCGGGTCGTGACCGCAGGCTTCGCGCGTCTGCCCAGCTCTTCCCAGTAATCCACGCAGGCTTTGATTCCCGAGATGCATTCGTGGTTCAGGGTGCCCCATTCCCAGCTGTTTGGAATGTTGTCGGTGTTGGGCCGGACTTTATAGGGATGCAACCGCTTCAGGTGCGCGCCCTTGCCGTAGAGGACGCCCATGTGAGGACCGAAAAATTTGTAAGATGAGCAGACCAGAAAATCGCAGTCGAGTGCGCGCACGTCAATTGGCCCGTGCGGAGCGTAGTGGACGGCATCGATGTAACTCAGTGCGCCAGCTTGCCGCGCCAGTCGCACCACTTCGGCGACGTTGTTGATTGTGCCTACGGCATTCGACGCATAACCGACGGCCACCAGCCGCGTGCGCTTGCCGATTTTCGCGGCAAGGTCGTGCATGTCGAGCGTGCAGTCGTCTTCGTTAAACTCTACCGTGCGGATGACGACGCCTTGTTCTTCCAGCGCTTTCCAGGGTGAGAAGTTCGCGTCGTGGTCGAGCAGCGTGAGGACGATCTCATCGCCGGGTGCGAGTTCGCGGCCGATGGCGCGGCTCATCGCGAAAGTCAGCGTGGTCATGTTCGGGCCGAAAACGATTTCATCCGCATCGCAATTCAGAAAATCGCCCATCGCCTGCCGCGCTTCCGCGATCATGCGGTCGGTATTGCGGCTGGTGTGGTAGGCGCCGCCGGTGTTGGCGTTGTTGCGCGAGAGATAGTCCGCGATGGCGTCAATCACCTGCTGCGGGACCTGCGTGCCGCCCGGGCCGTCCAGAAAAACCGCGGGATGTCCGCTGACCGTTTGTGCGAGTGCTGGGAACTGCGAGCGAACCCAGGTGAGGTCGAGTGCGGTGGATGAAGATGAAGCCTGCTCAGCGATTGGCATAGCAGACATTCTAATTGAGAGCGCTGAGGCCGATGTAGGGTGGCACGAACGGCGACGTATTCGATGCCCGGCCCCTAACAGGCGAAGCTAGTTTCTGAGGACTCTTCTAAGGACTCCGGCATCGCTGAAGCGATGCCCTGATACCAAACGGTGCGGCACGGCCGGCGGGCTTTTCAGCATCCTCTTACGCCGCGCGTTCCGGAGGATTCGGTTGTTTGCCCTTTCCTTTGTTCGCGGCGTCCAGGCGGATGCGCGTGACTCGCGTCGTTTTCTGGACCAAATCGTCGGTGGCGCGAGCTTCGTCGCCCGCCATCACTGATCCCGCGGCTAGGGCGAAGCGCAGTGCGTCCGCTTGGTCGTCAAAATACAAAATGACTTGTCCCGACATAAATTACTCTCCCTGAGTCTGACTTCGCTGAGCCCGCATGGAGAAGGCCCAACTGGGAAGATCAAAATAAAAGATCAAATTAAGACGCAGGTGGCGCTGCAACAAACGAGAGTTGGCGATAATTCCCCTTCCAACTCCAATTCCAGTTCCAACGATTGTCGAAGAATGTTGGTGCCGGTGATAGTGCTTTTGTTGGTTCTCGCCCCGGCCTGCTCTACGAGCCGGCTGCCCGGATGAAGTCTGCCAGCATGCCATAGGCCGTCGCATAGAGCCCGGGATTTTCCTCCGTGATTGTGAGCCCGGGGAAAATGTCGGTTTCAAACTGGATGATGGACGATGTTCCGCCGACCAGCGCCATCGGGTCGGTGAGCGGGATCTGCTCCGGCCGGACGCTGGCGGTTACCCCCGACTCGGTGCGCTGGGCGCGGCATATGAGTTTGTAGGGCACGCCTGCACTTCGAGCCGAGCGCACCGCTTCTCCGGTAAGGCTGCGGATTCCCTCGCGCTCCACTTTTTGCGGCGGCAGGCGTACGCCCATGATGACGTTCACCAGCGCGGCGACTTTCACGGCCGCGTCCCAGCCTTCGATGTCGTGGCTGGCGTCGGTTTCGGCGATGCCCAGCCCCTGTGCCTGGCCGAGAGATTCGTCGAAGCTCAGACCGCGCTCCATGCCGGTCAGAATCACGTTCGTGGTCGAGTTGAGGATTCCCTTGAAGCCTTTCACCTCGATTGCGGGCAGCGTGTTGCGGAAAAGCGAGAAGATGGGGATGCCATCCATGACGGTCGATTCGAAAAGAAACTGCTTGCCGCGACGGGCTGCAAGCTCACGCAGTTCTTCATAGGCGTGGACGACCGGGCCTTTGTTGGCCGTGATCGCGTGGGCTCCGTGTTCGAGCGCGGCGCGGATGTGATCGATGGCCGGCTGTCCGCTTTCGACGTTGAGGGAAGTAGCTTCAAACACCACGGCGGGCTGAGCCGCGTCGAGCCAGGCGTTGTAGTGCTTGCACTCTTCGCCGCGCACTCTCCGGAATGCGTCGGAGTTCCGCGCGCGCAGGAGTTCGGCCACATCGAAGCCGGACGCGTTTGCCTGCCAACCGATGCGTCGCGAGGCGACTCCTGTGACGAGCCACTCGATGCCGTGGCGCTCGCGCAGTTCGGATTCTTTCCGTTGCAAAAGTTCCGCCAGCGTCCGATTGACGTTGCCGAAGCCGAGCAAGCCGAGGTGAATGGTCTTCATGTGTGCGAACCCGAGAATATACCAGGGACCATCCGTTCAAGATCTTGGAAGGCGGGCGTTAAGACTGCAGAGGGTGTGTGGGGGGAGCCTCATTTTTAGGCAGCGAATTTCCGCGGATGACGATCTCAGGGTACAATCGTCTAAAGGCCAAGCGCCTAAATCAATCGGGATGGCTGTAATCGCATGCTAAGGCTAGCGGCAAATCGGGGGGCATTCGTCAGAGCTGTAGGCGTGCTCTGCATTGCCCTGGTGTGCGTGATGGGCACGATACAGGCCGCCCACTCGCATCCCGAGAACTCGACCACATCCCACCATACCTGCACGATTTGCGCGACAGCTCACGTCGGAATGAGCACCCAGACGGTTTCGTCCGCGCCGGTTTTAGTGACCGCAGCCCTGGCGAGTCCGGTTTCCGAAGTTTCCCGGACTTTCCGTCCCACGACTACGCAGTTTATTCGTCCTCCGCCCGCATTCTGATTCCACGCCGAATCCAGTAAGCATTCCCAAGGACCGCGATCTTCGATCTTCAGTATGAATGTGATCGGACTCGCTCCACAACCCGTTATTGGAGGAATCATGCATTTATTTTGTAAAGGCTGGCTGGCTGCGGCTATTGTGGCCGTTGCTGTGGCGTTGAGTGCTGGGGCTGCGAATGCGCAGTCGGGTAACGCTACCGCGGTGACAGGCACCGTTGTAGACGCTTCAGGCGCGGTTGTTCCGGGTGCAACCGTAGAAATCCACAACCCGGTGAGTGGCTTTGATCGAATCGCCAGTACTGACGCTTCGGGCAGATTTAGTATCCCGAATGTCCCGTTCAATCCCTATCATCTCAGCGTGACCGGGCAGGGGTTTGCTTCCTACGCCCAGGACGTTGACGTTCGATCCGGCGTGCCTTTGAACATTAGTATCAGTCTTAAAGTGGCTGGATCTTCCGAAAGCGTAACGGTCGAAGGTGGCGGAGATCTGGTCGAGAACGACCCGTCCTTTCACACCGACGTCGATCGAGGACTATTTGACAGGGTTCCGCTCGAAAGTCAGTCTTCGTCCTTGAGTTCGCTGGTGACGCTCACCACGCCCGGAGTCGTGGCGGACTCGAACGGCCTCTTCCACGGACTCGGCGACCACGCGGATAACTCGTTCTCGTACGATGGCCAGCCCATTACCGACCAGCAGAGCAAGGTTTTTTCAAACCAGATACCACCGGAATCGATTCAGTCCATGGAAGTGATCTCCGGGCAGGTTCCAGCCGAATTCGGTGACAAAACAAGCGTGATTGTTAAAGTGACGACGCGATCGGGCCAAGGCAGTACAAGCCCTCACGGCAGCGTCAAGTCGTCCTACGGAAGCTTTGGCACGTCGACGGTTGGCTTCGATCTGGCTTATGGCGGCCAAAAGTGGGGGAATTTCGTCGCGGCTAGCGGATTGAACACGAGCCGATTCCTGGATCCGCCGGAACTTCGAGCCATACACGACAGAGGCAATGAAGAGAACTTGTTCGATCGGGTCGACTTTCAGCCTACCGATAAGGACTCGATCCATGTAAACCTTGGCTATAGCCGTTCCTGGTTTCAGACGCCGAATTCCTACGACAATCTCAATGCCGGGGTAACCAATCCGGTCACTGGCGGCATGGTAGGGCCGACCGATCAGCGCTCAGAGATCAAGACCTATAACATCGCGCCGGTATGGACCCACTTGTTCAGCCCCACCACCCTATTCACGTTCGGGGGGTTTGTGCGTCATGACGATTACAATTACTACCCATCCGCAGACGTGTTCGCCGATGGTACTGGGCTCATTCCCGGCGGCTCCTCGGCAACCGTGAACCAGAAAAGAACACTGACGAACGTGGGCCTGCGCTCCGACGTTTCCTACGTGAAAGGCATTCACAACGTGAAGATGGGCGTCACCTTCGAGCATACATTGCTGCGGGAAAACTTCAATTTCGGCCTTACCGATCCCGGGTTCCTGCCGTCCAGCGTAGATGCGAACGGCAACCCTTGCTTTGCAGGCGGCGTTGCCGTTGCCGCCCCGTGCACGTTCTTGCTCCCGATCGACCTGACTCGTGGAGGTAGTCTCTTCCCATTTCACGGCCGAACCGACATCAAACAACTTGCCCTTTACGTCCAAGACACGATCACGAAGGGCAACTGGGCCTTCAATCTCGGACTCCGCGGTGATTTATATCGGGGGATCGTCCACGACTCTCAACTCGAACCACGCGTCGGCATCGCGTACAACGTTAAGAAGACCAGCACGGTTTTTCGTGTCGCTTACTCCCGTATCCAGGACACCCCGTACAACGAGAATTTGATTCTCTCGAGCATCGGATCCCAGAATCCGACCATCAACGCCGTGTTCAACGGGGCAAATAGCCAGGCTTTCGAACCCATTCGTCCTGGCTTCCGTAATCAATTCAATGCGGGCCTACAGCAAGCTTTTGGAAAGTTCCTGGTCGTGGACGCTGATTATTTCTGGAAGTACACTCGCAACGGATACGACTTCAGCATCTTTGGCAGCACGCCCATCACCTTCCCTATTGCCTGGCACAATTCAAAACTCGACGGAGTTTCTGTGCGTGCGAGCATGCCCGAATTTCATGGGTTGTCGGCATTCGTCGTGCTCGGGCACATCAATGCCCGGTACTTCCCGCCGCAAATTGGCGGACTGGGCGCTACGATTCAAACCGGACAACCGTTCCGCATCGACCACGATCAGAAGTTCCAGCAGACCACACATTTACAATACCAACCCAAAAAGAATTTACCTTGGGTTTCGATGAATTGGCGATATGACAGCGGGCTGGTGGCCAGCAACACCAACTTGGATACTTTTGGCGACGCGCTGGCATTCTTGGATGCGGACCAGCAGACCGCAGTCGGGCTCTTCTGCGTCGATTCCGGTGGCACTAAGCACCTGGCGGCGCTGAACAATCCTCTGACTTCATCGACTTGTAATGTGCTGGCGAATGGTCAACCAACCGGCGGTGCAACGAGGATAGTCTTTCCGAAGCTCGGGACATTCGACGTGGACCACAATCCAACGCGCATCGCGCCGCGGAATCTGTTTGACGCGGCAGTGGGCGACGACAACCTCTTTCACGGCGATCGTTATAAGTGGAGCTTACGGTTTACCGCCGTTAACCTGACAAACAAGACGGCTCTTTTCAACTTTCTGTCGACCTTCAGTGGCACGCACTTCGTGGCGCCTCGGAACTACACGGCTGAATTGGGTTTCCACTTTTAGGCGGTTCTCCCCGGTCGATGAGGGCAGTTCGGCGCGAAAGCCACACTGCCCTTACTTCCTTCCTACAAACTCGACCACGCCCCGATCGCGCACCGGTCGTTCCTGATGATGCAGAACATCCAGTTCCGGAACGAGTGATGGCAGTTCATTTCTGTGCAGAGGGTTGGAACTGGCCGTCATGAAGCTCCCGCCCGAGTCCCACCGCAGGCTCATCTTAGAGATGAGCAAACCGCCCGGTTTCAGTGCGGCAACGATCTTTGGGAAGAGACTGCGGTCCAGGTGATAGAACAGCACGATCAGCTCAAACTGCGCGGGTTCAAATCTGAACTCGGCGGCGTCTCCCACAAGAAGTTCGAGTTTGACATTCAGCGCAAGAGCAGCCTGACTGAGCTTTCCGATCGCCACGTCGGAAACGTCTACCACACTAACCTGCCAGCTCCTGCTTGCCAGCCATAGGGCATGTCGGCCAAGTCCACCCGCCAAATCCAGTGCCACGCCTGGCTTCGGGACGGATGGATTCACAAACTTCTCATAAGCCGAGATGAAGAACGGATCCGGTTCGGTCAGAGAAGGCAGGCCTTGCTCGTACTTGATATCCCAACGGGCTCTTTGATCGTTACTTTGATCTTCGCTTTGATCGTCACTATACTCGTCGCGGCTCATGCTGGTCCGTTTCTGACGGTGGAGCGCTGGACGTCCCGCCCCGACTGGACGGGGGCGAGGGCGCCGCGTCCCTCCATCGGGTCATTGGTGGCGTAGGGATGGAGACGCGGCAACCGCGTCCCTACAGGAGCCTGGCGTATTCAGCCTTGGCTTCGTGGAGGAGCGGGAGGCCGGGGTCGGCGTCTTTCCAGGCGGCGAGAAAGTTCTGATAGGCGATGCGAGCCTTGGGAGCGTCACCCTGCTTCTGAAATAAGCGGCCCAACTTCAGTTGAGCGATAACCAGCAGAATGTCAGGTCCGCTGCTGGATTTCATGTCCAGAACCTTCTGAAAATCTTGCTGGGCCTCGGCGTAGCGTCCAGCCTGCTCGTAGGCAATGCCTCGGGCGTAATAAACGGCGTTCTGGGCGCGCCCATAGAGGGCGGCGGTATTGAGGAAGTCGATGGCCCTGGCCGGGTCCGCCTTGGCGGGATTCGCGGGACGTAAAGCGGCGATCGCCCGAATCATAGGAACGGTCACGTTCACCGCGAAGGTATCGTTTGGATGCGTGCGCTGGATTTCGTCGGCCAATGCGATGGCTTTCTGGTCCTGGCGCAGGATGGCGAACGTGGTGGCAACATTCCCTAACACCGATAGAGTTCGGGATAACCGCAGCGCCTCGTTGGCGCCGTTGGTGGCTTCGGGAAGACTGCCAACCACTGCCTCCGCGCCGGCAAGCTGCGCTTCCATACCGGCGCGACCCTGCAGGTGCAGGCGATCCAGCACATCCTCGGCCTGGCGCGTGAAATCCCGCGCCTGTCGTAGTTGCCCGCGGGCGGCCGCGAGGCCGGTGCGGAATTTGAGAACTTCCAGCTGTCCGTCTGGGGTTGCGGAGGCGATTTGCAGTTCCTTCTCGATATCGGCGTCTCTCCCTTCGCACCAGTCGAGCGCAGCCAGGTAGGCATGGGAGCCCGCGGTGGACCCTTTGTGCTGAACTGCTGTATTGAGCGTAGCGCGTGCTTCCTCGATCCGGTTCAGGCCCGCATAGGCCGAAGCCACTTGCCCATAGCCGTTCATCATATCGGGGTCGAGCTCCACGGCATGCTTCGCTTTCTCCAACGCGTTGTCGAACTGCCCGAGCTCGTTATAGATGACGGCCAGATTGTTGTAGGGGATGGAATCCCGCGGGTAGGTCTGGATATAGAGTTCGTAGGCGGTAATGCCCTTGTCGAGCTGGCCGCTGTCCGCATAATAATGGGACATGATGTAGAGCTTCTCGCGCTCGCTGGCCCGATCCCGAAGCTCGAAAGCCTTCTGCCGGTTCTGTTCCGACAACTGGGTCTGTCCAAGGTTGTTGTAGATCGTGCCGAGGCGGGCGTAAGCCATCGCAAAGTTGGGATCGATCTCGATCGCCTGCTGATAGTTGGGAACGGCACCCAGTTCGTCGCCGCCGTTGTGCTTGGCGTCACCGAGGCTCAGCGCCTTCAGCGCGTCGAGCGATGAAGTGGTCGCCTGGGAGAGAGACATGTCGTATTTCTGCACCGTGGACAACGACTCGCCGAGTTGGCCGCGCAGTTTGGTGGCGGCGCCATGCAGCGCGTTCAGCACATCTTCTTTTCGCTCTGCCTGAACCTGCTGGCGTCCAAGCGAATCGCCGGAGGAAGCATTGGTGGCTTCGAGAGTGATGACGTACTGCCCCCCAACGCTGTCAATGCTGCCGTTCAGCATGGCCTTGATGCCATCGCGCTGAGAGATTTCGCGGCCGATGTCGCTGGTGATGCGGTCGGTGGGGCTCCGGCCCATGAACTGCAATGTCTGGCGGATCTTCTGGTCAGGGAAGACGTTCAGATACGGAGACTGCCCCAGATCGACGGCCAGCGCTTTCTTGAGAGTGCCATCGAAAACGGGATCGGCGGTGGTGTTTACGAAATCGGTAATCAGGATCGAATCTTTCTCGGTGAGCGCATGACCGCGTTTGAGAAACACGAAGCCAATGCTGGCGGCCACCAGCGCAACGATCAGAGCCGGGATCAGCCATACCGGCAGCCTGCGGTTGCGGGTTTGTGCCGCTGGATTGCGGATCGAAGCGCTGCGGACAGAGGAACTGGAGGAAGCCGCGGCCAGAATCGAGCCCGATTCCGAGTCGCGCTTGAGGCGTTTCAAGTCGGAGCGTACGTCGGCCGCGCTCTGGTAGCGCAGGTCCCGGTCTTTTTCGAGCAACTTGTTCAGGATCCCTTCAAACTGCGGAGGCAAATCGGGATTCAGGCGAAGCGGTGGCGCCGGGGGGCGATTCAGGATTGCATCGAAAATAACGGCGGACGTATCTCCCCGGAAGGGTACTGCACCGGTGGCCATCTCATAGAGCACCGCGCCGAAAGAGAATAAGTCGCTGCGGGCGTCGAGATCCTTGCCGCGCGCCTGCTCGGGAGACATATATGCCACGGTACCGACTGTCGATCCGGGGCTGGTCAGGAACGGCTCGTCCACGGTCGCGGCGGAACCAACGGTGGCGGCAGACAGGATGGAAGGAGTGGCGGCACGCTTGGCCAAACCGAAATCGAGAATCTTGGCCTGGTTGCGACTGGTCACGAAAATGTTCGCGGGTTTGATGTCGCGGTGAATGATCCCCTTGGCATGGGCGGCGTCGAGAGCGTCGGCGATCTGGGTGCCGAGATCGAGCAATTGCCCGAGTTCCATGGGTTGGCTGTGGGGCTGGCCGTGGATCCGATTCTTGAGTGTCTCGCCTTCCAGCAACTCCATGGCAATGAAGTGGCGTCCACTGTCCTCTCCGACCTCGTAGATGGTGCAGATATTGGGGTGGTTCAAAGCGGACGCCGCGCGAGCTTCGCGCTGAAAACGGTCAAGCGCGAGCGGATCCTTCTCCGTCTCGGGAGGCAGGAACTTGAGCGCGACATGGCGGCCCAGGTTGATGTCCTCGGCTTCGTACACAACGCCCATCCCTCCGCCGCCCAACTGCGAAAGGACACGGTAGTGCGAGACGGTCTGGCCGATCATTCCGGGAACACTCCTGGGAGAGAGTCATTCATGTTAGGCCCGAGAGTTCTGGCGAGTCAAACCCGAGTCAAAACCGAACGTGCTCTTCTGCTTATACGGTGCGGCGGGGCGCCAAGTTCACGCTTGGCTGAGATGGGCGCTCGGGATTGGTTGGCACTGTCTTTTCTATGGCTTAAGGGCTGTGCTCCCAGCAAGGGAGGAGCGCAGCAGTGCCAAAAGGTCACTGTACCCGATTACGGAAGTTTACTTCCAAATATTCGAATGCTTTCCTGCTTGTCCGGCGCCTGTTATCAATGAGTTGTCCCCCCGTGTTTGCGCCTTGGGAATTGCAAACGGCATCCCGCGCAGGAGCTCGTCCGGAATGAAAACTCGCCCTCAATCCTGGAGGGACATGAGCGCGGTACCGCGTCTTTTTATTGCCGTGGTCGTGCTCTGCGGAACAACCGTCCTGACCTATTCGGTCTTGCACGGCCGGAGTGAGAATCCGCTCAAATTTTTCTGCTACCTGGTAATCGCGCTGGCGGCCTCGCGGCTAAAAGTGAACCTGCCCGGAATTACCGGGACGATGTCGGTGAATTTTTTATTTCTGCTGCTCGGTGTATTGGAACTGAGCTTGGCGGAAACCATGGCGCTCGGCTGCGCGGCGGTGGTCGTGCAGTGCTTCGACCGCGACCGCCCGGTTCCGATTCAGGTTGCCTTCAACGTCAGCTCGACGGCGCTGGCCATCGCGGTCACCTTCGCGTCGTACCACTACTCTTTGGCGCATCACGCGGTGAGTAACCCCTCTACGCTCCTATTTCTGGCGGCGTGCATTTACTTCGTGGCCAATACGCTTCCGGTTGCAGCCGTGATTTCGCTGACAGAGCGAAGGTCGCTGCGAAAGATCTGGGCGGACTGCTACTTCTGGAGCTTCCCGTACTATCTGGTGGGCGCGGGCGTGGCCGGAATGATGAGTTGGCTGCATGGCTTTACCGACTGGCAGACGTCGCTGCTGACGCTTCCGGTGGTGTACCTCATCTACCGTTCTTACCGGTTGTACCTCGGCAAACTGGAAGACGAGAAGCGGCACGTGGAAGAAATGGCTGACTTGCACATGCGCACCATCGAAGCGCTGGCGCTCGCCATCGAGGCCAAGGATCAGACAACTCACGACCACTTGCAGAGAGTTCGCGTCTACGCGGTCGAGGTGGCGAAGGAACTGAAGGTTGACCGGGAGGGAATGGAGGCCCTGCAAGCCGCGGCCTTGCTGCATGACATCGGCAAGCTGGCGATTCCCGAGCACATCATCTCGAAACCCGGGCGCCTGACGCCGGAAGAATTCGAAAAAATGAAAATTCATCCGCTGGTAGGAGCGGAAATTCTGGAACGGGTGCGCTTTCCATACCCGGTCGTGCCCATCGTGCGCGCTCATCACGAAAAATTCGACGGGACTGGCTATCCGCTAGGGTTGCGCGGGACGCAGATTCCGATTGGCGCCCGCATCCTGGCGGCCGTGGACTTTCTGGACGCACTGGCTTCGGATCGGCAATATCGTCGGGCGCTGCCTCTGCACGAAGCGATGTCGCGCCTGGTGGACGAATCGGGAAAAGCTTTTGATCCGCAAGTGGTCAAGGTGCTCGAGCGAAAATACGTGGATCTTGAACAACTAGTCCACCAACGCACCGACAGCCTGGGCAGGCAGAAATTATCTACGGAAGTCAAAGACCGTGACACGTCGGTTGAGCCGGCCATCAAGCCGGCAGCCGGGTTCGAGGCGCAAGGGCAGCGGCAATCGCCGGAGCGCAGTTTTCTCAGTTCGATCGCGGCAGCGCGCCAGGAAGCGCAAACTCTTTTCGAGCTCAGCCAGGATCTCGGGGCTTCGCTCAGCTTGGGCGAAACGCTCTCGGTGTTTGCCGTAAAACTGCGCCGGGCGATGCCTTACGATGCGACTGCGATCTACGTCCGCCACGGCGATGAACTTGTGCCGGAATACGTGAATGGCGACAACTTCCGGCTATTCGCTTCGCTGCGCATTCCCATGGGACAGGGGCTCTCGGGGTGGGTGGCGCAAAACCTTAAGCCGATCCTGAATGGCAATCCCTCGGTCGAACCCGGCTACCTGAACGATCCTTCGAAGTACAGTACGCTGAATTCGGCGCTCGCAGTTCCGCTCGAAGGCTTGTCCGGTGTGGTCGGCGTGGTCGCGCTGTATCACGCGGAAAAAGATTTCTTTACCTCCGACCACTTGCGCATTCTGCTGGCTGTAAGTTCCAAGATGGCGCTTGCCATCGAGAATGCGATGAAGTACGAGCAGGCGGAGAGTTCGGCGGTTACCGATTACCTAACCGGTCTTCCCAACGCGCGCTCGCTATTCCTGCAACTCGACCGGGAACTGGCGCGCTGCAAACGCGACAACAAGACGCTTACCGTGATGGTTGCCGACCTGGACGGTTTCAAGCAGATCAACGACCGCTTTGGACACCTGGAGGGGAATCGCGTGCTGCGGCTTTTTGCCCACTCGCTGAAGGAGACCAGCCGTGAGTACGATTATGTCGCGCGCATGGGCGGCGACGAATTCGTGGTCATCGCTCCTGGACTCACTGCAGAAGCTACCGCGCGCAAGGCGGAACAGATGCGGGACCTGGCAAAACAGGCGGGAAAGGACATCTGCAACGAGGACATTCTATCGTTGAGCGTGGGCAGGGCGGTGTATCCCGAAGATGGGATGGATGCCGAAAAGATCCTTTCTGAGGCCGACAAACGCATGTATCTGCAGAAGCAGAATCAGGCGACCCAGAAGAATCGCCGTCTGTATCCGCGGGTACGGGGTCGGCTGACGACGGAAATTTCCGGGAAGGGGCTGGAGCGGGCGATCCTGGGCATCGTTACCAACCTGAGCCTGGGCGGTTGCTACGTTGAAACCAGCGGTCTCCTGTTGCCCGGATCGCCGTTGAAACTCACTTTCTCGCACGAACATACGAACGTTTCGATTGAGAGCGAGGTCGTGCGCATGGACATGGGTATCGGCGCGGCGATAAAGTTCAGCGAGGCGACGCACGAGGTCCGCGCCGCCTTGCAGCGCATTCTGGAGCAGTTGGCTAGCTTGGAAGCGGTGGTTGATCTAAAGCGCAGCCACAACGCTACCGCCGGGGGCACGCTGTCGTAGGCAAAGGTAGTTGCCAATCGAGCGCCGGGCGTCCTCGCCCGGCAAGCACAATACTCGACCCTTCGACTTCGCTCGGGGCAGGCTCCGGAGACGCCCGTCCGTCCACCGTAGGATTCATCACGCGGGAACGGCAATCGGCCGAATCTGGACGAGCGGCGGCGTATTGCCAGACATGGTGCGTGGTTTCGACAGCCCTTGCCGCAGCATGTTCGCCGTCGGTATGCCCGTCCGGTAGAACGACTTCTCGCAATCCGCGGTGGATGGGCCCCGCATACTTCCTTCCATATAGGCCAATCCCGGACACCGGGTGCAACTGCTGACGTGCGAGCAGGACGAACAGACGGTCAAGTCTTTGGCCTGGATCGAGCGAACCTCTTTCATCTGGGGAGAAAAATTCCAGATGTCCAAAAACTTCTGCTGACGAATATTTCCCGTGGGAAGGGGGAACTGCACGCAGGGAAAGACATCGCCGTAGGGCGAAATGTAGCAGAAGGAATGGCCCGCGCTACACGAGTAACCCTCAAGATCGTCCTCCGAGGGCGGCTTGGGAGGAGCACAAAACTCTTCCGGGTTGCCGACCAGCGCAGGATTGCGGAAAACTTCCTTGAGTTCCTCGCCTGGGATACGCAGCGACAGAATGGATGTGTCGCCGTCCATCATGGGCGTGATCGTGGGATCAAGCGTGTAATGCACGCCGAGTTCGGCAGCAAGTTCTTGCACCCCGCTGTGATCGGAAGAATTTGCCGTCATCAGCACATTGGCGATGGTCACTCGCAGCCCTTGTTCGCGTAAGAAACGAATGGCTTTAACGGTGCGCTCGAACGAATGCGGTAGCTTGGTAATGGCATCGTGCACTTCGGGACGATGCGAGTAGACGCTGATCTGAATCGTGTCCACGCCCAGTTCGCGGATTCTCCGGGCTTCTTCTTCGTGGATCATCACCGCGTTGGTCTTGATCTTGACGTTGAACATGAGACGCCGGGCGTATTCGACAATCTCAAAGAAGTCGCGGCGCATCAAGACCTCGCCGCCGCTGAAAGTGATAAAGAAAACCCCTGCCTCGGCCAGTTGATCGAGCACGTCCTTGATTTCGGCGGTCGTCAGCTCGCCGTGGTCGTCGTGATCGAGATAGCAATGCACACAGCGCTCGTTGCAGCGATACGTGACATCCATGTGCACGGCGAGGGGCACGCCCAGGTTAAACGCTTTCTGGCCGACTTCACTCATCAGGCTCATCAGGGCGTCTCCGGCGCTAGAGGTTGATTCGAAACGAGAAGAATGCCGTGCGCGGAAAGCTCGGCGACGAACTGCGCGGCATCTGCCTGGGCTTGTTCGGGATCGATGTCGAATTGCTCGCAGACCCGGTCGCGGACAATTTCGCGGAGAGGAGTGCGACCGTCGGCAGCTTGAAAGATTGCGGTTGCGACCTCGTTCAGCGTGAAGAAAGTCGAATCGGCCGAGTTCATGACCATCATTTCGCCGGCCAGCGCGCGGGCGGCAATGGCAGAACTGCGCGCAATGTAAATACAGGTTTCAGGCATGCTCGGGTACCTCCTGCAAGTTATCTGCGAAGTCCGGAGCGAAGTTTCGAACTTCGTCCCACACCCTGGCATCAGGATAGAACGTCAGACGGCGAATGGGAACCCTGGCAACGAATTCACAAGCAGTGGCGAAAAGCTTTTCCACCAGCCCCCGATCTTCGGCGAAGAACAGAATATTGCGCATCAGGCGTCGAACGGCTTCCGCGGACGACAACTCATGGACGCGGTTCTCGGGGCCCTTTTCCAGAAAAAACAGAGCCGAGACCGGGGCATTGCAGTTCTCGCCGGCTCTGGCCAGCTCTCCGGCAAAAGGGGTGCCGAATGCCGAGTAGCCCCCGGCGTTCGGGCGCAGGTAGGAAATTTCGTCGGTAAGCAGGGTGACCTCCGGCGGCGCCAGCCGCGTCATCGTGGTTTTGCCAGCACCGGATACGCCCGAAAACAGACAAGCCCGGCCATCCGAAATCGCACTGGCGGCGTGCAGCAGGAATCCACCGCGCTCGGCCAGAATCAGGCTGTGCAGAATGCGGAGCACCGAATCGAGAGAATAGGGGTTGCCGTTTTGCCGCACGCTGCCTCGTCCGGAGCGCGGGTCCCAGCGAGCGTGGAAGTCTCCGCGCTCGATTCGCCACTGGTCACCGTCGCGGCGGACTCGAACGTCGTCATCGGAAACCGGCACCGTGCTGCGGAGATCAAACTCAAGCTCAAACTCGGGACTCGAAGAACTCAGGAACCCGATATAACGCTGACGCAGCAGATCGAGAAAGCCGTCGTCGCAGGTGGACAAAGCAATGGGGATCCCTCCGATCTCGACACAGGCGACTTTTCGGGGCGCGGCCATCATCAGGCTCCCATATCTGCCGAACTGATCTCTGCGTGGGGTTCAGGGTTTCGACGTTCGCTCGACGATGCCTTCCGGCGGTTGTGAAGTTTCAGAGCAACACGGCGGGCCATGACGCAATAACAGAGCAGCATTCCGAGCGCGCGAGACCACTTTACGCCGAACCTATTCGCGCGAACAACCGGGCCGAGGCCAGCTCCGGAGACGGTTCGCCCTTCGTCACAGCGCCCGGCGATCCGACCGAGCAGTGTCTCGGGAGGGAAAAGAGGATCCGGACTGGGCACGGAATCGCCGCGCAGCAGGAATCCGTTCGGTGTGCAAGGGGCGATCAGGCGATGCAGGATGAGGCGGCCTTCGCGCCGGGCGAGTACGATCTCACCGGGGCGGACGTCTTCGAGCGAGCAGCTTTCGATCTCGACAACGTCGCCCGGCCAAAGAGCGGGCAGCATGCTTTCCCCGTGAACGCGCAGACGCACCACCCGACGCGAATGACGGTTGTGACGCAAGACGTCCGCCACCAGGGCTGAGCGTTCTGCGTTCAGATTCGAGCGCCCCGTACTCGTGGTGGCGTCCAGCATCAGGAAGTTTTTCGCGAACCCACGCATGTGGCTACGGTGGCGGCGATCTTGCCGCAAGATAGAGCGAGCGTCTCGAAAACCCGCTCGTAGCGGAATGCCGGCTTTTGGTAGGGCTTCTTTGCCTTACTCGCGTTGCCTGGTTGCCGCTGTTTCTCGCGAGGGGTCCGATTGTCGTCCATAATGAGTTGGTCAAGCCCGGTTCAAACCGCTGGCTGATCCCCCAGTGTCGATCAGAGTTAACGCAGTGTACTACATGGCATTTCCCCGCGCCAATGTGAGTTGGCCACAATCCCAAGCGGCGAAGCAGGAATCAATATCCTCAATAAACCAATATACTTAGTAAAATGATAGAGTTCCGTCCTGCCGCGCGCGCCGCAAACTTAGCGACAGAGCAACGAGAGCGAGCGGCAGCAGGACCACGCCGAACCCGGCCAGCACGGCCAGTGTGGGAGCCATCGCCATCAGGGATTGCCCCTCCAGCAGCGCCCTGCGCATTCCGTCGATGGCGTAGGTGAGAGGAACCGCTCGGGCGAGAAGTTCGAGTGGGCGGGGCAAGCTCTGGATGGGGAACATCGTTCCGCTCAGAAACCACAGTCCGGAACCGAGCAGCCACAGCAGAGCCGAGCCTTTCTGGAACGCAACCTGCAGCGTGGCCGCGGCGATTCCCAAAGCGAGGGCGATCACCAGAGAAAAAATCAATACTGCCAAGCACGAGAAAAAGTTGGCATGGATCGATGCCCGGAAAACTGCCACCCCCGCGAAAAGATAGACCAGCAGATTGACCAGATTTCCGGCAAAGGCGGAAATGGAGCTGAGGATGACGAGCTCGGCCGGGGCGGTGGAGGCCGTCATCAGCACTTCCAGCGTCCCCGTCTGCTGCGCTTCCTGAACCGCGCTCAGGAAGGCTTGGGCGCTCATTACGAAGAAAGTATAGACGCCGGTGCCGACCAGAAGAAACGGGAAGTACTCGACGCCATTCGGTCGAAAGCCGGGACCGATGGCGCGGGATAGAAAATAGAAAGCCGCCAATTCGGTGAACACACCGACCAGGGTTGCGACGAAACCACTGCGGTGGCGTATGGCCGTGAGCAGATCGCGGCGCAGGATGGCATGGAGCTTGTCCAGACTCGAATGCATCTGCGAGGTCATGGTGTTCGAATTCCTGGAGCTGTTCCTGCCCGGTACATTGTGCCCATGGCCTCATCGATTTCGCCGGTCATGCGGAAGTAGAAAGCGCGCAGCGCGTCAGCGCTTTCGCCGTCGCCCATCGCGCGATCGGCGAGCAATTCGCCGCGATGCAGCAGGAGCAGGCGATCGGCTACGACGGCCGCCTCAGCGAAGTTATGAGTGGCGAGCAGAACCGCGGTCTGTTGCCGTGCCAATCGGCGGATTGTGGCCCAGAAGTGCGCCGTGGTGGCGGCGTCGAGGCTGCGCGTCGGTTCGTCAAGCAAAAGCACGCTGGGACGCTTGACCAGCGCGCGCGCGATCCCAAGTTGCTGGTACATGCCGCTGGAGAACTTCACGACCAGCGTGTCGGCTTGCTCTTCGAGGCCGGTATCGCGGAGAACTTCTTTGATCCTCGGCGCTCGCTCGTGGCGCGGGACTTCGTCGAGGGCGGCGAAGAAATCAAGGTTCTCACGGGCGGAGAGACGAGGGAAGAACGAGCGTTCGGCGGCAACGGCGATGCCGACTTGCCGCCGGACTTCACCGGCTTTGCACCGTGCGTCGAAGCCGCCCACGTAAACCGATCCGGCATCGGGCAGGAGTAGGGTCGAAATCAGCTTGAGCGCGGTGGTCTTTCCGCTGCCGTTCGGGCCGAGCAGCACCAGGACCTCGGCCCGGCCTGCGGAGAAAGAAACGTCTTTCAAGGCAATGGTTTCGCCGCTCCGCTCCCGTCCAAGCCAATTGAACAGAGCTGGACGATGGCGAAATATCTTGCGGACGGATTCGAAAACGACCTGGTCCATGAACGTGGAACGCGAAAGTGCGGACGACGGCTGTGAATCACGACACTACGAACCCGCGCTTCGAACGCGCGTCGAAGACTCTGTATTATAGTGGCGTTTCGCGTTCCCATTTCGCGATCGTTTTGATTCCGGCTTGTGGCCGCTTGCCTCGCCCGTGGTGCGAGTCAGGTTCGTATCAGGGCATGCCTTCAGGCATGCCGCCAAAGGCCCTAACGATGGACGCGCCTTGGGCGCTGGATTTCCTTGAGCGAATTCTTGCCTCCGCCTCCCATGTCGAGCACCGCGCTGCAGGCGGAAAACGGATTCGAGCTACTGTGCGCGCTGGCCAACTCGGAGCTGTCTCGGGAGCGGCGCGCGCGCATTGCGAATTGGAATCTCTCAGCGCTCGACTGGAGCGAAGTCATTCGCCTGGCTGAGTACCATGGAGTTCTTCCGCTCGCGGCCCGCAACCTGATCGAACTTGGTCGCGTCCTAGATGGTCGCGGCCTTCCACCGGAAGTCGAGCGATCGCTTCGATCTGCGTACGAACGGAATCTGCGGCGCAGCTTATGGTTCGCCGCTGAATTGACGCGCATTATGCAGCATTTCGAGCGCCTGCGGTTGCGAGCGCTCCCCTATAAAGGGCCGGTGCTGGCACAATCGCTTTACCGCGATCTCGGCCTGCGAAGCTTTTCGGATCTCGATTTCCTGGTTTCCCCCGAGGACTTCGACCGAGCGAAGCAGACTCTGGCCGAAATCGGGTATCGGCCTTCTGGGGAGCTTGACCCGGCCGTCGAAAGTCCAGCCATCGAACGTCTGTGGCTGCGGACCGGCTACGAGCGCTCGTTTGACAGCGCGGATGGAAAGAACCTGGTCGAACTGCAGTGGGCGTTGCTGCCGCACTTCTATGCGGTTGATCTGCGCGTCGAAGATTTGATGGCGCGAGCCGGGAAGACTGTCGTCGGCGAAGGCGAGGTACCTTGCCTGTCTCCGGAGGACTCCCTGCTGGTGCTGTGCCTGCACGCTGCCAAGCATCTTTGGACCCGGCTCATCTGGCTTTCGGACATTGCGGAGACCGTGCGGTCTTACTCCGGAATCCAGGCCATCGACTACTCGCGGGTGTTTTCCCGGGCGCGGTCGCTCGGGATCGCCCGCATTCTCGGCGTAAGTTTCTGGCTGGTGAAGAATGTGGTTCGGGCAGAGATTCCTCAATCCGCGGAGGAAATGATTGCAGCCGATCCTCGAGTGCCAACACTCGGCGTCGAATTCGCCGAGCGTCTCGCTCGCGGTGCGAGCTACGATTTCGAATCCACTGAATACTTCCGCCTGATCCTGAAGCTGCGTGAGCGGCGCGCCGACCGCTTGCGATATCTCTGGCGGCTCGTCTGGACGCCGGGCGCGGGAGATGTTGCGGTGGTGCGATTGCCGGAAGCGCTTTTCCCTCTCTATCGAGTCGTGCGGATTGGGCGATTGATGCGGAAGCTAGCGTGGTGACGGGCGGGACGCCCGGCTCTCCACCGGCAAACCCGATCGACAGCATGCGCGGTCGAGGCCCTAGTGCGTTTCGCTGTCGCCGGGCGCGACGTCCGGAGTGTCGACTTTCCGTGCAAAGGCGGAGTTCCCTTGACCCGGTACCGGCTGGAATTCGCCGGGATCCTTGCCGGCCAACGCGACGTTCATGAACTGCATCCAGATCGGCAGGGCGGCGTGCCCTCCCGTCTCTTTCTCGCCGAGAGATTTTTTTTCGTCGTAGCCGATCCAGACGCCGCAAGTGAGCGACGGAGAAAAGCCCACGAACCAGGCGTCGGTGAAGTCGTTGGTCGTTCCCGTTTTGCCGGCCAGCGGATAAGGCATTTTGGCGGCGGCGACCGCTGTGCCGTGAAGCACCACCTCCCGCAGCATTGATGTCATAATGCGTGCGGTGCGCGAACTGATGGCGTCTTTGACGTCGGAAAAATCTTCTTCCAGAATGCGGCCTTCATAGTCGGTCACCTTGGTGATGTAACGCGGAGCGACGCGCACGCCGTCGTTCGGAAACACGCTGAAGGCTGAGGTCTGTTCGAGCGGCGTGATTTCCGCCGAGCCCAGCGCCACCGGAAGATATGCGGGAATGTTGGCGGTGATGCCGAAGCGGTGCGCGTAGTCGATCACGGTCTTGATGCCGATGCGGTCGGCAAGCTTGAGTGCGGGGATGTTTCTGGACTGGGCGAGCGCGCGGCGCAGCGTGATGGTGCCCTCAAACTTGTCGTCGTAGTTGTGCGGCGAGTAAGGGCCGGAGGCAGTTTGAAAAGTTACCGGCGCGTCCAGAATGGTGTCGTCGGGGCTGCCCCCCTGGTCGATCACAGCGGTATAGACGTACGGTTTGAAAGACGACCCCGCCTGGCGGAGGGCCTGTGTGGCGCGGTTGAACTTCGAGACGTTGAAGTCACGGCCGCCGACCATGGCCTTGATCTCCCCGGTCGCGTTATCGATGGCGACGAGCGCTCCTTCGGCCCCGGAATCCTGTTCCAGACTGACACGCGATTTCCCCCCAGCATCGAGCGAGAGCACTTTGATGTAGACAACGTCGCCGGCGTGGAGCATATCGGGAAGCTTGGACTTGAGATTGAGCTTTGTCCAGGCGGCATCGGCCGGCGTGATCGTGGCCGTGTGCTGGCCGAAGCGAACTGCGGCTGCCGCCGGCGAGACTTGAAGCACCAGCGCGTGCATGTATCCGTTGATCTCGGGATCTTCATCCCAATCCGGATCTGCATACTTGTCGAGCATTTGACCCTGGGCAATGACGTTCGCGAGTCTGCCGTGCCAGCCATGCCGGCGCTCGTAGGCGGCGAGGCCGTCGAGCAGCGCCTGGCGCGCGGATTTTTGCAGATCCATATCGAGCGATGTGTAAACGCGCAGTCCGCCTTCATGAACCTGGTCGCTGCCGTATTTCGCTTCGAGGTAGCGCCGGATTTCTTCCACATAGTGCGGAGCCAGCGAATTCGGATCTTTCTGCAGATTGAGGACGATCGGCTTGCTCTTGGCATCCGCGGCTTGTGCGGCGGTGATCTTGCCGTCCTCAAGCATGGCATTGAGCACAAGATTGCGCCGCTTGACCGCGCGTTCCGGATGGGTGATCGGCGAGTAATATTGCGGCGCCTTGGGAAGTCCGGCGAGCAGCGCGGCTTCTTCGAGCTTCAGTTGCTTGGCTGGTTTGCTGAAATAGTATTCAGAAACCGCTTCAAAGCCGTAGGCTCCGTGGCCGAGGAATATCTGGTTGGCGTAGAGCGTGAAGATCTGCGGCTTGGTGAACCGGCGCTCGATCTGGATGGCGAGCAGCGCCTCCTGCACTTTGCGATAGAACGAGCGGTCGGGAGAAAGAAACAGATTGCGCGCGAGTTGCATGGTGAGCGTGGATGCTCCCTGCACCTTCCCGCCGGATTCGATGTCGCGATAAGCCGCGCCTACGATGCGCCAGATGTTGATGCCCGAGTGCCGATAGAAATCTTTGTCCTCGATCGAGACCAGGGCATTGCGAAGCACCTCCGGATAGTCGTCATAGGCAGCAACGACGCGGCGCTGGAGCGCAAAGGTGCCGATGACTCTACCCTGTCCGTCATAGAGTTCGGTGACGGAGCTGGGACGGTAACGTTCGAGTTCTTCGACCTGGGGCAGGTCCGTCGAGTAGACGAGCAGCAGTCCGGCGGTCGCGCCCACCGCGGCGGAGAGCAGGACGAGCAACCCGAAGAGGACGACTCCGACCAACTTCAGTCCGCCAATTTCTATCGTCGGAAGATGTTGGTAGATGATTTTCATCAGCGAGCGCGGGCTTCGGGCGCAGGTTTCAAAGTTTCAGAAGTTTCAAGGTTTCAATGTTACCGGAAAGAGTTACCGGAAGAGCAAGTTTCAAGGTTACCGGAAGCATCAGGGTTGGCGCTCAAGTCCTCCAAGGAACAAAAAAGAAATCGCCCGCCAAAGCGAGCGATCGTAACCTTGAAACTCTGAAGCCTTGACTCTTATCCCTTCGATTCCCGGTTCTTCAGTACTTCCAGCGCCTTATTCAGTTGCTCGTCGATCGTGTTCTTCGGTTTCTCGTCTTTCTTATCGCTGGGCTTTTCGCCCGGAGCTGCCTGCTGATCTTCGTCAGGCAATCCACCATCGTCGTCATTCGTGTCGGCGATCAAGACATTCGGTGTGACGGCCGCATCCTGAATTGCTTTTCCGCTCGGCGAGTAATACTTTGCGATTGAAAGAATCAGGGCGGAGTTGTCCTGCATCTCGATCAGTTTTTGCACCGAGCCGTCGCCGAAGGTCTTGTCTCCGACCACATCGCCGCGAGCGTTCTCGAGGATCGCGGCGGCCACAATCTCGGCTGGGCCCGCCGTGCCGCGATTTACCAGCACGGCCACGGGAAGCTTCGTGATGTCTTTGGCGGGATCGGCGTTGAAAGCCTCGCGCGGATACTTCTGCCCCTGCAGATACGTGATGGTGCCATGGTCCAGGAACAGATTGGCGGTGGCAATGCCCTCAGACTCGGCGCCACTGGCGGAGTCGCGCAGATCGAGTACAAGCTTCTTCGCTCCCTGCTTCTGCAGGTCGCGAATCTTGCCGGCGATCTCCTGCGACTTGCTTTCCGGAAACGCGTCCACCTTGATGTAGCCGACATTGTCAGCCAGCATCTTTTCGCTCACGGGCGGGATGGTGACCATGTCGCGCGTGATCACAATCTTCTGCGGTTCGGCTCGCCGCGGCCGCACCACTGCCACGGTAATCGTCGAACCGACTTCGCCGGAGAGCAGGCCGTGAATTTCAGCCAGCGACATGTCGTGCGTGGTCTTGCCCTCGATGGACTCGATGATGTCGGAGTTCTCGACACCGGCCTTGTCCGCAGGCCCTCCGGGAATCACCGCGACCACGGCCGCGTATCCGAAGCGCTTCGAGACGGCGGCGCCGATATCGGCCTTGCCTTCGGTCTTCATCGTCTTGTAGTGCTTGTACTCGGCAGCCGACAAGTAGCTGGAATTGGCGTCAAGCGATTCCAGCAGACCGTGCAGCGCGCCCTCGGTGACCCCAGCGATGTTGGGCTCTTCAACGTATTCCAGGCGGATGCGCGACAGCACTTCGCTGTAGACGGACAGCTGGCGATACGCGCCATCATTCGAAGAGGCGCGAACGTTGACATAACCGCCAACGATGGTGAATAGCAGAATAGCCAGGGAACTGGCAATGACGGTGACCTTCAACTTCGTCGACATAATTTGATCGCTTCTTTGATCGCTATTTTTGGATCGGGCTTCTCTGGATCGGGCTTCCCCGAGCAACCAATATTGCATTATAGACGGTTTGATGCATAGATCGGGAAGCAAGCTACAAAGTCAACGTCGCCGGTAACGTGAGTAAGGGCGCCGCGAGGACGCCTGCCCCCTATCTATTAAAATCATGGACTTAGCGGGTGTTTTCGGATCGCACCTTGCGTGCCCACGGAATCGGCTGGACGGGCGAGGACGCCCGTCGCTCGATGGCCGCGGATCACTCTCCGAGCCGGGTAGCGATCTCCGCGTGGCCTTTTTCTCTAGCTACCATGGCTGAGGTCTTGCCCTGATCGTTGACTAGTTTCGGATCGCCTCCGTGCTCGAGCAGTAATTCCACCATGGGGCGATCTCCGTTCTGGGCGGCGGCGTGAATCGGAACCCATCCTGCTTGCTGACGGGCGTTTACGGGGGCTCCGCGTTCGAGCAGAAGGCGGGCGGCTTCCAGGTTGCGCGATGAGGCGGCGGAGTGCAGCGGCATAACCTGCGTCGGATTGGTGGCCACGGCGTCGACTGCCGCTCCGTTTTCGATCAGCAGGCGGGCAGCGTCGGGCTGGCCGAAAAAACAGGCGAAGTGCAAGGCCGTGAAGCCATCTTTTGAACGGGAGTTGATCGCGGAACGAGCGTCCGGAAGGCACTGCTTGAGGCGATCGAGACGGCCGAGCGCGGCCGCTTCGAAAATATCGAGCGCCTCCTTCTTGCTTGCGATCAGTTCCGCCAAGTCGCGGCGGCCGCGATAGAGCGAATGCATGAGCAGGCTGATGCCGGTCGAGTCGCGCGCCTCGGAGTGGGCGGGGTCTTGTTGCAGAATTCGGCGGAGGCCATCCGCATCGCCTGCCTGAAGGAGTTCGAAACATGTTTCGAAACTTCGCCGGGATTCTTCCATGGGCGGTTCCCCCTAATTACCGAACACTGCTAACGAAGTATAGAGTGTGAAAGGACCTGTGTGAATTGACCTGCCGGAGGGCACGGTGGGTATAAGGTGCACGGGGAGGGAAGAATTTTCCGCAAGTTTTATGCCGAAGAAATTGCGGGCCGGAAAAGATGAACCGGGTCAGTCACTTGGAGAACGGCAGAGAACGGAAAGGTCATTGCTGTCAGTGGAGGCCAAAGGAACAAATTCTCCAACAGGAGGAGTCATGACAACGGACCCGGTTTGTGGGGTGAGAGTCGATGAGAGGGAATCCGAATTCCGCACCCAGTTTGCGGGAAAGAAATACTTTTTCTGCTCTGAAGAGTGCAGAAAGGAATTTGAGGATCAGCCCGAGGAGTACCTGGAGATAGCGGCATAAAAGCTGTCTGGGTCAATCACAAGGTTAAGCACGAGGCAGAAACCAAAAAGCCAACGGCCCTCGCGCGTGCAAGACGCAGTTTTTTTTCCCATAATCCAGGGTTGCTGCGGGCAGCTGCCGAGCTGTGCTCGGCTTGAACAGCCGGGGGCGGCTGTCCCCACCGAACCCTGCACGGGCGAGGGTGCCCGTCCCCGCACAAGTCGTCCCCGCACGAGCCAAGGCAAATCGCTATGGTCGGTCGGCTACGGGATTGCGTAACTGGCCGACGCCTTCGATCGAAACTTCGACGGCATCGCCGGCGACCGCCGGTCCGACACCTTTGGGGGTGCCGGTCGCGATCAGGTCCCCCGGTTCGAGGGTCATGATCTGCGAAATGTAGCGGATGATGACGTCGAGCGGGAAAATAAAATCCTGCGTGTTGCCGGACTGCCGCAGCTCTCCATTCACTCGGGTTTCGACCTGGACGCCGGCCCAGGGGTCAAGGCCATCGGCGACCACGGGTCCGACCGGGCAGAAGGTATCGAAGCCTTTGGCGCGGGTCCACTGACCGTCTTTGTTCTGCAGATCGCGCGCGGTGAAATCATTGATGCAGGTGTAGCCGAGGATATAGTTGCCTACGTCGTCGCTTTCGGTGAGAAGGCGGCAGCGTCGAGCGATCACGACGCCCAGTTCACCTTCGTGGTCGGTGCGCTCGGAAACTCTGGGCCGAAGAATCGTTCCACCCGGCGGCAGCAGCGAAGATGGCGGCTTGAAAAACAGCAGCGGCTCCTGCGGAACTTCATTGCCGAGTTCCGCAGCGTGCTCGCGATAATTGCGGCCGACGCAGACGATTTTTGAAGGCTCCACGGGGGGCAGAAGAGAGGCCTGTCGGAGCGGGATGCGGTCCATGCGGCGGCTGGGCAGCCCTTCGACGTCGCCATCGCTATCCTGCGGAGGCTGGAGGAGCAGGCGAGTGATTTCTTCGCTACCCGCGACAGACTCGACGAGGCCGTAGTGGGCGGAACCGTTGAGATCGAATCGGCAGTATTTCATCAGAGCAATATCTAAACACAATTTCTGAGCTCTGGGAGGCGGAAAGATGGCGAAAGGAAGAATCCGCGAATCTTCGGGTCACTCACTTATGGGACGGACTCGCTGGTTGCGTCGGAGCGCTGGCTTTCGTTTCCACGCACGTCCACTGCGGAAACTGAGTAGGTATAAGCTCTGCCGGAGGCGATCGCGCTATCGCGATACGACGGCGATTTCACCAGCTCGGAATTCAGCTTGACGGCTGGGCCGTTCCCGTCGCTGCGATAGACGTTGTATCCCGCGAGGTCGGCGTTCGTCACGGGTGCCCAGATGAGATCGATGAATGGTTTTTGTCCCTCGCCCGAGTACGCCGCCTGCAACCCGGCAGGCACGGCGGGCGGGAAGACGTCATGAGCGATGACGCGCACGGGCGGAGTATCGTCTCCCTCAACCTGCACCTCGCTGTCGGCCTGTTTGACGATGCTTACGGCGGTGACCCGGTAGAGGTAGGTCTTTTCCCATTCGAAGGTTGAGTCCGTGAAATGCGCAGGACCAGGTTCGCCCAAGGGGATTTCGCCTGCAATCGCGTCTTTGCCTGAGCTTTCGTCGCGCCGATAGATTCGATAACGATGTTGAATGCCAGGGGCGTGTGATTCGCCGGGACTCGTCCAGGTGAGGACGACGCCATCGCCAGTGAGTTCGGCGGCCAGATCGCCCGGCGGAGCGAGCGTCCGAACGGCGGAAACGCGCACGCGATTCGACAATCCCGCGCCGCGGGCGTTGCGGTTCAAGGCCTCGACGGCATAGGTGACTTCGGCGGACGGGTCCTCCGGTTCGAGGGCCGGTGGCAGTGTGTCGGTGTAGGTCTCGGCGGCGGGCCGCGGTAATCCGGACTTCTGCGGGGCTGCAGACACAGAAGATGGTGCCGGCAAGATGGCGGCGGGATTCCCGCATGTGGTGATCTCGGGTTCGAGGCTGCGGCAGACGAGGGTCGCTCCGAGGTAGCGCACGCTTTGGCGGTCGGTGGTGAGCGTGGGCTCGCTCCAGCTGAGCGTGAGGTGACTGCCTTTGCGGCTGGCGCGCAGATCCGCGGGCGGCTTTGGTAGTTCGAGGGATGGCGGCAGCGGCGGTCCGGTCTGGGCGCAACTGGCAAGCAGCAGGCAGAACGCGGTCGGCGTGACGAACCTTCCAGGATGTAATTTCATGCGGAAACAGAAAGAGTATCAGAGGGGGAGAGCGTGCGGGCGAGTCGCCCGCGCCCACACGAGCCGCCCAGGTCCACCGGCGGACAGGAGTGTCCGCGCCACACGAACCTATCCCGCCAGTTCGCGCACGGCTTCGCGAAAGACTTTGCTGTGGCAGTCGACATCTTCGGGCGCGGTTGCCGGCGACATGAGCGCCATGTTGTGGAAGGGCGTGAGCAGGATGCCTCGATTCATGGCGTAGAGATGCATGAAGCGTTCGAGTTCGAAGTCCATGGCATCGTGGGCTTCGGTTCCGTTCTTGGGTTCGTTGGGGCCGAACAGATACTCGGCGCGGCAGCCAAGGCGCGTGACATGCCAGGGGAGACCAAAATCGCCGATAACTTTTTGCACGCCTGCGGTCCAGCGCTCGGCCAGGGGGATCATGCGGTCGAAGGCTTCTCTGGTGAGAACTTTTGTTAACGTGGCGCGCATCGCCGCCAGGGAGAGGGCATTGCCGGCGAGGGTTCCGCCGATTCCGCCGGTATCGCTGTCTTCGAGGCTGTGGCGCTCGAGAATCATGTCCGCGACTTTTTGCGTGAAGCCGTACGTAGCAGCGGGAAGGCCGCCGGCGATGGGCTTGCCAAAGACGAGGAAGTCGGGATCGAGGTTTTCCGCGCGAGTGTAACCGCCGGGGCCGGCGCAGATTGTGTGGGTCTCGTCGATGATGAGCAGAGCGCCATACTTGCGCGTGAGTTCGCGCAACGCGTGGTGGTAGCCGGGAATGGGATGCACGATGCCGACGTTGGTCAAGGCAGGCTCCGCCAGCACGCAGGCGACGTCGCCGTGAGCAAGCGCCTTTTCGAGCGCGGGGACATCATTGAATTCGGCGACGCGCGTGGTCACGGAAGGATCGACCGGCGGGCCGATGTTGCCGCGCCGCGCTCCGGTGGTGCCGTCGGGATGAAGGGTGATGAAGGTTTCATCCACCGAGCCGTGGTAGCACCAGTTGAAGACCAAGATTTTCGCGCGGCCGGTAATCTGGCGAGCGAGGCGAATCGAGAAGCGGTTGGCGTCGGTGGCAGTGAGCGCGAACTGCCAGTAGGTTAAGCCGAAGCGCTGCTGCAACTCTTCGGCGACCAAGACGGCGTCTTCGGACGGCAGCATGAGGGTGATGCCGCGTTTGACCTGCTCCTCGATAGCTTTCGCGGTGGCGAACGGAGAATGTCCGGTCATGGCGCCAGTGTCGCCGAGGCAGAAGTCCACGTAGCGATGGCCGTCAACGTCGTAGAAGTGCGCGCCGCTGGCCTCGCGGACAACGGGTGGAAAGGCTCCGGCCCATTTCACCATCCAGTTCATGGGGACGCCGGAGAGCAGCGACTTCTTGCCGCGTTCGTAGATGGCTTTGGATTTCGGGCGTTCGGCGACGAAGCGCTTTTGTTCGCGCTCCATGAGGGACTTGAGGCGGGTGCGGTCCAGAGTCATGATGGCAAGAACCGGAAGTTAATGGAAAGCCGTGAGCTTAGCAGAAAGCGCCAGTTCGCGAGAAGAGCAAAAAGACAACCACCGGGAGCACAGAGGTACACGGGGGAAATCCCACGGGGAAAATCCAAAGATCCCTCTGCGTACCTCCGTGTCCCCTGTGGTTAAGAATTGCTACAGTATGTAACGCGACAGATCCTGATCCTTGACAATCTCGCTCAGCATCTTTTGCACGTAGGCCGCGTCCACCTTGAACTCCTGGCCTTTCTTTTCGGGAGCCTCAAAGCTGATCTCGTCGAGCACCCGCTCCATAATCGTATGCAGACGTCGGGCGCCGATGTTTTCTGTGCCTTCGTTCACGCGAAACGCAAAGCGCGCGACTTCTTCGAGCGCTTCGGGCGTGAACTCCAGCTTCACGCCTTCGGTTTCGAGCAGCGCGATATACTGCCTGGTCAGCGAGGACTTGGGCTCGGTCAGGATGCGGACGAAGTCTTCCATGGTGAGCGACTGCAGTTCCACGCGTATGGGGAAGCGGCCCTGCAGTTCTGGAATCAGGTCGCTCGGCTTCGAGACGTGGAACGCGCCCGCGGCCACGAACAGGATGTGGTCGGTGCGGACCATCCCGTAACGCGTGTTGACGGTGGTGCCTTCGACGATGGGAAGGATGTCGCGCTGCACGCCTTCACGCGAGACGTCCGGGCCATGGCCGCTTTCACGGCCGGCGATCTTGTCGATTTCATCGAGGAAGATGATGCCGGAGTTCTCGACGCGATCAATGGCGACGCGCGTGACCTGCTCCATGTCGATCAAGCGCTGCTCTTCTTCCTGGATCAGGTACTCGAACGCCTCGTTGACCTTCATCTTTCGCTTCTTGGTACGCTGGCCGAAGATGTTAGGCAACATATCCTTGAGATTGACGTCCATCTCCTCGACGCCCTGATTGGAGATGATTTCGAACGAAGGAAAATTGCGTTCGCGAGTTTCGATCTCGACGGTGCGGTCGTCGAGTTTGCCTTCGCGCAATTGCTGACGCAGTTTCTCGCGGGTGCGGCTGGAGGACTCGGGCAGGGTGGTGCTGGCGTCGATGACCACGCCTCCCGTTGAGCTGGAATCCGACGGACGCGGCGAGATCGGAGGCAGAAGAATATCGAGCAGGCGCTCTTCCGCGTTCAGTTCCGCTTTGTCCGAGACGTCTTCCAGTTTCTCTTCGCGCACCATTTCAATGGCGATCTCGACTAGGTCGCGGATCATGGATTCCACATCGCGGCCGACGTAGCCGACTTCCGTGAACTTGGAAGCTTCGACCTTCAGGAATGGAGAATTAGCCAGCTTGGCGAGACGGCGGGCGATTTCGGTTTTGCCGACGCCGGTGGGCCCGATCATTATTATGTTCTTGGGGATGACCTCTTCGGCCATTTCGGGCGCGAGCTTCTGGCGGCGCATGCGATTGCGCAGGGCGATGGCGACGGCGCGCTTCGCGTCTTTTTGGCCGACAACGTACTTGTCGAGTTCGGCGACGATTTCGCGCGGCGTCAGTTCGTCGAGCGTGACTTGCTCTTCTTCAGCGGTTCCGGGTAAGTAAATGGCCATAAAAAATCAGCTGTCAGGTATCAGGTCTCGGGTGTCAGGCTTTGATTTTCCTGAAACCTGCCACCTGAGACCTCGCCTCACAACTCCTCAATCGTAATCCTGTCATTGGTGTAAATGCACATGCGGCTGGCAATCTTCATTGCTTCTTCGGCGATTTCGCGTGAAGAGAGCTTGGTGTGATCGGCCAGGGCTTGCGCCGCCGCCTGGGCAAACGGGCCTCCGGAGCCGATTGCGGCAATGCCGCTATCGGGTTCGATTACGTCTCCCTGGCCGCTCAGCAGGAACGTCGCTTCTTTATCGGAAACCAGCAGCAGGGCTTCCAAATGGCGGAGAAATTTGTCGGTGCGCCAGTCTTTCGCGAGTTCGACGGCGGAGCGTCCTAAGTTGCCGTGATACTGCTCCAGCTTTGATTCGAAGCGGCTGAACAGAGTGAAAGCGTCGGCGGTTGAGCCGGCAAATCCGGCCAGAATCTTGTCCTGATAGAGCCGGCGAATCTTCTTCGCTCCGTGCTTGATGACGGATTCTCCAAGCGTGACCTGTCCGTCGCCCGCCATGACGACTTTGTCGTTACGGCGGACGCAGAGGACCGTGGTGGAGCGGATTCGGCGGCGGGTGGGACTTTCGGCGATGTCATCCGTGGCGGCAGCTACGAGTGGGTTCTTCTTCATGAGCGCAATTCTTGATTATAGCAGCGCGAGAAGCGTTGAGTTTGTGGCGTTTTCCAAGGCGATCCGCCGCATGGGTTGGTTCCCTCCTGATGTACAAAGAAAGTGAATATATGTACATCACAGGATATGTTGTTTGGCTGGAGGTGCACTTCGATGGCCACGGCAAGCAGGCGCGCGCACAAACACTTTCAATTGGATGCGGTAAAAATTAAACGCGCTCAAAAGGCTTTGCGAGCAAAGACCGAGACTGAGACTATCGAACGGGCGCTCGACTTGGCCATCTCCGAACACGAAAGCAATCGGCTCACGCTCGAGGCCAACGAGCGTTTCCTCAGGAGCGGCGGCGAAATCAAAGACGTTTTCGGGAAATTGGATCGCTAGATGCGAGCTGCCCTGTTCGATTCCTCGATCTACATTCGCGGAATGCGTCGGGGAGACGATGCCAGCTTGTCGCTGCGGCGGTTCTCGGTCGATGCTCCGCTTTGGCTCAATGCTGTGGTGCTCGGGTGCCGTGCATCCGATCGCGCGGGCCAGAGTATTCGTGCCCCCGCAATCGCCAATGCGATTCGAAGGCAGATCACGCCACGCATGGAGCGAGTCTACTCCACGAAGCAAGCATCCGATGGTAGTGAGGTCGGGCATGCCGATTCGAGTAAAATTCATTTAGCACATCTCTGGAGCCATTCTCTTTTGTCGTTTCTGGACGAGTTAAATCCGCAACAACGCGAAGCGGTTGAAACCACCGACGGGCCGGTACTCATCCTGGCCGGGGCCGGCAGCGGGAAGACTCGCGTCATTACGTTTCGCATTGCTTACCTGATCGAGAACATGGGCGTGATGCCGGAAGCGATCCTTGCGATGACTTTCACCAACAAGGCCGCAGCGGAGATGGCGGAGCGCGTCGAAAAACTCGTCGGCGGGCTCAGCGTCGCCAAGCCGGTGATTTCTACGTTCCACTCGTTTTGTGTGCGCGTGCTGCGGCGGGATATTGAAGCTTTGCGGATTCCTTCTGCCGTGCCGGGGCAGCCACCGATCGGGCTCACGAAAAATTTCGTCATCTACGACGAGAGCGATCAGCAGCAGGTCGTCAAGACCATCATGCGGCGGCTGGGACTCGACGACAAGCAACTGACGCCGCGCAACGTGCTCTCCCGGATTTCCTGGGCCAAGAATCACATGCTGGATCCGCAGGAAATCTATCTGCAATCGGCGGATCCGAAGACGGAAAAAATTGCGCACATTTTTGAGGAGTATCGGAAGGAGCTGCTGAAAGCGAATGCGATGGACTTCGACGATCTGTTGCTCGAAGCCATGCGCCTGCTCAAATCGGTGGCGGCGGTGCGCGAATATTACAACCGGCGATTTCAGTATCTGCTGGTGGATGAATATCAGGACACGAACCGTCCGCAGTACGAACTGATGCGGTTGCTGGCGGGCGCCGGACACAACGTCTGCGCCGTGGGCGATGAGGATCAGTCGATCTACTCGTGGCGCGGGGCTGACATTCGTAACATTCTCGAGTTTGAGGCCGACTTTCCGGAAGCCAAGATTGTGCGGCTGGAACAGAACTACCGCTCGACGCAGAATATTCTAGGCGCGGCATCGGCGGTGGTCGGGAACAACGTCCGGCGCAAAGGCAAAAATCTGTGGACGGCACGACAGGGCGGGGCGAAGATCGGCTACTACGAGGCTCCGGACGGCGAGAACGAGGCGCTGTTTGCTGCCGACACGATCAATCAATATGTGCGGCAGGCGGGCGAAAACGGCGAAACGGCCCGCGCGGCCGTGCTCTACCGGACGAATTCGCAGTCGCGATTGTTCGAAGAGGCCATGCGCCGCTATCAGTTGAAGTATCACGTGGTGGGCGGCTTCTCGTTCTACGAGCGGGCTGAGATCAAGGATCTGATCTCCTATTTGAAGGTCATCCAGAACCCGGATGATTCGGTTTCACTGCTGCGCGTAATTAATACTCCGGTGCGCGGGATTGGCAAGACGACCATCGAGATGTTGGAGCGGCTCGCGCTTGAGACGGGGCTGTCGATGTGGGGCGCAATTGGCGAAGCGATTCAGCGGCAGTTATTGCCGGGGCGGGCGTTGGCGGCGTTGAAGAGCTTCCGCGAGCTGATTGAGGACGGGCGCGCGATGCTGGCGGGGGCTTACGTGGAGCGGGTGGAAGAGACGGCCGCCGTGGCGTCCCACGAGAGCGCTGCGGGGCTTCGCCCCGCTGGACAGCCAGGGGCGGCTGTCCCTACGCAACATCAGGAGAGTGATACGGATTTCGATCCGCGCAACTTCAGCTTTGATTTTGCGGCGGGCGATTCTGTGGAAGACGAGGCGACGGGCGAGGGTGCCCGTCTCTCCCCGAGCGAGGCGGTCGAGGGTTTCCGTGTTCCGGGCGCGGCGGCGAATACCGCCGAGATTCTCAAGTTCCTGATCGACCGCACTGGATACATCAAACAACTCGAAGAGGAAGATACGCCCGAAGCCTACTCGCGCATCGAGAACCTGCGCGAGCTGGTGAATGCGGCCATGGACTCGCGCGATCGTGGGGAGGCGCTCGATCAATTTCTCGATCACGCGGCCCTGGTCAGCGATGCCGACCAGTATGACGAGCACGCGCAGATCACCTTGATGACACTCCATGCGGCCAAGGGGCTGGAGTTTCCGCTTGTGGTTCTCGCGGGAATGGAAGAAGGTCTGTTCCCGCATTCGCGGACCATGCTTGAGCCGGATTCGATCGAAGAAGAACGGCGGCTGTGCTATGTCGGCATGACGCGAGCCATGGACACGCTGATTTTGTCGCGAGCCGTGTATCGCCGCCGCTATGGCACGGACATGCCCGAGGCGAGTGTGCCATCGCGGTTCCTGGAAGAGGTTCCGCCGCAGTTGGTGGAAGAGTTGGGCGGATCGCGGGCGAGTCGCCCGCGGCCCCACGGTCGTGCGGGGACGGGCGCCCTCGCCCCTCGAGCGGGGCGAGGCCCCGCAGCCGAATCCACCCACTATTCCTACGAAGACGAAGACCAGAGCGCCGCCTGGAACCCGGCGCGTGTCAAGCCGAAGACAGCGACTCCGCTCGCGAATTACAACTCCATCGACAACATCGCTGAATTTTTTGCGTCACGGGGCAAGAAGTTCCGTGTTCCGAAAATGATGTCCGAGGAGCCGAAAGGCCGGCGCGGATTCCGTCCCGGGCAGAAGGTCAAGCACCCGAAATATGGCGAGGGGACCGTGTTTCAGCGCGAAGGAGATGGGGAAGACGCCAAGATTACGGTACAATTCCCTCGCTTCGGTTTGAAGAAGCTGGTGGAGAAGTACGCGCAGCTGGAGAAGGCGTGAGTTGGGAAGACGACGAGTCCAGCGAGAAGTTGGGATGAACAGGATTAGCCGAATGGGTTTGCTGATTATGGTGGGGATGTTGGCGATATCGCCGATGTTTGGTCAGACTAAGCCAGGGCAACAGCAGCGGCGCCCGGCGGCGAATGCGCTGGCCTCGGATGTGGCGCCGTATAAGGCTGAGGACGGTAGTGGTGCGTCCTACATCCTCGATGGCCTGCCCCTGTTGCTTGAACTTCATCACGATACGGAAGTGGGCACAAACAAGCCTGTGGACGTTTATATGTTCGTGATTGAGATGCAGATCATGAACTCGGACGGGAACCTGGAGCCGATAGGGCTCCAGATTCACAACTATTACACGAGGTGGCCGCAAGACCTGAAAACCGTTTTCAATCCGCATAACGCGCGCGATTGCAAGATTTGGAACGGCCTGCAGACGAGGGCGATGCGGAACCGCAATCCGAAGATTAAGACGTGGCCGTATGTCGAGTTGGTGACGGCGGTGGATGCCCGCGTGCTCCAGACCAACGAAGACGGGGCGGTGTGGTGGAGCGACGACATTGAATGCTGGGGATCGACGGACCGTTTTTCGCCCTTCTGAGGGAGGAGTCGTTCCCTTGTCCGTTGGCAAAGCAATCTTTAGGGCCGGCAATCTCTAGATCGGTATCCCCAGATCCGATTAAACTAAACATCAGAGGAAACTGACTGCAATCATGGCAAACACAAAAACGCTAAGCAAAGACGAACGTAAGAAAACCAAACGAGCCGCGCGCAAGAAGATCAAGGCGGAAAAGCCGAAGAAGCCCCGCGATTACGCGCGTGGATCGAAAAAGCGCAAAGTGAAAAAGCTGGTACGCGGTCAGGCGAAACGGTAAGTCGTTAGCCGGGACCGCGAGCATTGCCGGGCATGGGCCAGCGCTCGTGCCCGACTCCCGCTGTGAGGAGACAACGAACTCTTGGCGCAATTATCCACTGAGCCGGCAGATAGCGTGGTCCGTACTTCCAATAGCCAGGCCTTCTGTTGCAAGTCCATCGACAAACTGATCGCGGACTCGGAGCACCCGGCAACCCGGCTCAGTAAGACGCTGGGGCCGTGGTCGCTGACCGCGCTCGGCATCGGCGCCATCATCGGTTCGGGAATCTTCGTTCTTACCGGGACGGCGGCGGCCGGAGAATATTTCCAGGCGCCTTCCATTCTGCATGCGCAGGCGCTCGACCTGATTGTGAATTTCCTGCGGACCGGCAGCCTGGCTGGAGCGCTTATGCATGGCCGTCCGCCGGCGGGGCCATCCATCGCAATTTCGTTTTTCCTGGTGGCGATCGCCTGCAGTTTTGCCGGCTTGTGCTACGCCGAACTTGCTTCGATGATTCCCATCGCCGGCAGCGCGTATACGTACTCCTACGCGACCCTCGGCGAAATCTTTGCCTGGATCATCGGCTGGGACCTGATTCTCGAATACGTAGTCAGCAACGTTGCCGTGGCGGTGGGCTTTGCCGGCTATACGAAAGCGCAACTGGCGGCGTTCGGCGTCAACTTGCCGGACAAATGGGCAAGTCCGGTCTGGGCCGGCGGGCAATGGACCGGCGCCTACTTCAATCTTCCGGGATTCCTGATCGTGTTTATTCTCACGCTGCTTCTGGTGCGCGGAGTGAAGGAATCGGCGGAAACGAACAACATCATGGTGATGGTCAAGATCGGCGCCATCCTCACCTTCCTGGTGGTTGGTGGAATGCTGGTGAAGCCCGCCAACTGGACGCCCTTCGCGCCTTCCGGATTCGCTGGCATCGTCACCGGAGGGGCTATTGTTTTCTTCACCTACATTGGATTCGATTCGGTCTCAACCGCGGCGGAGGAGTCGCGCAATCCGCAGAAAGATTTGCCCTTCGGCATCATCATGTCACTGATTGTCTGCACTCTGCTGTATGTTGGCGTCGCTTTAGTGCTGCTCGGCATGATGAAGTACACGACCTTCGTTTCCGGAGAAGCCGCCGAAGCTCCCGTCGCGTATGCCATGAAGTACTTGGGAGTGCATCCGTTCTTCCGGTCGGTGATCGTGATTGGCGCGCTGACGGGAATGATCTCTTCGTTGCTGGTATTTCAGTACGGGCAGGCGCGAATCTGGTATGCCATGTCTCGCGACGGCTTGTTGCCGAAGTTGTTCTCCGCCGTGCACCCGAAATATAAGACACCGCACTGGTCCACTTGGATCGCCTGTTTTGCGGTTGGAATTCCCGCCGGGCTCGTGGATATTGGCGATGCGGCCGACCTGGCCAACATTGGGACGTTGTTCGCCTTCGTGCTGGTTTCGCTTGGCGTCATCTTTCTTCGACGCAAGCAGCCCGATCGCAAGCGTGCGTTCCGCGTGCCCTTTGTGCCGTGGTTCCCGCTCATCTCGGTCATTCTCTGCGGCGGACTGATGTTCGGGCTCACACTCATCACCTGGCTTCGATTCGTGATCTGGCTGGCGCTGGGATTGCTGATTTACGTTTTCTACAGCCGTCATCATAGCGAGTTCTGCAGGAAAGACGTCGGGTGATCGGCGCATCGGGTCATCGTTTACTTTTCGCCGTTCTTCACTGCCATGTTTGTGTGGTGCCTGGGCTCTGCCCGTTCCGGCGGGGCTAAGCGCGCCAACACACGACTCCAATCCTTTAGAATCGTTGCATGCCGCCGGAGCCCTCCAGCTTCATCCGCACACTCCCCAAGGCCGAGCTCCATCTGCATCTCGAGGGCTCGATCGAGCCGTCCACGCTGCTCGAACTGCGGAAGCGTCATGCGATGGCGGGTGCGTCGCTCGCCGAAGTGGAGCAGCTTTACAACTACAAAGACTTCGCGGGTTTCCTGACGGCTTTCAAAGACGTGACGGGACATTTGCGCACGCCGGAAGACTACGAGTTGATCACCCACCGGCTGATGGAGCGGCTGAAATCGCAGAACGTTCTGCATGCGGAGGTTATTGTTTCGGTCGGCGTCTGCCTCTGGCGCAAGCAGGACTTCGCCGCGATTTTCGAGGGCCTGGAACGTGGCCGCCAGCGCGGAGAGAAAGACTTCAGCGTTTCGCTCGTGTGGATATTCGATGCGGTTCGCCAGTTCGGCGCCGAGAAAGCGCAGAGCGCGCTCGACCTCGCTATCCAGTTTCATGATCGCAACGTGGTCGCCTTCGGCATTGGCGGCGACGAGCGCGCGGGTCCTCCAGAGTGGTTCGCAGGCGCCTATGCGCGCGGCGCGGAGAGCGGTCTTCATCTCACGGCGCACGCGGGCGAGTGTTCAGGGCCCGAATCCATCTGGGGCGCGCTGAATCTCAAGGCGGAACGCATCGGTCACGGCCTGACTGCCGCGCAAGATCCGGAATTGATCGAAGAATTGGCCGAGCGCCAGATTCCGATTGAAATCTGCGTGACCAGCAATCTGCGGACGGGCTGCTGCGCCGAACTCGCGCAACATCCAGTGCGGCGCTACTTCGATCAGGGCCTGATGCTGACGCTCAACACCGACGATCCCGCGATGTTTCGCACGTCGCTCGTCGAGGAGTACGCGTTGCTCCAGGAGGCGTTCGGCTTCACCGACGAACACCTGCGCGAATTGGCGCGCAATTCCTTCGAGGCATCTTTCCTGCCGCCAGAAAAGAAAATTGAATTCCTGAATCTGTTTGACGCCGCCGCCGCGCGGGCCTGAGCCGCGCCTTTCATGGCGCACGAGAAATCAAAACCTTTTACCATTGGAAGCACAGAGAAGCACAAGGGAAACTGCGCAGGGTTGTTTGGTTTTTGCTGTCTTCCTCTGTGCTCCCCTGGGGGGAAGGTTTTGAGGTGTCGCAGAATAACCCTCGCCTATAATGTCTGCCTATGAAACTCGAAGAGAAGATTGCCGAACTGAAAAGGCGCGACCGGTTGGCGGAGGAAGGCGGAGGGGCACAGCGGGGCGAGCGGCAACACAAAGAGGGCAAGATGTCGGCCCGCGAGCGCATCGACTTTCTGCTCGACGAGGGCTCCTTCGAAGAGACAGACAAGCTGGTCACGCACCGCTGCAATGACTTCGGCATGGCCGAACAGAAGTATTACGGTGACGGTTTCATTACCGGCTACGGTCGCGTGGAAGGCAGGCTGGTCTTTGTTTTTGCGCAGGATTTTACCGTGTTCGGCGGCTCGCTCTCCGAAGCGAATGCGGGGAAGATCGTCAAGATCATGGATCTGGCGGCCAAGATGGGCGCTCCGGTCATCGGACTGAATGATTCCGGGGGAGCGCGCATTCAGGAAGGAGTGATGTCGCTGGCCGGTTACGCCGACATTTTTTTGCGCAACACGCTTTACAGCGGAGTGGTGCCGCAGATCTCGGCCATCATGGGCCCGTGCGCGGGCGGCGCCGTGTATTCGCCAGCCATTACGGATTTCATCCTGATGGTGGATCAGACTTCTTACATGTTTATTACTGGCCCCGACGTGATCAAGCTTGTCACTCATGAGGAAGTCACCAAAGATCAGCTCGGCGGCGCGCACACCCACAACGAAACTTCTGGAGTCGCGCATTTCATGTGCCGCGATGATGCTGAGTGCTTGTCGACGGTCCGCGAACTGCTGAGTTTTATTCCGTCGAACAATCTGGAAGACCCTCCGCGCAAGGCCTGCAGCGACCCGATCGATCGTCTGGAGGAGAAGCTCGACAGGCTGATCCCCGATCAATCCAACATGCCGTATGACATGAAAGAGGTGATTCACACGGTCGTGGATGACGGCTATTTTTTTGAAATTCACGAACACTATGCCAGGAACCTCGTCGTGGGATTCGCGCGCTTCGACGGGAAGCCGGTCGGGATCGTGGCCAATCAGCCTGCGATGCTGGCGGGCACGCTCGATATCAATGCGTCGGTGAAGGGCGCGCGCTTCGTGCGTTTCTGCGACTGCTTCAATATTCCGCTGGTGACGTTTGAAGATGTCCCTGGCTTTCTGCCCGGCACGCAGCAGGAGTATGGCGGAATCATCCGGCATGGCGCCAAGTTGCTCTATGCGTTTGCGGAAGCGACCGTGCCCAAAGTGACCGTGATTACGCGCAAAGCCTACGGAGGAGCGTATTGCGTTATGTCGTCAAAGCACATCCGCACGGACGTGAACTATGCCTGGCCCGGCGCCGAAATCGCGGTGATGGGGCCGGAAGGCGCGGTCGATATCGTCTACAAGCGAGAGCTGGACGGCGCTGAAAATCGCGAGGCGGTTCGGCAGGAAAAGATTGAAGAATTCCGCGACCGGCTGGCGAATCCTTATGTGGCGGCTGATCGCGGATTTGTGGATGCTGTGATCCAGCCGCGTGAGACTCGTAAGAAGCTGATCCAGGCGCTGGCAATGCTGGAGACGAAGAGGGATAAGAATCCACCTAGGAAGCATGGGAATATTCCACTGTAGCCCGATTCGCCATTGAAATTGAATCTGATTGAAGAACGGGTTCAAGCTATTTTAGTCTGGTTAGCGAATAAAAAGCGAATCCACGAGCCGTCTGAATGACAAACGAGGAACGCAAAGCCGAGCGACGACAATTTGGCGTGTCGAATTTAGGGGCTGATGATCGTTCGGGAAAACGAGAGCTGATAACTGACAGCTGTCCACACAAATAGAGAGTCCCGAGGTGATGTTGAACTCATTCCTCTCGGCCAGTAGCTCGCGTTTAGACCCTTGCTGACCTTATTCCTACAACTCCCTTGCGGGTTCATTGTAAGCCGATCTTGCTCGGGCTCCGGGCTCACCGCCAACCGGATAAACCAGTTCAACGCCTCGGGACTCTATCCTGCCTTTAACATTGGCTCCTGTTCTCCTCAACCAGCGCTTAGCTATAGACCCTTGCTGGCCCTCTCAAACTTACCTCGCGGTTGTCTGAGTGACCTTGCTTGAGCCCCGGACGCCGCACCAACCGGGAAAACTTCAGAACGTGTCAAAGAACGATTATGGTTTTACCACTCTTATTTTTTACGTCAATGAAAATCATGCATCTGTAAGTTCTTATTCATCAATCGAGTGCAGCTCATGCACAGGCGGGTGACACGGGAATTGTGCATATCCCGAAATGGGAATCTCAAATCCCCAGCATCCATGCGGTTTTTCTGGGTTTCTCTGCGGGAAGCCTCGGCTTTTGTTGGAAAGGATCGCAGAGCGCTGGCTGTGCAAATTGCTGCCTCATATGCATGAATCCTGCAGGATAGCCGAGGGCGGCCGTCGCTACGCCAATCAGGAACCGGCTCCGGTTCTCACCCAGATACTTACGGCGACAAATTGCTTTCCCTACAATTCCCTGTGAAAAGGAGTGTGTGCTATGCCGATTTATGATCCTCCCCCGGGCCGCGGCCGAATCATCGATATGCCGGGCGGCTCCATGTTGCGTCTTGTCGGCGTGTTTATCGTCGGCCTGCTGCTTGTGATCTTCCTGTTTTCCGCCATTGCCCGCGTGGACTCGGGCGCGGTTGGTGTTTTGACGCTGTTTGGACGGGTCACAGGCGAGGCTCTGCCGGAAGGCATCCACCTCATCAACCCTTTGAAGACCAATCACGAACTCTCCATCCGGACCCAGGAGATCAAGGAAACGGCTAGCGTGCCCTCGAGCGAAGGACTGGTGATGAACCTCGACACTTCGCTGATTTATCACCTCAGCCCGGACAGGGCGGCCGATGTATACCAGAAAATCGGGCCGAATTATGTGGAAGTCCTGATCGAGCCCAACGTACGCGCTGCCATCCGTGAAGCGACTGCTTCGCACACGGCCAATGCGCTATACACCGGCGAGCGCGAGATGGTCGCCAAGCAGATATTTGATGAGCTCTACAATCTTCTCGGACAGCGCGGTTTCGTCGTGGAAAGCGTCCTGCTGCGCGATATTCAGCTGCCCGCCACGCTCAAGGCTTCCATCGAATCGAAGCAACAGGCGGAACAGGAATCGCTGGCTATGAGTTTCCGCCTGCAGAAAGAAAAGCAGGAGGCCGAGCGCAAACGGATCGAAGCCGCGGGCGTGCGCGACTTCCAGCAGATTGTGGCCCAGGGCATCAGCACGCAGCTACTGGAATGGAAGGGCATCGAAGCGACGGAGCTTTTGGCCAAGAGTCCGAATGCGAAGATTGTGGTGATTGGCGGCGGGAAGAACGGGTTGCCGCTGATTCTGGGGCAGTAGCGGGGTCGTTTTCGGCGGGAAATTTTCGATAACGCGGCCAAGGGTCGCATTACTTCCGTCATCTCGTGTGCGGGGGCGGTTCGGGCGATGATAGGGACGGTAGCTGGAGTCCCTCCTGCATGAATATCGACGACTTGCTGCGCATCGCCATGGAGCGCCGCGCTTCTGATTTGCATTTGAAAGTGGGGAACTATCCTCACCTGCGCATTGATGGCGATCTGTTGCCTCTGACCGAGCAGGCGCGCGTGTCTGCGGAAGACATGTTGAACATGGCGTTCAGCATGATGTCGGCGCGGCAAAAGCAGAAATTCAAAGAGACCACGGAAATCGACATGGCGTACGGCGTTGCGGGCCTGGGACGCTTCCGTGTGAACGTGTTTCAGCAGCGCGGCAACGTGGGTCTGGTGTTGCGCGTCATTCCGACGAAGATCCGCGCGCTCGACGAACTGTTTTTGCCGAAAGTGGTTGAGCAGATCTGCGACATGCCGCGCGGTCTGGTGCTGGTGACCGGGGTGACGGGCTCGGGCAAGTCGACGACGCTCGCTGCCATGGTGGACCGCATCAACTCGACGCGCGCCGAGCACATCATCACGATCGAAGACCCCATCGAATTTCTGCATCGCGACAAGAAAGGCTATGTGAACCAGCGCGAGGTGGAGGTGGATACGCCATCGTTCTCGGCGGCGCTGCGCGCTTCTCTGCGTCAGGATCCGGACGTGATTCTGGTCGGCGAAATGCGCGATCTGGAAACGATTGGGACGGCGCTGCACGCGGCCGAAACCGGGCACATGGTTTTCTCCACGCTGCACACGCTGGATGCGGTAGAAAGCGTCAACCGCATCATCGCGATTTTTCCGCCGCCGGAGCAGAAACAGATTCGGTTGCAGTTGGCGGCGGTATTGCGCGCCATTGTCAGCCAGCGACTGGTGCGGCGGTCTGATTCCGAGGGCCGAGTGCCGGCGGTCGAAGTCATGGTTACGACCTCTTATATCCGGGAATGCATTCTGGTGCCGGAAAAGACTCGCTCGATCCGCGAAGCGATTTCGGCCGGCACATCGCAGTACGGCATGCAGACGTTTGACCAGTCGCTCTGGGACTTGTTCCAGGCCGGGCTGGTGAATTACGAGACTGCGCTCGAGAGCGCGTCGAACGCGGATGAGTTCAAGCTGCGGATGCAGGGTATTGCGTCAACCGCGGACATCTCGCGGCAGTCGATGCAGTCGGCGGGCTTTGGACGCTGAGCTTCGGCGGAGATTGAGTTCGTCTGGCTCCATTTTGCTGCTCATCTGCTTTGTTTTTGTTCCTCCTGAAAGTTGGGCGCGCCTCGGCGCGCCCTTTTTTGAGGATTTTGTGGCAAATGCGGAGACGGGGCAAGCCCCGTCTCTACGGGCTCGGGCTTACAGCGGCTTCGACATCCTGACCAGGTGGACGGGGATCTTGGCGACCTGATCTGCCGGGAAGGGTAGGGCTCCATTCTCGACAATCCGAAGCGCTGGTAGTAGGTGGGCAATTCCTGGCGAACATTCACGAAGGTGAGGTCCATGAATCGGCATCCGGCGGAGCGGCATTGCTGCTCGGCGGCGGCGATCAGGCGAGCGCCGATTCCGGAGCGCTGACGTTGCGGCTCGACTGCCAACAACCCGAAGTAACCTCGTTCGCCGCGCAGTTCGATATAAACGCAACCGGCGAGCACATCCTCTTCGAACAGCGTGAGGAATTTCCCTTTTTCGAGGAGAGTCCTGACTTTCTGAGGGTCGGTGCGATCGGCGTCGATGAAGAAACGCTCGGAGCGAAAGGCAGCATTCACGAGGTGCGCGATTGCGGGCGCGTCGGAAGCTTCGGCAGTGCGGATCTGCTGAGAAGTTGGCAACGGCTGGATTTTACTTGAGGGACAACGGCTGTGGAATGGGGGCGGGCTCACCGGGGCTCACCGGCGGAGCCGAGCTACGCTCGGCTGGGACAGCCGGGGCGGCTGTCCCTACGGAAGCTTGGACGGGCGAGACGCCCGTCGCTCCACTAGCTTAGTTGGGTTTGCGGAACTTGCTGTCGGCCAGATAGCGGAGCATGATGGCGTCGCTGGCGCTCTGGAACTGCTGCTCCATTTCGGCAGCGCGCACGGGGGCGTCCTGGCGCAGAGTCTGGCGGAACTTCTCACCCATTTCGGAATCGCTGGTGACGACCTGCGTGTAGAACCAGAGGAAGTGGCGCATTTGGTCGAGGGCGGACTTGAGCGTCTGGATGGATTCCATCTCGGGCGGATCGGCGAGAGCTTCCATGAGTTCGGGGTCGGTGGGGGCCTGCATCGCGGCGCAGTTGAGTTCGCGCTGGATCACGCGCAGATCGTCGGTAATGCGCAAAATGCGGAGCCGAATCTCGTCCATGCTTTCCCGGTTCTCGCGATCCATATGGTCCTTTCCGTCCTGACCAAGCTTTTCCCGACCAATGCGTTCTAATCAAGATCGCACCTCGGAGCAGAGGCGGAAAGGTTCCCCGTGTGCATGAGCTTCGGTAATTGAAGTTACCTTAGGTCAAACAGGGCACGGGGCAGGTGATTTCAGGCGTAAGTTTCAAGCGATCTTGTTCAAGCGGTCATTTTCAGGCGGTCTTGCGGGTTACTTCACGGGAGAGTTGCACTCCGGCGGCGCGGATTTCGGGGACACCGACGATGCGAGTGCCCTGGGCGGGGGTTTCCACGGCTTCGACCAGGGCGAGGATCAGTTGGTCCAGAGTAACCAAACCGAGGCGCAAGACGCCGGCTCGGGTGAACGGGAGCCACTCGCACACTTTGTAGAAGGGCAGCAGCACGTAGGGCCAGCGGTGTCCCGGTCCGAGCACGTACCAGGGGCGGAGGATGGTGGAATTGAGATGCCGTTCCTGGATCATCTGTTCGCATTCGGCGCGCACCGCGATGTAGTCCTTCATCAATGAGAATGGAGCGGGGTGGGCGACACTGAGATAGATGAAATGATGCATGCCGAGCTCGGCGCAAGCGTTGATCGCCTCGCGGGCGGAGAGCAGGTCAATGGCGCGAAACTCGGCGGCTTTCGCTGGAGATGGGTGAGGGACTCCGACTAAGTGGATGAAGGCTTCGGCGGGGCGAATGAGTTGGCGGTAGGTGTTGGCGTCGAGCGCATTGCCGGAGACGACTTCGCATTCGGCGGGCAGCTTGGCTTTCGAGCCGTGACGGACCAGAACGCGAACCCGATGTCCACGTTCGAGAAGAATGGGAATCAGGCCGGTGCCGATGTATCCGGTTCCTCCCGTGATAAAGACGCGCCGGGATTCGGACGACTTGGGCAAGGATTTGACTTTCAGCAGAAGCCGGATATCGGAGATGGATGCAGCCACGGAGTTCGTATGCTCCTGGAGGACAGTCTCGGATTGTTATAGGCATAATCGTGGTTACGCCCGTGAAGAAGTTTAATCCATGGCGAGGGTTGGGTGTGATAAAACGGTTCCGCGATGACATCACCGCAAACTGGCCTGGTGCGGGCCATTGGCCGTTGGAGTCTGGCTGCACTGGCGGTGAACTCGATTATCGGGAGTGGTGTTTTTGGGTTGCCGGCCACGGTGGCTGGACTTCTCGGCAAAGGCAGCATAGTGGCCGTGTTGATTGCGGGGGCTGCGATGGGCGTGATTATGGCCTGCTTTGCCGAGGTGGCCTCGCAATTTTCCGAGGCAGGCGGACCTTACCTGTACGCGCGCACGGCATTCGGACAACTGACGGGGATTCTGGTGGGCTGGATGTTATACCTGGCGCAGACGGCGGCTCCGGCGGCGAATGTCAATTTGTTTGTCATTTATCTGGCGGAATTCTGGCCGGCGGCGAAAGAACCCTGGCCGCGTTTTGTGATTCTGACGGTATTGGTGGGACTGCTGGCGCTCATAAACGTTCGGGGCGCGCGGCAAGGCACGGCGGTGAGCAACGTATTCACGGTGGCAAAAATTCTGCCGCTGTTGATGGTGGTGTCGGCGGGAGCTGCGGTGACGATCATCCATCCGGCGCCGTGGGGCGCGGCGGTGCCGATGCCGGCGAGCGTGTGGATGAAGGCGATGGTTCTGCTGATCTTTGCTTATGGTGGATTTGAGTCTGCGCTGGCGCCCATGAGCGAGGCGAAGAATCCGGGGCGGGACGCGGCTTTCGCGCTCTTTGCAGCCCTGCTTGCCTGCACCGGGATTTATGCGATGGTGCAATGGGTGGTGGTGGGAGTGCTGGGGCCCGGAGCGACGACGGATCGTCCGCTGGCCGAGGTAGCTCGCATCACGATGGGCAATCGGGGAGCGGAGTTGGTTGCGATTGGAGCGCTGGTTTCGGTGTACGGTTATCTGGGCGCCAAGATGCTGGGAATGCCACGCGTCACGTTCGCGCTCGCCAAAGGCGGCGATCTGCCACAAGTGTTTGCCGCGGTGAGCCGCAGATTTCACACGCCCTGGTTTTCGATTCTGTTCTATGCGGCGGTCGTATGGGGATTGGCAATCTCGGGAAGTTTTGCGTGGAATGTAACGCTCTCGGTGGTTGCCCGGCTGTTTTACTACGCAGTGGTTTGCGCGGCGCTGATTGCTTTGCGGCGAAAACAGCCGCAGGCGGCGGGTTTCCGGTTGCCTGGGGGCCAACCGCTGGCCGTGCTGGGGATCGGGATTGCGGTAGTGCTGGCGACGCAGGTGGATTTGAGTAAGTCGCTGATCCTGGCGGCGACGGTGGGGGCGGCTTTGCTGAATTGGCTTTGGGCTCGGAGGGGGGCTCGTGTTAAGGCCTGACGATTGAGGCTTCGCGCGCTGTGATACCCTCTCCGCGAATGAAATCCTTGACCGCGGTTCTACTCCTGTGCAGCGCTTCTTTGCTGGCCGCTCAAGAGTCGCAAACTGCAACCCAGCACTTCACGGTTGAAAACAACGTGGCGGTACCGATGCGTGACGGGATTGTGCTGCGCGCCGATGTTTTGCGTCCGGCGAGGGCGGGCAAGTTCCCGGTGTTGGTCTATCGGACTCCCTATGGGAAGGACGCGGCGCAACAGGAGTACACGACCTTCCAGCATGCGGTAGAACGCGGTTACGCGGTGGTGATCGGGGACGTGCGCGGGCGCTACCACTCGGACGGAGACTTCCGCCCCTACGAAAACGAGGGCCGCGACGGCTATGACACCATCGAGTGGGCTGCCGGTCAGCCGTGGTCGAACCGAGCGGTGGGAACGTTTGGACTTTCCTATCCGGGGGCTGTGCAGTGGCTGGCAGCGATGGAGAACCCCCCGCACTTGAAGGCGATGGTACCGGCAATGACGTTCTCGACGCCGCAGAACTTCTTCTACGCCGGCGGCACGTGGGACATGTCGTGGATGGAATGGATCTGGGACAACATTGCCTGGGACACTCGGGCGAAGAAGAATCTTCCCGGCCCGCGCACCTATCAAGAGGCTCTCACTGCATGGGGGGGTGAGGGAGCGAAGATGCTGAACGCCCGGCCGTTGATGGACGTGCCGCAGCTCCAGCAAGTCGCGCCGTTTTACTTCGATTGGCTGCGACATCCGGCGGAAGATCCGTGGTGGGATTGGAGTGAGCTGCGGAACAAGTACGACCGTGCGCATGCGGCCGTTCTGAATCTGTCGGGGTGGTACGACGACAACTATGGACCGGAAGGTGCGACCACGAACTATGCTGGCTTGCTCAAGGCGCGTGTGGGGGAGAAAGATGCGCGAACCTATTTGTTACTCGGTCCGTGGGTGCATGGGGTGGACAGCACGGGCAAGACAAAGTCGGGCGAGCGAGAGTTTGGACCGTCGGCTGCAATCGATTATGACAATGTGGTGCTGAGCTGGATGGATCGCTATCTCAAAGGCATCGAGAATGGCGCCGAGCGCGAAAAGCCCGTGCGCTATTTCGTGATGGGTGCGAATCAATGGCGCGACTCGGAGGTATGGCCGCCGCCGGGTCGAAGAACTCAGTTCTTCCTTGCGCCTGCGGCAAGTGGAGAGCGAGTCGGCAAACTGGCTGCGAAACCTGCTGGAGGCGCGGAACGCTTCAGCGAGTTCGTTTCCGATCCAGCCAATCCGGTGGTGAATGAATATGAATCTTCCGGCGCGCACGACTATCGCAAACTCGCCGAGCGTGCGGATGTTTTGACATTCGATTCACCGGTCATGGAGAAGGATATGGAGGTGACTGGGCCGATTTACGGGCACATGTTTGTGTCGTGCGAGTGTCGCGACCTGGACTTGTGGGTACGCCTTGAGGATGTCTCTCCGGAGGGGACGGCATTGAACTTGATGAGTCCAGGGCTGGACGTTTTGCGAGCCAGCTATCGCGATCTGGCTCGTGGACGTCAGTGGCTGGAACCGGGGGAAGTCTATGAACTCGACCTTACGAATCTCATCACCAGCAACGTGTTCTTGAAGGGTCACCGCGTGCGGGTGCAGATCTCGGGCAGCTTTTATCCGAATTTCTCGCGCAATTTGCAGAGCGGTAAATCAGAGGTTGACAGTGCGGAGATGAAGAAAGCTCGGATCCGGGTGTATCACGACACGGAACATCGGTCGCAGATTCTGCTGCCAGTGATTCGAAGGGCCAACTAGATTGGCGCGCCGCTGCGTTCGAAATTCGTGTTCTTACAAAGTGGAGGACTCTTGTTGAAGGTTCAACTTGCCGGCCTTTTTTTGTCCATCTCCGTGCTTGGCTGTTTTGCGCAGCGCGAGGCGGTGCTGAAGCAGATTGATCTGCCGCATCCTTATTACTTCAGGGAAATGTACCTGCCGCAGTTGACTACGGGGCCGAGCGCGGCCGCCTGGTCTCCGGATTCGCGCAGCCTGGTGTACTCGATGGCGGGCTCGCTGTGGCGGGAGGAACTGGGCAGCACGAAGGCGGAGCAGCTTACTGCCGGGCCGGGCTACGACTATCAGCCAGATTGGTCTTCCGATGAGCGCTGGGTGGTGTTTGTACGCTACGATCACGACGCCGTCGAGTTGTGGTCGCTGGATTTGCGGGATGGGCGGACGCGGAAGATGACGTCCGGAGGCGCGGTGAATGTCGAGCCGCGATTCTCGCCCGATGGGAAGCAGTTGGCGTTTGTGTCGACGTCCTATAAGGGCCACTTTCATATCTTTGTGGGCCTGTTCGAAGACGGATTACTCAGCGACGTGCGGCAACTTACTGCGGAGAATGTCAGCTCGCTGCCTCGTTATTACTACAGCCAGGTGGACCACGAGATCAGTCCAGTGTGGACGCGGGATGGATCGGAAATTCTCTTTGTCTCGAATCGGGGACACATTCACGGCACGGGGGGATTCTGGAAGGTCAAGGCGGGGCCGGGCGCCGCGGCGGCTGATGCTCATTACGCCGATGCCCGCTACAAAGAGATTCATTACGAAGAGACGAACTGGAAGGCGCGCCCGGATTTTTCGCCGGACGGCAAGCGCATGGTGTATGCGTCGTATCTGGGGCAGGCCTGGCATCAGCTCTGGCTAATGCCGGCGGCGGGCGGGGATGCGTTCCCGATTTCTTACGGCGCTTTTGACAACGTGGCTCCGCGGTGGTCGCCAGATGGGTCGAAGATTGCGTTCATCTCCAATAGAAATGGGAATACTTCGCTGTGGGTGCAGACGATTCCGGGCGGGGAACAGACGGAGGTGGTGGCGCGCGATCGGGAATATTTGAGGCCAATGGGGCGGATTTCACTGCGCGTGGTCGATGCTCGCGGACGTCCGGTGGCGGCGCGAGTCTTCGTAACCGGCGCTGATGGACTGGCGTACGCTCCCGATAACGCGTGGATGTACGCCGACGATAGCTTTGATCGCGCGGAGCGGCCGTTTGAAGCGCATTATTTCGACACTTCGGGCGCGTCTGAAATCGAGGTGCCCGCTGGCCATGTCGAAGTGGATGTTATGCGCGGCTTCGAAAATCATTTTGAGCAGCGAAAGGTCGAGGTGAAAGCCGATCGTACTGCGCCGCTCACGGTTCGGCTGGCAGCACTGGTTAACAAAGTGGATGCCACGTCGAATTGGGTGAGCGGCGATGTTCACGTGCACATGAACTATGCCGGGACGTACCGAAATACTCCCGCGCATCTGGTGGAGCAGGCCGCATCTGAGAAATTGGGGATCGTGGAAGACCTGGTGGTTAACAAAGAACAGCGCATTCCTGACATGGCGTATTTCTCGCCGCAACCGGATCCGGCTTCGACTGCGGAACATCTGCTGCTGCACGGGCAGGAGTTTCACACCAGTTATTGGGGACATCTCGGTTTGCTGAATCTGAAGCGGAATTTCATTCTTCCGGGATATGCGGCTTATCCGAATACGGCAGCGGCCAGCCTTTATCCGGCGAACGCGCAGGTTGCCGACATGGCGCATGAACAGGGCGCGTTGGTGGGGTATGTCCATCCTTTCGACAGTGTGCCTGATCCGGGGAAGGACGATCCTCTTACGTCGGAGTTACCCGTGGATGTGGCGCTCGGTAAGGTGGATTACATCGAGGTACTTGGATTTTCCGATCATAAGTCGACGGCTGAGGTTTGGTACAAGCTGCTGAATTGCGGTTTTCGGTTGCCCACGGCTGCGGGCACGGACTTCATGGGGAACTATGCGTCGCTGCGCGGGCCGGTGGGGCTGAATCGGGTGTATGCCGAAGTGAAGCTGGGTCCGCTGAAAGTTGAATCGTGGCTGGCGGCCATCAAGGCGGGGCGGACGCTTGCGACAAATGGGCCGTTGCTGCATTTTTCGCTCGGCGGGCAGGCGATTGGCGGGGAAGTGCGTCTGGACAAAAAGCAAGAAGTGAGGTTTTCGGCTGAGATGTCGTCGATTGTCCCCGTGGATCATCTGCAGATCGTCTGCAACGGGAAGGTGACGCGGGAGCTTGCTGTCGATCGGAACCGCACGTCGGCGCACGTCGAGGGCTCGATCCCGCTTGACGCGAGCGGGTGGTGCGTTCTGCGGGCTTTCAGCGATAGGGCGGAGTATCCGATTCTTGATTTGTATCCTTATGCTACGACCAGTCCGGTGTATGTAAGCGTGGCGGGTGCTCCGGTGCGTAGCGCGGAGGATGCGGCTTATTTTGTGGCGTGGGTTGACCGGCTGATTACGGCGGCTCGGAGTAATACCTCGTGGAACACGGAGGTGGAGAAGGCGTCTGTGATTTCGATGCTGCAGGAAGCGAGACGGAACTATGCGGCGATGGCGAAGTGAGCGATCACTACTCTTGCGCTTTACGAGCCGCATGACGTATAAACACGACCACGATGGAGGACGCAACCGAAGGACCCATTCTGGCGCAAAAGAGGCCAGTGCGGCATATGGGAGTTGGCGGGCAGATTTTTTGGTTCCTTTTCCATCTGGCTGTGGTGTATGCGATCGTGAACGTGGGCACACCCTTACTGGCTCGATGGACACGCGATACCCTGCTTCCCCTTTTGCAACATCCTTCTTCTTCGGGCAGATTTGAATACCTATACTCGCGCCTTTTCGTTTTTAGCTTTATTCCGGGCTTTGTCGCAGGTTTGGTTAATGCCAGATTCAGGCACAAAGCCGCTCAATTCGTCTGGCTTCTCCCCGCCGTGATTCTTGCGGATAAGTTTCGAATGTTCCCATCTCCATCCGTCTTGCAGGGTCAAGGTTCTGCGGCTTTCCATCAATACTTTGCTGGCGGATTTACGATTCCGGATTTTCGGAACTGGCACGAGTTTTTGTCAATCGCTGGTTCGAACTCCGATATGGCGCGAGGCGGAGCTACGACGAACTTCACGGCTCCTTTATACGCCGGCATCGGATACAGCCTGGCGGCGTCGATAGGCCTCCGAACCGAACTGAACCGAAAGATCGCAGAAAGAGTAACGACGTGGGAAGAGTCGAGGTTTGGCTCTCATTCGCAGCAACGACCAACAGCCATAAGGATTCATGCGCATCCTCATTGCGGGCGGAGGAACTGGCGGGCACGTTATTCCGGCGCTGGCCATCGCTCAACAGCTTAAGACGCAACTTGGCGCCGAGGTTCTTTTTATCGGGACGGCTCGCGGCATTGAGACGCGACTCGTGCCGCAGGCGGGGTTTCGTCTGGAGTTGATTCAGGTCGGCGCGCTGAAGAATGTCAGTTTGATGACGCGGGCTAAGACAATGTTTGATCTGCCGCGCGCGATTGCGGCTTGTTCGCGGATGCTTTCTGAATTCGATCCTGAAGTTGTGATTGGGGTCGGGGGTTACGCCTCGGGACCGGCTATGGTTGCGGCGATTCGGCGGCGGCTTCCTACGCTGGCTTTTGAGCCTAACGTCGTCCCGGGGTTTGCGAACCGAATGATCGCTCGCTGGGTTTCCGCGGCGGCGGTGCACTTTGAAGAAACTTGTCGGTATTTTCCGCACTGCCGGGTGACGGGCGTTCCGGTGCGCTCGGCGTTCTTTTCTATTCCTCCTAAGACCGGCGGTGTGCCTACTCTGCTGGTTTTTGGGGGAAGTCAGGGGGCACGGGCGATCAATCAGGCGATGATGGAATCGCTGGCTGGGCTGGGCGATAAGATTCCCGGGATTCACATCATTCATCAGACGGGGCAGCGCGACTATGACAACGTGCTCGCCGCTTATCAACGGTCGGGAATTTCGGGCGAGGTCCATAAGTTTATTGACGATATGCCGGGGACGTTCGGGCGCGCTGATTTGCTGGTCTGCCGTTCGGGCGCCAGCACGGTTGGCGAGATTACAGCGGCGGCGAAGCCGGCCATTTTCGTGCCGTTTCCGGCCGCGGCCGATGATCATCAGAATGTGAATGCGCGGGCGCTCGAACGAGTGGGTGCGGCCGTGGTGGTCGAAGAAAGTAATCTGGGCGCGGCTTATCTGGTCGAGACGATTGCGGCTCTGATCGGCGATTCGGGGCGGCTGCAGAGCATGTCCTCCGCGGCTCGGTCTTTGGCGCATCCTAAGGCGGTTGAGGAAATTGCGGAGATGGTGATGCGATTGGCGGGTGGCGAGTAGAAGCGTTTCACCGCCGAGACGCTGAGCGCGCCGAGAAGAGCTTAACCGCAGAGGACACAGGGGTGGCACGGGGAAGCACAGGGGAAGACGGCAAATCGTCTATCATCAGCTCTTATAAAGAGGCTCTCATACATCCGCTCTCTTAGTTTAAGCATTGCTACCTCAGATTTGGGCGGGAACCTGGTTTCCATGTTCGCCAAGATTTCACGAATTCATTTCGTGGGTATCGGTGGCATCGGCATGAGCGGGATTGCCGAGGTATTGCTGAATCTTGGGTACAAGATTTCCGGGTCCGATCTGAGGAGTTCGGCGGTTACGCAGCGGCTGGCTGCTTTGGGCGCGACGACCGTTGAAGGTCACGCTGCCGGCAATATCACAGGCGCGGATGTTGTCGTGACCAGTTCCGCGATCCCGGTTGATAATCCCGAAGTTTCCGAAGCCCGGCGGTTGCATGTTCCGGTGATCCAGCGCGCTGAGATGCTGGCGGAACTCATGCGGCTGAAGTACGGCATCGCGATTGCTGGGATGCATGGGAAGACCACTACGACTTCGATGGTCGCGGCTGTGCTGGCGGCGGGCGGGCTTGATCCGACGGTTGTGGTCGGAGGGCGCGTGGATGCGATGGGGTCGAACGCTCGCCTCGGCAAGTCGCAGTATCTGGTTGCCGAGGCGGACGAAAGTGACCGGTCGTTCCTGAAGCTTTCGCCGATTCTCTCGGTGGTCACAAATATTGACCGCGAGCACATGGACTGCTATCGCGACATGCGTGATGTTCGCCGGACGTTTCTGGAATTCATGGAGCGCGTTCCGTTTTACGGCGTGGTCGTCGCCTGCAATGATGACTTGACGCTGCGGCGGTTACTGCCGCGCGTCCATCGGCGGGTGACTACCTATGGCACCACCCACGGGTCGGATTTTCTGATTCGCATGGGCTCGTCATCAGATGGGTTGGGGCTCGGGGCCGGCGAGCACAGCCCGCTCATCCGCTTTCAGGTTACTTATCAGGAGAAGGATCTGGGAGAGTTTACGCTGCACGTTCCGGGCACGCACAACGTGCTGAACGCTGCGGCTGCCATTGCGGTGGGCACGGCGCTCGACATTCCGGCGGGGCAGATCCGCTCGGCGCTGGACGATTTTCGCGGTGTGGACCGCCGCTTCCAATTTAAAGGCAAGTCCGCAGGCATTAGCGTGATTGATGACTATGGCCATCATCCGACTGAAATTCGGGCCACGCTGGCCGCGGCTCGCCAGTGCGGATTTCGCCGCGTGCATGTGATTTTCCAGCCGCACCGCTTTACCCGCACTCGCGATCTGATGGATGAGTTCGCGACCGCCTTCGCTGACGCCGATACGCTTTGCTTACTCGACATTTATCCAGCCAGCGAGAGGCCCATTGAGGGCATCACTGCGGAAGCTCTCGCCAGGCGCATTGCCGCGGCTGGGATCGAGAGCGTCGCGTATGCTCCTTCTTTTTCGGACGCCGTGGCCGCGGTTGCCGCTCGGGCCCAACCTGGCGACATGGTTCTGACGCTGGGCGCCGGGAGCGTCTCGCAACTGGCGACCATGATTCTGGAGAAGCTGGCGAGTGCCAAGCAACATTCACCAGCGTAGAGACGGGGCAAGCCCCGTCTCTACGGGATTGGGGGCGTCCTCAACAAAACACCTTGTTCGGTTGACCTTTCTTTACACCGCACGTCCAAAGTCCATACGGTGAGGACACCATGGACACGAATAAAGCTGCTTACTGGATTGCCCTCGGAGTATTCGTGCTTGGGCTGAATAGCGAATATCAGCATGGACGTTTTGTGGCGCTGCACCGGGTTTCCCAACATGCCGGTTCCACATTGTGCAGGATGGCGACACGCGCGGAGCAAACTCTGGCGGTCGCGAGAGTTCTGACGAGCCGCGAGCGATTCCCGGTGCGCGGTCTGTCCGCGGCCACCGGCGGAGCGGAAATGGCGCAGGGTCAGGGCGAGTTGCTTCGAGATCAGGTGCGGGACGAGGCCGAGCTTCTTCGGGACCGGGTTCTCGGTCAGGAGGACGTCATTCGTGCGCAGGCCGAAGTGCAGCGCGCTCAGATCGAGCAGGTTCGTTTGCGCCTGCGCTCGCGGTTCGGGATCGCGCGCGCGGTTGATCGGAGAGTGGCGGTGGTCTGTCCGAAGACGGGGGTGCGGATTGCTGTCAACGCGGGGATGAGGCTGGCGGAGGTTTCGCCGGATGTTGAGGACTCGTTCTAGCATTGGACGCGGATCGACGCTCGGATTGTTTTGTCTTCTGTTGCGGAATTGGATGGGGCAAGCCCCGCCTCTACGGGAAATCGCCTCGGGCAGGCTGCCGAGCTTCGCTCGGTGGACACCTGCGCGAGCATCGCTGCACCAGCATCTGAACCAACTTGGCACTGTCTCAATTCGCGAAAACCGGTTATAGTAATTTTGCTCAGCGGTTTTCTGTCGACAACTGACTCCAGAGAGTGGCGCGGAAATCAAGTTCCACCGCGATACAGGAAGAGCTGTATCCGCTTCCCGGCGTTTCTCAGCACGAGGCTCGCGAGCGTGAGCCCTTCGACGACGCACGGCTTGTCGATCTCGAAGCGGAGCAGGAATCCCCATTTCTGCGCGGACAAAAGCGCGTCTCGGTCCGGCGCGGATCACTTCCCAAAAAGACTGCCAACCGGTTGATGTGGGTTGCCTTGGCGCTGGTGGTTGCTGCGATTCTTGGGGCGGCCGGATTGGGTTTCTATCGCTACGGGGAGCGCTCGTGGCGTTTTCGCGTCGATTCGAGCGATCAGATCGAAGTCGCCGGCGCTGAGCACGTCGCGCACGCGCACATCATGGAAGTGATGGGCGAAGATATCGGCCGCAACATTTTTTTCGTCCCGCTGGCCCAACGCAAACTGCAACTGGAGCAGATTCCGTGGGTGGAATCGGCGAGCGTCATGCGGTTTGTCCCGAATCGCCTGCGCATCGAGATTCATGAACGCACGCCGGTGGCGTTTGCCCGCGTCGGCTCGCACATTTCGCTGATCGATGCCGGTGGCACGCTGATGGAACTTGGTCCTGGCGGAAAGCACAAATATTCGTTTGCCGTGATTGCGGGCATGAATGCCGGCGAGCCGCTCTCCACCCGCGCGGCACGGATGAAAAGTTACAACGAGCTGGTTCGTGAACTTGACTCCAGCGGCGCTCATTATTCCCAGGGATTGAGCGAAGTGGACCTCACCGACACCGAGGACGTCAAAGTGCTGGCGGCGGATGCAAACGGCGAAGTGCTGGTGCATCTCGGCTCGGGGAACTATCTGCAACGCTACAAAACCTACGTGACGCATGTGCAGCAGTGGCGGCAGCAGTTCGACAAGCTCGAATCGGTGGACTTGCGCTACGACGGCCAGATCATTGTGAATCCCGATCTTGAGGGGATGGCTCGGCAGCCGGCCTTGACGCCAGCGGCGGCCAAAGCGGCGATGGCAGCGGGAGTGAAGACCGCGGCGCTCGTGAACTACGAAAAATATGTAACGCATCCGCTTCCGCCAATTCCGGCGAAGAACGATGCGAAGCCCAAGGGGAGAGCCGGGCCGAAAGCCGCAGTTCATCGCGCCGTCGTTCGTCATCTTCCTGTCAAACAGGCGCCGACGAAACAGGATCCGGCGAAACAGGATCCAGTGCATCAAGCCGCGCTGAAGACGACGGTGAAGGCGGTGAAACCCGCAGTCGTCAAAAATACCGCTGCATCACATGCGGCCGGTTCCGCGCCGCCGGTCGCTGTTCCGACGGGCCAGAAGAAGCCGAGCGCCGGCATTCAGAAGGAGAGGCCGCAGAACTAGCGATCATTAGTAGTGACGATCATTATTTATGACGAGCCACGAGCCCAATTTCATTACCGCCATTGATGTCGGCAGCGCCAAGACGGCAGTTCTGGTGGCCGAGCGGAGCGAGCACGGATTGCGTTATCGGGGGCACGGCATCAGCGAGTCGCGAGGCCTGCGCAAGGGCGTGATCACCGAACTCGACAAGGCCGTTAGCAGCATTCAAAAAGCGGTGGAGCATGCGGAAGACGTTGCCGGCATTCCGATCGAGCATGCGCTGATCGGGATTGCGGGCGCACATATTCGTGGGATGAACAGCCACGGCGGAATTACTTTCGGCCCCAGGGCGCGGGAGATTGGGCGCGAGGAAATTCGCCAGGCGGTGGACAAAGCCCGCACCGTGCCTTTGCCGGGGGATCGCGAAATCCTGCATTTGCTGCCACAGGAGTTCATTCTCGACGATCAGCCCGGGGTGCAGGATCCCACGGGCATGATGGCGACCCGCCTCGAAGTGCGGGTGCACATTGTGACCGCTTCTTCGAGCGCTACGCAGAACCTGGTGACTGCGGTGAACCGGGCGGGCGTGCACGTGGACGACACCATTTTTGAGCCGCTGGCTTGCGCGGACTCCGGGTTGCGGTCCGACGAGCGTGAACTGGGCGTCTGCCTCGTCGATCTGGGGGCTGGTTCGTGCGATCTGATCGTTTTTCAGCAGGGTGCAGTCGCGCACACGGCCGTGATTCCGATCGGCGGCGACCACTTTACCAGCGATCTCTCGGTCGGCATGTGTACGGGGCTGGCGGATGCGGAGACGCTCAAGAAAAACTTTGGCAACGCGGTGCCGACGCTGATTCCCGAGGGCAATGAAGTCGAGGTGCCGTCGGTCGGAGACCGGCCATCGCGCATGATGCCGCAGCGCATGGCGGGCGAAATTCTTGGGCCGCGTGCCAGCGAGCTTTTCGAGTTGCTGCGCGATAACCTGCGTCACGCCGGCGTTCTGGAGCACTGCATCGCTGGATTCGTGCTGAGCGGGGGGGCGTCGCGCCTTCCCGGCATTCTTGACGTGGCGGAATCCATCCTGCGGAAAGCCGCGCGTCTCGCTTGGCCAATGCCGATGGCGAAGATGCCATCGTTTCTGGCTGAGCCGGAGTTTGCGACGGTGCTCGGCATGGCGTATTACGGGCATCGGGCGCGGCTCGCGCGCGGCTTGCAGGAGCCGGGATTTGGGTCGCGTATGAAAGCGCTGTTCGCGGGGAAGGGCGCCTAGGACTGTGGTGGCCGGGCGGGGACGCCCGGCGCTCCACCAACAACTGACAACTGATTTTACGAGGTGAATGATGGAAGACAACGGACTCCGCATCTGCTTTAACGAAGAAGCTCGCAACGATGCTCGTATCAAGGTCATCGGTGTCGGCGGCGGTGGTAACAACGCGGTCAATCGCATGATTGATTCGGGAATGGAACACATCGAATTCATTGTGGCCAACACCGACTTGCAGGCTTTGCGGATGTCGCGCGCCGCGACCAAGATTCAACTCGGAGTAAAGCTGACCAACGGACTCGGCGCGGGCGCCAATCCCGAGATCGGCCGTAAAGCCGCTCTGGAAGACTCCGACAAAATCATCGAAGCCCTGGAAGGCGCTGACATGGTTTTCGTCACCGCCGGACTCGGCGGCGGCACCGGCACAGGCGCGACGCCGATCATCGCCTCGCTGGCCAGCGAAATGGGCGCGCTCACCGTCGCCGTCGTTACCAAGCCGTTTGCCTTTGAAGGCAAACGCCGCATGCAGCAGGCGGAACGCGGCATCGCTGAACTAATGGAGTCGGTCGATACCACGATTGTGATCCCCAACGAAAAATTGCTCGCGGTCGCCGAGAACGCGGGATTCTTCGAGTCCTTCCGGATCGCCGACGATATTCTTCGTCAGGGGGTGCAGGGCATCTCCGACATCATCACGATCCCGGGCATCATCAACCGCGACTTTGCCGACGTAAAGGCAATTATGGCGGGCATGGGCTACGCGGTGATGGGCACGGCAACCGCTGCCGGCGAGCACCGCACCGTTGAAGCCGCGCAGCGCGCCATCGCGTCGCCGCTGCTCGAAGCGGGCGCGATCGACGGAGCCCGCGGAATTCTCATCAACATCACGGGATCGAATTCGCTGAAGCTCGCCGAAGTGCAGCAGGCTTGCACGATTATTCAGGGCGCCGCTCACGAAGATGCCAACATTATCTTCGGCGCGGTTCTGGACGAGAAGATGAAAGACGCGGTCAAGATCACTGTGATCGCGACAGGATTCAAAGAAGAAGATATGCATCGTTCGCGCCACCGAGAGAACTATGATCCGGTCATTCTGTCGCGTGAGCTTTCGCGCGACGTATCGAGCGCTTCGCGCCAGCGCAGTCACTTCGACGAGCCCGAACCGGTGGCCGAGCCCGAGCCCGTCTTCGTGCCGGAAGCGGCCTTCGAGTCAGATCCCGCGCCCGCGGCGTTTCGAGAACCGGGTAATGCATCGCATGCCGAGGTGATTTCGCTCGATGCCATGCGGTCTGCCCCTCCCAGCTATCAGGCGGAGGATCTTGATGTTCCGGCGTTTCTGCGGAAGCGTAATGACGTGATGTAGTGTGTGAGGCCGCACAACATGCCGCGAATGTGATTGTGGGCTGCCGTAAAGTTGCGAACTCCTTCTTGCCTGATTGCGTGTCGCGGGATAACGTTCTCATCGAGTGGCAGTCGGAGATACTTAAGGAGATTTTCATGCGTCGCATGATCCCGCCTTCTCTGATCGTTGTCGTTGTCGCTATGGCTGCCGCGATTCTTGTGGCGGCTTCACCCGATCCTGGGCCCGGACTCCCGCAGTACGCCGGCGACAATCGGCTGCTGCCACCTGCCGATTATCGCGAGTGGATCTTTCTCTCCTCCGGCCTTGGCATGAGTTACAGCGCGCCAGCCGGTCACGAAATGTTCACCAATGTTTTCGTGCCGCAGTGGGCTTATCGGGAGTTTATGAAGTCCGGCAAGTGGCCTGACAAGACGATGTTCGTGGTGGAGGAACGGGATTCGACGAGTAAAGGATCGATCAACAAAGCGGGACATTACCAGACCGATTCAATGGGGATCGGCGTCGAGGTGAAAGACGAAAGTCGTTTTCCCGACAAATGGGCCTACTTCAATTTTGACGAAGATACAAAATCCGCGAGTGCAAATCCGAAGGCCGGGTGCTGGAGTTGTCACGAAGATCACGCTGCAGTCGAGCACGTTTTTGTGCAGTTTTATCCGACGCTGAAACCGGTTGCGAAGAAATTCGGGACCTATCGGGAAGCTGCGGAGAAGGTGCAGTAGAGCCCCGTCTCTACAGGTGGGCATCGAAAGGATCATTTCTGGGTTGCGATCCATTCGTTGATCTTCGCTTCCAGCATGTCGAGCGGCAGCGGGCCTTGATCGAGCACCGCGTCGTGAAAGGCACGGAGATCGAGTTTCGGTCCCAACTCTTTCTGCGCTCGCGCTCGCAGTTCGAGAATCTTCATCTGCCCCATCTTGTAGGAAAGCGCTTGCGCCGGCCACGCAATGTAGCGGTCCACTTCAGTGTTGATGTTCTCATCATCCATGGCGGTGTGTTCGTGGAAGAAGTCAACCATCTGCTGGCGCGTCCAATGCTTGGAGTGCACGCCCGTGTCCACCACCCAACGCACGGCGCGCCACATTTCATTTTGCAGGCGGCCGTAGTCGCTGTACGGGTCCTGATAGAAGCCCACTTCTTTTCCCAGGCGCTCGGAGTAGAAGGCCCACCCTTCGGTATACGCATTCAGATCGAGGTTGTATTTGCGGAACGGCGGCAGGCCGGTGAGTTCCTGCGCGATCGAAAATTGCAGGTGATGTCCGGGAACGCCTTCGTGGTAAGCGATGGCTTCGACGTTAAGCAGCAATCTTTTTTCCGGGGCGTACTCGTTGACGTTGATGCGTCCGGGGCGCGAGCCGTCTCCGGCGCCGACCGAATAATCGGCGGGAGGAGCAGAGGCGCTGCGAAACGATTCCATCGGGATGACGGCCAGCTTGTTCTTGGGCAGACGTCCGAATAGTTGCGGCAGTTTCTGGTACATCTGGTCGCGATACTGCGTGTACAGGTCAAGCAATTGCTGGCCGGACTGGGCGTGCAGTTTCGGATCCTGGCGGATGTGCTCGTTGAACGATTTCAGATCGCTGAATCCCTGGGTCTTGGCGATGGCGAGCATCTGGGTTTCAATTTGCGCCACGCTCTCCAGGCCCAGCTGGTGAATCTGATCGGTGGAGAAATCGGTGGTCGTCTGATGACGGACGGCGAAGCGATAGCGCGCTTCTCCGTCGGGGAGGGCCCAGACGCCGGGATCGAGCCGTCCGTGAGGCGCGTATTCGTCGCGCACGAACTTGGCGAATTTCGCGTAGGCGGGCGCGACCTCGTTCCTCACCGCGCTTTCGATCCCTTCGTGCAGTGCTTTCCGCTCCGACTCGGAGATCGAGTCGGGGAATTTCCGCAGCGGGTCGGTGAAGGGACTTTTGTCGAGCGGGTCGTCGGCAATCTGCTGCGCCTGGATGGAGACTTTCTCGAGCAGATACTTAGGCGGCATGCGATGGTCGCGGAGCCCGTCGCGCATGTGTCCCATGGCCTGCTCCAGCACGCGCGGGAGTTGATGCAGGCGGGAGACGTAGTCGCCGTAATCGTTCACGTTGCGGAAAGGGGAATCGAAGGGGAGCGAAGCGTATCCCAGGTGAATGCCGCCAAACTGCGTCGCTGGCATCTCCCAATCTTTGAATTGCGCGCTGTCTAGCGTTTCACGCAGGGTGCGCAGCATCAGTGCGCGGTTGAGCTTTTCCTGCTCTGGAAACCCGGTGACGTCGATGGCCTCGAAGCGCGTGAGCGCCCGCCGAGCGTGTTCGAGATCATCGGCTATTGCCTTGTCGGAGAAATCGCTCAGGCGATCGTTGTAGCGATTGTCTCCAACCTGGGTGGAAAGTTCAGGCTGGGTGCGCAGCCTGTACTCCCACTCATCGGCGAGCAGGCGATTGAGCTCGTCTCGTCTCGCTTCGAGCGTCTGCTTGGGAGTCTCGGCGAAGAGTGGGACGAGGGCCAGCGCGACAGAAATAATCACGAGCGAAGTTTGCAAGCAGACCTCCAAAACGTGTTTGTGTTTACGAGGATGCGTCGTCAGAAAAATATCAGAAAAGCGAGCAGTGCAGGGCTGCGCGCGGCGAGCATTTGGCAATGGAGCGGATCGGAGCCTGCTGACCCTTCGGCTTGACACCGGCGCGGATGTGCAAAGTGATGCAGAATCGCGAAACCGCAAGTAACAAGCTATTCAGATTACCGAAGTGCGTGTCCCTCTACGGAAGAGACATTAAATGCAATTTATTCATATAGTTACCGCCAGGATTCCGCGGTGGGGAACTTTATACTTTGTGATTGCGCCGAAGCGCGTAAATCGCCTACTATCGGGTAGTTGCACGAGATGCAGCCATTCGGTGCGGCGATTGGTGATGTTCTTGCATCTACTTTATTGTTAGGTTGATTAGACCGATCGATGAGATTGGTAAGTTCTGGACTGGCTAAAAGCGTTCAATTGGCCGAGTACCACCGGGGATGGGTGACGTGAAGTTTAGGGCCTGGATTGTTCGTCTCGGATTTTTCTTAGGAATGGCAGTGTTGCTGGTAGCGAGTGGAATCGCAGCCAGCGTGAACCCTCCCGCGCTTACGCCGCACAGAAAAGCTCGCGGGGTTACAGAGAATCAGCATGCGAAAAAGCGCATGCGAACCCTGGCGCGGAGCCGGGCTTCAGGCTCGCGTTACGCCACTCATCGCCGGCATCGCTATTACGAGCGCTTCAGCACCAGTTCGTTTGCATCCGATATTACCGATGGTGACCTGACGGCTGGCGAAGATCCCGTGGTTCGTCAGGCTGCGATCGATGCCCTGGGAAATATGAACGGTACCGTGGTCGCGATCGAGCCGACCAGCGGACGCGTCCTCGCGATGGTTAACCAGAAACTCGCACTTTCGGGCGGCGCACAGCCGTGCTCGACCATCAAGCTTTCCGTGGCTCTGGCAGCACTGAGCGAAGGCGTGATCGACGAGGGAACGGAAGTTCCGCTCGGGCGCCGCAGCCGCATGAATCTGACAGAGGCGCTGGCGCACTCGAACAATGCCTACTTCGAAGCGGTCGGGCGCAAGCTGGGCTTCGAGAAGGTGCAATACTACGCGCACCAGTTCGGACTCGGCGAACTCGCCGGGTACCAGATTCCGGGCGAGCAGTTAGGGACCTATCCGGAAGTGGAGATCTCTTCGAAACTCGGCGGCGTCGGCAAGATGTGCTCTTTTGGCGAGGGCATCTCGATGACTCCGCTGCAACTGGGCGCGCTGGTCACGGCGATCTCCAACGGTGGCACGCTCTATTACCTGCAACATCCGAACAGTTCCGATGAAGTCGCGAGCTTCCAGCCTCGGGTCAAGCGTCATCTCGACATCGAGCCGGTGATTCCTGAACTCTCCGACGGCATGGCCGGAGCTGTCATGTATGGCACCGCGCGCAGCGTGCATTTGAACTTTAACGAAGAATCGATCCTGGGCAAGACCGGGACATGTTCGCGCGCCGGCACTCGCTACGGCTGGTTTGCCTCGTACGCTAACACCGACGTCGGACGCATTGTGACGGTTGTATTCCTGCAAGGCGGACATCCTACGTTCGGGCCCAAAGCGGCTGAGATCGCAGGACGCATGTACCGCAATCTTTACGACCATAAGTTCTTTGTGGCCGGGGCCGCCGATACAACGCCCACTCCTCCGGATCTGGAGAAAGTCAGCACCGGGTCCGCGCCGCAGGAATAACCGCAGTTTCCCAAATGAGCGAAGTCGACTGAGGTAGAGCCGCGTCCCGTGCTGTTCAGCGAGCGAAGCGTCACGAAATGGAAACGACACGGACGGGCGACAGTACACGATCCGTGTCATCGCCAAGGATTTCGCCGGAACCGCGGTTCGGCGGCGGCGACCGTCACCGTTCCTTACGCCCAGGGGCATCGAGGATCACGAGATTCGTCTTGGTGTCGTGACCGCTGGAATGGAACGGTCGGGCTTGGATTTACGGGCTAGCCGGAACGGTCCACTCGGAGCCAGCGGATTCGCGACGAGTGCCAGTTGGCGGCCCCCACCCCAAACGAATTCCCGCCTTAAGTTAGTTAGCGCTCCTGCGGACCGCTGTCCCTGCCTGGGCTCGCCAGAAAGCTTAGCGCTTGGTTTCGTCTTTCTCGACCACGCCGTCCCTGATGGAGACGATACGGTGCGCGTACTCGGCGATGTCGTGTTCATGGGTCACGAGGACGATCGTATTACCTTCCGAGTGCAAGCGATCGAACAGCGCCATGATCTCATTACCGGTTTGTGAGTCGAGATTGCCGGTCGGTTCGTCGGCGAGGATGATGGCCGGCTTATTGACCAGAGCGCGGGCGACGGCCACGCGCTGGCGCTGTCCGCCGGAGAGTTCGTTGGGCTTGTGGCTCATGCGGGATTCCATGCCGACCGAAGTCAGTGCGGCTTTGGCGCGCTCGGCGCGCTCTTCGGATGGAACTCCAGCGTAGATCAGCGGCAGCTCCACGTTGTGCAGAGACGTGGCACGGGCCAGCAGATTGAAAGTCTGGAAGACGAACCCGATTTCCTTATTGCGGATGCGCGCCAGTTCGTCGTCGTCGAGATCGCTGACCAGTTGTTGGTTGAGCCAGTATTGACCTTTGGAAGGCGAGTCGAGGCAGCCGATCAGGTTCATCAGCGTGGACTTGCCGGAGCCGGATGGGCCCATGATGGCAACGTATTCGTTGCGCTGGATGCGCAGGTTGATGCCGCGAAGCGCATGCACCTGTTCCGAGCCCATATCGTAGGTCTTCCACAGATCGTCGGTTGAGATCATGTAGGAGTTGGGCGCAGCCCAATTCGCGGGCTTATCGATTGGAAGTACCTCGGCAGTCGCCATCTTGCTCTCCTTATCCGGATCGGGCTCGGGCACGCACGCTCCTTGGCCGTTCTATGTTGGACGTTCTATCTCGTTAGAGGTTAGTAGTGCGCCGCGCGTCCCCGGCGGGACGGGCGAGACGCCCGTCTCTCTCCATTCACTAGCTTTCGTCTTCTTTTTTCGGGGCCGAGTTATCTATTTTGACACTCGTTCCCGGCTTCAGGGTACGTAAAACCTTATAGCTTCCGGTGATCACTTCGTCACCCTCTTCGACGCCCTTGGTGACCTCGATCTCGGTGGTGCCGCTGATGCCGGTATCCACGGGAACGAATTCGGCTTTCTTGTTGCGGATCACGAACACGCCCTGGATTTCTTCCTTCAGCTTCGCGGCGTCCACGGGAGCGCTGGCGGCCTGGACATGATTGCTGCCTTTCCCCGCGTCTTTCTCCTTGGGCACGAGATCTGCCTGAGTGCGGACAGTGAGCGCCTGAATGGGAATGCTGAGTACGCTGCTGCGGGTTGCGGTCGTGATCTTGGCGGTCGAGGAAAGACCCGGGCGCAGATCCCCCGGGGGATCGGTGAGGGTCACAACGACTTTAAAGTCCTTCGCTTCCTGACTGGTCGAGGTGGCCTGGGAAGTCGCGACGCCGGTCGAGCGTACGATGGCGTTGTCGCCGATTTCGCTGACGATGCCGTGAAAGACCTTGTGCGGGATCGCGTCGATGGTTACGTCCGCGGGCTGGCCGAGATGCACGTTGACGATGTCGGTCTCGTCTACCTTGACCTCGGACGTGATCACGGACATGTCGGCAATCGTCATCAGCGTGCTGCCGGGTGAATTCTGGATTCCGATGACCACGGTCTCGCCTTCGCGCACGGGAAGATTGGTGATTACGCCGTCAAAGGGCGCTTCGTACGTGGTCTTTTGCAGCACGTCGGAAACCCGAGTCAGGTTCGCCTGATTCTGCGTGATGTGCTTGTCCATCGAATCTTTTTGCGCCTTGGCCTGGGCTACGCGAGCTTCGGCTTGAGCTAGGCCGGCATCGGCCGACTCCCATGCAGCTTTCTTGACGTCGTAATCCTGCTTGGCAATGAGGGCGGCTTTGTACAGGCCCTGGGCGCGATCCCAGTCGAGCTTGGCATGGGCGGCGTCGGACTTGGCGCGGTTCAGGTCCGCGAGCGAGGTTTTTAATGCGGCATCGCCGGCGACGGCATCGGTTTCAGCCGCCTGCACGGAAGCGCGAGTGGCGTTGACATCGGCCGAGGACTGCACGTTCTCAAGCTGTGCCAGCAACTGCCCCTTCTTCACGCGGTCGCCTTCCTTGACGTGAAGCTTGATGATCTTGCCGAAGGCGTTGGCTCCGATGTTTACGTAGGTCTTTGGCTTGATTTCACCGGAAGCACTGACCACCGAGGCGAGGTTCTGCTTTTGCACTTTCCCGCTCTGCACCGTCACCAGGTTTTTCCGGCTCTGGTAAACAGTGACGGCGACGATGATGCCGAGCACCAGGGCCGCGCCAACTCCGATCAATACTTTCTTCCAGGTCTTCATCGCGAAGGTTTCCTGATCAAGTGCTTACTACCGGTCCTGCCGCGTTCTGGTTATAGAACTGCGAAAGCGCACCGTGGTTGCGCATCAACAATTACGTTCAGACGAGCGGGAAAGTTCCCTGGTCCGCGCGAAACCGGTCTCCCATTGCGTCGCTCCGGTTGGCTTACGGAGGGAGACCAGCGGCGCAACTGATTATAACGTGGCGGGCGTTCGTCTGGTTGGGCTGCAAAGCGGTCTGCGGTCATTGTTCGACGTTGTTCGAGGTTCGACCGGCCGCCCGACCGCAAAACGCGGATTCTTAAGGGATTTAGGAGAAAGGCTCCGCGCTGGAAATCTTTTCCTGACAGGCCACTTCTTCTTGCCATGTTGTATCCAATGAACATAGAATTGAGCAGCTGACGTCTCTGGTGAGGTAGGCCCTTCTATGTTCTCCGCAAGTTTTCGAAATCGTTGCTTGATTGGTGTGCTGGCCGGCGTAATGGCACCGGGTTTTGCCGCCGTCGCCGCCCTGGCACAGGATAAGGACGCGAAGGGTTCCGATGACAAAGGGGCGGCCGCACAGGGAAGCCAGATCGATCCGCTGAAACGCCCTGTCCCGGAAAAGCAACGGAAGGCCAATGCCAAAGCGCTTCGTCAGGAGTTGAGCAAGACTTATCGGAAGTGGCTGGACGAGGATGTGCGCTGGATTATCACCGACGAAGAGAAATCCGCCTTCATGCAGCTCTCGAACGACGAAGAGCGCGACCAGTTCATTGAAGCCTTCTGGCAACGCCGCGATCCTACCCCGGACACCGAAGAAAACGAGTTTAAAGAAGAGCACTACCGGCGTATCGCGTATGCCAACGAGCACTATGCGGCCGGCATCCCCGGTTGGAAGTCCGACCGCGGCCGCACTTACATCGTGTTCGGTCCGGCGGATGAAATCGATTCCCATCCCTCCGGCGGCAGCTACGAGCGACCCATGGAGGAAGGCGGAGGCGAGACTTCGACCTTCCCGTTTGAAACCTGGCGCTATCGCTACCTGGAAGGGATTGGGCAGGAAGTGATGATCGAGTTCGTCGATACCTGCATGTGCGGCGACTATCACATGACCATGGACCGGTCGGAAAAAGACGCCTTGAAGTACACCCCGAATGCCGGCCTGACGTTGTACGAGCAAATGGGCATGTCGAGCAAGGCGAGCCGTTTCACCAACGGCGGTATCGAGCAACTGGGCGCTTCGCCGTTCAATAATGATCAGCAAACCAAACAATTCGACCGTCTGGAGCAATTTGCTAAATTGCAGGCGGCTCCGGCCATAAAGTTCAAGGACCTGGAAGAAGTGGTCAGGCACAAGATCACCGTCAACCTGATGCCCTTTGATGTGCGAGCGGACTTCGTGAAGGTCACCAGCGACACCGTGCTGGTTCCAGTCACGATTCAGATCAAGAACCGCGACGTCACGTTCCAGAACAAGGACGGGGTGGAGCGCGGCACGGTCAACATCTTCGGGCGCGTGACGACGCTGACGGGCAAGATCGTACAAACCTTCGAGGACACAGTGCAGGTCGACGTGCCGGTGGAACTGCTGCCGAAGACCGCAGAGAATGCTTCGGTGTACTGGAAAGCGCTGCCGTTGCGCATCAGCCAGAATCGCTACCGTCTGGACATCGTTGTTAAGGATGTGAACGGAGATCGCACCGGGACTTGGAGCCATGCGATCCAGATCCCGGACTTCAGCGAGGACAAGTTGAGCAGTTCAACGCTCATCATCGCCGACCAGATGGAACAGGTGGCGACCAAGAACGTGGGCACGGGCAATTTCGTGATCGGGACCACAAAGGTGCGGCCGCGCGTGGCGCCTTCCGATGGCAAGCCCATCTTGTTCAAGCGCAATCAGAAACTGAATTTCTGGATGCAGGTTTACAATCTCAGCGTAGACGAAAAGACCCATAAGCCTTCGGCCACGATCGAGTACAATGTGACCGACGCCAATAACAAGGCCGTCATCCATACCGTAGAGTCGACAGACACGATGGGTAATGTGGGCGATCAGGTCACGTTGCAGAAGACGCTTTCCGCCGCGAACCTGCCGGCGGGTCTGTATAAGATCGAGATCAAAGTGAACGACAACCTTTCCAAGCAGACGGTGGATCCGACGGCGACCTTTGCCGTGGAGTAGCGGCTGCCTGGCTCCGAAGAGGTGGAGGGCGAGATGTTCCGAAAGCTCGGGTTCCTCATAGTCGTCGTCATTGTCACGAGCATGGCTCTTCCGGCTTGGTCCGGAACTGTCTCCGGTGCAATCTCGGGTGCGATATCTGGATATGTTCGCGATGGGAGCGGCGCGCCGCAAATGGGAGCGGCGGTGGAAATACTCGGTTCGGCCGCCCAGGCTCTACAGACGCTCAAAGTATTCACCGACGATCGTGGCTTCTACTCCGTCACGAGTCTGCTGCCCGGAACCTACAGCGTCAAGGTGAGCGCGCCTTCGTTCCTCCCGACGCTGCGCGAGAAAATCGGCGTGCGTGCAGGCGCGAAGCTGATGGTGAATGTCACGTTGACCACGCTGTTCGAGGCCATCCAGCTGGTTCCGTTGCGGAGTCCGGTGGACGATGACGACTGGAAGTGGACGCTGCGCTCGGTCGCGAACCGGCCCATCCTGCGCGTGCTTGAAGATGGCAGTACCGTGGTTGCTCAGAGCGGGGAGTCCGCCTCCGATCACGACTTGAAAGGCACTTTGACCTTCCTGGCCGGATCGCCCGGGCAGGGTTTCGGCAGTCCCGATATGAGTGCCGGCTTTGCCCTGGAGCACTCCCTGTTATCGAGCGGCACCCTGCGACTGAACGGCAACGTCGGCTATGGAGCCGGCGGCCAGCGCATCCCGGCGGCAGTGCTGCGAACAACCTACACCAATCGCTTCAACGGCGTTTTCGAACCTTCGGTGGCGATTACGGCTCTCCGGCTGAATTCGCCCGACCTGAACTCCATGCCCAGCGGCGCGCTGCAGGCGCTGTCGGTGACCAGTTCTGATCGCATCGTTCTGGGCAATAAGCTGGAGATGAAGCTCGGCAGCGAATTGCAAACGATCCAGTTTATGGGGCGGGTGCACGCCTTCAAGCCGTTCGGATCGGCCGATCTGCACATCACGCCAAACACCGTGCTGGAATATCAATATGCGAGTTCAGTCCCGAGTACGCGACTGGAGAGTCGTTTCGGCGACGATCGCGTAGGCGGCGATCGTTTCGAGTCGAATTCGTCGGACCTGAGCGAAATCGCGCCGCGGATGAGCATAGCGGATTTTTCTCCGGCGGTAGAACGGGCCCGTCATCAGGAAGTATCGATTTCCCAGCGCGTCGGCAAGAACAACATGCAGATCGCGTTCTACTCGGACCGCATCATCGATCCGGCGCTTGCTGGCTTAGGCGAAGTGTCGGCCGAATCGGGTGACGTGCTGCCCGATGTGTACTCCGGTACTTTCAGCTATCAGGGCAACGATTACGAGACGCGCGGGATGCGCGTAGTGCTGCAGCGGAAGCTGTTGTCCGATCTTACGGCGACCCTCGATTATGCCTACGGAGGCGCGCTCGACCTGTCACGTCCCGACGTTCAACTACAGGACGCACGGGAGTGGATTCGCACGGAGCGGCATCAGGCTATCGCAGCGAAATTCAGCGGAACTGTGCCCAAGGCGAAGACGCGCTGGATCGCCTCCTACCGCTACACGGGCGGCCACGCGTTGACGGCGGTTGATCTGTTCGATAGTTCGGCGGGCCAGTCCGATGCCTACTTGAGTCTCTTCATCCGGCAACCGATTCCGGCGAGTTTTCTTGCGGGACACATGGAGATTCTCATGGACCTGCGAAATCTTCTCGCGCAGGGGTACGTGCCAGTGATGGGACAGGACGGACGCACACTGTATCTGGTGCAGTCGGCGCGCTCGGTGCGCGGCGGCGTAGCGTTTAGTTTCTAGAACCTCTTCAGCTCTTAGAATCTGTAGATTCGCACTCTGTTATTTTGTAGACCACCGAAGACTTCCGGTCATTCCCCGCCCTGATCCCTTCCAGCTACTCTTTCTTTAAGTTCGGCACTGATCTTTCGCGTCCACTCGTTTATAATGCCGCGAATCTCAAGTGGAAACCTATTTGCTGCTCACGGGCTTGGGTCTTGTTCTAGCGCCTGCGACAACTCAAAGGAGAACCGTCGATGAAACTGCACTTATTGGTGGTGTTTGTTCTGCTTTCAACGGCCATGCTCGTGGGCCAAACGTTTCGTGGAACAATCCTCGGCACCGTGAGCGATCCCTCCGGAGCAGTCGTAGCGGGAGCGACGGTCAAAGTGCGAAACGTGGACACGGGGCTGGAGCGCACGACCACGACGAGCGCGGACGGCAGTTACGCCGTGCCTGAGTTGCCCATCGGCACGTACTCCGTGACCGTAACGCAGACCGGCTTCCAAACCGCAATCACCAACACCGTCGAAGTGAACGTGGCCACCGAGCGCCGCGTGGATGTTGCGTTCAAGACCGGCCAAGTGACGCAAGTGGTCGAAGTCTCGGGCGGAGACCTTTCCCAGATTGAAACCCAGTCCAATGAACTGGGAGGTGTGCTGACCAGCAAGGTGGTTGAGGATCTGCCCGTCAACGGCCGCGACTACACCAAGTTGATCTTCTTGAATCCAGGCGTCGCAGGTTCACCCGATCAGATCACCGACTCACCCGGATCGTTTGGCGAGTTCTCGATGAATGGTGCCCGTGGGCGCTCCAACAATTACCTCCTCGACGGCACCGATATGAACGACGGATATCGCAACGACCCCGCAATCAACGAAGGCGGTGTATTCGCCGTTCCATCGGCCATTCTTCCGATCGGCGCGATTGCCGAAATGAACGTGATTTCCAACTTCAAGCCCGAGTATGGACGCAACGCCGGCGCCGTGGTTAACATCGTGACCAAGAGCGGGTCGAACGATCTGCACGGAGAACTGTTCGAGTATTTCCGTAATGATGCGCTCGATGCGCGCAACTACTTCAACTTTGAACAACAGCGGTCACCATTCCATAATAATCAGTTCGGCGGCTCGCTCGGCGGCCCCATCGTGAAGGACAAGACCTTCTTCTATATGAACTACGAAGGTCAGCGCGAGACGGTCGGAACGGTGACGACCGCCTGCGTGCCGGAGCCGAACCGGATCGCCTATGACATTACGCAAAACGGAGCCGCGAATCCCGTCACGGCCGCAATGCTGAAATTCTGGCCCCAACCCAACGTCGGAACGCGGCCAACTCAGGCAAATCAGACCCCGCAGACCTGGGCTCTCTTCGACACCGGATGTCCGAACGGTCCCAACGCATCGCTGATCACTCCTTCGTACAACAACCTCAGCAGCGTGATCGGCAAGATCGACCACAATTTCAACCAGAACAATATTTTGACCGGCCGCTATTTCTTTGGTGACAGCACCCAATCCTTCCCGCTCGCCTTGACCGCGTCCGGCGGCCAGCTCCCAGGCTTCAACACCATCACCCCGACCCGGGTACAGTTGGTCTCTCTTTCTTACGTGCACGCCGGTGGCACCAAGTTAAATGAAGTACGCTACGGATGGAACCGCTTTGCCGAGGGGTTTTTTACCCAAGACCAGAGCTTCCACCCGAGTTCGATCGGGCTGTGCGCGGCAAGTTCGTTAACCGATTGCGCGGGCTCCGGTCCACACGACTCGGGCCTCCCGATCATTCTTGTATCGGGGACCCCAAGTGGAACGAGCTTCTTCGCCCAGCCGGGCTCGACTTCCGGCGATCCCCGGCAACGCGTCGACACCAACAATCAGTTCATCGAGAATTTCTCGTGGAAGATGGGCAAACACGACCTGAAGGCGGGATTTGAGTTCCGCCGCACGAGCGTTGAGCAGTACTTCAATAAATACTTCCGCGGAAGACTCAAATTCCCGACTTTGAGTGATTTTCTCGAGGGCAATCCCAACAGTGGGCTCCAGTACTCCGGCAATTCGCGGCGCCATACCTTCGAAAACGGCTACGGTCTCTATCTGCAGGATGGTTTCCGTTTGACCCCGCGGCTCACGTTCACCTACGGTTTGCGGTGGGACTATTACGGCATAGTTCAAGAGAAGAACAACCTGTTCGCCAATTTTCTGGTGACGAGTTTCGATCCGGTCAGCGACACTGGGACGGGCACGTATACGCAAGTGGGTACCTCAGGACTCCGTCGCTTGTATGAGCCCGACCACAAGGATTTTTCACCGAGAGCCAGTATTGCCTGGGATGTGACGGGAAAAGCTAAGACCGTAATTCGTGCTGGCGCCGGCCTTTTCTATGACGCTTTCTCTCAGGACATGTTCCTCGGGCATCTGCCTTATCCCGCTTTTTATGCGCCCGGCCCGGCATACGGAAACTTTGGCCCCGACCCAATTAACGCCGCTTCGTATAACGGAAACGGAATCAATCCTGGTGGCGTGATGGCCCCCGTTTATGGCACAGTCGGCTGCAGTCCGGAGTGCGATATTTTCGCGGTCGATCCTCACATGAAGACGCCTTACATGGAGAACTACAACATCAACATCCAGCAGCAGATCACCAATAAGACCACCCTCCAGGTCGGCTATGTGGGATCGCAGGGGCACCGGCTGTTCCGTTTCTACGACATCAGTCAGCCGACCCAGGCGGCGATTACCGCCGCCGATTGCCCGAACGGCATTGCGACGTGTGCAACGACGGGGAAGATCCAAGACTTCGGAGTACCGCGCGTTTTCCTCAACAGCGGTGCTGGCGCTGCTGGTGCGTTCTATGTCTTCCAGGAGAAGTCCACCGGAAAATCGAATTACAACTCCCTGCAGGTCAGCTTCAAGGTCAGCGAGTGGCGCGGTATCACTTCAACGCTCAACTATGTTTATTCGAAATCGCTGGACAACTCGAGTGACTTGGAAGACTTTGTTGTGAACGCGGCCCAGCCCCAGGACAGCAACCGACCCAATCTTGAATACGGACCTTCGAACTTCAACATTCCTCATCGTCTCACTTGGGTGTTCAGCTACAAACTGCCGCAGATGGGCGGTGCTCTGCAGCGGCTGAAGAACGGCTGGGGTTTCGACAGCACGGTTTCGTTGCAGAGCGGCCAGCCCTTCACCCTTAACTTCAATTGCGAAGATGATTACAGCGGTGGCGGCGATTGTTTCGACCGGCCTGACGTAGTCGGGCCCATCGTCTACCACAAACGCAATCCAGCCAATTACCTCGACCTGACGGCTTTCGCTATGCCCTGTACCTACAACGGCCAGGGCGTCTTTGGCTTCGCAAGCGACTGCGTGCCGGGAACGCGGCATTACGGGAACCTCGGGCGCAACTCGCTGGTTGGTCCAACCTACAAGCAGTGGGACTTCGCACTTTACAAGAACACCGCAATCGGCGAGCGCGTGAAGCTCCAGCTACGTGCCGAATTCTTTAACCTTTTGAACCATCCCAACTTCTCTAGCCCACTCTTGCCGGCGTTTATTGCTGACCCGGCTTCGAACCTTGGTACCTGCGGGTGCGGCTTCCAAGCGAACAATGCCGGGACCCGCGAAGTCGGCAACGGCGGATACCAAATTACCGCCACTGGCGACGTTGGCATCGGCAACCCGTTCTTAGGAGGTGGCGGCCCGCGCGGCATACAGCTGGCTGCCAAATTCACGTTCTAGCATCGTAACTTTGTTTCTTCCCCGGCTCCTCCCGCGACCGTTCGGGAGGAGCGTTTTTTGGCGCGACTTTTGTTGCGAATCGTTCTGTCTCCCACGTTTCCTGCAAACTGGAGTACACTTCCACACGATATGACTGAGAAGACTACAAGCGAGAGGCGCTCGCGCCAGCGGATGCCGGTTCGTGTCCCGGTCAAGGTGCGTCATGAAGGCGGTGAGCACCAGGGCTTGACCCGCGATCTGAGTTCATCGGGCATCTTTCTCTATTCCGAGTCGGGGATGAAAGCGGGCTCGAAGCTGGAACTGGTTATCATGCTGCCTCCTGGCCTGGGACTTGGGCCTGGAGGGTGGACGCTCTGCGAGGCCTCGGTGGTGCGGGTGGAGGAATCGGAAGGCAAGGGAATAGGCGTCGCCGCTACCATCGACCGCATCGATTTGTTGCCGGAGCTCAGCTGAAAACCGGGGGATCGTGCTCAATGCCAGGCCGCCGTCAAATGCTTTTTCTCAAGATGATCCAGGGAATAGAAAATAATTTGTTCCTTAAGATAAAAAGATTGCTTCCCAATGCCCGAACTTGGTGCAATAATTGCCCGCTCTAGCGCGAAGGCGGCATAGGCCGTCTTTTTACAGGTGGACCAGGTTATGTGGATTGAAAAACTCGCTGATGGCGTTCTTGAAGTGGACACGCCAATCGGACCCCGATATGTACAGCCGAATCTTGTGCAACGCGCGTATCTGATATGGACCTTCCGGAATTTTTTCTCGCTGCCGCAACAAGTGCTGCGCCCCTGGGAACGCCGATTGATCGATCGCTTGTGGAGCGAGAACAGGTTCGTGTCCGTATCCGCGGCGGGCGTACCCGATAAACCGGTCATCGGAAAAATCGAGCGGCGTGCGCCGGCTCTGGCCGAGGTTCTGCCGATTCGCAAACCAGTATCGGGTTCGAATCCTGCCGTAGCCGAGCAAGGTCGAGAAGCCGCCTCGGCGTAATCGCGAAAGTGGGCTGGAGTCGCCGGGGACTGGGCTGCGTTCAGCTCAAGTCAGGCTCAAATTTAAGTTGCGCCCAAATTCAATTGGGTTTGGCCGACTCGTTCGTAAGCGCTTCGTCTTCCGCGTGCTGCGGATTCGGCTTGTGCCCAAGCGACATCTCGCCGCAGGGTCCGCCGTGTCCGCCTCCGAGATGTCCGCCGCCGCCGTGACCAGCGTTGCGTCCCTCCTGACAAGACCGCATAGCCTCCTGCTGCGCTGGTGTGATTACGCCTTCGATCTCCTGCCGTTCCCGCTGGCGAATCTGCTGAATCTGTTGCCGCTTCTGCTGTATCGAGAGCGATGAATTCGCGCATACCGCTTCAACCTGCTGGCGCGCCTGCTGTGTAAGCATTCGACGCTGCTGTATCGCCGACTTGGAAACGCCCGCGACCTCCCAGCAAGGTTCGAGCCGCGGGTGTGTAATTGTTCCGGGGGCGGTGGAGGGTCTGGTGCGTATGGGAACCTGGGCAGTGGCGTTTTCGACAAGCGCCGCCGAGAGAATGATCCCGGCGAGCAGCGCCGAAAGTACAGTCTTGTTCCATGGCATAAAGTCTCTCCTCCGAGAAACCCAAACCCAGCTTAGCCGGGAAAGTTGCACCGCGATATATAAAATTGAAATAGCGAAGCCGTTCAATCGCGCATAGTGCAGCGCAAAACGGAGTGATATAGTCGAACGTTGTTCCCACCTTACCGCAGTCGCGGGCGCGTAGCTCAATTGGCAGAGCAACTGACTCTTAATTACCGCCTTCTCGCGCTGTAAGTTAGCGGTTAGTTGTTGCAAATAAATGGCTTAGCAAATATCGTCCCGCACAGAGAGTGAAAACTCAGACGTTCACGACGTTCAGCGCGTTCAACGAGTTACAAATTTGATCGGTTGCGTGCGCCACAAAAATCCCCACATTCCTGTGCCTCGCCAATATTCAAAACGGCGGGCGAAGGTTGCGACACAAACCAGATCGCCATCGATTGAAACTTTGCACGACGATACGTGCCGAGGACGTCACCGACACCCTGGAACTGGCACTGGCAGCATCAGGCTGCGACCAGGCCCCACGTCCGACACAAACCGCGCCTGCTGTCGGACAACGGACCCAGCTATATCGCCTGCGAACTGGCAGAGTGGATCGGGGCGCAGGGCATGAGCCATGCACGCGGCGCGCCCTTCCATCCCCAGACCCAAGGCAAGATCGAGCGCTGGCACCAGACACTGAACCGCGTGATCCAACGAGGACGATTCCCCGGTTCGAGATATTGCAGATGCGATGGCAAAGCATCTGTTTGGGGATTGAGGCAAACCATACTCCACTTCCGCTGATCTCCGACCCGATGCTTCGCTCCCGACTCTTGTTCGCGGGGGCCAATCAAACGCTAGCGGGCCACCCGCTGCCGGCGGATCTTTCAGACGGTATTCTTACGGCCTATCAGGCGAGCACGCTGAACCTCCAGGGCACGGAGCTTCGCCCCAAAAGGGGTTCCACAAAGTTCGACGATCGCGTCTGGACGTTGACACCTAGCGCCTCGTTGCCGACGAATCACTGACTACTACAATTTCTGGACGCGCAAGAATCGCGGCGACTCAGCGAGCGAGGTGGGGATGGTGGAGGAGCCGCAGCAGCAGGAGTCGCCGCCGCAGTCGCCGTTACGACCGGGCGAACGCTAGAAGAGGCTGTATGTCGTTATGATCTGCCGCATCCAACGCATCGAGATAGGCTCTGCGCAGTGGTCCTTCTGCCGCAAGGTTCGCCGACCCCCAAGTGAGTTCCGGACGGCCCAGCTTCCTCGCGAGTACATTCGCGATCAGGCGAGCGTGCCTGCCATTGCCGTTCGGGAACGGATGGATGAGCGCGAGCATATGGTGGAACCGGACGGCAATCTCGTCGGGTGGATAAATCCCATGTTCAATCCAGTAACGCACATCGCCGAGTAAAGCCACGAGTCGCTCGGGGATTTGTTGGACTGGTACGCCGATGTTCTTTTCGCTGCGACGGTATTCTCCTGCCCACCGCCATGTCTGGTCGAACATCTTCTCGTGCAGCTCACGCGTGTAATCATCGGTTGCCATCTCGACCGGACTGGTACGGTCGCGGATGGCCCACTCCCGCGCAACCAGGATGTTCTGTTGCTCCAGTGATGAGGAGATAAAGAGAGTTCCCTAGAGAGGGCGAACGACAACCGTCCAAACGCGACGCCCTGTTCCAGCGAAAGGCCGGACGCCGTCCCCGCGCTTACAGTCTTTGACATGCAGCGGAGTGTGTCCCCGTTGCAAACCGACCCTACTTGCGGTGGCCGATCGTTCGTTCGGTAGTATTGCCGCTGATTTCGAGCAGTTCATGCCACGAGGTTGGTCCTTCGCTGCCCGCGGCATAGTTGTGGAAGGCTGGAGTCGGCAAATTCGCCCACGCTTCTTCGATGGGTGTAATGATGCGCCATTCCGCCTCTACTTCATCTCGGCGCGTAAATAACGTGGCATCGCCACGCATCGAGTCGAGCAGGAGGGTTTCGTATGCAACCGGCCCCTTGGTCCTGAAGCTTCCTTGATAAGAGAAGTTGGCCTGAACCGTGACCGTACGCACTTGCGGTCCTGTCGCTTCGCGTCGAATGCGATCGAGATTCCCTCGTCGGGCTGAATGCTAATTGTGATGACATTCGGAGCAATCACCGACGACGTGCTGGCAAACAATGCCTGTGGCGTCGGCTTGAGGTGCACGCGGATCTCTGTCAGATTTCGTCGAAGACGCTTCCCAGTCCGGATGTAGAAAGGAACTCCAGCCCAACGCCAGTTCTCGATCTGAAACCTTACTGCTGCGTAGGTTTCGGTTGTGGAGTGGGGATTCACTCCCGGCTCTTGCCGATAGCCCGGTACCTGCTTTCCATCAAGCACGCCGGGACCATACTGCCCTCGAACGGTGAATCGTGCGACATCCTCGACACTCATAGGCCGAATGGAACGAAATACCTGCACCTTCTGTTCACGCACCGAGTCGGCATCAAACGCTACCGGAGGCTCCATCGCAGTCAACGCCAGCAATTGAAGCAGATGGTTCGCCACCATATCGCGCAGGGCGCCCGTCTCTTCATAGAACGCCGCGCGGTTTTCGACTCCCACCGTTTCAGCGGCGGTGATCTCTACATAGTCGATGTAGTTCCGGTTCCAGACCGGTTCGAAGAGCGAATTGCTGAAGCGGAAGACGAGGATGTTCTGCACTGTCTCTTTGCCAAGATAGTGGTCAATCCGGTAAACCGTTTTCTCGTCGAATACGCTGTGCACCACATCATTCAGCACGTTCGCCGATTCCAGGTCGCGTCCAAAGGGCTTTTCCAGAACAATTCGCGTCCACCCATGGTCGCGGCGGTTCAGTCCAACCCCTCCCAAACCTTCAATGATGGGTCCCGCTACTGACGCGGGCGTTGACACGTAGAACAAATGGTTCGGGCTCGAGCCATTCTTCTCCATCTCCTCTAGTCGAACGCGCAACCGCGGATAGAACTTCGGATCGTTGATGTCACCTTCCATGTAGTTCAGCCGCGTTTCAAAGTCTGTCCATCCCGAATTGCTGAAGTCGCGTGTGTCTTTCGAAGTGGCGGCTGCCTCCCCTGTCTTCCTGCGAAACTCTTCAGAACTCATGGGCGTGCGGCCGATTCCGAGAACTTCGAACTGAGGGTTCATGCAACCCTCACATGCCAGGTTGTACAGACCAGGGATCAGCTTTCGCCTCGTCAGATCGCCCGAAGCTCCAAAAATAATCAGGACACATGAATCTCCGGTGGGCAGCGGTTCTTGCGATAACTTCTCGACGGGATTGGCTTGGATAATCGCAGACATAGATCTTCTCTTCTCTATAGATGTTCCCGATATGGATTTCGAATCGTAATTACGGGATGATGCTCGATCCTCCGCGTGGATTGCGTCTCATTGGCCAGTTCCTGAGCGAAGTCCTGCGCCACGCCAAGCTGTGTGAACGCGACATAGCCCTCCTTACCATACGGCTTGATCTCCGTCACACCCGGCGTGGGATTGAGTATTCCATTCTCCGGATTCGATTCGCCTTAGTGAACTTCTGAACACTTCGCGATGTCGCTAGAGTGCGTTCAACTTGGTCATGATCGTGGCTGCAGCCAACTTGCCCTCCAATGATGTAAACAGCCGCTTCATGTAGTCCCGTTCGAGGTGAAATTTATGTGCCGCCGGAGAGGAGAAGATCTCAAAAAAGACCAGCTTATGCGGGTCGCCCTCCCGCGACGTCTCGAACAGTCCTTCGCAACCAGCCTCTTGAAGAGTAGGAATGAGTGCTTGCTTGAGCGCGACTTTCACTTCATCCAAGTATTCGGGTAGAACGGTAACTTCGGCCAGAAGGTAAATCTTTGACTGTCCATCGGTGATTCTCCTTCTGTTTACGAACCATCTCTGGCGATAGAACGGACTTTTGTACCAAGCCTTCGCGGTTCCTCCGTGGCTGGCCTACAGGCGCTGGACAAACTCAATTACAGCCTGGTTGACCTCCTGGGCTCGCTCCTGCTGGGTCCAATGACCGCAACCTGAAAACAGAATTGTTCTTCGGAGCTGCGGTACAAACTTCGACAGGTTGGCGATGATTTGGTCCATCCCACGAAAGGCCAAAACGAGATCGCGGTCCCCGGCGATGTACAGCGCCGGGACTGTCACCTGCGCTCCAGACAGAGGCGCTAAGAGTTCCCAATTTCGGTCGATGCTGCGGTACCAGTTCAGCCCGCCACGAAATCCCGTGCGCGCAAATTCGCCTACGTAGAAATCCACGTCCGCTTCGGTGAGCCAATGAGGCAACGAAGCCGGATTCGTCAAGCGCGAGAGAAAGCCACCTCGGCGCGGGACCATATCGATTTCGCGGCCGTCCCTTGCAGCGTCATCCCGGCCTTCCCCTGAAGCCGAGTAGAGGAAGCTGCGAATGCTCAGACGGACATCGCGCTCTAACTCCGCCTCGGCGATGCCTGGGGATTGGAAGTAGAGCTGAAAGAACTGCGTGTCCTCGGTCCGGGGCATAATGCTCGTAGGGCGAACGGGTTGTCGCGGTATGAACGGCACGCTCAAACCGATCACGCCGCGAAAGCGATCGGGCCGCAAAAGCGCGGCGTACCACGCGACGGGGGCGCCCCAATCGTGTCCGACAATCACCGCTGTTTCTGTGCCTAAAGTATCGAGCAGGCCGACCACGTCGCCAACATGATGGGGCACAGTGTACCGATCGGTTTCTTCTGGGCGATCCGTCTGCCCGTAGCCCCGCATATCTGGCGCGATCGCATGGAATCCAGCTTCTGCGAGCGCATGCAACTGATGGCGCCACGAATACCATGATTCGGGAAAACCGTGACACAGCACCACCAGGGGCCCTGCTCCGCTCTCGGCGATGTGCATATGGATGCCGTTCGTTTCCACCGTGCGATGTTTTATTTCGCTCACTGTGCTGTGCGTGTAGTTACTCATGGAAAATCTCCGCCTGGACTCCGCGCGTGAGTCACCCCGCGATCATCCCTCGGTCAGTGCCAATGAACTCTGTCGGTAGGAGCCCGGCGCCTGATCATGATGCTGGGGCGAGGCAGCTAGAGCTGCCTTCGGACCGGCAATAGAGCTGGCCAGTTTCCCAGGAGGGCGGCCGCGAAGCCCATCGAATTTCTCTTGAGCACGATCCTTGTAATTTCATGTTCGGTTCTTCCTGTCATCCTTTCGTTGTTCCGCCAACTAAACCCTTTGTTCGAACTGCTTCAGAATTGTCCTCTAAGCCACCCGACAAGCATTTTTCACCCCGGTCCTCGATGTTGCGCTTCCGCGTTGTACAGCCCAAGTTTCGGGCGAACTCTCGACGGCCTCAGCTCCATTAGTCTGGGGGGACCGAGAAGATCACTTTCTCCGGATCGGGGAGCTCCTTGACGCCGCCGGGCAGGAGGGCCTGGGCGACGGCGACCGGGTTCAGAGACTCCCGCAGCAGCTTGATCTGGCCGTTTTCGGCCACGAGACGGCCAGTAAATAGGTGATGGACGGTGCGCCCGGTCGCCCTCGCCGTCGGGTGGGCCATGTATTCGGCGAACACCTGCTCAGGGGTGTCGATCAGGACGTGGGTGTCCTCGGGCTTGAACGCGAAGTCCAGATAGAGCCCGGCGAGAGAGTCTTGGAGCTCGCTGATCGCCTGGCGTCCCCGGTGGCGCCAGGGGATACCCAGCGAATGCAGGAACGGCAGTTCGACCGCTCCGTCCTCGGCGAACAGGGCGGCGGCGTCTTGGCCGTGCGTGACGGCGGCGAGGAATTCGAGCAGCAGGGCCTTGGCGTCCAAAACAAGGCCTTTATTTTTCTCACTTACGTTGTTCATTAAATTTTCCTTTCGTAAATGGTCTCCACTCTCGTCACAACTTTTTTCTATCCTGCCTATGCGACACAAGACTTGATCGAGTCCTGGTCCGGTGCCACCGAATCTCCGTCGCTGAAGAAGATCTTTACGTGCTCGAGAACGCTTTACTTGTCCCTCCAGCGGTTTCGATTCGCATTGCTCACTCCTGTAACTGACATGTAACGAACTTCCCGTGCTGCAACTCATTTGTATGTCGGGAAAGTCTTTCCGAACATGGGACGGCCGCTCTTTGACTGTTCTTCCGTCGCTTCATCCTGAATCACGTCCCAATGCTCCACAAGGATTCCGTTTTGAATGCGCACGATATCTGCGGCAATCCAGTTCACAGGAAGGCCGAGGTTCGAAAATCGCCCGTGCACGATCACGAGGTCCCCCTCGGCCACAATCATTCCCGGTTCGTACTTCAACGTTGGCGGGACGCTCTTGATGAGATTGAACAGACCCTCACGACCAGGCGCGATATGAGCGCTGTGTTGAATGTAGTCCAGCGACCAGAATCGTTCTGCCGCAGCATAATCGCGATTGTTGAAGAGTGTGTCGAACGCTTTCATGACAAGGGCCCTGTTTTGTTCGGGTGTAGTCTTCGCTATTTCAGCCATCTGAGTTGTTTCGGACATTTGAGATTCTCCTCTTTATGTGATTTGGTCGTTTTTCTTCTTGGCTCGAAAATTAGCCCGCCAGCATCCCTCCATCCACCGCCAGGGATGCACCGATGATGTAAGAGGCCTTGTCAGAGCCAATGAACACAATGGCATTTGCAATCTCTTCGGGCGTTCCCATGCGCTTGGTTGGAATGTGTGCCTCGAGGAAATTTGCTTTGTTTTCCTCGGTTTGCGCAAAGCGGTTGAACATCCCCGTTTCGGTCGGACCAGGGCCAACGATGTTGACACGAACGCCTGTGCCGGCGAGTTCGATCGCCGCAGACTTCGTGATGCCTTCCACAGCGTGCTTGCTGCCGACATACACTGCTGCGGTCGGGCCGCCGACCTTGCCGTACGACGACGAGATGTTGACGATGCTGCCTTTGCCTTGCCGAAGCATGACTCGAATCTCGTACTTCATGCACAGAAGCACACCAAGCACATTCGTGTCGAAAATGGCCTGATAGCTCTCCGGAGTTACATCGGCAGCCGAACCGGGAGTGCCCACGGTGCCCGCGTTATTGACGGCAATATCGAGGCGACCGAAACGAGCGATGATCTTGTCGACGAGGCTCTTGACTTCCTCTTCATGCCGCACGTCGGTGCGCACAAATTCGGCCTCAGTGCCGAGGTTGCGCAGTTCAGTGGCTAGCTTCCGACCTTCATCGTCGTGTCGACCGGAAACAACGACCCGCGCTCCTTCGTGCGCGAAGGCCAACGCGGTGGCGCGACCGATTCCTGTTAGCGCGCCGGTGATTAAAACGACAGAGGGACTCATAGACTGTCTCCTTGATCTGGAACCCATGCAGATCAGGCATCACTTCCGCCCAAAGTTGCTTCCGGGTTTGCTCAGATCACCTGGTTAGATCAAGAAGGAAGCTATTAGTAGCGCGGTTGAAGCATACTTTGTTAATCTGGGAGCCATGCTTCGCAAGCATGGGAGTTGGAAATGGAGTTACGACATCTTCGTTACTTCGTCGCGGTTGCCGACTCGGGAAACCTGACGGTGGCAGCGCAACGAATGCTGCACACGTCGCAGCCTTCGTTGAGTCGGCAGATTCGAGATCTTGAGGATGAGGTGGGCACCCCACTCCTGACGAGAAGAGCTCGCGGCGTCGACCTGACACCGGCGGGTCGAGCCTTTCTCGATCACGCCCGCTCAGTGTTATCGCAGGTTGAAGCCGCAAGCGAAGCTGCACGTCGGGCCGCTCGTCCCGCCAAGCCATGCTTCGCCATGGGCTTTCTGACCGGACACGAATTGACTTGGATGCCCGAAGCCCTGCGGATATTGCGCGACGAACTACCTAACATTGACGTGATGATATCGAGCCAATACTCGCCCTTGCTGGCGGATGGGCTTTCACAGGGAAAAATCGATGCTGCCTTTCTTCGACGGGAACGAGGGGTGCCAGAGTTGGCGTACCGGGTTCTCGTCAAAGAGCCCTTGATGGTCGTTTTGCCTAGCAACCACCGTCTCGCTGCGCTCAAATCCATCGGTCCAAGGGATCTAGTGGGCGAGCCCTTCGTGACCGTGTCCAACACGGCTCCTGTACTGCGCGTAGTCATCGACAATTACCTGAAGCGCTCCAAAATCGACATCACGCCAGCTCACGAGGCTGACCATCTATCCATGGGAATGTCGCTAATAGCTTCGACAGGCGGCGTAGGGCTGTTACCTGCGTACGCACAGAACTTTCTCCCATCGTCTGTAACGAGCCGCCCTCTGAAGGGAGATGTGCCAACTGTCGACCTGGTCCTCGGCTACAGAAAGTCGAACCAGTCTCCCATCCTGAAGATTTTGCTTTCGAGACTGGACGAGTTGGTCGCTCATGCGGCAAATAAGACCGACAAAACTCGATAAGTGCCGCGACACGCACTATCGTTAATAACCTCCCGACGGTTGGCCACAGCCGGAGGCAACCGGAGAAATCCGTGGAAGGGCGGTTCCTGCGCCTTGGAATGGCTGTCTTTTCTACGGCTGTGCCGCAGGGGGCACTACGATCTCGCCTATATTCACGTCGTCGGGTTCATCAATGGCGTACGCCATAGCGCGCGCCACCGCATCAGGCGACATGGCAAACGGTTCTCGTGAATGCTCCATTTGCGCCCGGGGTTTCGGGTCCCGTCTGTGGCTGGGGGAATCCGTATTAGTGTACCCGGGGAGAATGACAGTAACGCGCACTTTACCCGCCAACTCCTGGCGAAACCCATCGGAGATAGCCAGCACAGCCGCTTTCGTGCCGGCATAGACTGCTTGGCCCTGCACCACCTTCCGCGCGGCTGTCGACGCAGTGTGGATGAAATGTTCGCTGCCTTGCTCTTGAAAGAGCGGCAATGCCGCAGCGATGCCGTGCAGCACTCCCTCAGACCTACGTCTACAGTCTGCATCCAGTCATCCACCGCAAGCTCTGTCAGGGGGCCGATGGGCATCGCCCCAGCATTGCTGATGAGTACTTCCAGTCTGCCGAACCTCTCTTTGGACATCGTTACCAAGGCTGCCAACGATCTTCGCCTAAGCCTCCGACTTGCGTGAACTCTGGCAACGATGCCGCTGGCTCCTCTTCGTCATCGGAACCACCTTCGCGGCTATCATCACCCACTTCGTCGCAATGGGCATGTTCCATCCCGGCAATGCAATCGGCTGATTTCATCAACTGCCCGATGGGTGACGCCAAAGCATTTGGTCAAGGGCCAGAGGGGGTCTCCTTAGTTAGGAACTGGGCCTTCGAACTTTATTTTGTCGTGGAACCGTGATGAGTTGTCAGTATCACACTTCCAGTTTCGGAAACTGATCACAATTGACCGTCTCGTGAGTTAAGAGTTGCAGCGTCGCGAAGCGAATGTGAGCAATTCTACACAGCACTGCCGCAGCAAATGAGCGAGACTGGAGTTTCTCGCCAATTCGATCTAGGCTCGATCTAGATACTAAGGAGCAATAAACGGATTGCGAGAAGCCGGTTACCAGCACCTTAAAGACAGTACTTGTCGGTCTTGTCACGAATCCATTCAAAGGTGGGAGTCGCCTGTAAGCAGGAAGAAAATCGCCGTGAACATTAGGAAGTGCCGTGTCACACTTTCACACCTGCTCCGTTCTTAGTCATGAAACACCTAAGGTTGATCGGTCGCATTGCGAGAGTGAGACGGAGTGAGAATAGTAGACTAATAAGAAACTAGGAGATTGATAAAATGAACAGAGTACTGGCTGTAATGCTACTTGTAACTATGTGCGCTTGCGGAAACTCGAGTTCAACCCATCCTTCAAATCCGAACGGAAAAGGTCCTGCGCCGGTAGACCTTAAATCAGCGGGTTCTTTTGCTGTCCTAACCAAGTCTGGAATAACGGATGTGCCGGCATCCGTTATCACTGGAGATGTAGGGGCAAGCCCGATCACAGGAGCAGCTGATAACCTGACCTGCGTGGAAGTAACCGGTAATAGTTACTCTGTCGATGCAGCCGGTCCACTACCATGCCGGATAACTAACGCTACTTTATTGACGGCCGCCGTCAAAGACATGATGACTGCATACACCGACGCGGCGGGGCGTACACTTCCAACTGCCACCAATTTGGGAGCTGGTGAGATGGGAGGGCTAACTATCGCTCCGGGTCTTTACAAATGGGGTACCGGTGTAAGCATATCAACGGACGTGACACTTTCTGGCGGTCCGAATGATGTCTGGATATTTCAGATAGCTCAAACGGTAAATCAGGCTAGCGCAACGAAGGTAGTCTTAAGCGGCGGCGCACAAGCTAAGAATGTATTCTGGCAGACCTTCGGAGATGTAACCATTCAGGCAAACGCTCAGTTCAATGGTATTATTTTGTCTCAAACAGCCATCAACCTGAAAACGGGAGCATCTGTGAACGGTCAGCTGTTAGCGCAGACCCAAGTCACGCTTGAACAAAATGCGGTTACGAAATAATTTGTATACCATTAGGTGGGCGATTGATGAAATCGCCCACCTTCTTGTTGGAGACAAATTGCCGGGCGGGCTCCTTGGGATGTTGGCGCATGACTGAGACGGGTTTGGGTGGGCGCGATATTGTTGCGTGGAACCCAGTCTTCCTCGCCCGAGGCGGTGTCGAAATATTCCTCGACAAGCTGTTTCCTCCGCGACAGTCGGTAGCGTCCGCACATACAGACAATTATGGCAGATCGGATGAGCGACAGACGACTCGCGATGGGCAGCGAGGTAGGCAGGCTGCTGGGTAGTGGGCTTCTTTGAATTTTGGTAGCGTCCTAATCGTGCGTTGAGCACAAAAAGGAGGCTGCCACCTACCCGCCTCGTCCGACAAAGGCCAGCGACGCCCATCAACGCACTATTAGGACCACGGCTGTGCTGTCGAACGCACCATCGCATGTCCTCCGTGGTAGGCTTTAAAAGTCTCTTACACATCCTTCCGCCCTGCCCCGTTCTGGGCGTCGGTCTCCTGTACAACCGATAATTCTTCGTCATCTGTGGCCGGAGGCCACCCATCTATGCGCAACTTCATATCTCTCCCAATCTGCGGCATTTGTAACAAACCTGTGAAGATTGAGACCAGTAAAACGGATGAATTCGGGAAGGCTGTTCACGACGGATGCTACCTGCTCAAGATCGGTGTGAAACGGACTCCGACCGCGCCCGAATCCTAGTCTTTGGCAAGTAATCGGCGATCTCGATGCGGCTCGGTACGTGGTTGGCCGCTGGCAAGCTGACACTTCTCTCCCGGAGCAGCACCACAAGTCGGACAACTGATAGCGAGCGGGTTTCTTGGGCTGGGGTCCTTTTTCATGGCGAAAGGTGGAAGCGTAGCACCCGCGTCTTTAATCGTCGGTACGCCAGCGCACACCGTATTTTTGGGGCAGCAATGACGGAGGCGTTAGCCACCCACATCAGGCAATCCCTGAAAACTCAGTTAAAGATGCGAACACCCTTCAAGTGGTTGCCCTAACGTCTTCGAAAAGCCACAGCGCATCAGGCTGCCGCTCCTTGAATTTGTCGATCTTCTCATTGACCTTCTCAAGAATCTGCGGCATTTGCAGTCCCTTTCGCGGCCTTCCGTGGCTTTAGTTCCTCCGCATTCGCAAACGGATCGCAGGAGCGTTCTGTTTTGAACAGTTTTTGGAATCGCCAACTGCGAGAATGCAGTAAGAACGCCACAGCCATTTCTGAACCGAAGGACAACATTGAAGTCATTAAAGAGTGTAGCGGTCATAATCGAGCGGGAACTCGGTTTTACGATCAAGGAATGGCTAAGGCTGGTGAAACTGGTTCCAGACCTGAGCAACATTTCACTCAGCGATTCAGACCGCACGGGCCATCTCCCTAAGTTGTTCGGCGACTTGCTTTGCCGCCTGCGACTTCCGAGGGATGCCGAGCCGCCCGTTTCCCTTGCTGCATCCGCGCACGGCAGGCTACGGTTCGCGCAGGGTTACTCTGCATCCATGCTAGTTGAGGAGTCGCGGATATTTCAGGTCACCACATTCGGCACATTACAGCTTCATCAAAGCGAACTGGACCAGAATCATGTGTTGTTAGACGTGATCATTATTGCGGACGAGGCGGATCGGCAACTCACAGAAACCGTGCGTAGCTTTATGACGGCTCAGCAGGCCGCAGCCTAAACCGCTTTGGTAATCGCGCAGCACGTCAGCGAACGGATCACAAACGGATCACACGTCTATTCGACTGGGGACCGACGTAGTTGTTGATCGGTGCCTGGGTAATCTGGGGATAGATGTGTCCCTGTGGCAGCTTTTTCTGGATAAGCATAATGAATTTTCAAATATTAAACCCTCCGTAACCACGGAGGGTTTATCTTCTTGTTTCGGTTCGATTCCCTTAATTGAAGGGTCCCCTGCCCGACCACGCTTTGCCAATTGCGGCAATCTCTATCCAGACTGGGTCGACCTTAGAATCTAGGCTTCAACGTGGACCTGATTGAAGGGCGCATCTTGATGGACTAAGTTGGGGTGCTTCGCTTAATTCGTTGATTTCTCATCCCAAGCGGCCTAACATCCCCCTCCATGGCTTCATTCGCCCAGCGTGGAGTCCAGAGGCTCGCCCGCTGGCAACCCTCGCTCTTGCTTTGGCTGGACCTCCTGCTTGTCACGCTGATCTCAAGCCTGTCGATTGCCCAGACCACGACCTCTGGCGGGTTGACCGGGGTCGTGACCGATCCGAGCGGCGCGGTTGTCTTCGATGCCGCCGTCGAGATCAGGAACACCTCCAAAGGCACGAACCAGTCATTGAAGACGGATCGTGGTGGAGCTTACCAGTTTTCCTTCCTCGCGCCGGCGAGATATACGCTCACCGTGGCCCATGCAGGTTTCCAAACCGAAAATCGTGCGGTGGACGTTCTGCTCGGGCCTCCCGTCACCGTGAACGTCGCGCTGCGGGTGGCGCAAGCCACCACGACCGTGTCGGTGACGGCGGAAGCAGCCCTCGTCCATGCGGAAAATGGCGACGTTTCCACAACCATGAACCAGCAGCAAGTTTCCGAGGTTCCGAATCCGGGGAACGATCTCACCTACATTGCCCAAACCGCTCCTGGCGCGATCATGAATACGGACGCGATAGGCTTCGGCGGCTCGGGAAATTTTTCCATCCTGGGGATGCCCGGCACTTCCAATCTATTCACGTTGAACGGAATGAACGACATCTTTGGGCTTAAACAGCTTGGCTTAACGTTTGAGCTCAAGGGCGGCACTTCACTTTCTAAGGGTTTTGGGGTCATTCATCGGTTTTCCGAAGATATCGACATTCGCATCGAACCCTTCGATGGGCTGCAGGTCGATACAAATCCAAATCACGACAAGCCCCAGCACATTGACTCTAGACGACAGTTTTATAAAAAGCTGCGTGAGAAGATCAAGATCTCAGGGATTACGGCCGTCGAGAGGGATAAAACATACGGTCGGGAGGATAAGACATGTCGAGAGCAGTAGCCGTAATCGGTGGTCACTCTGGTCTGCGCCAAGCCATTTCGGTGGGTCCGCACCACTTGATTGCAGATGAACCAAAGACATCAGGGGGCAGCGATGCTGGGCCAGATCCGTATGAGCTGCTGCTGTCCGCGTTGGGATCATGCACGAACATGACTCTTCGGATGTACGCGGATCGCAAAAAGTGGCCGCTTAAGGAGATTCGCGTCGCCCTTACACATTCGAAGGACTACACCACTGACTGCGTCAACTGTGAGCAACCGGCAGCAATGCTCGATCGAATCGAGAGGCGGATTACGCTGATTGGCGAGCTGTCCGTGGAACAACGGCAAAGACTATTGGAGATCGCAACCCTTTGTCCGGTACACAAGTCGTTGACTTCGAGGATCGATATCCAGACTGAATTGGTCAACCCGTCCTTGTAAGCGATAATAAGTTCCGAAACATAACCGCGGGGAAGAGCGGAGGTTCCATGTCGAATATTTTGTCGGCGGGTACGCCGGCACCCGATTTCACTTTGCATGTCACGCCGGACCAGATGCTGTCGCTCAAGGAACTGCGTGGTAGACCTGTTATCCTGGCTTTCTATCCAGCCGACTGGAGCCCGGTGTGTGGGGACCAGATGGCACTCTACAACGAGATCCTCCCCGAGTTTCACCGATTCAACGCCGAGTTGATGGGAATTTCCGTGGACGGCGTTTGGTGCCACGCCGCATTTTCACGCGATCGCAAGCTCCACTTTCCGTTACTTGCTGATTTCGAACCCAAAGGCGCTGTGTCGAGGCTTTACGGAGCATTCCGCGACGGAGAAGGAATCTCCGAGCGCGCTCTCTTCGTCATCGATAAAAAGGGGACCATTCGCTGGAGCTATGTCTCTCCGATAGCGGTCAACCCGGGCGCCGACGGGATTCTCGAAGCGCTCGAGAGCCTTCCGAAATGAGGTTGTTATGGCAACGCTGAAAGTCCCAGTCGGACCTGCCGACCACTCGCAAGGTCCCGCCGACGCCCCGGTTACTTTGGTCGAATATGGCGACTACGAATGCTCTCACTGTGGACGCGCATACCCGATCGTCAAAGCGCTTCAGAAGAGGTTGGGAAAACAGTTGCGGTTTGTCTTTCGAAACTTCCCGCTGCGAGAAATACATCCAAACGCAGAGGCCGCGGCCGAAACCGCTGAGTTTGCCGCGACACATGACAAGTTCTGGGACATGCATGACCTGATCTTCGAGAACCAAAATTCTCTCAGCGAGCAAATGCTCGGGGAACTGGCGCATCGTCTCACGCTTGACAGGCAAGCGCTTAGGGACGCACTAAGGTCGGGCACCTTTGCCGAGCGTGTGCAGGGGGACTTTTCCAGCGGCGTACGCAGCGGGGTAAACGGTACTCCGACATTTTTTATCAATAGTCAGCGGCACGATGGCGACTTCGAACTGGAGACGCTTCTCCAGGCGATTCAGAAAATGATTCACAGCCACAAATGATCGAGATGGCGTTATGGCTTGCAGGGCTTATGAAGGGTCGCAATTCCAAACACAGCTTTCAGGCCGGCTCGACACAATTCCTGAATTCTTTCCGGTGTCAGGGCGCGCCCTGCAGCCGCTTGAGCCGCACCTCTTATGTCGTCTGTTACCTTCGAAAACACCGTATCAGCAGAGGCCTCGATGGTGCGAATTGCGCTCTCGGAAAGCTCCGGCTTTGCCGCTAGCCGCTAGCTCCCAGTCTTCTCTGAGCACATCAAGCGAAGCGCCAAATAGTTCAATCGTGTCGTGCAGGTACAAAATGTCCTTTGCACGAGAGCGTCGCTCCCGCCGATCGTGGATTAACAGTTTTTGTGCCATGAGACGAGTCGGATGTGCGATCCGGATCTGCTGAAAGGGAGCCATTTCGGCCGGCTTCTAGGTCGACACAAATACGACACAATGCTACTCTTGACGGAGTGGCGTCATCCGTAATTAACTGAAAGCAAAGGCCGGGCGCGTAGCTCAATTGGCAGAGCAACTGACTCTTAATCAGTAGGTTGAAGGTTCGATTCCTTCCGCGCTCACCATTCCTTTCAATCACTTCCGAGTCGTGCGGAAATTTTGCGCGCGGTCATTGTAGTGAAAATTGTAGTGACTCCGAATGTTACCGTGCGGCGCTGGCCCGGTTCAAACAAAAGCTGAAGCACGGTCCTAAACTCAGTCGCCGAGTGCTTGCCGAGCATCTACGGCGGGAGTGGCGGCGCTGTGGCTTGCCGGAGGTCGGATAAGAATGCCCTTCCGCGATCCTGAGCAGCGCAGGCGATACAAAAGGGCTTGGCGCGCCGCGCATCGCGCGCAGCGCGTCCCTACTGCACGCGGCGGGGCTTCGCAGCCGGTCCAATCGTTCCCAAGTCTGAATTCCTTCGCGCTTGCCGATCACGTATCGCCGATGAAGCCGTACGGCACGTTCGGTCAATTCCCCGTGCCGCGTGAAGAGGCTTCCCTGTTCGCGGGCGGGCCTTTCGCGCAGGCGTGGCCTGAGCGTGAGCGGGAGGACGCGGACGCGCCGTCATCGGTGGGGTTCGGTTCGGTGTTGCTGTGGACGGCTCTGGTTTGTGGCGGTCTGTACTTACTTTTCCGTTTGGCGGGTTTCGCGCAGGCGAAGATGCAGAACGTGGCGGCCTCTGCGCGCGAGGTTGTGAGCGGCGGCGGAAGTGCGGTTGAGGCAGCGCGCGTCTGGCCCGCGTGGATTCCGAAAGCGAGGCTGCCGTGAGTAGAAACGTCGAAGGACTCATCACCGGCCGCCGGGGAAGTGGGAAAAGCAGCACAGCAAAGCGAATCGCCACTCACGAAGAAAGATTGTTCGTGTTCGATCCGAACGATGAGTACGGTGACCTGGTTTCAACCCGCGTCTCGGGCGAGGGTGAGTTTTTGGAGTTCCTTGAAGAGGTTCCTCGGGATCGGTCACGCTACGCCGTGCGTTGGGTGCCGGAATTCGATCCGTCGGGCGACGCAGAGATTTTCTTTCAGCACGTTTATGGGGCGACGAAGCATTACGGCGAAGGCGCGACGCTGCTGATTGACGAAGCTCACCTGTTGTTTGCTTCGGCTGGATTTACTCCTCCACACCTGGGGCGCTGCTTGCGCCTTGGCCGCCATGCTGGTCTGAACGTGGTGCTCGTGACGCCGCGCATCGCGGAGATAAGCCGGAGCGCATCGTTTCAGGCCGATTGGATTTTGTGTGCTGGGGCGGTCTCTGAGCCTGCCGATCTCGCTGGCCTGGAGTTGAGGGCCTCGCCGGAGTTCCGGCGCACCGTGGAGAGCTTGGGGCAGTTTGGGCAAGCCCTTTGGGATGCGGTCGAGCGGAAGCAGCGCAAAATCTCACCGCGTGTCCTTTCGCGTTTGCTCGTTCCGGGGGCGCTGAAGGAAGGGGCGGAAATTTCATCATGTGCCGTGTGATTTTCAAACGTGCCGGGATTCCACTTACGTTTGCGGAAACCCCTCGCGTGTGCGCTCCTAAAAGGGTTCCAACTGCAAGCTTGCTTGCGGACCCCTCTCTCGGGTTCCAATTTTTTGCAAACGCATCGGGAAACCCCTGCCGGTTGCCGTCATGAGCGCACGGAATAGCCTGAAAATCCGCGTGCTGCGTGCGCTGGAAAAACACGGTTGGCTGCGACCGCGTGAATTGCACACGCGGGCCGGGTTCCCGCTGCGCTCCTCACCCTGGACCTACATGAAACGTCAGGAGCGCTGGGGCCTGGTCCGCAAGCGTGTGGTCTCCGGCATCGGGCCGGAATGGACGATCACGCGTCGGGGCCGGGATCGCTTAGTTTGGCTCCAGCGTCCGAAGTGACTCACCAAATCCGCGAAGATCGCGGCAGAATTTTTCGAGCGAGTCGGCCAAGATGTCACGGTCTTTTTGTTCGCATTCTCAGCAAAGACTTCGGGTTCTCCCATGTGAGTCTGTTTCTCAGGTTGCCGTCAAACACTCGGCAAGAGCAAAAATCACAGCAAGAATCACACGAATCACGTTCCGACGTATGTTCAGCTTCTAGATGGCCGCATCGGCACTGTTTCTCGCCCTTGACTTTCGGCAATCTACGAAACAAGTTGTGCACCGTTCCCGTCTTCCGGCGCATCTGGATCGCCGTCATTATTCGCGCCAAAGCTCTTACAGCTTTTTCATCGCGAGATTCGCGCGCCTGACAATGCGGGAAATATCGGGAGCGTTTTTCTGAGACAACTCTCTCGGCGTTCCAGTACAGTGCTGCCTCGAAGCTCCTGCCCGGAGGATTCGGTAGCAAGTGCTCCGAATTCTTGTATGCATACCGAAGTTGTCGGACACTGACGCCATCCCGAATGCCACGCCACGTCCTGGGCTCTGATCTCTGCAAATTCTCGAAGAGCTTCATCCAAGCGTTCGAGACGTATGCCAGATTGTCATTCCGCGCGTTCGAGATGTATGCCTGATTGTCATTTCGTCCACCGGAAAGTTCCCTTTTTCTCATGACTTACAAGTACACCGTTGCAAAAACTACCCTGAACTAGCTTTGGTATTACGCTTCGGTATTACAAAAGGTATCTCAGGGGGCCTTTTATGGCAAGGACAGTCAGATTAGACGGAAAGCTTGAGCGGCTGTTGGTTCGTGCTGCCAAGAAAGAGGGTCTCAGCGCTTCGGACGTTCTACGGCAGGCGCTGCGTGAACACTTGGGGAACGGTGGGAACGGCCTTCGCAATCACGGGCCGTCGTCTGTGGCGCAGCGCGATGCCTCGCCTGTCGTTGTCGCTGAAAATTTGGAGCAACTGCGTGCGGTCGTGCTTCAAGCCAAGAAGGACCGCGCTCTGTCGGCGGCTGAATCGGACAAACTGATCGCTGAGATTGATCGGGTTCGCGGCGAATTTTGCGCTGAGGAGGCGGAGTGGTTCTTCGCTCTCCTTGAGGGTAAGCCGTCTTTCCGCCAGCGCGTCCTGGACGCGTTGAACGCGCGGTATGCGGAGCGGAAAGTTAAGCCGGGTTCTGCCGAGTCTGACGACGATGTGCTCGCGTGCCCGCTCTGCGAGAAGCCTAGCGGGGTGACCGCGAGCGATCTTGAGGCGATGGAGGACGGGGACACAGCGACATGCGAGTCGTGTGATGAGGAACTGGAAGCACAGGACGGCGAGCTTGTTGAGTCCGAGTCGGACGATGAGTCTGAGGGCGAGGAAGAGGAAGAGGAAGAGGAAGGAGAGTAGCTCATGCCGGAAACGAATTATGTACACGAAACTGCCGAAGAGCGGGCTCACCGCATCCAGCTCGAACAAACCCGCAAGGCCGTGCGCGATGGAATCCTCGACGCGGTTCACGAGTTGCTGGGCGAAGGCGCGGCGCTCTGCTCTGCCGAGAATTTGAACAAATTTGCGGCTGCGCTCGAAGGACCGAAGGCGCGCTCTCTCATGGATCGTGTCTCTAAGGTTCTTAGTAAGCACAACAGTAAGAGGCGAGCTGCGCGGTCGGAAGTTATCGACCTGGACGAGGATTGATTCGGCGAGATTGAAAAAGAAAAGCCCCGTATCGGAGGGCGACGCGGGGCGGGACCTAACTTTTGTGGGTCTGTGGCTCGCATCCACAGCTTACTTCAAGTTTCCCGCCTTTTGCAAGCCCTTTCCGATGCGTGAAAGGTTGCTGCACAGAATGAACCTAAAATTTGATCCGCTCTCTTCTCCATATCCCGACGCGGCGGCTGTGAAGTTACGGGTTGACCTGGTCGCCTTTGTCGCGCAGTTTTCCCGTCTTCGCCGGCGCGGTCGTCAATGGGTGGGTCGATGCCCGTTGCATGATGATCGGCGCCCGAGTCTGTATGTGCATCCGGGCCGTCAAGTCTTTCACTGCTTCGGCTGCGGGAGCGGGGGCGATGTGTATTCACTGGTAATGAAAAAGCGCGGATGCAGTTTTCCGGAGGCGGTTCGGATCGTCGCGGAGTTCGCCAGAGTGGGGTCCCCGCCGAAGGCGAAGCCGGAGGCGGGGTTCGCGCCGACGAAGTCGGCGCGCCCCGATAGTTGGGCCACCCCGCAGCGTGGTGAACCCAAGCCGCTACTCGTTGACTCTTCGCCGCGGGATCTTCCTCCGTGTTTCTTCGCCGAGATCGCAACTCGCGCAGACGTGCTGCGTTATCAACGTGGCGAAACTGCGGTTATGAACAGGCTGGTTTCTTCGCTTGTACAACGGCGAATAACTGGTTTCCTGAATGGTGGGCGCGGATGAATCTTCCCGTCGAGATCGTCCCTTACACGCCCGCCGAGAGCACAGTGGCGCACGGGCGCACGCAACACGCGCACGGGCACGCGGAACACGGTACAGGTGGAAGCACGGCTCCGAGCGGTGGAAAGTTCGCTCCTGCGTCTCTGATTTTCGAGGGTACCGAGGGGCAAGTTCTGTTTGCGGAAATGGCGGCTTTGGCTTCAGTCCGCTCTCGTGAACAAGCGCGTCTCTTTTATGAGCAGGGTGTGAAGGAAACCAGCCTGGTAAACGCGCGGCGCTGGCGTGATGTGGAAGTACAACACACTCGCGAAGAGGTTTTAAAAGCAACCGAAATTGCGAGCGGCCTAGAAACGATCCGAAAGCAAGATGTTCTAGTCAAAGTAATCCAGCGCGAAGAGCGGAGTGCCGATCCGAACCCTCATCTGCTGGACAGTCTGGAATCGCGCATCTCTGCTTTGACTACTGCTGTCGAGGCTGTGTGTGTGCTTGTCTTTTCTGCTACGGAACGCGAGCTTGATCTCGTGAAACTCTTGGAACAATTGAAGAGATCGGATCGCAAGGCGCGCGGCTGGAAGTTAAAAGCACAACGTCAGGTTGCTTGTGGTCTGTTTGGGCGGCAGTTTGATGCAGAGAAGTGCGGGCGATCTTACTTTCGTCGTTTTCGTTGTCGCAATCGGTACTGTCCGCACTGTGGCCCTTACGTTCATCAGCAATTGGTCGCTAAGTATCTTCGATTAGAGAAACCGGTCGCGGGGTTTTTGGCTGAGCATCCTTCCTACCGCCTTCGGGTTCTCGATCTCACAGCGATGAAACGCGGCGAGCGGATGCCGTCACCTGACAATGTCCGCAAGTTTAAGGCCGATGTGAAGAAGTTAATCGAGCGCATCAATCGTCGCATCGCGGAAAAGTTCGGCTTGCCATACTCGAAGCAACTTACGGGGTATCTGTACTGTCTGGAATTCGGCTTTGATAACAACAATCTCCACTGTCACGGCGCTCTACTTTCTCCGTTCATCGAGCAGGACTGGTTGAGTAAGCAGTGGCGCGAGATACGCGACGATGGAAGTTTTGTTGTTTGGATTGCGGATGGTTGGAGTTTTGAGGATGTGGTCAAGCACGCCTTGGAGTACACAGGAAAATACGCCGCGCCATCCGCAGAGCGCGCGTTCGAGTTGGAGTTAGCCTTCGTGGGTTGCCGTCGCGTGGATGGTTTGGGTTGGTTCTTCAACCGCTTGCCGAAAGAGGATGATGAATGTGATCTCCGGTGTCCATGCGACGACCCAGAGTGTTTCCTGAAACCGAATCGGGAGTTAGGTTGGCTGCCACTTTCCTATTTCGAGGAACGCGGAATTCGCGATCTTGATGAAGCTCGGGAACGCGGGAGTCCGTTGCGTCGACGGAAGGACGGTGGAACATGGGTCAACTGAAGCAAGCGCCACTTTCTCGGCGCGGGGCGGCGAAGGCGTGTCCTGCGGGTGCATCTTTGCCTGCTAAACCGCAGAAATTTTCGGGTCTGCATAGAAAAACCCTTTTGCAGCGACTCGCTCGCCTCGATTCTGGACTGGAAATGTCGCGTGCCCACGTCGGCGCGAGGGGTGAACCGGGGTGAACCGGGTCTTATAGAACTAACTGGCGAATCGGTCAGCGATCGCAGAAAATTTTGCGTCAGGATCGCTCAGGAGCGACGACTGGCAATTCGGGCGACCCACAGCATCCCCGCTTTTGTCTGTTTTCCGCGTATTCAGTCTGCTTTGAGGTGGAACGTGAAATCTGATTCTAAGCCTGAACCAAAAACCAGAGTGCTCCATTTCGAGGAGCAGGTTTTCATCTGCTCTCGCTGTGAGTGCGACTCTCGCCACGTGTATATGCGTGGGCACTCGTGGTATTGCCTGCCGTGCCTGAAGGACCTACTCAAGCAGCAAGGTGCGTCCAACGTGGAGATATTTTCCGCCGGATGCCGGACGCAAGCACGCCGTACGGGCGGCCTGAAGTGCCTGGACGTGCGGGTGCGGATGCGGGATCGCAGGCAGCAGCTCATCTGCAAAGGCTTGGCCGTCGCTGGAAGACTAACTCGAAACATGCTAGAGGCAGAAGAATGACTCTTCGGCAGAAAATCTGTCATGTTCGCAGCCTTCTGCGAAGGTGCGGCGCGCCGTGTAGGTTGCGTTTCACGAGTGAACGGTGGGCCAAGCTGTATAGGCGCTGGGGTTCTCCAATTCTCGGTCGCGATGACCACCTAGCGCAACACTTTGGACCTAACGACGCTTGTCAAATTGAAATGCGCGTGAGCGAGTTGAAGAGATGCGCGTCTTACATCCACGTCGCGCATTTGGTGATTCATGAAGCGGCGCATCATTTTGCCGGAGAGGGGCACGGTCACGATGAAGTTTGGAGAGACGAGTTTCTCCGGCTGTGCCAGCTACTCAAACTTGATCGCGTTTCTATTTTGAAACTGATCGTGCGGGAAGTCGCGAGCGGGCAATCTCTTCCTGGAATTTGGAAGCCCGAAGCTGATCGTCTCCGTGAGCTGCTCGGGCTTGATAGGTTCGCCTCTCTTTCTGGGCGGTTCAGGACGAAGGATCGTTTATGGCTAGGTTACTGACGCCGGAGCAGGCGGCTGAATTCACAGGGCTGGCGCTCGACACGTTGGCACAATGGCGCTCGCAGCGTAAGGGGCCGCCTTACATCAAGCTCGGGCGGGCGGTGCGCTATCGTGCCGATGATCTGGAAAAATACTTCGCGGCACACACGATTGTGCCCTTGACTGACGAGATGCTTAGCGGTAGGCTTGCCGTCCATGAAACGAAAGAATCCGGCGGCGGTAAGACTCGGGCGGCGCGGCGGGCAGGCGCGTGCCCGGAAGCGGAGCAAGGAAGAATTGTCTAGCATCGGGCGTAAGGGTGCTGCCGCGCGTTGGAAGAAAACGGGGAAACGGAAATGAGCGTGTACAAGCGGGGTCAGTACTACTCGTACGGCTTTCTCTTCGAGGGGCGAAGGTATCAGGTGAGCACGAAGCTGACAAACAAACTCGCAGCGGAGAGGGCTGAGGCGATCCGCAAGGCTGAGCTAGCGCAAGGTCGGGCGGGAATCGTGCGGCGGAAACCGTCTCCGCTGCTGAAGGATTTCAAGTCGGAGTTTCTTGACATGGTAGAACTGGAGCGAAAACCGAAGACGCGCAGCAGTTACGAAACCTGCTTGCGAAATCTGCTCCCCTGGTTCGGCGCGCAACGACTGAGCGAGATCAGAGCGGACGCAATCGCGGAGTTTAAGGAATCTCGGCTCAGAGAAGGACGGCGCGGAGCGACGGTCAATCGCGATCTGGGTTGCTTGCGGCGCGTGCTTTCGGTGGCGATTAAGCGCGGTTTGATTGACTCCAGTCCGTTCACTGCTCACAGAGTTGAATTCTTGCCGGAGGTTCGCCGGGAGCGGGTGCTTACGTTCACTGAGGAGAAATCTTACCTAAAGGCAGCTACTCAGCCGTTGCAAGACGTAGCGTTAGTCATGGTAGAGATCGGTCTCCGGCCCGAGGAAGTTTTCACACTGCACTCCAATCATGTTCGTCTCGGCGGTTCCTACCTACACGTCCCTGGCGGCAAGACTCCGAAGGCGCGGCGCGACGTTCCAATTACGCAGCGTGCTCTGCCGGTGATTCGACGTCGGCTCTCGCAAGCGAAGGGCGGGTATCTCTTTCCGCTGCGCGTTGGTAATGTGAAGGGATGCGACCGAACGCAGCCGATGACCACGGTACAAAAGGCGCACGAGGAGGCGCTGGAAGACAGCGGAATCAAGCTGGCCTTCCGGCTGTATGATCTGCGGCACACTTACGGGACGCGCGCAATCGAGGCCGGAACTGATCCGCTCACACTCGCGAAGCTGATGGGGCACGCGGACCTGAAGACGACGCAACGATACGTGCATCTATCGAAGCGGCATCTCGCGCAAGCTCAGGTTCGCATGGAGCAGTTCCGTGCTGAGCGTGAGATTGCCGAGGCTGAGGCGATAGCTGGATTGGCGGCGGGGGTACAATGACTGTAGTGAAAAACGTAGTGACTGCCGGAGCACTTGCACTAATCTTAGTGCATCTTGGTACATCTAGATACAAGTGGAGTAACTAGCGAGTATGACGGCACTTAGAGAAAAAACTGAAGGGAATCAGTCAGATGCAGTCGACTCCCAAAAAGACCTCTTAATCAGTAGGTTGAAGGTTCGATTCCTTCCGCGCTCACCATCTTTTCAATCACTTACCGGAGTTGATGTTTTGGGTGTGCCGTAAAGTGTGCCGTAACTCAATCCGGCTACACCCGTTTCTCTACTGCTGTGTCCTGATCGAGCGCAGCGCGGACGATCTCTAGCTCGGGATGCTGATACTGCATCGCAGTCTTCACATCCTTGTGGCCCATGGTTCTCATGACGGCAGCCAGGTTTCCGGTTCTCTTCAGAATCCGGGTGCCGTAATCATGTCGCCCACAATACAGGACAAGATCTTCGGGAAGCCCAGCCTTGACTCTGGCTTCGCGAAATCTCTTCGCCATTGTGGTGAGATGAGCAGACTCGGCGCGTTTCGACGGGAAAACCCATCCTTCGCGTTTTTCTCCGCACCGTTGTTTAAGAACGTCAAAGACGCGATTGCTCATCGGTACGCGTCTCCTTCCTTTCGGTCTTGCTGTCCGACACGAAGATCACGCGGGTTTCCCAATCCAAGTTCTCGACGCGCATCCGGTAAAGCTCTCTTTCGTTCCGCATGCCGGTATCGCGCATCAAGATGATGATGTCCCGGAAAAGTTGAAGGCTGCGTTTCCGCCACTTGCAGGCAGCAGCGCCGGCCAACAATTTCTTTTCCGCTTCATCGTCAAGCCTGAGTGAACGTCCGTATTCCTTCAGCAGTTTGAGTTTCGGAGCATGGCGAATCAGTGTCCACTCCTCCGCCTCGTGCAGCATCCTTCTTAACGTTCTCAGCGCGCAATCGGCATTTGAGGACGCGCCCGAGAACCTCAATGTTTCGATAACGTCCCTGGTGATCTGATCCAATCGCATATTCACGGCGGTTGTCGTCTTTAGGAGTCGCCAGCCATCGCGGTAGTAGGTTTTGGTTTTGTCTTCCAGTCTGACCTTGTCCAGCCATTCCAGGAAGCGCCGGGAAAACTCCGGCAACACCGGAGCTTTTTGGGGAAGCGGATCTGTATTCTCGACCACCTGGGGCGAGGCCGCTTTTGTTTCGCAGCGCCAAGCGGTAGACGAAATCTTTCTTTCGCGGGAGAAGGTTGTCGGTCTAGATGGCATCGCAGGCGCAGGCAAGACAACAACTCTGTCTGTGATCCGCGAAGGCGCGGAGCAGAGGGCTACAGGGTGGAAGGTTTCGCGCCAACGTCTCGCGCCGCGCAGAAGCTCGGGGAAGCAGGCATGGAGACATCCACACTACAGAAGCATCTGATACGCGGACAGCAGCCGGATACCGGCGAGAAACGGCTCTATGTGCTCGACGAATCCTCGCTGGCATCGACCAGGCAGGTGCATGAGTTTGTGAACCGGCTCCATGCGAATGACCGTGTGTTGCTCGTCGGAGACCGGCGGCAACATGAGGCGGTTGAGGCCGGGAGGCCCTTTGCGCAAGTCCAGGACGCCGGTATGAAAACGGTGAAACTGGAAGAGATCGTGCGCCAGAAAGACCCAGAACTGAAACAGGTGGTTGAGCAGATTGCACGCGGAGAGGTGCGCGATGCGATACAGAATCTTGACCGGTAAGGTCGCGTCCATGAGATTCAAGGCCACGACGACCGCATCGCCGCTATTGCGAAGGACCACACAAAATCGCCGGAGACCACGCTGGTGATTTCTCCCGATAATCGCTCCCGCATGGAGATCAACAAGCGCGTCCATGCGGAATTGCAGCGGAGTGGCCTCGTCAGCAGGGAGGAGCACAGCATCAGAACGCTGGTGCCGCGTCAAGACCTCACTGGCGCGGACCGCACATGGGCCAAGCGCTATGAGGTGGGGAATGTGCTGCGCTACTCGCGCGCATCGAAGGAGACCGGCATCGGGAAAGACGCGTACGCGCAGGTGAAGAGCATCGACGCTCCGAAGAACCGGCTGACAGTCGAGCTACAGGACGGCACGCAGCGCACTTACGATCCACGCCGACAGCAGGGCGTCTCGGTCTTCCGCGAGGAGATGCGGAATTTTTCAGTGGGCGACCGTATCCAGTTCACTGCACCGGCCAACAAACTAAGAGTTGCGAACCGGGAGTTGGGGACCATCGAGAGCATTGAGGAAGATGGGAGGCTGCGCTTGAAGATGGACGGTGGTCGCCCGGTCGAGCTCGACCCGCGCAAGCATCTGCATCTCGATCATGGCTATGCCATGACCAGCCACTCCAGCCAGGGGCAAACTGCCGACCGTGTCCTCATTCACGTGGACACCGAGTTGGGCGCTAAGGCTCTGCTCAACAGCCGCATGGCATACGTTTCTGTCTCGCGTGGACGCTATGACGCGCAGATTTATACGAATAGTGCACCGGCGCTAACCGGGGGATGTCAGATTTCTAGTTCTACGAATTGGGCTCCGTCCAAAGTTAAACCGCTGTTGATGGCAATTGTCCTCTTACACATCGAGACAGTGCAGGAAAACGCTGTCGGAGGCGATCTACTACTTCGCTGCTAGAGCCGCTTTCAGATCCTCATGCTCAAATGCCGACGCCATGCGGTCGATTTCGCCTTTGGCGAGACCATGCCGTGTGGCTTCATCGCGCCACTTAGAGACGGCCTTACCGACCTGTGCGGCTATTTTGCGGGCCTTGCCAGCGTCCAGTTCGAAATATCCCGCCACCTCCACTGCCAGCGCGAGCGAGGCCGCGTTGTCGTCTTCATTAATCGCGGTGCTAAGAATGCGCGGCTTGATGTCGGTTGGCACCGGGTTGAGGTCGTAAGCGGGCGACAGCCGCCAGCCCGCCTGGCCTTCGTACAGAAACCCGTGATTGCGCAGGTGGTCGTCGGTGTTGGAGATCAGTATGTTGAAAACCAGCCGCCGCCACAGCGCTTCCATGTCGGCTTGCGGCGCAGCGCCGTGCTGGCGCAGCGCGTCAACAATTTCCAGATAGCTTCGGGTTTCAGTGTCTTTCGATCCGAGCATACTCATCGCGGAGAGGAACGGGATACGCCGTTCGCCGTCGCGGTCGAAGCGTCGCAGGAGGAGCACAGGCTTGCCGGCGATCTTTTCGACACGGGATTGGGGAACGGGGATGCCAGATTTCTGCGCGAGGGACAGTGCGATCGCCTCCCAGACCACCGTGTTGATTTCATCGTCCTGGCGTGGGAATTTCGCGATGGCGAGATGGCCGTCCTTTTCCCTGACGGAAGCCTTGGGCCTCGCGCCGCCAAGAGAGGAGCCGGGCGCGAATAGCATGCGCAGTTCCTCCTCGGTGTCTTTCTCTTCCATCACATGTTCGGCCGCGGAGAGCAATTTCGGGAGCTCGATCAGCGGGGGGATGCGCTTGACGCCTTCCTTCCGCAGGAAGGGTCCGCCTTCTTTTTCCGCAAAGCGCAGCGCGCCCTGACGGGCCTCGTCGTCCACCAACAGCAGGAAGTCGATTTCCTGGAGCGTGCGCGGCGCCCCGCCCTCGCGCTCCGCGCGCCTGCGTTCCATGCGGCGCATGAGCGCGCGTCCCCAACGGTCGGGCGCGGAGTCGCCGATGGCGCCGAACATGGGCGTGTCTGCTGGCGTGTGAAACGGGCCAGGACCAACCTGCAGGGCTGGCTCCAGAGAGAATCGCGCGGGATTTCCCAGCCATGTTTTGTCGTATTCGAAGGTGGCGCTTTCCTTGTTCTTGCGCGTACGGGCCCACAAACGCCCCACCAGGTGCGGGACGCGGTCGAGATCCACGTATACGAAGGTTTCTTTGTCCATCACTTGTTTTTCGTGCGTTTCGGCCTGCGCGACACGCGAATGCGCTGCGGAAGGTTTTCTTCTTCGAGCTGCAGGCCCACGGGATCGTTCTTTGGCGCGGCGAGATCGCCCAGCCGGTCCGCCATACCCAGCACAAAAAGGACAGTGGCGTATATCCCGATCGCGACGCCGGGATCGCCCTTTTCAACCTTGACGAGGGTCGTGCGGCTGATCGATGCGCGCTGCGCCGCTATGGCCGCGGGGATGCGCCGCCGCCGCCGGGCGTCACGGATGTCGTGGCCGAGCTTGCGCAGAGCATGCCTTACCGGGAGTGGCATTACGACGGATAATCGGCTGGTCCTCATATGTAATGTCCATGATAATGTTCACTAACATGTTTAATGTATATTACTATGGACGTTATGTCAATTTCGCCGATTCCGGATATGGCACCTTGGAACGGATCGTCTGAATTTCCTTGAACATGCATGGCTGATCTGGCGCGGGAATCTGGCTACGCATGCGTGACCGTAATGGGCCCTAGTCATGGACTGAACCAACCTGCAGCGACCTTGCGCTGGAAGGAACTGGACTGCGCGAACAGCTCGGACGCGCTGCTCATGAATATCTTTTGCCCCCGGCGCGCGCTCAGAAATCCTGCCCTGAATTCCATGCTGGGCATCCCTTCCGGGCTGGTGCCGCAGTTTGGATTGCTCCAGTGTAATGGGGATATTACGTCAGTTGCTTCTGGATCGGGCATGGCAAAATAGGTCGATGGCGAGGGGCAGGCTCTCCTCTATGTGCCGTAGTTCGCCACAACTCTTGCCACCTTACCCGTCGCTGACAGCTCCATGAACTCTGCCGTGCGCGTCCCCTTTTGGTTGGTGTAGTAGAGAACCACGCTGTTT